>Ga0134127_10000370_pt1 | contig 44934 bp, 68 predicted proteins | sample KB31753_FD_96459 | JGI IMG/M metagenome (GOLD analysis project Ga0134127, IMG submission 96459) | Terrestrial soil microbial communities with excess Nitrogen fertilizer from Kellogg Biological Station, Michigan, USA - KB3-175-3 | ecosystem: Environmental > Terrestrial > Soil > Unclassified ...
GCCTCACGCAGGTTTTCGCCAATTACTTGACACTTATGGGGAATCACAACTCAGGTCGACGCCCGGATCCGACGGCGCTAAAGCTGCTCAGGGGTAACCCAGGTCGCAGAAAGCCTAACGAAAATGAACCACGTCCACCGTCCGGAGAGGTGGCCAAGCCGGAAGGGTTATCGGCTGGTGCTGAGGCGGTGTGGAATGAGTTGGCCCCTGTTTGTCTCCACATGGGGACGCTGACGGTGGCGGATGTGTTGCCGTTCCGGCAGTTGTGCGAGCTCCAAGCGACGTCCGATGCTAATGCAAGGACCAAGGGTACGGCCGTGTTTGACGTGCGGCTGGAGCGGGAAACGGCCAACGTGATGCGGCCCTACTACGAGTACTTCGGGTTGACGCCGGCGAGTCGGGCGCGGATCTCGGTGCCGAAGCAGGCTGAGGCACCTGTGTCGAAATGGGCTGGAGCGCTGAAGTGAAGGAGACCCAGGCCGCTCGCGCGATCAAGCTGATCGGGCAACTGACCCATACCAAGGGTCCGTTTGCACAGCAGCCGTTCGATTTGCGGCCGTGGCAGGTCAAGATCCTCAAGCAGCTCTTTAAGACGCGCCGGGATGGGCTCCGGCAGTACCGGACGTGTCTCCTAATGCTGCCGCGGAAGAACGGGAAGACGGAGCTGGCCGCGGCGCTGGCGATCTACTTCTTGTTGTTCGATGGCGAGATCGGCGGGGAAGTGTACTCCGCGGCGGCTGATAAGGACCAGGCGGCGCTCGTGTTCAACGTCGCGGCCCAAATGATCCGCAACGATCCTGAACTCGAAGCGACGGTCGAGATCATCGATTCTCAAAAGCGGATTGTGCATCGTTCGAGCGGCAGCTTCTACCGAGCGATCTCGGCGGAAGCCTACAGTAAGCACGGGTTCAATGCCTCCGTCGTGATCTACGACGAGATCCACGCGGCGCAGAGCCGGGAACTGTGGGATGTGCTGTCAACCAGTCAAGGCGCTCGGGCGCAGCCGATGATGATCGCGATTACCACGGCCGGCTACGACCGGCACTCGATCTTGTGGGAGCTCTACAGCCACGCGAAGAAGGTGGCAGAGCATCCGGCGTTGGATCCGACGTTCCTGCCCATTCTGTACGAAGCGCCGATCGATGCCGACTGGACGGATGAGAAAGTCTGGAAGAAAGCGAACCCAGCGCTCGGGGATTTCCGTAGCCTCGAGGAGATGCGCACCGCGGCGGCCAGGGCGGCTGAGATTCCTGCTCAGGAGAATAACTTTCGGCGGCTGTATCTGAACCAGTGGACTGAGCAAGCCGCACGGTGGATCTCGATGCCGGCGTGGGATGCTTGCTGTGTGGCTAGTAGGCGAATGGACTTGCGCGGGCGACGGTGCTTTGTGGGGATGGACCTCTCGAGCACCAAGGATCTCACAGCGCTAGTGGCCGTGTTCCCAGACGAGGACGGCTTCGATGTGCTCGCTGAATTCTTCGTCCCTGCCGACAACATCAAGGAACGGGCGACTCGGGATCGTGTCCCGTACGACCAATGGAAGCGCGAGGGCGTGCTGACGGCCACGCCTGGCAACGTCGTCGACTACGAAGCTGTGCGTCAGACGCTGAAGGACTGGGCGGCCGAGTTCCAGATTCGGACGATCGCCTTCGATCCGTGGAATGCGACTGACCTCGTGACGCGGTTACAGGAGCAGGACGGGTTTACGTGTGTGCCGATGCGGCAAGGGTTCGCCAGTCTCAGTGCTCCAACGAAAGCGCTCGAGAAGGCCATTTTGTCAAAGGCACTTCGTCACGACGGGCATCCCGTGCTCAGGTGGAACATCAGCAACGTCTCCGTAGAACCCGACCCTGCCGGCAACGTGAAGATTTCCAAGAAGGTGAGCACGGAGCGGATCGACGGGGTCGCGGCACTCGTGATGGCCGTGGATCAGATGGAGCGGAACAGCGGCGTGAAACCGCCGGAGTTCAAGATGCTCATTCTCGGAGCGCGGTAGATGGCCGATCCGAAGCGTCCAGGGCGGCCGCCGCTCGACGCCTCTGGCGCACCGTCAGCGCCGGTGTGTCTGAAGCTCCGAGCCTCGGATTACGACCGGATCGATCGCCTCGCTAAGCAGCAGCGGAAAACCATGCAGGAGGTGATCCGACACGGGCTGAAACATCTCCTCACGGACCAACGTGGCGGCAATCTCTAACGACACGACTGCGCTTGATCGGTTTGAGGAACTGATGCTGAATCAAGCACCAGCGAAACCGTGGACGCCAGTCACGGATTATAGTTTCGAGGCGCGCGAACCGATCGAAGCGCCTAACGCGGATCTCATTGTCTCGACGTTCCATCCGACCTATGCATTCGACTATGGTTCTGGGCTCGGGCATCTGGTCAGACTCTTGCGCGAACGTGGCGTGAATGCGACTGGCTACGAACCGCAGCGACATGGGTCGTGGTTATCCTGGGACGTGCGTGGCTACGATCTCGTCATTTGCCGGGAAGTGCTTGAGCACGTCGCATTACGCGATTACCTGACCGTCCTTAGACGGCTGTGTCGGGTGTCCGATCGCTGGATCTACGTGACGACGCGATTTCATCCAGATCCTGACAATATGCTCAGCGTGGCTACCAGCGACGATCTCGACCCTACGCATATAACGATGCTCAATCAGGACTTGCTCCGCGCACTGTTCGTGCTGCACGGATTCAAACGGGATCGTGAGAAGGAACAGGCGATGGACTGGATGCACAAGGGGCGTGTCCTGGTGTACGAGCGATGTTCGACGTCGTCCTGAGTTTTCACATGAACCCTGCGACCTGTGGGGTATCTAAGTTCAATCACCGACTCGCGAAGGAATTGGGCGTGCCGTGCGAGCCGATGCGTCGCGCGATGGCATATCGTTATCCGCTTCTTTCGGTGAAGGCGTCTGAAATCGGGGATTACTGGTGGGAACAACTACCGACGCACGGCGACTTGCTCCTGCATGACCGTCCGGTGTTTATCCCAGCGTGTTATGGGCGTATCCACTATGCCGATGCGCTTGGGTGTCCAGCGACGATTGACGGCGATGCGACGCGTGGACGATACCGCGTCCTGACCTTCGGGATGGCGCACAAACGCATCCTGCACCACTACGAAGCACTGAAGGTCCAACTCGAGTACGAGCATCCTGACTACACGATCGAGATGTCGACGGCGATCCACGAAGGCACGCCGTGGAATCACGGGATCGAGCAGAGCATCCACGACATGCGCGCGATCTTCGGGGATAAATTGCGCGTGCTCGGGTTCCTTGGCGATGATGCGATTGCGAAGGAATTGCAGGAGTGCGATGCGGTGGCCGTCTATTTCGACCCGGCATTTCGTGCGAACAATACGTCTGCCTGGGCTGCGGTCGAAGCCGGCAAAACGCTCTACACGAACCGAGATGAAGATTCGCCAACGGAAACGCCGACATGGGCGCGGCTCATTGCCGCCATCACCAATGCGCAGCCCGCAACAGCCGCGTCGACGATTCGCTGACGGTGTCCAGAAAATAGATCCGGATGCCGAGGCTGTCGCAGATGTCCACTTGAAGACGCGGCAGGCGTCCTCGCCAGTCGGCCCCTTTCACGTACGCCCACGGCCGGAGCTGTCGAAGCACTGAGGCGGTATCGTAGGTGTCCATATGCGTGAAGATGATGTCGCGTAACGCGTCAATCACCGTCGCGCGTTGCTGCTCCGGCAATAGCGGTGGGTGTTTAGTACTGACGTAGCGATCCGAGGCGACGTTGCACAGGAGCGGATGGCCGAGTGCTGCTGCTGCTCTGAAATAGGCAATGTGTCCGGCATGCAGCGGATCGAAGGCGCCGTCGACCATTGACACGGTTCCGCTGTACTTCGGGAGTTCATCGAAGGTCACGACCACGGCCATCAGCGTAACGGCTTGGTGCGCTCCGACGGCAATTTAGAAATCCAAAATAGGTAAGAAGCCGCACGCTCTGCACACTGACTAGGCGTTGAATCGCGCCTACTCCCTACTCACGATCAAATCGGTCGATTCAGAGCGCCGGACTATCACCGGCATCGCGACCACTCCTACTCCTGATTCCTCTGGCGATGTCATCGAACCACTCGGGATCAGTTTCAGGAATCCGACGCCGCTCCTGCTGCATCACGACCGGAAACAGCCCGTGGGCCGCGCGACATTCCAGAAACCCACACCCAACGGCGTGGCCTTTGAGGCGCAGTTCCCGCTCGTCGATGAACCGGGAACGGTCAAGACCCGTGTGGATGAAGCCTGGCACTCGGTCAAAGCCGGTCTGATCACAGGCGTGTCTGTGGGTGTCAAGGCGTTGATGAGCGACGTCGAGAAACTGAAATCAGGCGGGGTCCGACTCCTCAAAAGCGAAATCTTCGAACTCTCGCTCGTCACCATTCCGGCGAACATGGAGGCGACGATTCTCACCGTCAAATCCTTGGATGCTGACGACTTGGCCGCGTTAGGCCCTCATTCGCCCGGCGTCACGGGCACGCTCCCTAATGTTAGCGCTGTAAAGGCAGCGCGCCCCATGACCACAGACGAACAGATCACCAATTTCGAGAATACCCGTGCCGCCAAAGCGGCGCGGATGACCGCCATCATGGCCTCGGCCGCCGAGAAAAACGAAACGCTCGATCAGGCTCAGACCGAGGAGTACGACACGCTCGCCGGCGAAGTGAAGTCGGTCGATTCGCATCTCGTGCGCTTGCGCGAACACCAGAAGACGATGCAGTTGACGGCGACGCCGATCACGGCGACCACGCCGAATCAGGTTGCGGCCTCGGATCTCCGCGGTGGTGTGGCGCATGTGTCGGTCAAGGCGAACGTGCCGAAGGGCACCGCGTTCACGCGGTTCGTCATGGCGAAGATCGTCGGCAAGAACAGCCTGTCCGATGCGATCCGGTTCGTTGAGAGCAACAAGCAATGGATGGATCAGACGCCGGAAGTGCTGGACATGCTGACCAAGGCCGTGGTCAATCCCGGCACAATTGCCGAGCCGGCGTGGGCCGCACCGCTGGCCGTGCAGCAGCCGTTCAACGACTTCCTCGATCTGCTGCGGCCGGAAACGCTCCTCGGAAAGATCCCGGGATTGCGCAACGTGCCATTCAACATCTCGATGCCGGTGCAGACCGGAGGAGGCACGTACGGATGGACCGGAGAAGGGGCGCCGAAGCCGGTGGGCAACTTGCAGTTCGCCAGCGTCACGCTGGGGATCGCCAAGGCAGCCGGCATCATCGTGATCTCGGAAGAGCTCGCGAAGATTTCCAGCCCGTCGGCGGAAGGTGTCGTGCGCAACGACATGATCCGCGGGATGGCCCAGTACCTTGATCAGCAGTTCATCGATCCGACCGTGGCCGCGGTGACGAACGTGTCTCCGGCTTCGATCACCAACCTCGCGAACGGCTTCGCGACTGCCGGCACGAGCGGGGACAACGCACGGACGGACATCAAGAAGGCGATCACGCTGCTGACCGGGAACAACTACCCGATCTCGGAAACCGTGCTGATCATGTCGGAAGCGAACGCCTTCGCGTTGGCGACGGCCCTGACCACCAATGGTGTGCTGGTCAATCCTGGCCTCTCAGCCAAGGGCGGGACCGTTCTCGGCGTGCCGGTCGTGACCAGTCAGGCGGCCGGCAGCGTTGTGGCTCTCGTTCACGCTCCGTCGATTCTCTTCGCGGATGACGGCGGCGTGAACATCGACATCAGCCGTGAGGCGACGGTCGAGATGAACACGGTGCCGACCTCGCCCATCACGGCGGCGAGCGTTTACGTGTCGTTGTGGCAGGCAAATTTGATCGGTTTGAGAGCCGAACGTTTCATCAACTGGAAGCGTGCGCGGACTACGGCCGTAGTCTATACCACGGCTACCTATGTATAAATCGTAGTACAATAAGTACTTACGTCGTGCGCGCCTAGGGACTTAAGCCCGAAACACCCGCATCCTAACGGGTTGGCGCGCACGGTTTTATTAGGAGCTTTCTGTAGGAGGAAAGCGATGGCGTGCGTCATCTGCGGCGGTGTAACACCGCTACCGAAGCCGAGAGGAAAATCGCCGAAGTATTGCTCTGATGACTGCCGACGTCAGGCAAGGCGTAATCAGCGCGAGGAGTTCGTTGCTAATAATCCGGAGTTAGCTAGGGCACGCAATAGAGCAAAGGTCACGAAGTGGAGAAAGACTAAGCCACAGTCATTCCAGGCGTCTCGCAGGAAGCACTACTCAGAACATAGGGAAGAAATTATCGTCCATCGGCGAAAGCATCGTGCAGATAATCTGGAACAATTTCGATCCTATGGCCGCCAGAAATACGACCAGAACAGAGACAAGATCCGTTCGCAACGTAAGTCGAACTATCTCGAGCGAGAGCATTTACGTGCTACGAATCAACGTGGTGCGTCTCGGCGCCGCGCTAGATTGCTGGCCGTCTTGGTTGATGACATTGATCCTCGTGTTGTGTTCGAGCGCGACAAGGGCGTATGCGGTATCTGCTTAACGCCTGTCGATCCGTCCAGCCGGTGGGAAGTCGACCACATCATGCCGATCTCCAAGGGCGGATTGCACGCGTACGTCAACGTGCAGTTGGCGCATCGTAAATGCAACCGCTCGAAATCTGCCAGACTGCCGACGGGTCAGCCGAGCCTGTTTCAAGTGATCGCGATCTAGCCCCGTCTCCATCCGACGCCGAGTTCCTGAATTTCACGATCGGCGTCACCGATCTGCAGGAGCTTGCGCAGGCTCATCACCTCCGCTATCTGCTCTCTCGTGACGGGCGCGAAGAGTTCGTCATCCGCGATGACGGGACGGTCCTTATTCGCGCGTGGCGTGTGCTGCCGAACATGCGCGTCGAGAAGCGGAAAGAGCCATCGGTGTGGTTGCGGTCGATTCGGTATCACACCTATCACGGGCGGCCGCAAGACGTCGACGAAGTGTATCTCTGCACCGTCGAAGAGGCGCCAAACCACATTGAACAGAAATTCGCCGTCCTCGATACGCCCCCGCCGACGGTGAGGCGCCGATCGTGAACCTCGAACTCCAACTGTTCGGCCGCAGTTTCGCGCTGAACACGAAAGCGTTGCCTCCGCTGAAAGGGCTGACTCCAAGCGGGCAGGGCTGGTATCCGTGGGGCGTCGTTCGGGAAAGTTTCACCGGTGCCTGGCAACGAAACATTGAGCTTCGCGCTGATACCGCGCTCTCGTACTTTGCGGTCTGGGCCTGTACGCGTCTGATCACGACCGATATGGGCAAGATGTGCCTGCGGCTCGTGCAACAAGACGCCGACGGCATTTGGACGGAGACATCATCGCCCGCCTTTTCGCCTGTCCTGCGGAAGCCTAATCGCTACCAGACGATCAACAAGTTTGTGGAGTCGTGGATTCTCTCTAAGTTGAACTACGGGAACGCGTATGTGTTGAAGGTCCGGGACCAGCGTCGCGTTGTCGTAGAGATGCACGTCCTCGATCCCTCGCGTGTGAAGCCCTTGGTGGCGATGGATGGCGCGGTCTATTACGAGTTGCAGCGGGATGATCTGTCTGGCATTCGGCCAGAGACCGTGACTGTCCCGGCGAGTGAGATCATTCACGACACGTACATCGCGCCGTTTCATCCCTTGATCGGGTTGTCCCCGTTGTTTGCTTGTAGCTCAGCGGTCACGCAGGGACTGGCTATTCAGGGGAGTTCGACGAACTTTTTCCAGAACAGCAACACGCCGAGCGGCATCTTGACGGCGCCGAAAGGCATCACCTCCGAACAAGCGGCGGAATTGCTCAAGACGTGGAAAGCGCGTCAGCCTGGAGACATCGCGGTCCTCGGTGGGGAGTTGGCGTACACCTCCTTGGGCTTTACGGCGGTCGAGTCTCAAGTCAGCGAACTGTCTCGATTGACGGCTGAACAAGTCTGTAGTGCGTATGGGGTGCCGCCGTACCTGGTCGATATTGGTCCGCCGCCACCGTACGCGAACTTTGAGCCGTTGCTGTTGAAGTATCACAGCCAGTGCATTCAAAGCCTCGCGACCAATTTCGAGAAGAGTTTAGACGAAGGGCTTGGCCTGCTGGACAAGATCGACGGCACGCAATACGGGACTGAATTCGATGTGGATGATCTGATCTGGATGGATACCGCGACGCGCGTGGAATCGGCGAGCAAGTCGATTCAGGGCGGCGGGATGTCGCCAAACGAAGCGCGGAAGAAGTACCACGGCCTCGGGAAAGTGGAAGGCGGAGAGACGCCGCTCTTGCAAAACCAGATGTGGCCACTGGCTCAACTCGCGGACCGAGAGACGCCATCCGCGCCGGATCTACCAGCGATGCCAGTAGTGGATGACCAAGAACCAGAGTCAGACACGATGGAGGAAGCGGCCAGTTTCGCGTCGATCCTGCATCGGAAAGCCATCGCGGAAGGACTCTATGCAGGCTGACGCCTTTGCAGATGCCGTCGTCGTGATGGTGAAGAACGCGCTCGGCCCTGTGCTCGAGCGGTTGGCGTCGATGGAGGCGCGGTTGACCGTGTTGGGCGACGTTCGGGATCGCTTAGTGATGGTCGAGACGAAAGCCGCAGTGGTAGCGCCTCCGGTGGAGATTCCGGATCCGGTTGATCTCTTGCCTGTCCTGGAACGTATCGCAGCCACTGAGGCTCGCATCAGCGTGCTGGGTGACATTCGCGATCGGCTCGTGGTCGTGGAGACCAAATCTGCCGTACCGATCACGGTTGTGCCGCAGGAACTCCCCGCGCCAGTTGATGTCTCTCCCATCCTCGAACGCCTCGCAGCCTTAGAAGCCAGGCTCGACACGATTGGAGACTTGCGCGATCGCGTGGTCACGGTGGAAACCAAGATGGCGCAGCCGCTGCCGGTGGTGGATGTAAGCGACGTGCGTGAGCGGCTGTCAGCCGTGGAAGCTGACCTGAAGGTGGTCCGTGTGCCGGCGTTCGACGCGGCGCCATTGCTAGAGAAACACGACGCTCTCGGCGCGGAGGTGAGCGCGTTGCGTGAGCGCGTGGCTGTCGCCGAGACTAGGCAGTTCATACCTGGTCCGATGGGCCGCGATGGGCAGCCAGGCCGTGACGGGAAAGACGGCACGAACGGCACCGATGGCGTGGGCTATGACGATCTCGCCGTAGAGCAGATCGACGAGCGGACCATCGCGGTGAAGGCCATGCGCGGGTTACAGGTGCGCGAGCTCGGGACATTCGTGTTTCCGGTCGAGATTTACCGCGGCGTCTACATCGAAGGCAAGACGTACGACCGTGGCGATGGCGTGACATGGGGCGGTTCGGAGTGGCACTGCAACGAGACGACGACCACGAAGCCTGGCGACGGGTCGAAGGCGTGGACGCTCAAAGTCAAGCGCGGCCGTGACGGGAAAGACGGGCGCGATGCGATGGCGGTCCCAGTCGTCTCAGCGGGGAAACGATGACAGCCATCGCTGTGGCGACTCCGGTGGTCCGTGTGCCGCGCTTGTGGCCCGGTGAGACCGTCGTCGTGCTTGGCGGCGGGTCAAGTTTGACGGCGGATGATGCGGCATTCTGTCGCGATAAAGCCCGCGTGATTGCGATCAAAGAAGCTGGTTGCTGTCGGATTCCAGGCCATGAGGCGGTCGCGCCGTGGGCCGACGTGTTGTATGGGGCCGACGAGAAATACTGGCGCTTCGTGAACGGGGCGCCGGAATTTACCGGATTCAAGTACAGCATTCAGCAGGACGCGCTAGAGAAGCCTGAGCTCCAACGGCCGATCGGCGAATGGGCGCAGCGCTGGCCGGATGTGCAGGTGCTGCGTGATACCGGCGCAGACGGATTGGAGCTCGATCCGACGGGGTTGCGCACCGGCCACAACTCCGGGTATCAGGCGATTGGCCTAGCGGTGCATCTCGGTGCCGAGAAGATCGTGCTGCTCGGCTTCGATATGTGGCGCGGTCCCAGCGGGCATCAAAACTGGTTTGGGCCGCATCCGACGCACCTCGAGTCCCAATTCGCGCTGTTTCTGCACAAGTTTCATTCGATTGTGGAGCCCTTGCAGGCGCTGGGCGTTGAGGTGGTCAACGCGTCTCGGTTCACGGTGCTCAATTCGTTCCCGCGCGTGGCGCTTGAGGACGTGTTCGCATGACGCCCGTGTCCTATTACTGCCCGACAGAATTTACTTCGCCGAAGTTCGCGTACGCCTTTGCGAAGGGCTGCGGCGGGGCGATGACGGACGATCTCGACTATCTCCACGATGGTCCTGTTGCGTGCTTCGGATCGCCGCCGGCATGGCCGCTCTTGCGGCAAGCGCAAGCGGCTGGGCGTGACTTCTATTTCGCGGATCACGGCTATTTCGGACGTGGGAAGTACTACCGGATCACGAAGAACGCCTATCAGCATGATGGCCGAGGGTCGGCGACCACCGAACGATTCAAAGCCTTCCGGCGGTACGTGCAACCGTGGCGCTCGCGCGGCGATCACATCCTGATCTGCCCGAACTCTGATGTGTATTTCGGGCTGCACGGTTTGGACGGCGCGCAGTGGCTACAGGAGACAACGGCCACGTTACGGCAGCACACGACACGCCCGATCCGGATCCGTTGGAAGACGGATCGGGGCATGAAGCCGATCGCGCAGGATCTCGTCAACGCGTGGGCGGTCGTCGTGTTCAGCAGTGCCGCGGCACTGGATGCGCTGATCTCCGGCGTGCCGATTGTGACGCTCGCGCCCTTTGCGGCCTCGTATCGGATGGGTCTGACGGATCTGTCGCAGATCGAAACGCCGATCTATCCCGGTGGGCGTGAGGGCTTTTTGTCGAATCTCGCGGATAACCAGTGGACGATTCAGGAAATACTCAAAGGGCATGCGTGGCGTGCACTGCAAGAACAGGAGACGTCCTGTGCCGCGTAGTCGTGTGGTGATAGATCCTCTGCGCGTGTTCATTGGCTGGGACAGTAAAGAGCCATTGGCGTTCGCCGTTGCGGCGCATTCAATCCTGAGGCGGTCGTCTCGTCCAGTGTCCATTATGCCAATCGCTCGCTCAAGCCTTCACGGTATCTACACGCGTGAGCGCGGACTGACGGAGTCGACGGAGTTCTCGTTGACGCGGTTTCTGGTCCCGCTCCTGTCGAACTATCGCGGGATTAGCTTATTCATGGATTGCGATGTGCTGGTACAGGCTGATGTTTATGACCTGTTGATGTTCCCGCTGGCGTATCCAGACAAGGCGGTGTTCTGCTGTCAGCACGACTACATCCCGAAGTCTCTCACGAAGTTTGATGGGCACGAGCAAACGAAGTATCCGCGGAAGAACTGGTCGAGCGTGATGCTGTTCGTGAATGACAGATGCCAGGCTCTCAGCCAAGAGTACGTGAATCACGCGTCTGGTTTAGAGCTCCATCGATTTAAGTGGGTCCAGGACGAACAGATCGGCGCGCTGCCGCTCGAGTGGAATCATCTCGTCGGCGAGTACGACGCCAATCCCAACGCGCAGATTCTGCACTATACGAACGGTGGGATCTGGCAGGGTCCGGAGTACTCGGACATCCCAGAGATGGAACTGTGGCTACGCGAACTGGACTTAATGCTGGGCCGCGCTAAGGCGTTAGGGGGCGTCCTTGTTTAAGGGCGTCTTCGGCCGCTACTCCGTTTCGGATCTGGCGGTAGACCGTGCCGTAGTCCACGCGCAGGCGGTCGGTCCAGTCCTTCAGGCAGAGAGTCTCGCCGTCAATGGTGATGCGGATGGTAGACCGTCTGTTTTTAGCCTGTGCCGGCAATTCGATCCATCGGCAGTTACTCGGTTCGTAGTGGCCGTCATTGTCGATTCGGTCGATCGAGTGGCGCAGGCTTGGGCGTGGCCCCATATCGGCCACGAAGATCGCGAAGTCCTTCCACGCATCGCATACGCGAATGCCTCGTCCACCGTAGCGCGAGTACTTGGCGTCCTTGGTGTTTCGGCACCGGCGGTGCATGCCCTTCCACACCGTGTATTCGGTGGCGCGGTGGTCTTTCGACGCGCCACCATGCTTTATGAGCCGCGCCGTAGACGTTTCGACGTCCAGGCAGCCGCAACTTCTAGAGATGCTAGCGCGAAGGTTGTCACCAATCACGGTGGTGACCGTGCCGCATTCGCACCGGCAGCGCCATGTGACCTTGCGACCACGTCGGATGTCGGACTGCCCGAGAACTGTCCATCGCCCGAACGTGCGCCCTGTCAGGTCAATGAAGGCTGGCATGGCTACTTCGTCTCGATGTGTGTGTCGATGATTCGTCGAACGAGTTCGGCGATGGAAATGCCGAGCCTTTTGGCTTCGCGTTTTAGGAAGGCTCTCTGCGGATCGGTGAACGAGATCATCTGCTTTGTCACTGTTGTGGCTCCGCATTCGGGAAGGCACATCTCCAGCACAACTGCTCCGTCACCCAAAAGTCGGCGTAGGAGCCATCTGGTTTTCTGGGCCTGTCCGCGAACTTTAAGCCGCATCGTTCGCATTCTTGCTGGTTGCGCCACTGAAGGTAGGAGTCGAATTCAACCATTGTTGTCGGGACGAAGCGTTCCATCATCGAATGGTCCATTGTCTGTTCCCGATTTTTATCTCTGGGACGCCTTCAGACGGCCATCCGTCGGCCCAGTCCCAATAAAAGACATCGCACTGTTGGACTTGGTCGCCCCACGTTCCGCTGACGTCGCCGCTGACGATGTATTCGCCGCGGTCGGTAAGAATTTTCGTCTTGTGCGACGCGACATTCATCGCATACCTAAAAGTACCCACATCACGACAGGTCATTTTGGAGTCTGGGACGGGCCGATGTCCGCAAGCGTGACTCATTACTGCCGTGATGGAAATCAGGACGGCTACAGGCTTCGTTCGCATATGCACGCGAGTATACCACAGGGTATCCAATGGGCGTAGGTGACGAGATCGTCGCTGCCGGCCAGGCGCAGCGGCTGTTCGACGCTGATCCGTCGGCGCGCGTGGCGATCTATGGCTTGGACGGGAAGCCGCGGTGGCATCCGATCTGGTACGGTAATCCGGCGATCGCCTCACCCGAGGATGTCGCGCGTGGTGAGACCGTGCAGCGCATGATCAGTGGACCGAACTGCCGCCCGTACATCATCTATCCGTTCACTGAGGACACGGGCTGGACGTTCAACGCCGACTTCAAGTGTCGGGACCATGTCGCTCGGTTGTATCTCACGCCTGACGAGATTGTGTTGGGCGAACGAGTGCAAGGCGATTACGGCTTATACGTTTTAATCGAGCCGTACACCAAACACGTTAATTTTCGGTGGTCCTACGATCGGTGGGTGCAGCTCGTGGCAGCGTGTCCGGATCTGACCTTCGTCCAGCACACCCATGCGGACTCGATGCTCGTGCCTGGGGCTTATGCCGTGCCAGCGACCTTCCGCCAGGCGTGCGGTCTCATTGCGTCGGCTGATGTCTACGTCCGTTCCGAGAGCGGCTTGTGCCACGCCGCCGCGGCGTTGGGGGTCCGGCAAGTGACGCTCTTTGGTGGCTGCATGGACGCCGACGTGATGGGTGGCTATCCGGGCCAGACGTGCCTCGTGGATCACGGCAAGGGGTCACCCTGTGGCCGCTGGAAGCCCTGTGAGCACTGCGAAGCGGCGATGGCGCGTATCACCGTCAATGACGTTGTCTCGGCGCTCAGGGCCAGCCTGGCGGTCAGAGAGGCGGCCTAATGGCGGCTCTAGCCACGCTCGCTCAGGCCAAGAAGCACCTCCGGGTCGATACCGTCGATCAGGACGTCGACATCGCCCTGAAGCTGAACCAAGCCAGCGCGATGATCCTGCGGTATCTGAACGGGCGGCGGATCTCGGTGTTGACCCTGACGAGCTCTGGCGGCGTGGTGACAGTCACGACGGCGGTGGCGCATGGACTGACCACCAACGATGTCGTCACGATCTGGGGTGCGGTCGAGCTGGAATACAACGGCGCCTTCACCGTCACGGTGACGGCTTCTAACACGTTTACGTACGTCATCCTCGGCACGCCGGCCTCACCGGCGACGGGTGGTATTGGTCTGAGCACGGCCGAGCGTTGGACGGATCTGACCGTGCCTGGGCCGGTGCAGGCGGCGGTCCTTGTGTTGTTGACGCACCTGTACGAAAACCGCGGAGACGATTTAGAGACCGGCGAGTCGGTGTGGACAGGGATTGAGCGGCTGTTGGTGACCTATAAGGTGTCGGCACTTGCATGAAGATCGGCACGCTACGTCATCGTGTCGTGCTGGAGAACCCAGGCACGCCGGTCGCGGACGGCGACGGCGGCTTCACGCTGACGTGGACGGCTCTGTTTCCATCGCCAGTGGCCGCGGCGATCGTGCCGGCGACGGCTCGCGATCTCGAGCGCATTGTCGCAGGGACCGTGTTCGGCACGGCGACGCATCTGGTCACGATTCGGTATCACAGTGGCGTGACGTTGCAGACGCGGGTCACATTCGGGACGCGGGTGTTTAGCGTGACAGGGATCCAGAACTGGGAAGAGCGGAACATCTCCTTAACGCTCGTCTGCGTGGAGGTGGTGCAGTGAGCTCGCGCGTCGTCTGGAACGGCCTCGCTGAACTCCGCGAAGCCTTGCGCAACTTACCGGCTGATCTGACGGCGGAAGCCTCGCACGTCGTGGAAGGCGCAGCGAACGCGGCAGCGGCTGACATCAAAGCCGGGTATCCAGTACGCACGGGCAACCTTCGGGATCATGTGTTTGTCTCGCATCGGGATAAGGGACGGTTCTCGGCTGGCGCAGTGGTGAAGAACACCGCGAAGCACGCCAACATCTTCGAGGTTGGCACGCAGGCGAGACACAACAGCCTCGGTGCCAATCGTGGTTCGATGCCGCCTGGGCATGTCTTCGTGCCGGCGGTGATCAAACGCAGACGGATCATGTACGAGCAGTTGAAAGCCTTGCTTGAGCGGCACGGGTTGAAGGTGTCTGGCGATGCCTGATTCCTCCGCGATCGATAACGCCTTGATTGCGAAGTTGGGATCGGATGCGACGTTGCTGGCTATTTGCACCAACGGGGTGTATTGGGATGAGGCTCCACCAGGCGCGACGAAGTTCGTGATCGTGAGCATGGTCGATGAAGTCGACGAGCCGAAGTTCGGCGGCCGAGCCTACGAGGATGCGTTGTATCTGGTAAAGGCCGTGGCGCTCTCGACGTCTGGTGCCAATGTGCAATCGGCTGCTGCGCGCATCGATGTGTTGCTTGAGGACACGACGCTAACGGTCTCCGGGTACACCCACATGGTGATGCACAGAGAAGCACGTGTGCGACTGACGGAAGTCGACGACGTCGATCCGAGCATTCGCTGGCTGCATCGCGGCGGGCACTACCGAGTACAGCAAGCCGTTCCCTAAACGGTCGTTCGTGGATGTGAGTGTGTAAAGGAGAGTCAGATGGCAATCAAGAGTGGTCGACTCGGACGTGTGCGGTATGCCCCGGCCGGCGTGATCTCGCCGGGTGGCTTGGCGACGATCATCAGCATCAACGCCTGGTCGTTGAGCCTCAAAACCGACTACGAAGATGTGTCGTGTTTCGGAGACACCAATAAGGTGTATATCCCTGGCTTGCGCGATGTCGGCGGCACCTTCGGCGGGTTCTTCAACCTGTCCGACCTGACGATCGTCCATGCGACCAGCGCGGAGTCGCCTGGACAAATCGAACTGACACACAACACCTCGGACACCACTGGCAGCCCGCTCGCGGCGGCGGTGTTCACTGGACTCGGGTACATGGATGCCGACATCAACTGCAGCGTGAATGGGGCGCCGAAGCTCACGTCGACCTTCAAAGCGGCGGGCGCCTGGACACTGCCGTAATCTGAAATGTTCGAGCGGATCACGTTACATGGGGAGTCGGCATCGCTGGTGTTTGTGTATCACACGGCCGCTAAGCTGACGGCCTGGCAAATTCAGCGGGCGAAAGACTCAACCGAGTGGACACTGACCGCGAGGGTTGCGAAATCCGACGCGTTTCAGTTGCGGCAACGGCCACTGCTATTTACGGCGCCACACGAGAAGGGATTTTGGCGCTGGGAAGTGAACGAACTACACCTCACTGAACATGGATTGCGCGCGACACTTGGGCAGCCTTTGTAAGAGTCGGCGACTGGAAACGAGTCCAACGGGTTTTTACAGGAGACGAGTTGTATGGGAAGGAACCGCTTTGTCCAGCCAGACATTGTACGCCTGCCATTGGCAGACGTGCATCGAAATGCTCTGCGAGACCTCCAAGATTCAGACAAGCAGAAGGCACTCAGGCCTGACGCGCGTGCTACGAGAGCAGACATCGAGCTAGCAAAAGCTAAGCTTGCTGACGCCGAAGCCGATGGCGCGTGGATCGACATCAAAAAGGAATTGAACGCCGGGGAAACCCGCCGTGTCTTCGGCCGACTTGTCAAGGACATGCGCGCCGGCGAAGCCGTCATGCTCGAGCCGGAACAGGTCGGGCTCACCAAAATCTCGGAATACGTTGTGGGGTGGTCCTTCACGGATGCCGCCGGGCGGCCCGTCGATGTCTCTGAAGGGGCCATCAACAATCTCGATCAGGAGACCTACAAAGAGATCGCGGATGCCATCGACGCCCACGAGACGAAGATGCAAGCGGAGAAGGACGCCCGAAAAAACTACCAGACTGGGACGCTTACATCCGAAGCGATCTCAGTCTCTGCCGGTACATGAAGGGATGGAAGTACGAGTGGGTCGCCGAACTCCCGCAAGAGGTGTATGAGGTGCTGATCGCGATGGTGGCTGAAGAGGCCGAGAGGGCCGAGAACTAGATGGCTATTTCGGGCCAGTTCATTGCCGATTTCTCATCGTTTCAGGCCGCCGTGCAGAAGGCGGAAGTGTCCCTGAAATCGTTCGAGACGGGGAGCGGGAAAGTCGCGACGCAACTCGATCGGATGGCGAACTCTCTGTCGGGGACCAAGATTGTCCAGCAAGCCACGATTGCCGCTGAAGCCGTGGAGCGTATCGGCGGCGTGTCCAAGCTGACCGCTGCGGAGTTGGCGCGTGTCGGTGGGATCGCGAGCGAGGCCGCCGAGAAACTTCGGGCACTGGGGCAAGAGGTGCCAGCTGGGATTCAGAGTATCGCGAACGAAGCGAAACGGGCGAGTACTGAATTCACGAATCTGTCGGGCGGGCTGACGTCAGTGAATCGCTTACTGGGCGCGTTCGGGGCGGCGGTGTCCGTCGGGGCGGTCGTGAATTTCGGCAAACTGGTGTTTGACTCCGCGAGTCAAATCCATGACCTCGCGCTAGAACTAGGCATCTCGACAGACGCCTTGCAAGGATTCAAAGCGGCAGCACAGGCCAGCGGGTCAGATATTGAGGCGGTCGGTAAAGCCATCAACAAGATGAACGACGCGCTGGCGACTGGCAGCGATTCGACTGTGGCGGCGTTCAAGGCGGCAGGGTTGGAGATCGAGAAGGTTCGTGCGATGAGTGTGGAGGATGCGTTCCTCGCCATCACCGACGCGATCCAGACCATTCCCGATCCGGCGCTACGGGCTCAGGTCCGGCTCGAACTGTTCGGCAAGGCTGGCAATGCGCTCGGGACGGCCATCCAAGAAGGGTTCCGTCAAGTTGCTGATGCGGCGGACAAGATGTCCGCGCAGACCATTAAGGATCTTGAGGCCGCCCAGGACGCCTGGGAAAAGCTCGGCAACCAAGTCGTAATCGTCAGCGGGAAAATGATCGCGTCGACGATCAGCGCGACTCGGGAGATTACCTCGAGTTGGCAGAGTTTCGTGCAGTTCGCCGGCAACGTGATCTCCGTCGGACCAGGCATCGCCACAGCGATGGCGGCGATGGGGGATGCGGCCAATCAGACGGCGACCCAGATGGACAAGGTGGCTGCTTCGACCGGGCCGACGATCACCGAACAGAACAAGCAGGCAGCCGCAGCGAAGAAAGCCGCGAGCGATCAGAAGCAGGCGCAAGAAGAGTTCGCGCGGTCTCTCGAGCAGGCGATCAATCAGGCCGAACGACTCTTCGCGTCGCTCGACAAACTCAACTTAATCAATGTGGGCCTACGCGAATCGGTCGGTGGTGTGGCTGATGGAACACTTGAAGAGGTCCGCGCATTTCTGCAAGCACAGAAGGCCGTCGACGCGTTGTACGAGTCGATTCGCAAGCTCGAACAAGTGAAGGCTGGCGACATCGACATCGGCAAGCTGCCATCCGGAACGGTCGACATCGAAACGATTGCGCGGCTGAAGTCCCAACTCAATACCAAGCCTGCGGAAGACTCGCTCCGTGCCTTGTCCAGCGCGATTGCTGATTTCGGTTCTGTTGTTCAGGGGTCAGTCGGAGACTTCGCCGTTGGCACGGCGCGGATATTGGATAGCATCGCAGGTCTCCAGCGAGCCATTGATACGTTCGGTGCCTCGTCGCTGTCTGCCATCGCGCTGGCTTTCCAAGTCGGTCTAGCGATTGGGCAACTCATCGCACGATTCAAGGAAGAGATCATTCGGGCGTTCGAGGCGATCGGCAGAGCGATCAAGGGCCTGTTCAACATTCTCACGTTTGGGCTGTTCTCTGGTGGTGGGTCAGGGGCCATCGGTGATGCGGCGCGCCGTGCGGCTGGTCATGCGGCCACAGGCGGGATCGTGACACCGTTCGGGATTCAGCCGTTCGCACCGTCCGGACTGGATACGGTCCCGACGTGGCTGGCGCCGAATGAAGTGATCCTCAATCCGGCGCAGCAACGCGACGTGGCCAGGCAGAGCACGGGCGGTACGACGGTCAATGTACACATGGACAACCGCGGCTCGTGGTTTGGCACGAATGCCGATCAGGAATTGACACGTCGCGTCGTGATGGCACTGAAAGGCAACAAGGGTGGCCACGTCTCGACGCTCCGTGGCGTGTTGGCGTTGAAAAGCTAAATGTCTGCGATCCTCGGCCCGTTCTCCGGATACATCCTGTGGGATGCGGTGTGGAGCGGAACCACGCCAAGTACCGGGTACAGCGTGGGTGACTTCGCCTACATGAAGCCTGGGAAGAAGGTCATTTACGGTACGACGACTGTGACGGTCACGGCCACGCTGGCTGGCGGCGCTCGGAAGGCGGACCTCTTCGCGTTTCCGATGCACAACATCGATGCCGGCTCGAGCAAATTGAGCCTGACGAATGGCTCAGGATTGAACGTCGTGATTGCCGTTCCCACGCAGCCGACAGGCCCGTACGGGCGCCTGCCACTCACCACGGTCTGTGATCTACGCACGCTTGCCAATGCCGCGACACGCACCGCGAGTGTCTGGAACGTGGTGATTACGTCCAACTCGGTCAGTGTGCGATTGGGTGCCGGGATGTGGCTGGGGACGGCGGTTGACTTCTGTTTCCGACCGAGGGCCACGCGCGGGCATCACTTCAGCAACGGGAATGAGACCAGCTTTTATCAAGAGGTGAATCGGATCCGGTCGCGCACGCGGCGGCGTTCGCTGCAATTCGCGGTGCCGTCCTTGGATGCTCAGCGCGATCAGATCCTTGATGCGGTCGATAGCGGGGAAGGGTCTGGCCTGCCATCTGTGCTCTGGCCGATCACGACCGTGAATGATGGGCTGTACGGATCTTTCGGCGATGAGGTGTCGGATACCTGGGTTCGGCCGAACTACTCGCCGATGGATGACCTCGTGTTTACGGAGTGGAGCAAGGGGATCCCGTTCCTACCCTAAATGTGGCTCATCTTCCTGCTGTGGTCGTGGCTGATGGCCGGTAAAGGACCGACCGCGCTGATTTTCTCTGCGGGGGAGCGGTCTGCCTGGCAACAGGTCAGCGCGAACGGGCAGATCCTCGGTACGGTCCACAACACCCCGTGTGAGACGCCGGCGGGCTGTTACGGGATGGGCCGGTTACAGGACGGGTCGATCTGGGTCGCGGCTGAGCGGCACTTTTACACGTTCAATCCCTCGCTCACGATCCGGAGTGGTGGCATCGCGAAGGTCGAAACGATCGCGGGGCAAAGCGGTCGACATCTCTACCGGATCGTCAAAGGTCCGAAGGTCTCACGCAAGCCGTTGGAACATGCGGCCTTCCTCGAGGAGATTGACCCGCGGAGGTGGACGGTCACGCGGTCCTGGCATCTACCTGGGACGTATCGGTCATTCGGTCTCGGCTCGCTCGCGGTGAATCTTGATGAGTCGGTTGCCTACTACAGCAAGGAAACGACCAGCGGGACCATCCATCGGCACGCGCTGACGTCAGATGCGGTCCTGCCTGATCTCGTGGTCAGCGCGGTGGGTAGCGGTGGCCTGATCGTTCTCAATGACGGCTCCGTCGTGGTCGGCTATCGAGACGGCGCGCGGCGGTTTTCACCGGCCGGTGAACTCCTGCACACATACGAGGCGGGTGCCTTGCGGGCGGGTCAAGGGCTCGTCACGCACGGAGCTGATGGCTCCTCGTTCTGGGTGCAAGGCTTTGCGGAGGATGCGGTCTATTCGACGCTCTACGAATTCGGGCTGGACGGGACGATCCGGCATCAGTGGAACACACCAGCCAACGGCGTCAAATGGGATGCGCCGTTTGTCGATCCGCCGGCCTCTGGCGACATCATCGTCGTCACATCCAGCACGGTCGGCGAATTGCGTGCCTACGATGCGCTGACCGGAGCGCTGCTTATCACCGACACGAGTGGCCTCAGTAGCTCCAGTTCCGATCTACGGCTCTCTACTGATGGGACGAAGGTCTTCGCATCGGATGGAGATGCGCCGTCTCATATTGAGGAGAACGATGCGTCCACGCTGGCGCTCCTGAGCGCGAATGCTCTGACGATCTCGTCGTCACTCTTTGCGGTCGACACCAGCGGCAATTTCTACGTCCGTGACAACTTCTCGAACGTCCTCAAATACGACGCGAGTTATGCGCTCGTATGGTCCCGCGCCCACGAGGTTGGCTACCTAGAAGTTAGTCCAGACGGCTCGCGTCTGTATAGCGCCACGCTGATCGCGACACCGAATGTCATCAATGTGTACGACACCGTTGGTGACGTGTTCCTGACCGACTTGGCCACCTTGCCTGCGGATGAAGTCGTGGTCGCGCTCTGCCGCGACATCAGCGGGAACATTTATGCGGTGTCGCAGGGGAATGGTGCTGGGTTCTCAGGTGCCCGTGTATATAAGTTCACGCCGACCGGGACGCAAGTTTGGATGACCGAGATTTACCCGATCAATGGTGGGACTGGCATTGGTGACGGCCTCTCGACATCCCGCGACGGTAATCGCGTCTGGGTGCGGTCCACCATTCCAGGCGCGGCCATCATCAGCGGCTACAACACGAGCGACGGATCCTTCATCTCGTCGATTGATGGTACCGCGACGAGCCTCAGTAGCGGGCGCGGTATCGCGATCACTGGAGAAACGACGATGGCCTGTCCTGATCCCTGTGCCGATGCGGGGATCGGCGAACCGTACCTCGCCCTCGCCGCTGAACAAAACACGACGCTCTTCTACGACCGAGCGTGGAACTTCATCGCGTCCATCTCCACGCCCTACGCGTGCGCGCTCGCGCCTGATTCGCGTGGGGTTTGGATCGCGATGGACAACAATGCCGGATCTGATTCGATCCTGTATCTGGTCGATCCGTCGACTATCGATACCAACACGAACGAGCCCACGATCCTGCTCGGGCCGTATACGACGGCCGCGGAAGACGGAACGACGCCCGTGCGGATTGCGGAACTTGGTGGCTTCCACGCCCTCTTCGTGTTGTCGTGCAATCGCCTACTCACCAGTGACCGCACGACACATGAACTGATTGAGGTCTGCCTGCCGAACGAGACCACAGGCACAGCGCTCGTGGCGAAGCGGTACAGCCTGGTCGTGGATCCGCTCGATGCGCAACTCGTGGACAGTGGGAAGAACCTGCTGTATCTCGATGGTGGCTCGGCGAAGGTGTGGAACCTGAAGAACGATGCGCTGTTGCGCACGATCGGATCAGTGGGCGGCGGAACGTGGCCCGTGGTGCTCACGGACAATACCTGGCTCGTCCGCGACGGGAACGAGATCCTGCGCTACAAACGAACCGGGGCGTTATTCCATCGCTGGAACTGGGTCGATCAGGCGCCATCGGTGTCGCTCTCTAGACTGTATGGGCTTGCGGCTGACATTCAAACGGATGTCTGTGCGTGCGGGAACAAAAAAGACGGGGCGATCTTCATCCCCGGTGAAACACCGGCCACAGGGATCACGCTCAGTTTGCTCGATAGCAATGCACTCGAAGGTGAAGGCGGCTTCGAGGGTCCACCGCAGGCGACGTACATCATTCCACTGACGGATGTTGTCGATGGTGGCATTGATACCGCCTCGGCCTTCGTGGCGCTGAACGCCATCGACACGGGCGCGGGCTTCAGTGACCAGTCTGGCGCGGCCGTTCGTCGACCGACGCCGAATCGTCACTGCGGACCAGAGACACGCCTGACCACGGTCACACCAAACCCCGGCTGCAATGCCGGCGGAAAGGGCTGGACTCCGACATACACAGGTGCATCCGGTGTCGTGCCGACCTGCACGGATCCGCCGGCTGGCGAGACGCTGACTGGCAAAGATTCGTTCTTCCCGATCGTGTCGCACCGGCACACCACGCGGCCGTCTGGCTCGGTGCAGACCATTCGCACGTCTGTCGTGGAACTCGACGATACCGAGCGGAAAGAGGGCCGGATCAAGTCAGTGGCCGATGTCGATGTCGGCTTCTCGGATGCCCAAGGCAACTGGATCAGCTCGAACATCGCCGTCGACTTCTACGACAACGACGGCAACCCCTACGCGGCCATGCTCGGCGACGCCACGCGGAAGTACTTTCAGCGCGATGAACTGGTGCTGACGGGGATCACGGACATTGGGCGACGGACCAGCGCGACTCCAGTCGCGATCGGGCGCGGCATCGTCGATCGCTATCCGTACGGGCAGCTCAACATCTTCGGCCTAAAAGCGATCGATCGGCTCATCGCGGAGGGTGGTGGGTTCTCTCCGGACAAGCGGATGCCGCAATACAACATCCCGCTGACCGCCTACCCCGATGCGCCGCCGGATCTAGCGAGGCTGCCGCTGCCGGTGAACTTCGGGGAAGTGTCCGACGAAGGCGCGATCAACCCGATCACGGGCCTGCCGAACTCGCGTGGCAAGGTGCCCGTTCGCTACGTCGGGATGGACGTCCTCGGCACGGCGCCGGGTGGGGAAGCGTGGGGCCGGTTCCTGATCTGTGGCCATGCCGTGTATTCGATCATCGCGCTCTACGGCTCAGACTGTGGCGGGCTGGGCCTCTACGGCACAGGCGCCGTGGCATCTGTGCTGGCGCCGGCTGAGACAGAGGACGAAGATGCGCCTGTGGCTGGCACGACGGAGCAGACCGTCATCAGCGGGTTGACTGGGGATCTCTCGGGAGTCGCCACGGACGGGAACGCGCAGATCGTGGTATTCGCGACATCTGGCAGGACAGAGCTCCAGATCAATGCGGTCGACGACTTTGCGAAAACCGTGACGGTCGACGGCAACATCGATCCAGATCTGGTGCAGGGTGTGCCCTGGTACATCAGCTCGATCGACTACGTGCCGCGGCGGGTCAAGATCGACCTGGCCACACGGAACGGTGTGGATGTCCAGGTGCCGACGCATGCCGGCTACATCAAGGCCACGTCCTACACCGACATCAGCAGTCCAGAAGGCGACTTCCGCACGACGGAGATGTACGCGACGGGCGTGTTGCTCCTGACGCATCTCATCGGCGAAATTACGCTCGCGGTGAACGTGGTCGGGCTCGAGGATCAGGGCGACGGCTCTGGCCTGCCCATCACGGAGTTCTTTACCGCGTACAACTTCTTCTTCGACAACTTCATCCACCGGCAGTTGCGCAAGCCAGTCGGCGGCCTCTGGGCACAGGTTGAGGCGGATGTGCCGCTCTGGTCGAACGGCTACTCGATGACGAAGCAGTCGACGTTCCGCGCCATGCAGGATCAGACGGTCACGGAACTCGGCGGCGTCGGGCTCGAAATCAGCGCGTACTTCGGGGAAGGCATCTCGACTCGCGATGCGGATCAGTTGTTCCAAAACAACGGCCATTGCCGTGCGGGCTCAGATGAACACGGTCGGACGGTGGTGTGGCGGTTCAATCCGTTCGAGGACTCCAGCGCTTGGCCGAGACTCGATCATGTGTCGCAAGTGTTTGGCGACATCTCCTTCGACACCGCGCTCGATGAGGCGATGAACTGGGTACGTGGTGGCTGTGACTGGGACGCCGACGCCGGCGAGTTCCGAGAAGACGACATGAAAGCCGTGTCGCAGACGGCGATCACCCGCAACGAGGACATCCCGCGCTACTCGAAACACTATGACGGGAAGCTGATCGCGAAGACGGCGCACTTCCAGAACATGCTCAATCGCGTGCTCGCGATGCATCAGGACGGGCCGCAATACGTGACCATCCAGAACTGTCACATGGGCGCGTGGGATCTGCCGTGTGGTTCTGGGATCTTGTTCACATCGCAGTTCGGGCCGAGCGCGACAGGCTGGGTCGATCAGCCTCTGATTGTGCTGCGCAAGAGCCTGCACGCCGATGCGGACAGCGTCAGTGTGTCGCTCCTGTGCCTGAACGTCGGACCTGGGTCGGCGCCAGGCGATAGCGGGTCGGATTCGCTCCTGATTCCCTCGAGCCAACAGTTCATTCTGACCAACAACGTCAGCGGGCCGACGCTCAGCAACACGCTGTCCATCGCGCCGGTATTAGCCGCATGAGCACATACGATCGCCCAGTTGGCACCGGGACGGGCGGCCTCTACGCCGCGAACGACCGCTTCACGCTTGCCGATGCGAACCAGATGAAGGTGTGCATCGACAAGACGTCGCTCGGGTGCTTCGTGCGCGGCCATCGGCTCGGTGGCACGGACATGGTAGGGATTGACGTCAACGCCGACGGCGATGTCGATCTGTACGAGTGGGATCCCTACCCGATCGACAACACCTCCGGCCACTTCTCGTCGTTCTCAGACGCTAACGGCGCATCGCTCATCTTCCGCGTGCGGTTCCGTATCCGCGTGTCTGACGCCGCTATCTCGGCCACGCCGAAGATTCGGTACGGAACGACTACGGGTGGTGCCACTACTGTCGCGACGTTGAGCGGTGCCGCGGCCTGCTCGGCTGTCGACGCGGACTACAGCGGGACGAACCAGCAACAGACTGTATCGGTCACGCTGCCGAGCGGCGTCAACTTCTTCAAGGCGCAGTTGACCATCGCGAGCACTGGCGGGAATCCCTACACGGTGTGGGGGAAGGCCCTGCTCGACTTCTACATCCAGAACACGATATGACGCCGCTCTGTAAGGTGCATCGCGTGCCGCTGATCAAGGCTGGATACGGGTGAAAGTGTAAGTGGATCTGTCCTGCGTGTCAGGACGCGGCGAAGGGACATACGGCATGACGCGGTGGCTGGTCGTTCTACTCGCGGTGGTCACGTTCACGGCGATCGATGTGCGCTACGCCGAGGCGCAAGTCGGAACGTTTAAACGCCTGGTCGATGTCGTTGATGCGCGCACGATCGCCTCGAACGGCAGCGGCACGGCGGCGACGTTGACCCTGACACCGAACGGTTCGTATGTCGCGCTGACGTGCAACGACACCGACGGCTGTGCCATCACGCTGGGTGAGACGGGTCAGCAAAACGGCATGCACCTGATGATCGTGAACGTCTCGGCCAATGCCTGTACGTTCTCGGATACCTCCGGCGTGTCGGAACTGACTGGCTCGGCCTCGCTCGGCCAGTGGGGCGCCATCTACCTCGAATACGTGACCGATCGCTGGGTGGAGATAGCGCGCAATGCCGGCTCTGGCGGGATCACTACAACTGGCTCTCCGGCCAGCGGCAACCTGGCATTCTTCTCAGGCGCGTCCTCGATCACCAGCGGCAACCTGTCCGGAGACGGCACGACCAGCGGTACTGGCGCGTTGACGATTGCGAACGACGCGGTCAGCAACGCGAAGCTCAGAAACTCCGGCGCCCTCTCGGTCATTGGCCGATCAGCGAATTCCTCCGGTGATCCGGCGGACATCTCCGCATCGGCGGCGAGTGATGCCGTGCTACGCGAGAGCGGGTCGACGCTCGGGTTCGGGACGATTGCCACGGCTGGGATCGCGGCGGATGCCGTGACGTTCGCAAAAATACAGAATGCCTCCGGGGCCAGTGTGCTGGTCGGCCGTGGCAGTGCATCCGGTGCTGGAGACTTTCAGGAGATTACGTTGGGGTCTGGTCTCTCGATGTCCGGCACGGTGCTCAGTTCAACGGGTGGCGGTGGTGGCAGCAGCAGCGGGGCGATCCTCGCGTTCGTCTCCTATAACCCAGGCAGTGCCGCTGATACCACGACCACATCCGCTACACCAGCGGACGTGGACTCGACGAACCTGACGATCACGTTCACGGCGCCGACGAGCGGGTCGGTGGCGGTGGAGCTCTCAGCCGTCAACCTGCTCTCGTCTGGGTCCACCGGCTGTGGCTGGAACCTCCGTACGACCGGCGGGGCAGATATTTCTGGGACATGGATGCAAGTGAATGCGTCCGCGGCGCAACAGACGCGTCCGTTTTACCGGGTGGTCATCACGGGCCTGACACCGTCCGCGAGCGTCACCTATCGCTGGGGGCACTACGTCACGGCGACGGCGGCCACCTGTAATACGCGATACGGCGGCGGTGATGTCGCGACGGCGCGCGGGGCAGCCACGATGATGGTCTTCGCGCTGCCATGATGGAGCACTGGTGGGATCCGGACGCGTTTCTGTACGCCGTGATTGTTGCGGTGGTGTCCCTGTTGCGTGCATGGTGATGTGAGTGACACATGGCGAGGAGGGTCCAGAGAGCACGGAGCGACGAGGCTTGGAGCGGCGTGTCGAAATGCTGGAGCGGCGACTTCAGCAATTGGAAACGAGCTCGGCCGTCATGCAGGCAACCCTGAACGGTTTGGTCTCTACGATGAACTCTCGCCATGACGCGCTGGAACGTGGACAGGACTTGATCCTCAAGAGCATCGACGCATTAGAGAAGACTCAACTCAAGATCGAGAGCGACATGAAACTACCGCAGGACATGAGCAAGATCGTCTTCTCGCCTGGTGTCGTCGTCGCGATCGTGATGACCATTATCTCGATTGTGGCTGGGCAACAGGCGTCGACGTGGGGGATCCGTGCGGATCAGCAACTCCAAGCCGAGCGCATGGCCTCGTTGAAAACCGCGGTGGAGACTATCGGACGTAAGCAGGAACTGACGCAGATCCAGAATCAGGAATTGCGCGAAGCCGTCCTCGGACAACAGCGGAAACCTCGATAGGAGACGATATGGCCCTAAACGGTGGCGGCAGCGATCAGCAAGCCAACTGCGTGCTAGAGGTGTGCTGCCCTGATGATGCTGCTGGACAAGCGAAGCAGGTCCGAGCACTGACGGCTGTTGCTCAGCACGCATTGCCGTTCCTCTCGCACGACGAAGCGAAGGACGTCGCGGAGTGGATCGCACGCAATTGGGATCTCGCGCCGAAGGGGACGCTCTACGACTTCAAGCAGGCTATTGCGAAGCTGGCGCGCGGGCCGGCGTACACCGAGTAGTCGATGACGGACGACGCACGCCTTGATCTGAATCGCCGCCATCTCGTCCAGTGCCATCCAGCATTTCGGCACAGGCTGTCGCTCGTGATCGCGCGCCTCCAGGTACTTGGCGAGCGGCCGCGGATTCACCAAGCGTGGCGCAGTCCGGATGAACAAATGGCCGCGTTCAACTCGGGGCACTCCAAGCTCAAATGGGGCTTCCATAATGCGACGGCTGAAGACGGGACACCAGAAGCCCTCGCCGCGGACGTGCTCGACGACGACCATCCGTTGAATCCTCCGCGTGCGTATCTCTTCGCGCTCGCGCGTGAGTCACGGGCGGTTGGTTTGAATACGGGGATCGATTGGGGCTTGCCGACTGCGATCAAGGTGGCACTGGCGAAGGCGCTCATCCATGACGTGACGTGGGAAGGGAAGATCGGCTGGGACGCCTGTCACGTCGAAGCCACAGGGATCACGGTCGCACAAGCGCGCGCAGGGATTCGCCCAGCCATGCCAGTACCGGAAGGGGCGTTGCGCGCATGACGTAACAGAACTCACCGATCGGTTGCTGGCCCTGCCTGATCAGCGGGGCGGTTTGCAGCGGTCGATCGGGTCGGAGTCCGACGCAAAGAGCCTGCGTCGTGTGTGTTCGTCACTCGAAAGTCTCGATAGGGCCCTCCTCGGTGCTCATGTCGAAGCTGGGGCGAGTGGCGGCATGGACGGCGCGGGCTCTTTGTTTGTCGGGGGATGCCGATGACAACGCAGGACTGGTGGGACGCAGGACGCTCGATCGGGATCGTGCTGGTTGGTGTGGCGGTTGGGTATCTCTTGGTGAGGTGAATGGAACTTGTACTCGCCCCGGATCTCAACGCTGATCTCTTACCGCTCGTGCAGCATCCAGAGCAATGGCGAGACGCGTTCGCCGCGCTCCTGCAATCCGGCGGCAAGCTGCAAATGTTCGAGCAGCAGATCGGGATCGACAATCCCGCCACCTACGATCCGGTCCCAGACTACGTGCGCGATGTCGGCCCGAACTACTACGATCGGCTCCGAGACGCGGGATTCTTCGCCGAGCTGACCGCGCTTGATATTCCGCTGGCTATCGAGACGCCTGGGTTAAAAGCCTGGGACACCGAGAACGGCATCCCGACCGGTAAGCAAGCGGCCTTCGCCCTGACGCGGGCGATCAACCGTGTGCTCGCGGCTGGCGGGGGATTGCTGTCCTCGTATTCGATGGACGATCCGCTCGCGGCGTCACTGTCGGACTTTCCAGAGCCTGTGCCGATCGAGACGGTCGTGGCCGTCCTGTGCCGTGTCGCCAAGGCTGGGTCAGACATGCTCGTGGAAGGCGGCTGGACAGAGGCGTACCCGACGTGTTCACCCGCGCAGATCATCGACCTCGGCACGCGCCTGAGAGCGGCTGGCTGGCTGTTCCGACATCTGCACATGGACGTGGACGAGCAGCACGCCAAGCAAACCAAAACTGACGAGGAGATCGCGGCGGACTTCAAGGAGCTCCAGGCGGCCTGCCGGTCATGGGGGATCCCATTCGGGATCATCCTGAACGGCCAGCGCGGCAACACACCGGAAGATTACCGTGTCGGCTTCTGGGAGTGGTTCGAGTTCGCGCGGAAGATGCTCGGTGGTGATCCTGACCGCTGGATCCTTGAGAGTTGGAAGAAGAACAACCTGCCGGTGAACTTGCCCGAATCGAGCCACGAAGCCCATACCGGGCTGTTGCGCGAGGTCGCGGCGCTATTGCCTGTGCCGGAGCCACCATTGAAGACTCGCCAGATCGCCGTGGTGCTACCGAAAGAGCTCGCGGGTGCCTCCGTCTATGTCGACGACGTGGGCGGCGGGAAGACTGTCGTGGCCGAATCTAACGGTGTCCACGCGGTGGCTCCGTTTCGGCTCACGATCGGGGCGGACTGTTCCGACGCGTTCACCTACCTGAAGGTCGACCTCGAGGGCTACAAGCCCTACCGGAAGGATGGCGTGTTGCTGCATGCCGGCCCGGTTCAGGTCCGGGTTGGTGTCGCCGGCGATCCGAACCGGCACAGCGACACGTTTCTCCCGGCTGTGCAGCCGAATACGTCCACGGTTGCTAGGGCGCTCATGGGGCCGCTGCGTGTCGTTCACCATGCGCCTTCCAAGACGCACAGTTTCGCCGACGATTCCGGGCCGCGGCGTGTCCTGTTCTGTTCGTGGTTCTGTGCGCTCAGGGATTGGCACGACGACGAGGGCAAGGCTTTAGCTGTGCTCGATCGGATCGTCGAGGCGGGCTATCAGGGGATCCGGATCTTCCGGTTCCTGGGGGAGTCCGACACGAGCGGGTATTTCGCTGGTCGGGCCGTTCTTCCGGAGTGGTCAATCGAGGCCCTGCTCGGGTTCGCGCGGGCATGCCAGTCTCGCGGGCTCAGGTTGGCTCTGACGAGCGGTCGGCAGTGGGGCTACGCCGAGTGGTTGGCGTGGGAGACGCGCTGCGCGAAGGCCATCCAAGTCGCTAATTTGGCCGTTGTCGTCGCGCTCTGGGAAGGTACCAACGAATACTGGCAGAACGCCCCGGGGCATAACAGCGACGAGCAGATTGCGTTCTACGGGACGCTGTTCGCGATGGTCCGGGCCACGCTTTCGCCGGCGCCGATTTGCGCGATTGGGGCACCGGAAGACGAATCCCCAGACAAGCTCTATCGGGCGTCTACGCACTCTGACATCTGCGAAAAGCACGGCTCGCGCGACGAGGACAAGTGCGTCAAGCGGGGCTTCACGGTCTGGTACTGGGAAGGCGACCCCGGGCACTTTGGCAAGCCGTTTTGGGAGGGTGAGCCGGTCCCGCCTCCGAGTCCTGATGCCTTCATGCCGTGCAGTTCCCCGGGCCGCGTGTTCGCCACACTGGCGATGAATCAGATGGTTGGCTCCGCGGTGACGTTCTTCAGTGGTGATGCCGTGCGCGGCCGCGATCCATCTGTGTCGATCGGGTTCACGGATGTGCCACGGCTCATGGCCACTTTGCCGGAAGACGTCGCGCATGCCGTGCATGTCTCGGGCGGAAACATCTGGTGGTGGACGTTGCCCGATGGGCGATTCGCTACCGTTGCGGACGAGCAGTGGGGCGCGGGTGCACTCGAGCCACCGCGGGCAGTCAAGTCGTACACCGTCATCGGTCCAGGCTGGGCGACACGCGAAGGCACCGGAGCACCGCGGTTGAACGCAGGCGACGGCGGCGCGTTGATCGTTGGAGACTTCGCATGATCACACAAGGGAAAACATGAAACCTACAAGAATGCGTCTCGCGATCGTTGTCGCGTTGCTCACGGTTGCGCGTCTCGCGTCGGCGCAGCATCTCCATCCGGACATGGCCCACTTGCCCGACTTCACCAAAGATCCGAAGAACGCGACGCGAGTCGTGACAGGAGCGGAGACGATCAGCGGTGGTGTGCACGAGAACATCGTGGTCAACGCCGGGGCGTCGCTGACGCTCTCCGGCAGCATCGACCTGATCACGCTGATGACGCATCCTGGGAGCACGCTGACGCTCACGCCTGGCACGACGGTCTGGTACCGCGATGTGCCGCTCGATACTGAGTTCGATCCTGATCAGCTCGGACATGGTGCGGTCATTCTGGGTAAGGTCCGATCGCTGGGTACTGCTAAAACGTCGTGGGTGCGACTTGCCAAAGAGCCGAAGGCTGGAGATACCGTCATTGCGTTCGGAGCTGCCGTCACCGGCTGGAAAGTTGGCGATGAGGTTGTGTTTGGAGATTCCGATCAATGCGCGACTGACGATCTGATTGACTTCACGTTACAGAAGCGCTGCCGTGAGAATCATACCGAGCATAGATGGTTGACCAGTATTGCGACGAATGGCATCGGCGGCACGCTGAATCTCCCGCTGACCTACAACCATCCCGGCGGGAGGATTCCGAGCCCTGACGGCGCTGGGACTGTGCTCGCGATGCCTTTCGTGAGCAATCACACGCGTGACATTCGGTTCATCTCACGGAACCCGAACGGCGTGCGCGGGCACTTGATGGTGTCGAACACCGCAGATGTCGACATCGAGTACACAGAATTTACGTCAGGCGGCCGGACCTGTTCGGACGCCAAGGCCGATAACACCGTCTGGGTGGACGGTGTCGCGACGCATATCGGCACCTGCCAGAAGGGCCGGTATCCGCTGCACATGCACCGCGTCGGCCGTGGCGTGCCGCCAAAGATCATCGGCAACGCGATCAACGACTGCGGCGTCTGGTGTCTCGCCATCCACGATACGCACTTCGGCACCTTCCGACAGAACGTGTTTACCAATTCTGTCGGCGCCGGGCTGGTCACTGAGGACGGAAACGAGACGGAGAACATCATTGACGGCAACCTCGGCGTCCACATCATCGGGACGAAGGTCGCGATCGAGGACGACGACATTCGCGGCACCGTTGCCCGTACCGGCTCGTGCATGTGGTTCGCCGGTCCCAACAACTACGTCACGAACAACGTGTGCGTCGATGCGCTGGACGGGTACAAGTTCATCATAGGGGTCTCGTCTGGCCTGACGCAGCGGTGCCCGAAGTTACCCGGTGGCGATCCGATGAACCCTGATCAGGGTGTGGACTGCGCGCCGAACAAACAGGAAGTGCGGCGCTTCGATGGCAATTCGTCCTGGCGGGCGATGAACGTCGGCACATTCTTTTACCAGGTGAACACGATTGACCAGACCGTGATCCATCCGTTCACGGTCAACGGCCTTGAGCTCGTGTACAACCATGAAGGGCTGCGAATCGGGAACATCGACTCGTTGACGCTCAATGACCTCGTGTGCATCTCAGGCTATAAGGTCAACACGGGCCGGCTAGTGTGCGTGCAGCTCGATCAGAATACGCAGTTCACGGCCAATCGTTTCGACGTCTTCGGGACGCGGGTCGCGTTCGCGGCGTTGCAGCCAGGGTACGCCAATCTGTTCGAGCCGAACTTTTTCAGGCTGAATGGCAAGCGAGCGGACGGGAGCCGAAGCCGCATCGACGCAAGCATCGGGGCTGCGGTCGAGTTCGACAACCACAACCAGCCGCACGGGACACAGACGGAAGGCGATGTCAGCGTCCGAGACGTTGACATGACCGCCGATAACACCGGTGGCAGCGTGCCGTACTACTTCTACCCGGTCTCACGCATTCAGGACGGGATGGATGTGACGGTGAAACGGAAGTGGCTGAACTTCAACGTCTCGATTGACGGCGCCGCGCCTCGAGATAGCGAAGTCTTCGCGCCTGAATCCGGACCAGACAAGCCGATGCCGACCACCGGCGATTGGACGGACCCAGCCACCGGCACGACGTGGCACAAGATCCTTGGCACGGACACGCCAGGGCTCACCAACGCGCAGTCCTGGGCGCAGGACATGCTGGCGTTTAATGGCGGCGTCGCGTGTCCGACCACCAACCCGAAAGTTTACGGCTACTACTGTCCACAAGGCGGTGTGCCGCCACCGGTGCCGACTGTCACGTCGGTGACGGTGACCGGGCAGACGGCGTACACGGCCGTTGCCCAGAACGCGCAGATGACGGCGACGGCGAAGTTCTCCGATAACACCACGGCGAACGTGACTGACTCGGCGGCCTGGCAGTCGAGTAATCCGATGGTCGCGGCGATCTCGAGCGCGGGGCTGGTGACGACGCGAGCGGCTGGCACGGCCACGGTCAGCGCCACCGCGGCTGGTAAGACTGGCACGCTGGCGATCACGGTGACCGTGGTCCCACCGACACCGACGCCGGTGGCCTGCACGGGAACGCTCACGGGCACTGCGCCGAATGGTGGGACGTTCAAATGTGTGCCTGGGCAGGCGTGTCCGGTCACACCAGCCGGCACGACGTGGATCTGTCAGTAAAGCAAAGGAGCAACGAATCATGAGTGACGAGAAAAAGAAGACACTGGATCAGGAAATCCACGAGTCGGCGCACAAGTCGAAGCAGAAGATCGGGAGCAAGCACGGGCACGTCGTGGACGCCCTGATCCAAGCCGTCGAGTCCGCAACGCCCCAGGATGAGCACGGGCGCACCGATGCCGCCGTGCGGACGTTCCTAAAGAATGGCGAGACCATGCGGAACTCGGGGGCGACGATCGAGGACTTCATGAACGCCATCGAGTCGTTCCACGAGAACCGGCATCTACTGGTTCGCAAAATCAAGGGCGAGAAGTAGCGGTGTGTGGCCGATGGCCGATCACTGCGAGTCTCAGCATCCTGCGCTGGACGCTCATCGTCTGCTGCCTGATGCTGGGCCTCGCGGCCATCGGGGCGATCGTGGATCGGGAGCCGTAAGGGACCGCATGAGGCTCAACATGCTCCCGGCCTTCGTCCATTTATGTCCTGGCGAGGACTGCGCGATCTGTCGCTGGGTCGCGCTGAAACGGTGGCGTCGATGAACTCAAACAGCAGGGGAGGCGTTCTGCGCAGCGATTACGGCGACGCCTTTTGCCTTCAATTTGTCGGCGCTGATACAGTCGGTGCATGTTGCTCGGCGCGGTGGTTTCCGTCTGTCCCATTGTTTGTGATGGCCGCATTCGAGCTTGAGGATGTAGTAGAGGAATCGGCCGCGTTTCGATCGCTCCTGATGAAAGCCATTGACTTCGCGCACGAACGGCTTCGCGGCTTTTTTCTCGGCTTCCTTCCGTTTCGCCTCCTCGATGTAGTGGCGCGTACTCTGCAGGTGGCGTTCGGCGTGCGCGTAAATCAGCAGCGCATCGAAGGCGTCGATGTGTTCACCGCAGAGACAGAATACCTTGCGCGTGGCGACGTCCATCGTGACGCCGCGATTCTGGTGGTTGCACGCAGGATATTCCGTGCGTTTCACGCGAAAGAACGGTTGATCCAAATCGACTGGTATTGGCTCAGCTTTCTTCGTGGAATCGAACGCCAGAATCTTAGACGGTGGTTTCGCGCCCGGAACCTCGACGCTCATCGCAATTCGTTCATCGGACATGCGATAGGCAGTCTAGCACGATGACTCATCCTAGCAACATCCACGGGGCGATCGAATCCGATCTGGTGTGCTGGAAATGTGGAGCGGCTAACGCGCCAGGTCGAACTTACGTGGCCGCCGATTTCCGCACGGGGACGGCCTATTGTGTGACGTGTAGCGCCAGCGGTCTGATCGCGTGGTTCCAACCGAAACCGTTACCTGAAGGAGAACGCTGATGGGTTTAATCATCTGGCTCGTGCTCGTGTTGTTGGTCGCGGCGGCGGTGCTCGGCGTGGTCAAGGCCGTGCTCGCCTTGAAAATCATGCAGCCGCTCGCCGAATACACGGGCGTCGTCTATGCCCTGATCGTGTTGCTCATCGTGCTGATGATCGTGTCCGCATTCTACGGGACTGGGCCGTTGATGCGTCCTCCGAACTGGAACGGGTAAATCACTGTGTCGCTGGGAAACGTGGTCGGCTGGACGCTGGACAGCTACATCGCGCACAACGAGGCAATGCGCGAGATGGATCGCGGCCTCCACGAGGAGCGCGATCGTCGATACGCCGACGTTGCCTTGGAACGCGAGAAGGCGCTCCGGATCAAGGAAGAAGCTGACAAGTCTGCGCTCCTGCTCGCTCGGGAAATTCAGACGTACAAAGACGAGAAGGCGAACGAACTGCGCGAGCAGATCGGTAGCGAGCGAGGGCTGTACGCGACCAAAAGCGATCTCGTGGCTGTGGCGGACAAGATCGAGGCCACGATCAAGCCACTCATCGAGCACATGGCTCTCACGCAGGGACGTGGGGCTGGTATGAGCTCGACGAAAGAGTTGATCTCGTGGATTGCGATCATCGTCATGGCCATGATCACGATCGGGACCTTCGTGTTCAAGAACAACCAGCCGATCTACGTGCCGTCACCGCCTGGCACTTTACTGCCATCCACGCCGCCGCAACAAACGCCACGATAGGAGACCGAGATGATTCTGAGTTTGCTTCAAGCCGCCGTGCAGACCGCGCAAGCTAGCGCGGCGGCCGTCACTGACGCCGTGACAGGTGCGCCAACCGATAGCGTCGGTGCCACACTCGGTCTCTCCGTCGTCGTCACGATGGTCTTTCAGATGGTCAAAAACTCGAAGGTGTTTCCCTACGTCTCGCGCGCGACTGGGAAGCTCAATTTCTGGATCGGCATCGTTGCGGCCGTCGCGTCCACGGCTGGCATCCACGGCAGCTACGATCTGGCGACGGGTGGAACGATTGCGCTCCCTGGGCTACACGTCATCTGGCAAAGCGTCGTTCAGTGGGCCGCGCAACAGGCAACGTATAAAGGTCTGACGGTGCCAGCGGAAACGCTCGGTGAGATCCGCGCCATGCTCGAGAAGGTGATGACGCCGCCACCGGTGAGCGAGGGTGCGGCCAAGGCCGAGGACCAGACCAAACCATGACCAAGAAACGCAACCCACAGGACGCCACCCGGCGTAACGTGCAGGCCGCCAACAAGCGACTCGGTGAGCTCGAGCGGCGCGTGACTCGGCTGGAGCGGGCCTTTGCGCGCTGGCAGTGGAAGCGGGGACGTTGATCCGATGAGGTTTTCGATCCGTGCGTGCGCGCTTTGCGTGCTCCTCGTCACGGCGCCTGGCTGTTTCGCAAAGCCACCGATTTACCTCTCACCCAAAGCACAGGCCGCGTGGAGAGGCACGCGGATCATCCACGCGCTCGACACGATCCGAGACATTGCGATCGACGCGAACGCGTCTGACCCGCCGTTGCTCAACGAAGCGACCACGCGTCAGGTGGTCCTCGTGCACAAGAGCCTCATCATGATCGTGCACGAGCAGCCGGCTGGCTGGCAGGGTATGGTGATCGCTGGGCTGGATGGCCTCGAGGAACTGTTGCCGGTCGGCGATCTGTCGAGGCTCTTGCCGTACATCCACATCGCGAAGGCCGCGATCAAGGAGTGGTGATGGTGGCGCCTCTCGTCATGCTGGCGATCAAGGAAGCGCCGGGGATTATCCGGCTGCTGAAGGAAGTGTTCCATCGAGAGCATCCAGACGAACCGCACCCGACCGACGAAGAGGTGATCGCGGCATTCGAGGCGGCGTTCCAATCGAGTCTCGCCAAGGACGAAGCCTGGTTGCGACTCCATGGCGGAACTCGACGGACATGAGATGGCTAAACTGGTCACATGCCGGCGGTGCACGGCGACCTTCACGAGCCACGCGATCCATCCCCCCGCGGTCTGTCCGTCCTGTGTGGTGGTGCTGGAGCGGCGGCTGGCGATGGCGACGCTACCGGATGAACCGCGGGCGACGTGGGAGTTGACCCACAACGATAAGCGGTTTCTCAGCTCATTGCGGATCGGAGCGGACTAGTTCCCACCTTTGACCGTCGAATTTCCATAGCTCGTCGCGCGACACGACGTACAGGGAGTTGCCGAGCGTCACTTCGCCTTCGACGTCAGACAGGTGCTTGACCCACTGCGGCCAGATCGGATCGTGCGGCGTGCGATTCGTTGGCGCGATGTAGGCCACGAACAGCCCAGAGGAGAGCGTTCGGAATAACTCGCGACGGTTCAGCGGACTCAACGCACAACCTCGTCACTGATCTCACCGATGAAGGTCGGCAGCTCTCGGCCGCACAGTGGACAGTCAACGGCTTCACCGAGCTCTGGGATGCCAAGCGTGTCCACGATCCGAATGAGCGGGAAGTCGGCAAGCGCGATCGTGATCGAATGGCCGCAGGAGAGCTGTAGTTCGATCTTGGCTGATTCTAGATTGACACTGCGCTGTTGCACGCGGATTGCTCTGGCATCCTCTGGGAGTTCAGGCGCCCAGTAGTCGCTCATGGTCGAGATTCTATCACTGGCGTGCCCACCCGTGGGCTTTGGCTTCCGCGAGCAGTGCGCTCAATTCCTGTTCACAGGATCGGCTCTCGGCATCAAATGCCGCCTTCCCCACGTAGCGGTCACACCGAACGTGCCAGGCTGTTCGCCGCTCTTTAAATACCAGGTATGCCTGATGGTCCGGCGAGAAGTAGCTGCCGATCACCAGCATCACCAGCAGCACGAGGATCGTGAGTGCCACGGTTTTGAACCGCAACCCGGTGGAGGGCGGCGTCAGATCCTTCCGGCAGAACTTGCAGACGATCGCGGCGTCCTGAATCGACTCCGCGCAGAAAGGGCAGACCTTCATCGCGGCGGCGCTTCACGGTCGTAAATGACCACCGGACAGAGCTCGAACAACCGTGCTCGGACCGCTTGCCGCTCACGTTGACGGAGGCGCCAGCGACGCCACGGGAACACCCCACCCAGCGCGGCGCCAATCGTTGCGAGCGACCACACCGCGAGCGTTTCACCGGCAATGAGGACGATCATGGAGGCCCGTCCTTTCGTGACAGGTTGGACCGCCGGATCGCCGCCGAGGTTACGCGCCGGGGCTGGGCGAATCCGCGAGCAGTCCGAGGACCAACTTGTTGATCACCGCGAGCGCGACGGGGCGAGTGAGGGCTAAGACTTGCAGGCCGTCTACGAGTTGCCCGAGGTCGGTACGCGTCGCCGGAGTCGGAGTCGGTCGCCGAATAGCCGCCGCCGCCGATCTGCCCGCTGAGATAGGAACGACGTCGCACAACATGGGGAAGAACCTTATAAATGTTTGTGTCCCCTTTTACAACTCCGCGCAGAATGTTACAAGACAAAAGTCGCATTATCGCCGTCTCCGTCGTGACGTTCGTGTCTCTTTTGGATCACGATGGGCGGTCTGTTTCTCAGTCTCAAGCCGCTCGGCTTCCCGTGCCGCGGCGATCATGGTCCGGTAGGGCTCCTCGCGGATCTGCGAACGAATCCGGTCGACATGGCTCAGCCGTCGCTCCATGCCACTCCGACGCTCTTTCCCGCTGCGTCGTTCCGTATAGGGCGTAATCCCTGGTTGGAATAGCTGATAGGTCGCCAGCCCAAAGAAATCAGCAATGCGATCGAAGTAGCGGAGCGGGATGCTCCGGTTGGGATCGCGGAAGGCTTTCGAGATCCAGCTCTCTGTCCGCCGGCACCACATCGCGAGATCTTTCCGTGTCTGACCTCGAGCGCGGAGCAATGCATCGATGTTCGTTTTCAGCAACAGGTTCGCCTGCATGGGGTGGTAACTATCTACCACGTAAACGGTTGCCGCGTTGTCCGAATATCGCGGAGTTTTGAGAGGCGAAGTGCTTGACATTTTGTCCCGAACGCCTATACTACGCAGTGATGAAACCGGGGCACGAGCAATTCAAGGACTGGATCGAGCGGCGTTTTCCAAACTCCGACCGGAAAGCGCGAGAAGCTGCGGCACTGTTTGGCTGGGAAGAGAGCTTTATTTCCAAGTTGGTCCGCGGCGATCGGACGCCTGGCTTGACAAACGCGCACATTATCGAGCGCGAAACCGGCATCTCCACCGAAGCCTGGTTGTCCAGTGCGCTTGACAATACGTCGCAGCCTATTGCCGCATCAACTGGGAAACGTCGGTCCTGAGAGCGCGGACACAATGACAAGCGGAACAGGCTCAGGTAAACATAACATACACTCCGAGACCCATTTACGTGGGACAGAGTGTCAAGCGCGACCGCGCTGCGTAGTGGTGGAGCGGTCATTATACGGTTTCCGTTCTTCGGCGATAGATCGCGCGTTTGGTCCTAGCGATCTGTTTCAGCAATCCCGCGATCAGCACGGCGCCACAGTAGCGACGGACGGGCAGTGTGATCAACGGAAACAAGTTTTGTCGAGGTTCGGCTAAATGGCGAAACCGTACTGGATTCCCATCGGCATGATCGTGCGGCATGCGCTTCGTAGTGCAACCCCCGACGACTGGATGTCCCAGAAGGAAGCTGCGATCACGATGGGGACCAGTATGTCGCAGTTGTCACAGGCGCTCGATGAGAAACCGGGGTATCCGCTGGATCTGTCGAAGTTCGCGAAATTGCCAGCGAAACTGCAGCACCAAGTCTACGCGCGGATTCTCGAACAGGCCTACGAGCGGGATTGGGCGATTGAGCGTGAGTGCGAGCGCAAGCGGATGGCGAAAGCCACTATTCGGCCGACCGTCGTGCAGGAAAGGAAACTCGGATGAACATCACGATCAACGGCCGCGTGTACCACGTAGAGAACGAGTTGGAGTTGCGCGAATTCTGCACCTGGTACCACTTCAGGTTGATGATTCGCGCAGAACTGCGCGGGGAGTAAGCATGGACACTCAACAGCAAGCCGTCGATCGTGTCCTCGCGCTCGTGCGTGCTCAAGGCATCGTTGAAACGGATCCGGTGGACTTCGTCGAGTTCCTGCTGCGGCAAGGATTGGGGCGGCGTGATCTGGATGCCATCGTGGAGGACATCATCAGCTTCGCGTTGCATGTGGATGACCTCCATGAGCACGTCAAAGGCCGACTCGAGGTGCTCCAAGACTTCCAGGGTGCCCAGCATCCCACACCGGCATCGGATCCCAGGCTTGTGGCCTACAACATCGTCGGGGCTATCCGCTCGTTCGTGACAGGTCGCCTCATTGACCGGACAGTGGTAGCGACTGTCGTGCCGCGTGAGAACGCGCTGTGAGTTGTGACGAGCCGGAACCGATCATGCCGCCAGCCGCGAATCGGGCGTTCGATGAGTCCGTTCGGACCCAACATGCGTGGGACGCGCATCAGGTCGATCGCATTCTCGAGTTTCTGATGACGATGCCTCGCCGAGTGGATGCCAAGCGGTTTGTCGAGGACGTGTTTCACAAAGTGCGGCTGAATGCCGTGCGGTATCCGGAGCTCGTGTGGGAAATGGACGTGCGGAAACAACTCGCCCAGGATGACCCTGCGGCGGTATGTGGCGCGATGACCGCGCCAGGAGAGACCGATGCCGAAAACCTCTGACATGCGCGAGAGCAAGTTCCTAAAGAAGGAAGACGTGGGTCGCGGTGCGCTGGGCACCATCGCCAGTTGTGTCCAGAAAAATGTCGCGAAGGAAGGCGCTGAACCTGAAATGAAGTGGTGCCTGACCTTTCAAGAGATCGACAAGCCGCTGGTGCTGAACGCGACCAACGTCCAACTCTGCGAGCAGATTTGCGGCTCGGACGATACCGATCATTGGATCGGGAAGCGCATCGTGCTCTACACCGATCCGAACGTCTCGTTCCAAGGAAAGTTGATCGGCGGCATTCGTGTGCGGGCGCCGAAGCCGAGCACGGCCCCGCCACCGCCGCCGCCGGCTGTTGAGCCGTTGACAGACGACGACATCCCGTTCGCCTGGTTGATGCCATTGGTGTTGCCGGTGCTCTCCTTGATCGGCGTGGGAGTGCTGTTCGCGTGAAGACTCGACACGTTCAAGCATCGGCTCCACATCATCCAAAGGCTTCGGCTTCGGGCTGTGTCTATCAGCACATCCTCGTTGCTGAGCGTGCGCTTGGTAAGCCGTTGCCGCCACGCGCGCATGTGCATCATGTTGATGATGACCCGCGCAACAACGTGCCGACGAATCTGGTCATTTGCGAGGACATGGCTTATCACAAACTCCTTCACTATCGAGCGAAGGTTGTGCGGGCTGGCGGTAATCCAAATACCGACAAGGTCTGTTGCAATTGCCATCTTGTGAAAGCACTGAGCGCATTCAACATCATGAGGAGCAACAAGAGCAGCGGTCGACAGAGCTTCTGCCGTGACTGTAGCAAGGTTCTGGACGTGCTTAAGCGAGCGAGACGTCTGGCGTCATGAGTGTCGCCGATGAGATCCATGCAATTTGTGAAGTCAGGAACCGTCGCTTGTTCATTCAGAACAGGCGTGATTTTGATGAGCGGATTGCGCGACTCAATCCTGAGTGGGAGTTGGAGATTACCGTCAGACGGCTCTATGCGAATCGCAGCATTCAGCAGTCGCGGTATTACTGGGGTGTCGTCGTGGCGCTCCTGAGCGAGTACACCGGGTTCACGCCGGACGAGATGCACGACTGGCTCAAGATGAAGTTCATCCCGAAAAAGTTGGCGGTCTGCGACGGGAACGGGGAAGTGCAGGGCGAGTTCGTCATGGGCGGCTCAACACGGAAGATGACCACGGCGCAGTTCACTGACTACATCGAGACCATCCGCGAGTGGGCTGCGAGCGACTTGGACGTGCAGATTCCAGATCCCAACGAACCGCAGGCGCGTTCTGTCGGCGCGACTCACGGGTGGGGTGTCTGATGCCGTACACCACGATCCGTGTGCTTCGTATCGACTACCTCCACAGGAACGGCCCGAGTGGTCCTTTCAAGGCGTACTGCGTCACCGGCACGACTGGCGCGGAGTGGGATGCCGGGGCGTTTCAGGTGCATACCACGTCGGAGCTCTTAGCCTCGCTGTGCCGGCGTTCATGTGAACTGGACAAGTCGTTGTCGGTGCTCTGGAAAGATGGCCGATTTGGTAAGGAGATCGTCGACCTTGACTTCGTGGCGAACGAAAGCCCGGTGGCCTGATGGACTACATGATCCTAGCGGCTGATCTCGCGCGTTACGCCCTCGCGCAGCGTCTGCATCCAGCGACGTGCCACGGCTGGTACGGTAACTACCCTCCTAAGATGGACGAAAGCCTGTGTGATTGTCGCGACATCGCGAAGGGCAAGTTACGGATCGTCGTGCCGATCGGGGAGGGCGAGTAGATGGAACAGCGATGCACCTGTCCGCCCTGCACGTATTGCCGTGGCAACGGTAACTTGCCGAGTAGGCATATGGGCTTCGATGAGTTCGTTGATTTGGAAATCTGCGACGAGTGCGGCGGCAGCGGCATCCAGATCATGTGCGACTACTGCCACGACCAGCGTGATCGCGAGCAGGACGATCCTCCGGAGACTCAACGATGAAGAGGAGATCAGCAAAGGCTTGGCAGTTGACACCGGAGATTGTGGCTAGTTGTCCTGCCACGCTGAATGCCATTGCTGATGTGCTCGGTCATCGACCGAAGGCCGCACTCTGTTGGCTGTGTTTCCTCGATCATATCGAGACCCGCTTGGATACCGCGAGCCGCTGCTCCATTCACGGCCTCGTGAAGGATCGCGTGCTCGGTATGATTCGTGTCGATGTTAATCTCTTGAAACACAAGCCAGTGCGGACAGGAGAGGCGACCTAGATGGACATGACGATGTTCAAGTTCGCTAAGCCTGAGCCTCGTTGTGTCGCGAAGCGCCGAGCGGAGAAGTTCGACGCCAAGCAGGAGCGGGCGTGTCGTGAGATCACGCGTGCGAGAGACAAGGGCAAGTGCCGGATCCCTGGCTGCATCGATTACGCGACCGAGCTCCATCACATCGTGCCGCGCTCGCAGTCGAAGAAACGCCGATGGCTTACGAGCAATTGCGTCTGGCTCTGCGGGGATCATCACAAACTGCGACACGCCGGCGTCATCCAGATCAGCGGAGACGCGGACACGGAGATCATCGTGACGGGCGACGTAAACAGGCTGAGGTTTCGTCTGTGACGGCGCTTGAACTTTTCGGCGTGCGTCTCGGCGGTCTGTGCGCCTTCGGTCAGGTCGGCATCGGCTGGTCCGGTCCGCATCATTGCTTCTGGTGTTACGTCTACACGATGACGGAGGGCGAGTGAAGATCGGACGGGTCGTTTTTGCGCCGGCGCCGTGGAGTGTACAGCCGCTTGCGCGAAAGCGCGGCATTGCACCGGCAGAAGTAGGCATCTACTCGGAGCCTGCGCCTGAAGGGTTGAAGCTCGTGGCCTCAACCTGGGGTCCGCAGGCCAAAGTCAACGCGCATCTGATCGCGGCGGCCCCGGATCTACTCGCGGCGCTCAAGCGGCTCGTGGACATATTCGATGATGACCTGATTGCGATCGAGAACCCATCGTCGATGGACGCAGCACGCGCCGCTATCGGGAAAGCTGAGGGCCGGTTATGAAGTGGCTCGCGTTCCTGCTCGGCGTGCTGATCCTCGGCCAAGCCGTGTCCTTTCTCGTGTCGATGTGGTCCAAACGGCGACGTGATGAGATGACGTTAGCCGAGCAATATCGCGAATTATGGCAGCGTCCCGTGCTCATTAACGGTGAGGAGCGGCTACCGGTGGCTCGGAGGCTAGAGTGAGTTTGTCGAAGTTCGCGGCCTATCGGGAACGGACACGCGCCTGATGTCGTTTTGGAGGAGATCCGTGCTGAAGATCAAGATCGTCGTCAAAGACGCAGTGTTCGAGTTCGAGGGGCAAGCCACGGATGGCCCCGTCATCTTTCCCTTCATCGATCGCTGGTTGAAGATTGTCGCTGAGCATGGCGGGGCAGACTCGCCGGAGTTCCGGGCCGCGATGGAACAGCTCACCAAGGAAAAGGACGCACAGCGGGCGGCTGTGGAGTCCAATCCCTAACCGTCCGCCCGATTTCAAGGAGTAGCAGACATGGCTCATGAAGATCTCTCAGATGACATCCAGGCGATCACAGACGCCGTGGGCGTGATGAAGTCGGCGACGGCGCTGATCACCACGTTCGCGACGCGGCTCCAGGCGGCGGTCGACGCCGCGCTCGAGAACGGGGCTACTGCGGCCGAGCTCCAGCCGTTGACCGCTCTTAAGGCGGATCTCGTGTCGGAGTCCAGCAACCTCGCGGCGGCCGTCGCGGCCAATCCCTAACCGATCATGGATCAGCCGTCACTCTTCGATCGTCCCGTCTCGATCTCGGCGCCCTTCCACGGGCGATCCCAGGCGAGCCGTGACGCGTCGAAGAGTGGCGCGCGGCACGCGGAAGAGACACGTTCGGCCAATATTGCGCTGATGCGGAAGGTCTGGGTCGAGCCGCACACCATGCACGAGATTCACGAATTGACTGGGTTGCCATTGTCGTCGGTGTGTTCGCTTAAGAGCGCGATCGAAGACGAGCTCGAGGTGGTGGACCACGTCACGATCGAATGGGGTGAAGGACGCCGGGCCACGCAACGGACGCGGTGGAAGCTAGCGAAGTAGAGACCAGGGTAAGTCGGCGCCGCTCTGACGGTAACTAGACATCAGGGGGCGGCATCGTGAGAAGCAGCGCGCAATCTGGGGGGATGTGCCACAGCGCGCACCGTGGCTGCGAAGCGCCAGAGCGGGGCACCGGACCATCTCAACGGCCCGAAGAGTCTAGCGTGTCGGCCCTGTGGTTGAGATAAACGTCTCAGGGTCGGGCCTGAAGACCGCGCCGTTCCTATGGCGATGGAGGGAAGGCTTCGCAGGGTTTCACTGGGGTGGAACGCTGCGCAGCCAATCCCCCGCAACCGAAACCTTGACGATGTAATAAAGAGTTGGAGCACTTGAGGGGCAGATCGGATGTTTGGATTCATGCACACACCAGAAACGATCGATGCTGGGTTCGTTCGCTTCTGGGACGCCTATCCGAATCGGAAGGCGAAGTTGGACGCCCAGAAAGCGTGGGCGAAGCTAAAGCCGAGCCCTGAACTGATCACGACAATGCTTGAGGCGATCGAGGAACAGAAGCGGGGCCGGCA
>Ga0134127_10000371_pt1 | contig 44927 bp, 43 predicted proteins | sample KB31753_FD_96459 | JGI IMG/M metagenome (GOLD analysis project Ga0134127, IMG submission 96459) | Terrestrial soil microbial communities with excess Nitrogen fertilizer from Kellogg Biological Station, Michigan, USA - KB3-175-3 | ecosystem: Environmental > Terrestrial > Soil > Unclassified ...
AGCCCAGCCTCGGCTGCAACATCAAGTGGAAATCCTGACCATCGCGTACCATCGCTGAATGGCTACGCAACACATCGTTTCGCCCGGCGGCGGCGCCGGGGTCAAGCTCGCGCGCGGCGCGCACATCCGGCTCATCGACATCGAAGGCGGGCAGACCGGCGACCTGATGGCGTTCTCGCTGGACGGACGCGAGCGGCTGTCGAATGGCCGCTCGTTCGATTACAACGGCAAGCTCCTGCTGTCGACCGGCGATGTGCTGTGGTCGGATCTCAGCAACCCGATGCTAACGATCGTCGCGGACGACGTCGGCCGTCACGACTTTCTATACGCCTCCTGCAGCATCGAAATGTATCGCATGCAGTACGGCGTCACCGGCTATCACGCGAACTGCTCCGACAATCTGCGAGCGGCATTGCGTGAGCTCGGCATCGAGCCGGATAGCGTACCGACCACTGCCTTCAACTTCTTCATGAACGTCGAAGTGCAGCCCGACGGACGACTCAAGATCCTGCCGCCGAAGTGCCGCAAGGGCGATTCGATGGTATTGCGCGCGGAGATGGATCTGGCCATCGCGGTGTCCGCGTGTCCCGCAGGAACGTGCAACGACGGTCCGCCACGCTCGCTCGCTTTCGAAGTCGGCTAACGCTCGCCGGGGAAATCGGCGGCGAAGGTGATCGCCAGCCGGCGCGGCGCGTTCGTCACGAACACTTCCGACGCATTGGTGCGCCAGCCGAACTTGTCGAACACGTTGCCGAAGGAGAAGCGCAGCGTCGCTGGTGCACGGCCGATCTGGAATCTATAGCGTGCACCGAGGTCGTAGACGCTGCGCGCCGGAATCGACAGCTGGTTGTCGCTGCTGGCCATGCGATCGTCCACGCTGGTGACCGTCGCGCTCAAGGAGAGCGACTTCACCCACGGCAGCTGATACTCGACGCTGCCGATCGTCAGGCGCTCGGTCTGGCCGACCGGAACCTTGCCGATCGTGCCGTTCGCCACTTCCTCGCCCGAAACGCGCGGCTCCATCAGCACCGTTCCGAGTACGACATTGAGTCCGTCGACGATCTCGCCGGCCAGCGACAGCTCGATGCCGCGGTGACGCTCGTCGCCCAGCTCGCGGAAAAAGCTCGCATCGTCGAGACCGTAGTACGGCTTCTGAATGTCGAACACGCCCACGACGAGCTTCAACGCCGGCGTGAACGCGTAGCGAGCGCCCGCATCCCATTGCCGGGTGCGGATCGCCGGCGGCGCGGCGCTCTTGTTCGCCGCGTTCTCCGGTGCGACGCCGCCCTCTTCCAGACCGGTCGAATAGCTCGCGTACCAGGCGAGCTTGTCGGACTGATACAGCGCAACCCCGGCGTTGTAGAGCCACGGATCGTCCTTGCCGAGCTGCGGCGTGACTGCGCCCGGCTCGGTCACTTGCTTCTCGTAACGCGTCTTCTGCAATCCCGCGTTGACCTCGATGAGCTCCGACCAGCGTCCGCGATATGCAACCGCGTGTGTCCACTGCGTGACCTGGTCACGCGTCTGCGGGCCGAACTCGAACTGCGGCCGCGGCAGATCCACGCGCTGCCCGATGCGCGCGACGCCGAGATCGGCGAAATCCGACCCGCCATAACGGCGCTCCTGATCGCGGCCACGCAGCGAGTAGTAGACCGCGTGATAACTCTTGCCGCTGACGAAGCGCTTCGAGACACGCAGCTCGCCCGACGTCGAAGCGAACTTCTGATTGCGATCCGCGATCACCAGGTGATCCGCGAAGCCATCCGGCGTGGTATTGAGAAACAGATCGGCGAAGCTCGCGCCGGCCTTGAACTGCGAGCGGAAGATGCCGGCGTTGACGGCCCAGTCGTGGGCGAAACCGAAGTTGGCGACCGCACCGTAGTTCTCGCCGACGTCCTCGTTGTCGGCCCAGCTCTGGCCATAGAAATGGTTGCGCTCCACTTCGGGCGGCAAGTACGCGCCGGCGACGAACACCAGCGGCTGCGCCTCGCTGTCCTCGATCGCCGTACGGCTGTAGAACGGAATGATCTCGATCGATTCGCTCGGCCGCCAGCGCGGCGCCGCTGCGACCGACCAGCCGCGCTCGTCGGAGCCGCTCTCGAAGGCGTCCTCGAAATACGACACGCCGCCGGCGACGCCGAGTTGGCCGGCGACGATCGGCAGCTCCGTTTCGACATCGACGAACAGGCTGTCGAACGGCCCGTAGCCGACTACCGGGCTGACTCGCAGCTGGTCGCCGGCTCGCGCGAGTTGATAGTCCACGATGCCGGTGGGCGCAGGCAGCAGATAACCCTGTGCGGAAATTCCCACGCGCATCGTGCTGCTCGGCACGAGCAACGTGATCGGATCGGTTTGCCGGTCGAAGTACAGCCCGTCGAGCCGGACATTGCCGGCGTCGACGGCGCTGAAGCCGCGCACTTCGAACGGCTGGTAGAGGCCGATGTTCTCGTTGCCGACGCTGGTGCCGAACGCATCCTCCGCAGACTTCACCGCATTGTCGTCAGCGCGCTGCGCGTGGGCGCACAGCGGCACTGCCACGAAGAGAATGGCCAAAGCTCGCATGCAAACCGCCAGGTAATGTGGTTGTCTATGTTCGATGCGTTGCATGGCCAGGACGTTTAAAACTGCTGGATTCTAGCCCATGAACTACGACGCTGAGCTGCGCCTGCACGCCGAAGTCCTGCGCCGCGCGTGTGCGATCGCTACTACAGAGCGTGTGCTCGATATCGGGTGCGGCACTGGACAGACGACGCGCGATGCAGCTCGCGCCGCGTCGGCCGGCAGCGCGCTCGGGATCGATGTTTCTGCTGCGATGATCGCTCGCGCTCGCGAGCTCGCCGCGGCCGAGCACCTGCGGAACGTGCGATTCGAGCACGACGACGCCCAGGTGCATTCGTTCCCGGCGCACGGTTTCTACGTCGCGATCAGCCGGTTCGGCACGATGTTCTTCGCCGCTCCGGTCGCCGCCTTCCGCAATATCCGCGCGGCACTCGCGAGCCAGGGACGCCTCGTGATGATGGTCTGGCAAAGCCACGAGGCGAACGAGTGGTCCGTCGCCATTCAACAGGGACCCGCGCAGCCCTCCGACACGTTCTCGCTCGCCGATCCGCACACGGTGTCAGCGATTCTCGATGCGGCCGGATTCGCACCGCCGACGTTCCAGGATGTGCGCGAACCGGTGTACTACGGCGACAGCGTCGAGGCTGCGTTCGACTGGGTCGGAAGATTTCAGGTCACGCGCGAGCTGCTGCAATCGCTCGATGTCATTGCCGCCGAGCGCGCGCGCGAGCGTCTGCGTAAGACGCTCGCGCAACACTATCGCCAAGACGGTGTATGGTTGGATTCCCGCGCGTGGATCGTGACCGCTCGCTGCCGCTGAGACCAGTACACCTCGCGGTTCGGAAGGCCAACACAGCCGTGCGGCTCTCAGCCGATTGCGGCGATGGCTGCGATCTCGATCAGATACTGCGGCCCCGCGAGGCGCGCCTCGACTGTCGCGCGCGCAGGTGTCGAACCCTGCACGACCCACTTGTCCCAAACCTCGTTCATTTCCTTGAACGTCCCCATGTCCGTCAGCCAGATGGTCGCGGAAAGGAGATTCTGCTTGCTCGTGCCCGCCTCGGCGAGCAGGCGGTCGATCTGCCCGAGAATGACCTTGGCTTGCGCTGCGACCGTGGTCGCGCCTGCATCGGCGGGACACACCTGGCCGGCGAGATACACGGTGTTGCCATGAACGACGGCCTGGCTCATGCGGGGCCCGACCTGGATACGTTTGACTGTCATACGCTGCTCCTCGTGGATCTCGCGATTCTAATCCACCAGGCTCCTCGCGCACTCGACCAAAGTCATCGCCACCGGTCGCGGCGTGAATCCGAGCACCTGGCGAGCCTTGTCCGTGTTCAGCGGAAAGCGACGTCCGAGCAGCGGCGCCAGCGATCGCAGGTTCGCCATGAACGGCAGCAGCAACCGAACCACGAAATCGGGCAAGCGCCGCGTGGAGGTCTTCGCGCCGGCCGCGCCCAGCTGCGCGCGCAGCGTCTTCGCCATGTCTTCCATCCACATGAACTCACCCGCCGCGATGAAGCGCTGCCCAGCGGCCGACTCGGCCGTCATCGCCCGGACGTGCAGATCTGCGAGATCGCGCACGTCGACGATCCAGAATCCCAGTCGCGGCAGCGCGCCGGGACGGCCTCGCAACAGTCCCTGGATGATCTGCACCGAGCCCAGGTTCTCCGCGTCGCGAATCGGACCGAACACCGCGCCGGGAAGAATCGTCGTCAGCAGAGTCTCTTTGCCCTCGGCGCGCACGAAGTCCCAGGCGGCGCGCTCCGCGAGAATCTTGGAAACACGATAGGCATCGAACTGCGGATCGTCCGGGTCGGACCACACCGTTTCGTCGCTCGCCCGCTGCGAAGTCAGCGGCGGGCGCGCGGCTGCGGCTGCTGAGGTCATCACGACTCGCTTGACACCGGCCTTCGCCGCGGCTCGCAAGACTCGCAGCGTGCCATCGCGCGCAGGCGCAATCAGCGCATTGCGACTTGTGGTCGTACCTCCGCCGAGCGGCGAGGCCACGTGCAGCACGTAATCGCAGCCAGCGACCGCCGCGTCCCAGCCACGATCGTCGTTCAGGTCGGCAACGACCACGGTGAGGCGATCGCTGTTGGCGGCACCAGCCGCCGCGCGGACGCGCTGCTCTTTGGTCAGATCGCGGACTGTGGTACGCACGGCATGACCGCGCTCCAGCAGATGCACGATGCACCACCCGGCGATGAATCCGGTTCCACCAGTTACCAGCACTGTCTGCGCCACAACCGGACTCCTCACTGCACAAGTCTGCAGCTGTAGACTTTAGTGGAGCGAGCGGACTAAAGTCTACAGGTGTATACCTGAAGAGGCCTTGCGATGCCCCGAGCGACGCACAAGACCAACGTGAGCCCCAAGCGCCAGCGCAACGCAGCGGCCACGCGCCAGGCCATTCTGCAATCCGCGCGGCGAGCCTTCGCCAAAGCAGGCTACGCCGGCGCCGGCGTGCGCGAGATCGCGCACGGCGCTGGAGTCACGGCGATGCTGGTCAACCGCTACTTCGGCTCGAAGGAACGGCTGTTCGCGGAAGCAGTGGCGGAATCGATGGCGACGACCAGCGTGCTGGCGCCGCAGATCGCGAGCGCGGGCATCTCCGGCAAGGCGATCGCGACCGCCCTGGTCGGCATCACGAAGGCCGACGCCGCGCCGCTCGAGGGATTCCAGATCATGCTGCGCTCCGCCGCCAGCGCGAGCGCGGCGCGCATCGGCCGCGAACAAATCGATCGCCATCATCAAAAGCGCATCGCGGCCGCACTGCAGGGCGCGCTTGCCCCGCAGCGCGCGGCCGTGATGTTGTCGCTGATCGCCGGCTTCCAGCTGATGCGCCAGATGCTGGAGCTCCCTGCCCTGGCGAAGGCGGACGCGAAGACGCTGGTGAAGGTCCTCGCGCCGCTCTTCGATCAGCTGCTGGTCGGGCACGGACGCAGCTAGTACACGCGTGTCGCACTCTCCTTGCCGCAACCTTCGGCAAACAACGTATTGGCAACGTCGAAGAACTGGGTCGATACGACGCTGGTGAACGACGTGCCATCCGGCGCCATCTCGATCGCCCGCGTAACACGCGTCATCCCTTCGAAGACACCGCCGGCGCCGAGCCGCATGAACTGAAACTGCGCCCGGAAGGTGCGGCCACCGGTCCAGCGCCAGCGGCCGAGCGAAGGCGGCGGTACCGCCTCGCTGGTCGCGACCAGCGCGCCGTGGTGCTCGAACAGGTTGATCGCCCGAAACGCGCGAATCACCGGCCCCCCGCCGCACACCTGCAGCGTCACCGTCGAGTCCCAGACCCCTTCGATGGACGGCGCTCGCCCGTGAAATGCTGTCAGGGCATCGCCGCCGAATGTCGTTGCCGGAACTGCCACGATCAGGCCAAGGGTCACTGTTTTCCACAAAGTCGCAATCGTCATGGTGGTCTCCTGCTGCTGCCAGCACCTCGCTGGCGGTACCACGCTCGCGCTCCGGGCCGTGAAAAATCCCCAAACGCGTCCTGAAAAATCGTGAAAGATAGCCAGCCCAAGGAGCCGCCGTGCCTGACGAGACGCTTTATGCCTTCGGTGACTTCCGGCTCGACGCCGGCCGCAGGCTGTTGGCGCACCAGGCGCAGGGCTCCGTCCCCATTACCAGCCACGCGTTCGACACATTGCTGTACCTGGTCCGCAACCCGGGACGGGTCGTCACCAAGCGTGAGCTGATGGATGCGGTGTGGGGCGACGCGGTCGTCGAGGAGAACAACCTCACCCAAACGATCTCGACGCTGCGTCAGCTGCTCGGCGAGCGGCCGGACGAGCATCGCTTCATCGTCACGGTGTCCGGGCGGGGGTATCGATTCATCGCGCCGGTCGCCGTGGAAGGCGCCGCACCCCCGGCCGCGCAGCCGCCGCTCGCACGACGCAGGATCATTCCGCAAGTTATCGGAGGCCTGGCCGCCGTTCTCGTCGTCGTTCTGGCGATCGCCTGGTTTCTCAGTGGGCGGTTCGAGACGAAGCCGCCGGTCGATAGCATCAAGACCATCGCCGTCCTGCCCTTCAAGCCGCTCGTGCCAGCGTCGGGCGATCCGGCCCTGGAGCTCGGCATGGCCGACACGCTGATCGCGCGCTTGGGGAGCGGCGGCGGCATCGTCGTTCGCCCACTGAGCTCGGTGCGCAAGTACAGCGCGCTCGAACAGGACGCGCTGCTCGCCGGCCGCGAGCTGCGAGTCGATGCGGTGTTGGAGGGAAGCATCCAGCGCAGCGGCGACATTCTGCGCGTGACCACGCGTTTGCTGCGCGTCAGCGACGGCTCATCGATCTGGAGCGACAAGCTCGACCAGCAGTGGAGCAATCTCTTCGACATGCAGGACAAGCTTGCGGGGCAGGTGGTTGCCGCGCTTGCGCTGCAATTGACGAACGAAGAGCGCGCGCGGCTCACTCGACGCCACACGCAAAGCGCCGCTGCGTATCGCGCGTACCTGCTCGGCCGTTACCACTTTCTCAAGCTGGTGCCGCCGGAGATCGAGAAGAGCATCGAGTACTTCGATAATGCGATCGCGCAGGATCCGCAGTACGCGCTCGCGTATGAAGGACTCGCAGAGGCGTACCGCGCGATGACGATCACCGGTGACCGGCGGCCGAGCGAGGTCATGCCGCAGGGCCAAGCCGCTGCGCTCAGGGCGATCGAGCTCGACGACAGTCTCGACTCGGCGTGGGGCTCGCTGTGCTTCATTCAGACCTGGTGGGACTGGGATTGGGCGGCGGCGGAGCGCTCCTGCCGCCGGGCAATCGAGCTCAATCCGAACGGCGCCGATGGTCACCGCGCGTACTCAGTGCTGTTGTCGGATCTCGGACGGCACGAGCAGGCGATCGTCGAGGCGCGGCGAGCTTCCGAGCTCGACCCGCTCGCACTGATCACCAACGCGATCGAAGGCCATGTGCTCCTGTACGCCGGCCGCAATGCCGACGCCGCCGCCAAACTGCGCGCCACGCTCGAGCTGGATGAGAATTTCTGGATCGCGCACCTGTTTCTCGGCAAGGTCCATCTCGCGGACAACGATCTGCCGAATGCGCTCGCCGAATTCCGCAAGGCGCAGACGCTGTCGGCGCAAAACTCCGAAGCCGTGTCGATGGTCGGTTACGCGCTGGCGCGCGCCGGCGACCGCAAGGGTGCCCAGGCAGTACTCGCCGAACTGCTGGAGCGAGGCAAGCAACAGTATGTACCTCCCTTCAACGTGGCCATGCTCTACAACGGTCTCGGCGACACCGACGATACGTTCGCGTGGCTGGAAAAAGCGTATGCCGATCGCGACGTCAGGCTCACGTTCCTGAAGATCGAAAGGAAATGGGATTCGCTGCGCAGCGACGAGCGCTTCGCCTCGCTCGCGAAGCGAATGGCTCTGCAGTAACCGACTACAGGACGCAGGGCTTCGCGGGTTTCCAGTCTGTCGTGACCGTCATCCACGGCTCGCGAGCGTCGTGGAGCACGAGCACGACGGAGCGGCGCAGCTCGGTGCCCATGCCGGTCAGCACCATCGGCGGACCCATGGGCACCACCGCTCCCTGGCCCGCGCGAGCGATCGTCTCGCTGTCCGGTGTCTGCAGACACTGCGCACCGCTCAAGAGGTACCAGGCTTCCGGTCCGGAATGCGTGTGCGCGGCGGTCTGCATTCCCGGTGAGAATACAGCTTCCATGTAGCGAGCTGTGTATTGTGCGGCCGGTTTTACTTTCAGCGGACCAATGATCGCGACGCGCTGGCCCGCGGCTGGACGCCATTCTTTCCCTGCGATGACGTAGAGCCAGACCTTGCCCAGCGACTCGGCGACGGTGCCGAACGAGGACGGCTTAGCTGCCTGGGCAGCGGCACGCGTCGGATACTCATATAAATGCCAGAACACCTCGCCGGCCGGCAGAGTGTCGAGTGTCTCCGTTGCGGTCAGGTAGCAACCCACTTCTTTCGTCTTGGCGGGGGCTGGAGTGTCGCACCCGCCCGGAACGCGCGTTCCCGGCAGTTGCGCGAAGGAGCTCGCGGGCAGGATCGCGACGGCCCACAAGAACACTGCAAAGCGAGACGCTGCAAGGGTCATACTGGGCCTTCGTGGGATAGAGAGCGCCATGAGCATAACAACGATCGTCACGGGGATAGCACTCCTCGCCTGCAGCGTTGCAGCCCATGCGCAATGGCTGACGGACCGCACGCCCGGAATTCCGCGTCTGGCGGACGGCAAGCCGAATCTCTCGGCACCCACGCCGCGCACCGCGGATGGCAAACCTGACTTTTCCGGCATCTGGATCGCCTCGCCGCATCCGGCCTATCTGATCAACATCGCCGCCGACCTCGAGGCAGCGGATGTTCAACCCTGGGCGACGGAACTGTTCGTCGCGCGGATGAACGACATCGGCAAGGACGATCCGGCTTCGATCGGCTGTGCGCCGTTCGGTCCGCGCAGCATCCTCGGCACGGGACTGCCCGAATCGGCGCGGGCCAAGATCGTGCAGACGCCGACGCTGCTCGTCATCCTGCAGGAGGATCTCGCCTATCGGCAGGTCCTGATGGACGGCCGCAAGCTCCCGCCGAATCCGAACACCAGCTTCATGGGCTACTCGATCGGCCGGTGGGAGGGCGAGGAGCTCGTGGTCGAGAGCGAAGGCTTCAAGGACAGCACCTGGCTCGACTTCGGCGGCCATCCGCACTCGGAAGCGCTGCACCTCACGGAGCGCTATCGGCGCGTCGACTTCGGTCACATCCAACGGCGCATCACGCTGACCGATGCGAAGGTCTTCGCCAAGCCCATCACACTTTCCTCCGACCTGACGCTCGTGCCGGACACCGAGTTACTGGAATACGTCTGCGCCGAGACGCCGCCGTACCACCTGGTCGGCCGCACCGAGGAGGAGCAGAAGGTGCGCGTCCCGCCGGAAATCCTCGCGAAGTACGTCGGCATCTACGATTTCGAAGGATTGAATCCGTTCAACTTCCGCACGCTCACGCTGTCGCTGTCGGGCTCGCAACTGTTCGCCGACTTCAACGGCAAGGGCCACGTTCCCATGGTGGCGATGTCGAATACGATGTTCTCGCCGCGGCTGCTCGGCACGTACGAATTCTTCACTGACGAGCACGGCGCGGTCACGCACGTGGTGGCGCATGCGCCCGCCGCGGACTTCAAGATCGTGAAGCGGCGCGAAGCCGCGCGTTGACGTCGCTTACGCTGGTTGCAATTGCGGCTGCGCGGCGCGCGGGAACGCGAAGGCGATCAGCATCGCGCCGACTGCGAGGCCGAGCGACGCGAAGAACAACCACGAGTAGCCGCCGAACTTGTCGAAGATCCAGCCGCCGACGACGGGACCAGCCGACATGCCGAGACTCGACAGCATCGTCGCCGCGCCGAACACCGTACCCATGATCGACTGACTGAAGTAGTCGCGCGCGAGCACTGCGTACAACGGCATCACCCCACCGTAAGCGGTGCCGAAGATCACGGCCATGAAATAGAACTCGCCCAGCTCGCGCACGAACGGATACGAGCCGATCGCCACCGCCTGGACCAGCAGGCCGATGATCAGCACGCGTTTCACCCCGTAACGATCGCCGGCCACGCCGAACAGCAATCGACCACCCAGGCCCGCCAACCCTTCGACGCTGTAGATGGTCACCGCGGCCATCGGCGCGATTCCGCAAGACATCGCGTAGCTCACCATGTGGAAGATCGGACCGGAGTGCGCCGCGCAGCACAGGAAGAACACGACACCCAGCACGACGAACTGGCGCGACCGCAGCGCCACTGCGAGCGAGCTGATCGGTCCATCCGGCACGTCGTTCGCTGCGGGCGCGGCGGCGCGCGCCGGTGGTTGCCGCACGAACACCGCAGCGGGAATCAACAACACCCACGCGAGGATGCCGATGAGGAACATCGCCGTGCGCCAGTCATACGCGGTGATCAACCAGCGCGCGAGCGGCGAGATCGTCATCGGCGCGACGCCCATGCCCGCAGAAACGAGCGACACGGCGAGGCTGCGGTGCGTGTCGAACCACGCGGTCGTCAACGCGATCATCGGCGCGAAGAACGTGCTCGCGGCCAGGCCCACGAGAACGCCGTACACGAGCTGGAACTGCAGCAGCGACTGCGCGCGGCTGGCCAGAACCAATGCGAGTCCGAGCAGCACGGCGCCGATCGACACCACGAGGCGAGTGCCGTAGCGATCGCTCAGTGCGCCCCAGCCGAAGGCGCCGGCGCCCATGACCAGGAAATTGATCGTCATCGCAGCCGAAACACCCGCGCGTGACCAGCCCGTGTCCCGCGACAGCGGGTCGAGAAAGATGGCCAGCGAAAACATGGCGCCCAGGGCGACGCAGGTCATGAGCGCCCCGATCCCGACGATGGTCCAGCGGTAGGAATGAGTGTTCATATATTTATATGACGAACCAATTCGCCCGAAATCGACACTGACAGGAATAAAGCGCTGCGTTGGATCGTATTGTCTGAAGGGTGGTCAGGAAAAGACCGGAGGGTGCCATGACAGTCGCAGATATCGACGAGGGAGTGCTGCGCGAGCGAGCACGGCGGCTGCTGATTTCGGGAAAGCTGCCCGGCGGCGATCCGGCCGTGAGCTGGGCCGGGTCCGGGCGAGGCGAGCCGTGCTGCGTATGCCAGATCCTGGTGCGGCCGGACGAGATCGGCTTCGATCTGTCGTTTCGCATGCCGCAACGTGAGGTCGAGCTCCACATGCACAGCCGCTGCCGGATTGCATGGGAGCAGGCTCGCGCGAGCTGAACAGGCAATAGAATATCGCCCATGCAAAGGTTCTCGCGTGGGTTGCTCTGTGCGCTGCCGCTCTGTCTGCTCCTGCCCTGGGGTTCGACGCACGCACGGCCGCCGATCATCGACATGCACCTGCACGCCAGGAAAGGCGATTACTCCGGCGCGGAGCTGCCGAAGCTATGCGTACCGCCAGATGCCAATGCGCCCTGCCCGCATCCGCTGGTGGCGGTCACGAGCGCCACGCAATTCATGCGCGACACGCTGGCGGTAATGACCAAGCGGAACATCATCGGCATGGTGAGTGGCGAGCCCGATACGATGGCTGCGTGGAAGGCGGCTGCTCCGGACAGAATCATCGTCGGCAGCGACTTGCGGATCCGGCAGGGAACTGCCGATGGACGCCTGAAGACTCGCACACCGGAGGAGCTGCGGGCACTGCACGCCGCTGGCCTGCTCGACGTCATCGGCGAAGTGATGGCGCAGTACGAAGGCATCGCGCCCAGTGATGCCCGGCTCGAACCGTACTGGGCGCTCGCGGAAGTGCTGGATATCCCCGTCGGCATCCACATGGGACCCGGCGGTCCGGGCGATCCGTACAACGGCAGTCCGAACTATCGCGCGCGCAACAGCAGCGCGCTGGGACTGGAAGAGACGCTCGTCCATCATCCACGCCTGCGCGTCTACATCATGCACGCCGGCTATCCGTTCATCGCGGATCTGCGCGCCGTGCTGTTCACGCATCCGCAGGTCTACGTCGACATTTCCGCAATCGTGAGCGGCGAGCCGCGCGCCGCGTTCTACCGTTATCTGCAGGAACTGGTCGAAGCAGGTTTCGGCGATCGCGTCATGTTCGGTTCCGATCCGGGGCTGTGGCCCGGCGTGATCGAAGCCTCGATCGAGGCGATCGAGCAGGCGCCGTTTCTCACGCCTGCGCAGCAGCGTGCCATCCTGTACGACAATGCGGCGCGCTTTCTGCGCCTGAGCGAGCAGACGATCGCGCGTCATCGCGCGATGTAGGCCCGACGATGAGCTCGATCGCCCTGTCCGCAGCAAGTTCGCACGATGCCGAAGCCATTGCCCGACTGCATGCGCAGAGCTGGCGCAGCGCGTATCGCGGCATGCTCTCGGACACATATCTCGACGAGCACGTCGTCGCGGACCGCCTCGAGTTCTGGACCTCGCGCTTCGCCAACGTCGCACCCGAGCGCAGGCTCGTGCTGAGAGCGGCGAGCGACGGCGAGCTCCTCGGGTTCGTCTGCGTGCTGCTCGATACAGAGCCCGAGTGGGGCGCGCGGCTGGACAACCTGCACGTCAGCCCCGAAGCGAAAGGCACCGGCATCGGCTATGTGCTCTTCAACGCCGCGCGCGAATGGATTGCGGACGTTGCGCCGGGCATGGCGATGCACCTTTGGTGCGTCGAGCGCAACTACGGGGCGCGCCGCTTCTACGAGCGGCAGGGCGGGAAGATCGTGGAAACTGCAACGCGGCCCGTCGCGCAGGACCTGAGCGTGCCCGAGTTGCGCTACTGGTGGCCGCCGCTGCGCTGATCGGATTCGAGCACCGTGCCTCGACCCACGCGCTGCGCTTCCGCTACGAGCGCGCTCGCTGCATATAAATCGTAGAGCGCCATGCCGACGCTCTTGAACACTGTCGTGCTTCGCACGTCGACACTGCGAGTCCCGGTGATCAGCTGCGCCAGGTGATAGACATTCGCTTCGTGCAGCACGCCTGCTGCCAACGGATTGATGAGATCGCCCGCCTCGTGACGCGCGGCATCCGAGTCGACGACTATGCACCCGGCCAGCTCGTAGACCTTGTCCGGCAGCTCCTGCATCGCCGGCCTGAACGAGCCGATGCTGAGATAGTGCTTGCCTTCGAGTAATGACGGTTCGTTCGGCAATACCGGATCGGCCGAGGTCGTGGCCGCGATGACGACCGGGCATGCATCGAGCAGCTCGGCAGCACCCTTGCATCGCACGAGCTTCACAGCTGGAACACGGCGTGCCACGGCATCGACGAAGCGCTGCGCGCTGTGCTCAGAGCGCGCGACAAAGTAGACGGTCGTGATCGGCCGGACCGCACAAGCGAAAATCGCTTGCCACGTGCCCTGGACTCCCGTGCCGATGATGCCGACGCGATCCACGCTCGCCGGTGCAATCAGGTCGAGCGCGAGCGCACCGACTGCGCCAGTACGCAACGCGGTGAGCGCGGCCGCGTTGAGGACGGCCAAAGGCTGCCCCGACTGACCGTCGCTCAGCATCATCAAGCCGTTGGTGACCGGCAGACCGCGGCTCGCATTGCCAGGCACGACGGACACGAGCTTGGCACCGAACGCCGTTGCTCCGATCACCGGCATGCTCAGGACTATCTTGTCGCCGCAGTCGAAATGCTGCCGGGCAGGCACCGTCACCTGCCCTTGCGCGAAATCGCGCAGCGCCCGCTCGATCGCGGCGACGAGCATCGCCGGAGCAACGAGAGCTTCGAGATCGAGGGCCGACAGGTAGCGCATGCTCACCTGCGACGCCAGACCCTCGGCGCGCAGCCGAATGCGGAGCGGAAGCACGCGTCGAAATGCGACAGGTCGTTGAACCCGACCTCGAAGGCAATCTCCGCGATCGGCAACCGGGTCGAGGCAAGGCGTGTCGCGGCGGCCGACAGGCGACGATTGATGACGTACTGATTCGCGGTCTCGCCCGTCACTGCGCGAAAGCGCTTTGCGAAACTGAAGCGGTTCATGTTGGCGACGGCTGCGAGGGTATCGAGCGGACAAGGCTCGGCGAAGTGCGCATTGATATAGCGCACTGCTTCGAGAATACGTCGGGTGTTGAGATCTGACGCCTTGTCCAGGGCGAAGCGGCCGGAAGCACCGAGACAGATGTGTGCGATCGCGACCGCGGCTTCGTCGCTGTCGGCCGCACCTCGCGCGATCCTCAGCAACAGGCCCGCGATCCTGGGCGTGAGGCGCGAGGGCGGCGCCAGCGCCGTGTGAAACCTGGGCGCATCGAGGTGCAGATCGGTTGCGAGCGGCTCGAGCAGTTGCTCGGAGAAGAACACGACGATGCGGCGATTGCGCTCCAGCCCCTGATGACGACAGGAGAACTCGGCGCGCTTGTTGGCAAATACCAGCGAGCCCGGAACGGCCATGCATGACCGGCTGTCGCTCAGGTGCTCGAACGTACCGGAGAGGACCAGCGCAACCCCGCTCTCCGTATAGATTCCGCGCGCGTGGCGCTGAACGGCAGGGACGCAGTGGAGATCGGCGATGCTATAGCCCGCGGGGCCCGGCGGGATCCCGTACGCAGCAGGATCGGCGATCTTCGCGTCGGTGGAAATCCTTTCGAAGCGCATTTCCGGCCAAAAAGTCATTGCTGCTCCACGCCGCCAAGATCCCCCAAGTCTTCGGCGCCCTCCCCGAGTTAGCCTGCTCATCTGCTCCGGGAGGGCGCATCACCCGTGAATCAAAGCACGATCGCTGTCGATGCGGAAGCGGCCGCCGCGCATGCGCCGACGATGTTGAAGCTCGGCTGGATTGCGCTCGCGCTGGCGATGCTCGGCCTGGGGTTACTGGGGTTCATCACCGGCGACTTCGCGCTGAACTGGCAGCCGGTGCCCGCATGGGTGCCGGGGCGCACGGCTCTCGCTTACCTGACCGCCGCGCTGTTCTGGGCTCTCGGCGCGGGCCTGCTGATCGATCGCTACAAGTATTCGTTCGCCATCGCGAGCGCTGCGGCCTTTGCCGTGTGGGCGGTGCTCTTGCATGGACCGGGCGTCGTCAAAGATCCGCTGAGCGTCCTGCCCTGGCTCGGCTTCACCGAGCGTCTCGAGGTCGCGGCTGGCGCGCTCATGCTGGCCGCCAGCCAGGTACCGGGCACGCTGCTCGCGCGCCGGGGCATGCTCATCGGCAGGATTTGTTTCGGCGTGTGCCTGCCCGTCTTCGGCCTGTCGCACTGGGTCTATGCGCAGTTCACGGCCGACATGATTCCAGCTTTCATTCCTGCGCACTTGTTCTGGGCTTACTTCACCGGCACCGCTCACATCGTTGCCGGCGTCGCGATACTGACGAACGTGCTCACGCGACTCGCTGCAACTGCGTTTGCAACGATGGTGAGCGGGTTCGTCCTGTTGCTGCACGTACCCCGTGTAATCCATGACCCTGGCAGCCGCGCCGAATGGACGATGCTCGTGATCGCGACGAGCATCTCCGCTGCCGCGTGGTGTGCGGCAGGAAGTATTGCCCGCAAGGAGCCGAGCGTCGCGCCGTAGCAAATCTCGCCCTCGCTTCAGCAGTGCAGGCGTCTCTGGCACACTGAGGCAATGCTCACGCTCAACGAGTTGTCGCGTCGCCTTGCCAGTGGCGCAGTAAGTGCGCGCTCACTGGTCGATCAGTCGCTGGCGCGCATCATGGATCCACGGGGCGAAGGCGCACGCGCTTTCATCAGCGTGTCGAGCGAATCTGCCCGCGCCCAGGCCGATGAAGTGGATCGAAGACGCGCCGCCGGCCAGGCGCTGCCTGCATTCGCCGGCATCCCGCTCGCGATCAAGGATCTGTTCGACGTCGCGGGTGAAGTGACGCGTGCGGGATCGCGCATCCTCGCGGACCGGCCGCCGGCCGACCGCGATGCGCCGGTCATCGCACGACTGCGCGCGGCAGGCTTCATCTTCATCGGCCGCACCAACATGACGGAGTTCGCGTACTCCGGCGTCGGCTTGAATCCGTATTACGGCACGCCGCTGAGCTGCTTCGATCGCGCCACACGACGAATTCCCGGCGGATCGACCTCCGGCGGCGGCGTCGCGGTGGCGGACGACATGGCCGCGGCAAGTCTCGGCACGGACACGGGCGGCTCCTGCCGGATCCCCGCGGCCTTCAACGGCATCGTGGGCTTCAAGCCGACCGCGAGTCGCGTGCCGCGCGACGGCGTCTACCCGCTGTCGCAAACGCTGGACTCGGTCGGCCCGCTCGCACGCAGCACGGCCTGTTGCGCGACACTCGATGCGATCCTGCGCGGCGTCGATCCTCAACCGCTGCCCGATGTGCCATTGAACCGCATCCGCCTCTTGCTGCCGACGACACTCGTGCTCGACGCGATGGATGAGGTGGTCGGACGCGCATTCGAACGCGCCGTCGAGACTCTTGCGCGGGCTGGCGTCACGATCGATCGTCAACCGCTCGATGAGCTGCAGCGCCTGCCGCAGATCAACGCCGGTGGCGGTCTCGCAGCCGCCGAAGCGTATGCATGGCATCGCACGCTGCTCGAGCAACACGCCGATCGATACGACCCGCGCGTTGCCATGCGCATTCTCAAGGGCCGCGATGTGAATGCGAACGAGGTGCGTGAGGCGCGAGCGGCAGTGATCGAGTCGGTCAACCGGAGCACGCGCGAGTTCGATGCGCTCGTCATGCCCACGGTTCCGATCATCCCGCCGCCGCTTGCCGCATTCGAGCAGGACGCCGATTACATCCGGCTCAACGCGCTGGTGCTGAGAAATCCGTCGCTCGCCAATTTCCTGGATCGCTGCTCGATCTCATTGCCGATCCATCGGCCCGGCGAAGCGCCCGTGGGACTGATGTTGATCGGCCAGCACGACCAGGACGACCGGCTGTTCGGCGTCGCGGGTGCGATCGAAAGTGGCCTAGTCCATCGCACCTGAATGGCACTTTCGGTCTAGCAGCGCATCGTTACGCTGTTCGCCACCCACAGGAGCCGGCCAATGACTCGATCTGGATCGTTCGCGTTCGTGTTGCTCGCGGGACTGACTGTTACCTTCGGCGCCGCTCGCGCACAGGAAGCTGCGCTCATCCCGGATACCTCGTTGCCGATCCCGCAGCTGCATTTCGACAGCACGGGTGCGCTGCTCATCAAGGCGTCGCCGACCTCCTCGGTTCACGACTTCGACTATCTGATCGGCAATTGGCAGCTGCGCAATCGCAAGCTGAAGGCGCGTCTCGCTCATTCGAGCGAATGGATCAGCTTCGACTCGTGCGTCGAGATGCATCAGATCCTCAACGGCGTCGGCAACATCGACAAGTACACCGACAACGCCAGCGGCACGCCGTACGAGGGCGTGGCGCTGCGGCTGTTCGATACCAAGACGAAGCTCTGGAGCATCTACTGGGCCGACAGCAACTCGGGCCATCTCGACCCGCCCGTCGTCGGCTCGTTCGAGAACAAGATCGGCCACTTCTTCGCGCGCGACACCTTCAAGGGCCAGCCGATCATCGTCGTGTTCCGCTGGGACGTGCGCAACCCGCAGCTGCCGATCTGGAGCCAGGCGTTCTCCACCGACAACGGCAAGACCTGGGAATGGAACTCCATCAACATTTCCGAACGAGCTCGTTGACTAGGGCTCCGCCCGTGCGCGGTCCAACTGCTCACGTAGAGGCCATGACTCTGTGACCCCGGGCTGCACCGGTCGCTCCAGTTGCGTTGACAACGTCACATAGCTGCGCGTCGCGGACACGCCCGGTGTGGTGTAGAGGTGGGCGAGCAGGCCCTCCAGCGCCTGAGTGTTCTTGGCGCGTACCTTGAGCAGCAAGCAGGCGTCGCCGGTGACCGAATGTATTTCTTCGACCTCGGGGAAGCGCTCGATCGCGAGCAGCGCTTGCGACTTGCACCAGCCAGAGGTGTCGACATGGATGAAAGCGAGCAGAGGCTTGCCCACGGCGGTCGGATCGAGCAGCACCGAAGTGCGCCGGATAGCGCCGGACCTCCTGAGCCGCTTCACGCGTTCATGCACGGCTGGCGCCGACAGACCCACGCGCTGCCCAAGCTCGGCGTAACTGACGGTCGCGTCCTCGACCAGCACGCCTAATAGTTTTCGGTCGAAGTCGTCGACCGCATGGCCGGCAGCAGCGTTCTGCCGAACGCCATCTGTATTTGGTGACATGAGCCTTGTTCCTGTTGAAGCCGAATGTGATTCGGCGATCATGCGCCCAGGATGAGTCTCGTTCAATTTCATGAAACGGCGCGGGCAACAGCATGACCGAGCGAATGATCCGGACGAATGGAGCCGAGCTCGCAACCGAGGCCTTCGGTGATCCGGCGCATCCACCGCTGTTGCTGATCATGGGCGGGATGGCCTCGATGCTGTGGTGGCCCGACGAGTTCTGCAGGAAATTGGCCAGCCGCAACCGGTACGTAATTCGTTATGACTACCGTGACACGGGCCACTCGACGAAATATCCGCCTGGCAAGGCCCCCTACACGCTCGACGATTTCGTCAAGGATGCGATCGGCGTACTCGATGAGTACGGCATCGCCGGCGCTCACGTCGTCGGCATGTCGCTCGGCGGCATGATCGGTCAGCTTGCTGCTGTCGGATTTCCGTCGCGCGTCCTGTCGCTGACGGTGATCAGCAGCACGCCCGTGGGGGCGCACAGCTCCCGGCTTCCAGCGAGCGATAAAATCTGGTTCGAGCACCAGGCCACTACGAGCGAGACCGTGGATTGGTCAGACCGTACGCAGGTGATCGCTTTCATGGTGGACGACGCGCGCATGACCGCGAGCACCGTGCACCCGTTCGATGAGACGCGGGTCAGAGCGTTTATCGAACGGGACTATGACCGGGCGGGCGGCTATCTGAATGCCACGAATCACGGCGTACTGATGAGCGAAGTCTCGAAACGGAGCCGGTTGCGGGAAATACGCGTGCCGCTGCTCGTGATTCACGGGACGACGGATCCTGTGTTTCCCATCGAGCACGGAATCGCGCTGTCCAAGGCAGTCCCCGGCTCAAAGCTCACTCGCATCGAAGGCGGCGGTCACGAACTTCACCCGGCTGATTGGGACACGATCATCGGCGCCGTCGTCGCACACACGTAAACGCATGCGACCGATGCATCGGCAGGTTCTGCTCCTGGTGACGGCGCAGGCCTTTGCTCAGACAGCTTCGATCCTCGTCATGACAGTCGGCAGTCTCGCCGGCAGAGAGATCGCTCCTGACCCGCAGCTTGCGACGGTGCCGATCAGCGCGATGATCCTCGGAACCGTGATAGCGACCGTGCCTGCGTCGATGTGGATGGCCCGGGCAGGCAGACGGGTGGGATTCATCACCGGTGCTCTGCTCGGCACACTGGGCGGACTGGTCGCCGCATCCGGAATCGTCGTTCGTTCCTTCTTCGTGCTGTTGCTCGGCCTGTTCCTGATAGGAACGTACCAGGCATTCACGCTGTTCTATCGCTTCGCCGCTTCCGAAGTGTCCGACGACGCGTTTCGCCCACGAGCGATCTCGCTGGTGCTCACCGGTGGCGTGGCCGCAGCTTTGCTTGGCCCTGCACTCGCCGGATTCGGCGCATCGCTCCTCGAACGTGCTTACGCCGGTTCGTTCCTGATCCTCGCCGCAGTCTCGCTGGCAGCGGCCGGCGTGCTACTGGGACTTCGCGTACCGCTGCCGCAGGCGCAGATCGGCCAAAGCCAGCCACGTCCGCTCCTCGTCATCATGCGTCAGCCGACATTCGCCGTTGCAATCTTCGCGGCGGCAACCGGTGGCGGTGTGATGGTCCTCGCCATGACCGCGATGCCGCTTGCCATGGCGCAACACCATCACGGCCTCTCGGCTACGACCGTTGTCATGCAAGTGCACGTGCTCGGAATGTTTCTGCCGTCGTTTTTCACAGGCTCACTCATCGCCCGCTGCGGAGTGCTGCGTGTGATGTTTGCTGGCGCCGTTCTGCTGTCAGCACACGTGGCCTTGAGTGTGAGCGGCACGGGCTTCGTCTCCTTTGCGTGGGCGCTCGCGCTCCTCGGGGTCGGCTGGAACTTCCTTTATGTGGGCGGCACGACGCTGCTGACGGACGCCTATCTTCCGGCGGAGAGAGGACGCGCCCAGGCGGCAAATGATCTGCTGATCTTCGTGGTCGGCCTCGCATCGTCGCTGACCGCGGGAGTGTTGTTGCAGATCGCCGGCTGGAGGCTGATGAACGCCTACCTGCTTCCCTGGCTGGTTGCTGCGATCGTCGCAGTCGCGTGGCTCGGCCACATGCGGCGGAGATTGGCGGAGAGAGAGGGATTCGAACCCTCGAAGGGCTTTTGACCCTTACACCCTTAGCAGGGGTGCGCCTTCGACCACTCGGCCATCTCTCCGGCGCGATCAAACCTGTCAAGGCAGGCCCGCTGTCGGTCGTGTCATACCACGTCAGTGGTATGCGCGATGTCGAGCTGGATGCGGGCCGGCTGCGAAGGCCGGGAAGAATACTGGCGGCAACCCTGAAGGTAAAGGGTTGAGCGGATTGGAGGCTTTGCGGGTTGTCTTGCTCTCCAGCGGGCCGCGGAGGTGGGTTACTGGGCCACTTCCGCGGCTCGCCGATGCGTGAGGACGATCCTCAGGTTCCAGCGCCGGTCAGCGGACGCTTGACTGCGCCACCGGCAGCCTGCTCTTCGCGCTTGATGCGCTCGTAGATCTCTTCACGGTGCACGGCAACTTCCTTCGGCGCATTGACGCCGACACGAACCTGGTTGCCCTTGACGCCGAGGACGGTCACTGTGATGTCGTTGCCTATCATCACGGTCTCACCGACGCGCCTTGTCAGAATCAACATGTTTCGCTCCTTGCCTGTCAGCTGAATGAGCTTCGTGTCGCGTCGCCGGCAATGGAATCACTGCCCTCCCACAGCTTCGCCACACCAGTCATTCAAATCGAGAGTAGGTTACCGATATCTGTAATGGGGATCGGGATTTCCCTGAAAAGCTCCACTCACCCTCACAAGAGGGATAAAAATTTTTCGGGGTATGTTCGCACCTTCGAATCGCGCGTGCGACTGCGAGTTTCTGCGTAGCCGTTTTTTCTCAACGGCTCGGTATACATAACCACGCGGCGACGTCACGGGCGCTGCCGTACGTCTCATTGTGCAAGCGATACACGCCGCTCGCAAGCGAGGCGCGTCGGAATTAGCCCCACTTACACGGAGTTGGGAAGTCCGGCTTAGGTCGATTGACCTAACAATCGGGCCTGCACCCAGGGGGCGACTGCGGCGAGCGCTTCGTCGAGCTTGGTCGGATCGTTGCCGCCGGCTTGCGCCATGTCCGGGCGCCCGCCGCCGCGGCCGCCGACCATCTGGGCGACCACGTTCACCAGGTCGCCAGCTTTCATTTTTGTAATCTGATCCTGCGTCACACCGGCAATAAGCACGACTTTGTCCGGTTCTTGCACGGACGCGAGCACGATCGCGGCCGAGCGCAATTTGCTTTTCAGTTGATCCACCGCATCGCGCAATGCAGGCGCGTCGGCGCCGTCGACGCGCGTCGCGACGACTTTGACGCCGGCGACTTCGACCGCCGTGCTCGAAAGATCGCCGCCCTGCCCGCTCGCCAGTTTGGATTTCAGCGCCGCAACCTCTTTCTCGAGCTTGCGGCTGCGCTCCGCCAGCTGCCGCACTTTGTCCTCGACCTCGTCGCGGCCCGCTTTCACGATCGCGGCCAGCTCGCGCAGGACTTGGTCTGATTTTGCAACCCAGTCGAGCGCGCCCTGCCCGGTCACGGCTTCGATGCGGCGCACGCCGGCCTGAATTCCGCCTTCGCTGACGATCTTGAACAGGCCGATGTCGCCGGTGCGGCGCACGTGTGTGCCGCCGCAAAGCTCGACGGAGAAGTCGCCGAAGTTGAGCACGCGCACTTCGTCGTCGTACTTCTCGCCGAACAACGCCATGGCGCCGGACGCCACCGCAGCGTCGTACTTCATGAGACGCGTCTCGCCCGCGGCGTTCGCCCGGATCTGCGCGTTCACCAGGCGCTCGACTTCCTGCAGCTCGCTCGCCGTCATCGGCTGAAAGTGCGAAAAGTCGAAGCGCAGACGGTCGGGCGCGACCAGCGAGCCCTTCTGCGTGACGTGCGTGCCGAGCACCTTGCGCAAAGCAGCATGCAGCAGATGAGTGGCCGAGTGATTCAGCATAGTCGCGCGACGACGCTCTTCATCCACGCGCGCTTCGACGCGCGCGCCCTGCTTGAATTCGCCGCTCGTTACTCGTCCGACGTGCGCGTAGGCGCTGCCGATCTTCTGCGTGTCCGTGACTTCGAACCGCGCCCCGCCCGCGACGAGCGTGCCGGTATCGCCGACCTGGCCGCCGCTTTCTGCATAAAACGGCGTGTGGTCGAGAATCACCTGCCCTTCGTCGCCCTTGCGCAGCACGTCCACGCGCTCCTTGTTCTTCAGGAGCGTGACGATCGTGCCCGTGTCGGCGAAGTTCTCGTAGCCGCTGAAATCGGTCTTGCCTTCGACCGTCACGCCGGTGCGCAGGTCGACACCGAACTTGCTCGCGGCCTGACTCTGCTTGCGTTGCGCTTCCATTGCCGCTTCGTAGCCCGCGTGATCGATCGTGAGCCCACGCTCGCGTGCGATGTCCGCCGTCAGATCGACCGGGAAGCCGAAGGTGTCATACAGGCGGAACACGGTCTCGCCCGGAATCACCTTGCTGTCCTTCAGCGAGCCGATCGCGGTGTCGAGCAGTGCCATGCCCTGCGACAGCGTCTCGGCGAAGCGCTCTTCTTCCTGCTTTAAGACGCGCTCGATCTGCGCGCGCTGGGTTTTGAGTTCCGGGTATGCCGCGCCCATCTCCTTTTCGAGGGCCGCGACCAGCGTGTAGAAGAACGGCTTATCCTGCCCGAGCATGTAGCCGTGACGCAGCGCGCGACGCACGATCCGGCGGAGAACGTAGCCGCGGCCCTCGTTCGAAGGAAAAACGCCGTCGGCGATCAGGAATGCGCTGGCACGGATGTGATCGGCAATGACCCGCAGCGACTTCGCTTCGAGGTCGCGCGTGTTGGTCGCAGCGGCGGCAGCCTTGATCAGGTTGACGAACAGGTCGATCTCGTAGTTCGAGTGCACGCCCTGCATCACGGCCGCGGTGCGCTCGAGGCCCATGCCGGTGTCGACCGAAGGCTTCGGCAGCGAGGTGAGCACGCCGTCGGCCGAGCGGTCGAACTGCATGAACACCAGATTCCAGATCTCGATCCAGCGATCGCCGTCGGCGTCCGGCGAGCCGGGCGGACCGCCGGGAACGTCGGCGCCGTGGTCGTAGAAGATCTCGGAGCACGGGCCGCACGGCCCGGTCTCGCCCATCTGCCAGAAGTTGTCGGAGCCGCCGCCCGGGTTGTCGCCGATGCGCACGATGCGGCTCGGCGGCAGCCCGACTTCCTTGTGCCACACGTCGTAGGCTTCATCGTCTGTGTGGTAGACCGTGACCATCAGGCGCTGCGGGTCGATGCCGAGCCAGTCCTTGCCGGTGACGAAGTCCCAGCCGAAGCGGATCGCATCGCGCTTGAAATAGTCGCCGAAGCTGAAGTTACCGAGCATCTCGAAGAACGTGTGATGCCGCGCCGTGTAGCCGACGTTCTCAAGATCGTTGTGCTTACCGCCGGCGCGCACGCAGCGCTGCGAGCTCGCCGCGCGGCTGTAGTTGCGCCTGTCCTTGCCGAGGAACACGTCCTTGAACTGGACCATGCCGGCGTTGGTGAACAGCAGCGTGGGATCGTTGCCGGGCACGAGCGAGCTCGAAGGCACGATCTGGTGCCCGCGCTCGTGGAAAAACTTCAGGAACAGCGCACGCAGTTCGGCGCTGGTGGGGCGCTTGCCGGTCGTCATTCGGCCTCAAATGTGATGTCTGGGGTGATGTCCGGCGCATCCTCCCCCTCGCCCGATTCGTCGCGAAAGGCGGCCCGGAGCTGCTCGGCATCGAAGCCGCGATATTGAAGGAAGCGCGCCTGCTTTGCACGTTCGCCCAGGCTGCGGGGTGCTGCCGCCCCGAACTTGCGCCGGCGGACTTCCCGGGCCTGCTGCACCCAGTCGATGTCGGCGGTTCGCAGCGCCTCTTCTACTCGGGCTTCGTCGACGCCCTGCTGCCGCAGGGCGGCCCGAATGCGCACCGGGCCCTGCCCGCGCTTGGCGTGGTGATGGATGAAATTGGCGGTGAAGCGCTCATCGCTGACCAGCCGCTTGCCGGCCAGCTTCTGGATGACGGGCTCGATGATCTGCGGCGGATAACCCTTGTGAACGAGCTTGCGACGCAACTCCTCGGTGGAGTGCTCACGCCCGGCGAGCAGCCGCAGAGCGGCTGCTTCGACGGTCTTCGCGTCCGCTGCGGAGCTATTCGACGGTCGCCTCACCCTTCACTGCCTCGTCCCTCTTCGTCTTTTCTTTGCCGGGAAGAAGCTTCTCGCGGATCCTGCCCTCGATCTCCCGAGCGATCTCGGGATGTTGATCGAGGAAGTTGCGCGCGTTCTCCTTGCCCTGGCCGATGCGCTCGCCGTTGTAGCTGAACCAGGAGCCCGACTTCTCGACGAACCCCTGCGCCACGCCGATGTCGATGACCTCGCCGTTGCGGGAGATGCCGGCCCCGTAGAGGATTTCGAACTCCGCTTCGCGGAACGGCGGCGCCACTTTGTTCTTCACGACCTTGACGCGCGTCTGGTTGCCGATGACTTCCTCGCCGTTCTTCAACGCGCCGATGCGGCGGATATCCAGCCGCACGGAAGCGTAGAACTTGAGCGCGTTGCCGCCGGTGGTGGTTTCCGGGTTGCCGAACATCACGCCGATCTTCATGCGGATCTGGTTGATGAAGATGACGATGGTGTTCGAGCGCTTGATGTTGCCGGTGAGCTTGCGCAGAGCCTGCGACATGAGGCGCGCCTGCAGGCCGACGTGCATGTCGCCCATTTCGCCTTCGATTTCCGCCTTGGGCGTCAGTGCCGCGACCGAGTCGACGACGACGATGTCGACCGCGCCGGAACGCACCAGCATGTCCGTGATTTCCAGCGCCTGCTCGCCGGTGTCCGGCTGCGAAACAAGAAGGTCCTGCACGTTCACGCCGAGCTTCGCCGCGTAGACGGGATCGAGCGCGTGCTCGGCATCCACGAACGCAGCGGTGCCGCCGGCGCGCTGCGCTTCAGCGATGACCTGCAGAGTGAGCGTGGTTTTGCCCGAGGACTCCGGGCCGTAGATCTCGACGACGCGTCCGCGCGGGAGCCCGCCGACGCCCAGTGCAATGTCCAACCCGAGCGAGCCGGTGGACACCGCCTCGATGTCGTAGTTTTCCGTGCCTTCGCCCAGGCGCATGACCGAGCCCTTGCCGAACTGCTTTTCGATCTGCCCGAGCGCGGCGGCGAGTGCCTTCTTGCGGTTTTCTTCCATCGTGGCGGCCTTGAGGTTGAAGAGGTGGCGAGGTGTTCAGTTGTAACAGGCGACGACTCGAACGAGATTCGATTATCTGTACATTTACACAGTTATTCAATAATCCAGTGCAATTTCTTTCGTCATGCCCAGGAGTCAGACAAGCAGCCACTCCTCGAGCACCGTGTACTCCGAGCCGCGCTGGCCGACTATCGATTCGACCAGCGCGAACGACTCGACCGGCCACTGCACCGGCGTGACGCCGCGAGCAGCGGGCCCGCGCGCAACGTCGCGGACCAGCGTGACGTGCGGGCGAAACGTGTCGTGGTCGCGCAGCTCGAAGCCGCGTTCCCGCAGCCCGGCGCGCAAACCATCGACGATCGACAGCAACTGCGGCGGCGCGCGCTCTGCGGTCAGGCAGATCAGGCTCGAACGCCGCCAGAGCTCGATGCGCTCAAGATGCAGCATAAACTTGCCACCGAATGTCACGTTCTGGGTCGACTGTGCAGTTTCTAGCACGCGCTCAAGCCGGCCTTCGGGAACCGCGCCGAGAAAAACGGCCGTAACGTGCAGATTGCGCTCGGCGATCGGGCGACCGAGGGTCGCGTAGGCCTGCACTTCGGCGGCGAGCCGCGCACGCACCGCATCCGTCGGCCAGAGCGCGAAGAACAAGCGGCGATTTTTCACATGCGCAGCAGCTCGCCGAGCGCACGCGCGACTGTCTGGCGCCGGACGGCCTCGCGGTCGCCGCCGAATGTTTCGAGCGCCACGCGCGTTTCGATCTCGACGCCGGCGCGCCAGGCCCACCCGAACCACACGGTCCCGACCGGCTTGCCGGGCTGGCCGCCGTCCGGCCCGGCGATCCCGGTCACGGCGATGGCGAACTGGCCGCCCAGCGTTTCGAGCGCCCCGATCGCCATCTCACGCGCCGCCGCCTCGCTGACGGCACCGTGCGCGACGAGCGTGGACGGCAGCACGCCGAGCAGAGACTGCTTGAGAGTATTGCTGTAAGCGACGACGCCGCCGAGAAACCAGCTGGAGCTGCCGGGGATGTCGGTCATGACCTTGGCGATCCAGCCGCCGGTACATGACTCGGCGGTCACGATCCGGCGCTCGCTGTCGATCAGCAAAGCGCCCACCCTCATCGCGAGTCGCTGCAGCTCCGAATCGCTCGTCGGATCCTTCGTCATGAGCACACGCTTTAGTGCCGCGCGCGGCGTACGTCAAGACGTGAGAGAGGAGGCAGTAGCCTGTAGGCTCTCGGCTCCATGGCCGCCGCCCTCGAGACCCACACTCCCGTGATGCAGCAGTACCTGCGCCTCAAGGCGCAGTACCCCGACGTGCTGCTCTTTTATCGCATGGGGGATTTCTATGAGCTGTTCTTCGACGACGCCAAGCGCGCCGCGCGACTGCTCGACATCACGCTGACTGCGCGCGGGCAGTCCGCCGGCCAGCCGATTCCGATGGCGGGCGTGCCGTTTCACAGCGTCGAGAGCTATCTGGCGAAGCTCGTACGCCGTGGCGAGTCGGTCGCGATCTGCGAGCAGATTGGCGATCCCGCCAAAGCCAAGGGCCCGCTCGAGCGCCAGGTCGTACGCGTCGTCACGCCCGGCACCGTCACCGACGAGGCATTCCTGGAAGAACGCCGCGACACGTTGCTTGCCGCGCTTTGTCGCGAAGGCGACCGCTTCGGGCTCGCGTGGCTCGAACTGTCGAGCGGCCGCTTCACCGTGCTCGAAGCCGAGGGCAGCGAGGCGCTCACGAGCGAAATCGAGCGGCTGCGGCCCGCGGAGCTGCTCGTTGCCGAACAATCTCAGCCGCCGCAGAGTGCGACGAGCTTCATCCGCGAGCGTCCGCCGTGGCACTTCGACGTGCAGACGGCGACGCGCTCGCTGTGTGAGCAATTCCAGACGCGCGATCTGAGCGGTTTCGGTTGTGCGGACCGCACGCTCGCCGTCGCGGCCGCCGGCTGCCTTTTGCAATATGTACGCGATACGCAGAAGGCCGCGTTGCCACACCTGCGCGGTCTGCGCACCGAAGAACGCGGCGAAGCGGTGCTGCTCGACGCAGCGACCCGCCGCAACCTGGAGCTCTCCACCAGTCTGGCGGATCGGCCGGACTGCACACTCGCTGCCGTGCTCGATCGAACCGCGACAGCGATGGGGGGACGCGAGCTGCGCCGCTGGCTTCATCGGCCGCTGCGGGATCGCCGCACGATCGAGCTGCGCCTGCAGGCGATCGGCACGCTGGTCGACAAAGGGTTGCACGGCGCGTTGCATGAGCTGCTCGCGCATGTCGGTGACGTCGAACGCGGTCTCGCTCGCGTCGCGCTGAAGTCGGCGCGTCCGCGCGACCTCGCGCAATTGCGCGAAGCGCTGGCGCGCCTGCCGGACCTGCAAAGCCTGCTCGCCGGGCTCGATTCGCCGGCGTTGGCGGATCTAGCCGCGCGCGCCGGCACGTATCCGGATATCCACGCGCTGCTGGTACGCGCGATCGTCGAGCAGCCGCCGCCGATCCTGCGCGAAGGCGGCGTCATCGCAATCGGCTACGACGCGGAGCTCGATGAGCTGCAACGCATCAGCGAGCACAGCGATCAATACCTGCTCGACCTGGAAGCGCGCGAGCGCCAGCGCAGCGGCATCGCGAATCTGCGGCTCGGCTACAACCGCGTCCAGGGTTATTACATCGAGATCAATCGCAGCCTCGCGGACCGCGTGCCGCCGGACTATCACCGCCGCCAGACCGTGAAGAACTCCGAGCGCTACATCACGCCGGAGCTGAAAGAATTCGAGGACAAGGTCCTCAGCGCCCGCGATCGCGCGCTGGCTCGGGAGAAACAGCTGTACGACCAGCTGCTCGATCAGTTGATCGCGCGGCTCGCCGAGCTGCAGGCGACTGCGGCAGCGCTCGCAGCGCTCGATGTTCTCGCAAATCTCGCCGAGCGTGCCGTCACGTTGCGCTACGCGGCGCCGCAATTGACGGACGAGCCGCTGGTCGAGATCAGCGAAGGTCGTCACCCGGTCGTCGAGCAGTTCATCGATCAGCCGTTCGTACCGAACGACCTGCAGCTGCACGAGGACCGACGCATCCTGGTCATCACCGGCCCGAACATGGGCGGCAAATCGACCTACATGCGACAGGCCGCGCTGATCGTGATCCTGGCGCGCATGGGTAGTTATGTCCCGGCGCGGGCCGCGCGCATCGGACCGATCGATCGCGTATTCACGCGCATCGGCGCCTCCGACGATCTCGCCGGCGGCCGCTCGACATTCATGCTGGAGATGACCGAGGCCGCGAACATCCTCAACAACGCCACTGCGCAGAGCCTGGTGTTGATGGACGAGATCGGCCGCGGCACGAGCACGTACGACGGACTCTCGCTCGCGTGGGCCTGCGCGCAGCATCTCGCGCGGAATACGCGCGCGTTCACGCTGTTCGCGACGCATTATTTCGAGCTGACGTCGCTCGCGGCAGAGCTCGAAGGTTGCACGAACGTCCACCTCGACGCGACGGAACACGGCGACAAGCTCATCTTCCTGCACACAGTGAAGGAAGGTCCCGCGAACCAGAGCTACGGCTTGCAAGTCGCAGCGCTCGCCGGCGTGCCGCAGAAAGTGATCTCCGCCGCGCGGCGCTATCTGCGCGAGCTGGAGCGCCGCTCCGCCGAAGCGCACGAGCCGCGGCCGCAGCAGGAGCTGCTACTGGAAGTGCCGGACGAGCCGCGGCAACACCCGGTCGTCAGCGCATTGCAAAGTCTCGACCTCGATACGATGACTCCGCGGCAAGCACAGGATGCGCTGTACGAGCTCAAACGCTTGATCGACGGCGCCAGCTAGTTTCACCCGGACCCGACGACGAACTGATTGCCGTCCGGATCTTTCATGATGGCAAACGTCCCCCACGGCTCCTGCTTCGGCTCCGACACGAACTCGACCCCGCGCTGGCGCAGCTGGCGGTAAGTCGCTGCGACGTCGTCGCAGGCGAACGAGCCGGGGAAGAAGCCGCCGATGCGATCCTCGTGCCCTTCGGGAGTGAACAGCACGATCCGCGTCTGCGAATTGCCGATGCGCAGCTCGATCCAGCGCTGCTGCTCGTCGAACTGCTGGTCGGTGACGACGCGAAAACCGAGCTTCTGCGTGTAGAACTCCAGGGCGCGCGCCTGGTCGCTGACGGGAATGCTCGCGAACTTGAGGTGCGTGATCATGGGCGCTCCGCGCTGCCGTACTGACGATGGCGCGCATCGTGCCACAGCCGTAATGCGCCTCGAGCGCTTAATGACTATAGTATTTATGCTATGAGCAACCTGGCCGTCGATCACTACGTCGTGGATGTGCTGCTGCCGGATCTGGTCGGACACGATCATTCGCCGGCCGCCTTCCTCATATATCTCTACCTGTGGCGTCAGGCCGCCGCGCGCGGCAAGGCGCAACTGAGCTACACGACGATGGCAGCCGACACGGGCCTGTCGAAGGCGAGTGCGCAGCGGGCCGTCGCGTTGCTCAGGCGGCGCAAGCTGATCACGACGCGCAAGGAGGCAGCTACTGCAGTACCGGAGTACCGGGTGCATCGACCCTGGGTAGGCAGAGTGCCGGGCTGAGCTCGCCGCTAGTCAGGGCGCGCGAACACTCCGTGTTCCAGAAAATACCGCGTCTGCTCGGCCACCTTGGCCGACACCAGCAGTCCGGTGTGCGTCGTAGCCACCACCAGATGATCCTTGGCGCCCGGCAGGCGCGTCTCTTCGACCAGCACCGTACCGTCGTGCGCGTCGTCGAGATTCGCCACCAGTCGGCCGACACCGAGGCCCACGGACCCGGCGATCACGCCGACCTCGCGCCGCCCCGACCACTCGCGCGGCGACCAGTCGACGCACTCCTCCGTCAGCGCACCCCCGAGCAGCGCACGGGCGAACGGTAGCCGCGCGAGGCTTTGCGCCGTCCGCGAGCCTTGCAGCGGCGAGCCGAGCAGCACGGCCCGGCCGGGCGGCAAGTCATCCGTCACCTCGAGCGCGCGCAGGACCACTAACCCCCCGAGACTGTGCCCGACGAAGTGCAACCGCTCGGCTTTGTGAGCGCGCGCGCACTCGATCAACCGACGCACGTGATTGCTCATCGAGCCGACCACGGTCGGGTAGGAGAAGAAGATTGCGCGCATCGAGCCGTCCGCCTGCAGACGGCGCCTCATCACGAACAGTTCGAGGCCCGACTGCCACAGCCCGTGCACCAGGATCGTCAGGGCCGGCGAAGGTGAGTCCGAATTCATCGGGCATCAATATACAACGCCCCGCGAGTCGATTTATTCTCGCAGCCCGGGGGAAGGGGAGATGCCATGCTGTCACGTCGCGCTTTTCTCGAACGCGGATCTTTGGCATTGGCGGCCATGAGCCTGCACACAGCGCGCGCGGCGGACGCGCAGGTGGGTCCATTGGGCAAGCCGATCGGTCTGCAGCTCTACACGGTCCGCGAAGCCGCCGCGAAGGACCTGCCCGGAACGCTGCGGGCGATCGCAGCCATCGGCTATCGCGAGGTCGAGCTCGCCGGCATTCCGGCAATGTCCGCGCCGGACCTGCGCAAGGTCCTGAGCGACTGCGGCCTGACTGCGCCGAGCATGCACGCGAGCATGGCGGATCTGCAGACGGGGCTGAACCAGCGCATCGATTACGCCACGACGCTGGGCACCCGCTACCTGGTCTGCTCCTTTCCGTGGACGGCTGACTCGCGTTTCCGCGAAAGCCCGGGCAAGGCCGTGGTCTCGCTCGCCTCGGGCATCACGCTCGATGACTGGAAGTGGAATGCCGAACAGCTCAACAAGATCGCCGGCGTCGCCGCGAAGAGCGGGCTGCGCTGCGGCTACCACAATCACAACATGGAGTTTCGCTCGTACGGCGGCGTCGTCGCGTACGACGAGCTGCTGCGCCTGACCGATCCGGCGCTGGTCACGATGGAGATGGACCTGGCGTGGGTCTACACCGCCGGCGTGGATCCGGTGAAATATCTCAAGAAGCACGCCGAACGCATCTCGCTGCTGCACGTGAAGGAGGTGCGCAAGGACATGCGCACGATGGTCGACCGCATACAGGCGCAAACCACCGAAGTCGGCAGCGGCAAGATCGACTGGAAGCACGTGTTCAAGGCGATGGAACCGGCGCGCATCGCCCACTACTTCGTCGAGCAGGAGAATTTCGACCGCCCGCCGCTCGAAGCGGTGAAGGTCAGCTTCGACTATCTGAAGGGATTAGCTGCGAAATGAGCCGTCGCCTGCGCCTCGGCATGGTCGGGGGCGGCCGCGGCGCGTTCATCGGCGCCGTGCATCGCATGGCGGCGCGGCTCGACGATCGCTACGAGCTGGTCGCCGGCGTGTTTTCTTCCGATGCGCAACGCTCGCGCGACAGCGGCGCCGATCTGCTGCTCGATCCGCGTCGCTCATACGCATCGGTCGATGAGATGGTGCGTGCGGAGAGCGCGCGTGCGGATCGCATCGACGTCGCTGCGATCGTCACGCCGAATCATCTGCATCACGTCGGTGCGAAGAAGTTCCTCGAAGCCGGCTGCCACGTCATCTGCGACAAGCCTTTGACGACGACGGTGGCCGACGCGTCCGACCTCGTGAGCAGCGCCGACCGCGCACAGCGCGTGCTTGCAGTCACATATAACTACAGCGGTTATCCGCTCGTTCGTCAGGCGAAGGAAATGATTGCCGCCGGCGAGCTGGGTGAGCTACGCCTCGTGCAGGTCGAGTACGCACAGGATTGGCTGACCACGGCGCTGGAAGCGGCTGGCCAGAAACAAGCGTCGTGGCGCACGGACCCGCAGCAATCCGGAGTTGCCGGATCGGTCGGCGATATCGGCACGCATGCTTTTCATCTCGCCGAGTTCGTGAGCGGCTTGCGCGTGGCGCAGCTGGCGGCGGATCTGTCGACGCACGTCGCGGGCCGCAAGCTCGACGACAACGCGCAGATGCTGCTGCGATTTGCCAACGGCGCGCGCGGCAGCCTGTGGGCGACGCAGATCGCGCCCGGCAACGAGAACGGTCTGCGACTGCGGATCTACGGCGCGAAAGGCGGGCTCGAATGGTCGCAGGAAGAACCGAATCACCTGCGTCACGCGCCATACGGTCAGCCGCCTCGCGTGATCGCGCGCGGCGGTCCGGGAGCAACGCCGCTGGCAACCAGCGCCACGCGCATTCCATCCGGACATCCCGAGGGTTATCTGGAAGCCTTCGCGCAGCTGTACCGCGACATCGCAGACCTGATCGCGGCGTATGATGCGAAAACTTCGCCGCCGGCCGGCGCGTTGCTCGTACCGATGGGTAAAGACGGTTTGCGTGGTGTGCAGTTCGTGCACGCCGCGGTGGAATCGAGCCGCCGCGACGCGGCCTGGATCAAGCTTGCATCATGAGGAGTCGACCATGTCCCTTCGATCTCTTTCTTTCGGCTGCGTGGTAGCGTTCGCCGGGCTCGCTGCCATGAGCTCCGACGCGAAGGACTACGGCCAATGGACGCCGCTGTTCAACGGCAAGGACCTCGACGGCTGGCAGCACGTCGGCCCGGGCGAGTTCGTCATCGAGAATGGCGTGCTCAAGACTCAGGGCGGCATGGGCCTGCTGTGGTACACGAAAGAGAAGCTGAGCAACTCCGTGCTGCGCGTGGTGTTCCGCGTGCCCGATGCGGCCAAGGGCGGCAACTCCGGCGTCTTCATCCGCATCCCGACCGAGCCGAGCGAGCCGTGGATGCCGGTGAACAAGGGCTATGAAGTGCAGATCGATCCGAGCGAGGACGACTATCACCGCACCGGCGTGCTGTATTCGCTCACCAAGGCAATGGCGAAGCCGGAGCTGAAGGAATGGAACACGATGGAGATCACGCTGACCGACAATCGCACGGTCGTGACGCTGAACGGCACGAAGATCACGGACTACAAGGAAGGCGACCCGGTGCCGGAGAAGAAAAAGACCTCCGAGCCGGATCGCGGCCAGCGGCCGGCGGCGGGTTACTTCGGGCTGCAGAATCACAACGATAAGGATGTCGTGCTGTTTCGCGACATCAGCGTCAAGAAACTGAAGTAAGGAAGCTGCAGGTCAACAACATGGCAATGATTCGGCCCGACAAGCTCCAGAAAGAATACGACGTGATCGTCGTCGGCTCCGGCGCGGCCGGCGGCCAGACGGCGTACACACTGACGATGGACGGCGCGAAAGTGCTGATGCTCGAAGCGGGCCGCAACTACGTGCCCGAGACCGAGACGGCGATGTTCAACACGCCCGATCAAGCGCCGTTGCGCGGCACGTCGACGCCCGACAAGGAGTTCGGCTTCTACGATTCCACGATCGACGGCGGCTGGGAGATGCCGGGCGAGCCGTACTCGAGTGCGTCGGCAGATCCCGAACAGCGCTTCTGGTGGTGGCGCGCGCGCATGCTCGGCGGACGCACCAATCACTGGGGCCGCATTTCCTTGCGCAACGGTCCGTACGATTTCAAGCCGCATGCGCGCGACGGGCTCGGCTTCGACTGGCCGATCGACTACGGCGACGTCGCGCCCTACTACGACAAAGTGGAAATGCTGATCGGCGTCTACGGCGACAACGACGGCATGGAGAACACGCCGAATTCCTCGCCCGGCGTGCTGCTGCCGCCGCCGAAGGCGCGCGCCGGCGAATTGCTGATCCGCCAGCGTGCGAAAAAACTCGGCGTGCCGGTCATTGCCGCGCATCGCGCCGTGCTGACGCAGAAGCTCGATCACACGCGTCTGCCGAAGCTGCTGCATCCGGGCAACGAGCGCGCGCAGCAGATTCTCGCCCAGCACATGCGCGATCGCGCGGCGTGCTTCTGGGCGACGGATTGCGGACGCGGCTGCTCGATCCGAGCGACGTATCAATCGACCACAGTGCATCTGCCGCCCGCGATGTCGACCGGCAATCTCGACATCGTCACGCAAGCGATGGTGCGTGAAGTCGAGCTCGACAAGCGCGGCCTCGCCTCCGGCGTCGTGTTCATCGACAAGGCGAGCGGCCAGGAGCATCGCGCGAAGGCACGCGTCATCGTGCTGGCTGCGAGCGCATGCGAGAGCGTGCGCATCATGCTCAACTCGAAATCCACGCGCTTCCCGCAGGGCCTCGCGAATTCGAGCGGCAAGGTCGGCAAGTATCTGATGGACACTGTCGGCTCGCCGGTCTCGGGTCAGATCCCGATGCTCGAGAACCTGCCGCCGCAGAACGAAGACGGCGCGGGCGGCATTCACGTCTACTCGCCGTGGTGGCTCTACAAGGACGCGGGCAAGCTCGGCTTCGCGCGCGGCTATCACATCGAGATGGGCAGCGGCCGGCGCATGCCGAGCGTCGGCAGCATGGGGTCGATGGCCAGTTTCGCCGGCGGTTACGGCCGCAAGCTCAAAGAAGACATGCGGCGCTACTACGGCTCGTTCATCGGCCTGTCCGGCCGCGGCGAGATGATTCCGAACGAGAACTCGTATTGCGAGATCGACCCGGCGGGCAAGGACAAATGGGGCATTCCGACCCTGCGCTTCTACTGGAAGTGGTCGGAGCACGAGACACGCCAGGCCGTGCACATGCAGAAGACGTTCGCCGCGATCATCGAAGAGATGGGCGGCAAGGTCATGGGCAAGCCGGAGCTCGACGGCCGCAAGGCGATCGCGCCGGGCGGCTTCATCATCCACGAGATCGGCGGCGCGATCATGGGCGCGGACCCGAAGACCTCGGTCGTGAACCAGTGGCTGCAGAGCTGGGACGTGAAGAATCTGTTCGTCACCGACGGCGCGCCGTTCCCGTCGAACGCCGACAAGAACCCGACGCTGACGATCATGGCGCTGGCGTGGCGCTCGGCGGATTACATGCTGCAAGCGATGAAGCGGCGGGAGCTCTGATATGTACGAGATCGATCGACGTACGGCGATCAAGTGGGTATTGGGAGCGAGCGCGGCGCTCAGGCTGCCGAGCGCTTCCTTCGATGCGCTCGCGGCCGCGCCGGCGGCGCAGGGCTACGGCAAGGATCCCAACCTGCTGAAGGTCTATGCGGCGGGCGAATTGTGGCCGCTCACGCTGACCAAGGAGCAACGCGCGACCGCGACGGCGCTATGCGACTTGATCATCCCAGCCGATGACACCTCGCCGGCCGCGTCGAGCGTCGGCGTGGTCGACTTCATCGACGAGTGGATCAGTGCGCCCTACCCCGAGCACGCGGTCGATCGCAAAACAGTGCTCGACGGTCTGAGCCAGATCGAAGGCGAAGCGCAGCGCCGCTTCAAAACAGCGTTCGCGAAGCTTTCGACGACGCAACTGAGCACGATCGCGGACGCGATGGTCAAAGATCCGTTCTTCGAGCGCTATCGCGCGCTGACGGCCGGCGGCTTCTACACGACGCCAGTTGGGGTTAAGGATCTGAAGTACGTCGGCAACGTCGCGATGGCGACGTTCGAAGGGCCGACTCAGGACGTGCTGAAGCGCCTCGGTCTGGCGTAGCTGCGCGCGAGCCTCATCGCGGCAAGCGCAAGAATCCAGAGCAAGGAGCTGGTACCACCACCGCCACCACCACCACCGCCGCCGCTCGGATTGGTCGGGCTGGTCGGCGGCGGAGGACTGGTGGGCTGCGCTACCGTGAACGTGTAAGTAACCTCGTTGTTGGTTGCCTGCGCATCGGGCTGATCGCCATGGACCGATGCCAGCACCTGCACGGAGCCTGGCGCCGGCCGCGTGGTCGTCACGACAATGTTCGCCGTGGCCGCCACTTCCAGCACTTGCGTCTGGCAGGTCACCGTCGTTCCTTGCACGGCGCAGCTGCCGTTGCTGATCGTCGGCGCAATATCGGTCGTGCCAGCGGGCAAGCTCACAACTGTGCGCACACCTGTCGCGTGGAACGGGCCGATATTGCCCAGGCGGTACTGATAAGTCTCCAGACCGGGGTCTGTCGCAGCGAACGGGATTGCGCCTTGCTCCAGCACCAGGTTCGGCGCAATCGTGATTTCCGCGACGCCCTGCGTGCCCGTCGACATGAGCAGCGTACTCGCGCGACGCGGATCTACGAGCAGTGCGTTAGCCTGCCAGGAGGGCCTAGCCGCGAATGGCCGCAGCTCCTGCCAGGTCAGTCCCGCATCGACGGATCTGGCTAAGCGATTGAAGCCGCCGACGTAGACGATGTTGGGGAACTGCGGGTCGACCGCTACCGCGAGCGCATTCGCCGGGCCGCCGGGCCACGTCACGCCCAACCACGCTGCGCCGCCGTTCGTGGTCTTCAGCAGGCCGACAGCATTGGACGCGGCATACACCACCTCCGGGTTCGCGGGATCGATGGCGAGCGCGCGAACATTGCTCGAGGTCAGCCCGGTGTTTGCGGCGCTCCAGCTGACGCCACCATCGGTCGACTTGTAGACGCCATGCTGCGTGCAGCAGCTTCCCGACACCGACTCGATTCCCGCGTAAATCGTATTCGGCGCGGCGGGCGCAAATGCCAATGCCGTTGCCTGCGACTGCGCCGGCAGGCCGCTGTTCGCCGGCAGCCAGCTGTCGCCACCGTCGATCGAGCGGTGCATGCCCGCGAACGTGGAGGCGACGATGAGATCCGGATTGCCCGGCGAGTCGGCGAAGTAGCGCACCGTGTCCGGGCTGCCGATGGCGAGCGTGCCCGCTTGCCAGTTCCCACCGCCATCGTCGGAACGCACGTAGCCTCCGGAGATGCCGACGAACACCCGGTCGGCGCCCCGCGCTTGCGCTAGCAGGCCGAACGTCGTTGTCAGGAACGTGGCCGGCGCAGGCGGAATCATCCCTGCGTTGTTCACTGGCGCCGTCGCGGCAGCCCCATCGGCAAGGAAATGCACGCCTGCCGTGAACGTATTGATGTAGATGCGACTAGATCCACGCGGCGCCGACATATCGCCTGCAACCATCGCGCGGATGCCCTGATTGCGCGACTCCCAAACGCCGCCAGCACCCGCCTGGGCCGGCACGCCCGCCACGACCCCCGTCTGGCCGCCCATCATCAGTTTCGTGGGATCCTGCGGATTGACGGCGATCGTCGTGATCTGTCCGATGCGCGCATTGCCCTGCACGTTGGCCCAAGCGTTGCCGTCGGCGGTCCGGACCAGGCCGCCCGCACTGGTGCCCGCATACACGACCGACTGATTCTGCGGATCGAGCGCAATCGACAAGGCCGGCCCGCCGAATGCGACCGGCCAGCTCGCGCCGCCATCGGTGCTGAGATGGACGCCGGTGTCGGTAGATGCGGCCCAGATCTTCTGCGGTGTCGTGCTGGTGATCGCGATGTCGACGGTATTCGCGGGCATGGGCACGGGCTGCCAACTGGCGCCGCCGTTGCTGCTGCGAAAGCCGCCCTGATTCAGGTCATACACATAGACCACGTCGGCATTCAGGGGATCGACGTGCAGGAACTGCAGCGAGCTCGCGAAAGCGTTGGTCACCGGTGTTCGCTCGCCCCAGGTGACACCGCCATCGGTGCTGCGCAGGATCCGCACGCCCGACGCTACATACACGACCATGCCGTCGGCGCTGAACTCCACTTGACTGAGGCCGGCGGGGTTGAGCGGGAAGGTGAGCACCTCCGCGAGGCTGGCACCGGCGTTCGCGCTCAGCATCAGCTCACCCGGCGCGGCGAACAGGATCCGGTCGGGATTGCGCGGGTCCACCGCCATATCGGCCGGCGTGAACTCGAACTGCTGGTCGCCGACGGGCAGCCAGGTCAGGCCGGAATCCGTCGATCGATAGTAGCCGCCCTGCGTCAACGCGAACACGATCGAAGGGTTGGCCGGGTGGAACAGCACCTTGTGGATGTGCCCGCCATCCGGTCCCAGGAGGGTGAACTGGTTCGTGCCAGCGATCGCAGACGATGTAGAGCCGAGCGCAGCGAGCAACACGATCCACGATGCACGCGCAGCCGTGCGCAGATTCCGACGCAGCATTCCGAGCCTCCCCAGCCTTGCCTTACTCTTTGACGGGCATTTTTATTCTGATGTGCAGCTCTTTCAGCTGCTCGTCCGATACATTCGTCGGCGCGCCGCTCATCAGATCGGCGGCCGTTTGTGTTTTCGGGAACGCGATCACGTCGCGGATGCTGTCGGTGCCTGCCATGAACATCACGATGCGATCCAGGCCGAACGCGATGCCGCCGTGCGGCGGCGTGCCGTAGGTGAGCGCTTCGAGCAGGAAGCCGAACTTCTTCTGCGCCTCTTCGGCGGCGATGCCGAGCAGATCGAACACCGTCGACTGCATTTCCTGCCGATGGATACGCACCGAGCCGCCGCCGATCTCCGAGCCGTTCAGCACGATGTCGTACGCGTTCGCGACTGCGTTCGTCGGGTCCGCGCGCAACGCCGCGGGGTCCGGATCGCGCGGCGAGGTGAACGGATGGTGCACGGCGCCCAGGCGCTTCGCGTCCGCGTCCCACTCGAACATCGGAAAGTCGACGACCCACAGCGGCCGCCAACCGGGCTGCGCCAGGCCGAGATCGTTGCCGAGCTTCAAGCGCAGCGCGCCGATCGCATCGTTGACGACCTTCGCTTTGTCGGCGCCGAAGAAGATGAGGTCGCCGTCGACTGCGCCGGTGCGGGCCAGGATGCCGTTGATCGCATCGTCGCTCAGGAACTTGAGGATCGGCGACTGCAGTCCCTCGCGTCCCTTCGCCTTCTCGTTGATCTTGACGTACGCGAGCCCCTTCGCGCCGTAGCGCGCGACGAATGGCGTCAGGTCGTCGAGCTCCTTGCGCGTCATCTTCGTGCCGCCTTCGGGCACGCGCAGCGCAGCGACACGGCCTTGTGTATCCGCGGCGGGGCCGGCGAACACTTTGAACTGACTGTCGCGGACCAGATCGGCGATGTCGACGAGCTCGAGCGGGATGCGCAGGTCCGGTTTGTCCGATGCGTAGCGCCGCATCGCATCCGCGTACGACATGCGCGGGAACGGGTTCGGCAGGTCGACCTCGAGCACGACCTTGAACACGTAACGCAGCAGCTCCTCCATCATCTGGATGATCTGCTCCTGGCCGAGGAACGAAGTCTCGATATCGAGCTGCGTGAATTCCGGCTGGCGCTCGGCGCGCAGATCCTCGTCGCGGAAACAGCGCACGATCTGATAGTAGCGATCGAAGCCGCTCATCATCAGCAGCTGCTTGAAGATCTGCGGCGACTGCGGCAGCGCGAAGAACTGGCCGGCGTGCGTGCGGCTCGGCACGAGATAGTCGCGCGCGCCTTCCGGCGTCGCCTTGGTGAGCATCGGCGTCTCGATGTCGACGAAGCCGTTGTCGTCGAGCCAGGTGCGCATCGCGCGCGTGACCTGGTGACGCAGCAGCAGGCGCTTCTGCATCACTTCGCGCCGCAGGTCGAGGTAGCGATACTTCAGGCGCAGCTCTTCGTTCGTCACTTCGTCGTGATGGAACGGCGGCGTCTCGGAGCGGTTCAGGATCTCGAGCTCGCGCGCCAGCACCTCGACTTGCCCGGAGGCGAGCGTGGCGTTGGCGGTGTTGCCCGGGCGCGCGCGCACCAGACCGCGGACGCGCACGCAGAACTCACCGCGCAGCCGCTCGGCGTCGGCGAATACGTCTTTGCGGTCCGGGTCGAAGACGATCTGCAGCAACCCTTCGCGGTCGCGCAAGTCGACGAAGATCACCCCGCCGTGATCGCGCCGGCGATGCACCCAGCCGGCGACGCCGATCTCCTGGCCGATGAGCGACTCGTTGACCTGACCGCAATAATGGGAACGCATTGGAACCATCAACGGCGCCGCTTGCTCGCGCGCTTGGCAGCCTTCGGTTTCGCTTTGCTGTGAGCCTTCGCCGACCGGGCCGCGGGACGGGCAGCCGTCTTGCCGCTTGCTGACTTGGTGCGGGCCGGCTTGCTGGTCTCGGCTGGGGCTGCGGGTTTCTTGTCGGCCTTCTTGTCGGCGTTTGGGGCCGCTTCCGCCGGCTTCACTTTGTCGTCGGCAGCCTTGTCGGTCGATGCGGCTTCAGGCGCTTCGTCGCCGGCGGCGAGATTGCGCTTGCCTTCCTGGTCCGACTTGAAATCGGTTTCGTACCAGCCGCCGCCCTTCAGGCGAAACACCGGCGCGGACACCAGCCGCTTGAGCGTCTGCTTCTTGCAGCTCGGGCACTTCCGCATCGGCGGGTCGGAGATCTTCTGTAAAGCCTCGACGTAGAACTTGCAGTTCGTGCATTCGTATTCGTAAAACGGCATGGAGTGTTCCCGGCGCTGAAACAAGCCGGCGGATGATAGAGGCCAACCGGCCGACTGGCCAGCTAGCCCTTACCGAATACCAGCGCCCCGCCCTTCGCGGTGACTTTCAGCCGGCTGCCGGGCCCGAACTCCCCTTTCAGGATCCGCTGCGCGAGAGGGTTTTCCACCTGTTGCTGGATGGCCCGTTTGAGTGGGCGTGCGCCGTACACCGGGTCGAAGCCTGCTTCGCCGAGCAGGTCGCGCGCCGAGTCATCGAGCACCAGATCGATATCGCGCTCCGCGAGCCGCCGCCGCAGGTAGCCGAGCTGGATGTCGACGATCGCCCGCAGCTGCTCGCGGCCGAGCGGATGGAACACGACGATGTCGTCGACGCGGTTGATGAACTCGGGACGGAAGTGCTGTTGCACGATCTCCAGCACCGCCTGCTTCATCTTCGCGTAGTTGGCCTCGCCCGTGAGCTCCTGAATGACGTGCGAGCCGAGGTTCGAGGTCATGATGATCACGGTGTTGCGGAAGTCGACCGTGCGGCCCTGGCCGTCGGTCAGGCGGCCGTCGTCGAGAACCTGCAACAGCACGTTGAAGACGTCGGGATGTGCCTTCTCGACCTCGTCGAGCAGCAGCACGGAGTACGGGCGACGCCGCACAGCCTCGGTCAGATAGCCGCCCTCTTCATAGCCGACATAGCCCGGCGGTGCGCCGATCAGGCGTGCGACCGAATGCTTCTCCATGAATTCGGACATGTCGATGCGCACCATCGCCTCTTCCGTATCGAACAGGAATTCGGCGAGCGCCTTGCAGAGCTCGGTCTTGCCGACACCGGTCGGGCCGAGGAACAGGAACGAGCCGTTCGGCCGGTTCGGATCGGACAAGCCGGCACGCGAGCGGCGGATCGCATCGGACACGGCGCGCACGGCCTCGCTCTGACCGACGACGCGCTTCGACAGCGCCCCCTCCATTTGCAGGAGCTTCTCGCGCTCGCCTTCCAGCATCTTCGACACGGGAATGCCGGTCCACTTGGAGACGACTTCGGCGACTTCCTCTTCGGTAACCTTGTTACGCAACAGCTTGGTCGGCTGCTGTTCGGTGCTGCTCGCAGCTACGAGCCGGCGCTCGAGTTCGGGGATCTTGCCGTAGGCGAGCTCGGACATGCGCGCGAGATCCTGCGCACGTCGAGCAGCTTCCAACTCCAGGCGCGCGCGCTCCAGTTCCTCTTTGATGTGAGCGGAGCTCTGTACCGAGGCCTTCTCGGCCTTCCACACTTCTTCGAGGTCGGCATATTCCTTTTCGAGCGCCTTGATCTGCTCGTCGAGTGCAGCACGGCGCTTCTTCGATGCTTCGTCCGATTCCTTCTTCAGCGCCTCGCGCTCGATCTTCAGCTGGATCATGCGGCGCTCGAGCCGGTCCATCGATTCGGGCTTGGAGTCGATCTCCATGCGAATGCGCGACGCAGCCTCGTCGATCAGGTCGATCGCCTTGTCCGGCAGCTGCCGGTCGCTGATGTAACGGTGCGAAAGCGTCGCCGCCGCGATGATCGCGGGATCCGTGATGCTGACGCCGTGGTGAACCTCGTAGCGCTCTTTGAGGCCGCGCAGGATCGCGATCGTGTCCTCGACCGAGGGCTCGTTGACGAGCACTTTCTGGAAGCGCCGCTCCAGCGCCGCGTCCTTCTCGATGTACTTGCGGTATTCGTCGAGCGTGGTCGCGCCGACGCAATGCAACTCGCCGCGCGCGAGCGCGGGCTTGAGCATGTTGCCGGCATCCATCGCGCCCTCGGCTTTGCCGGCGCCGACCATCGTGTGCAGCTCGTCGATGAACAGGATGACGCGGCCTTCCTGCTTGGCGAGATCGTTGAGGACGGCTTTGAGGCGCTCCTCGAATTCGCCGCGAAACTTCGCGCCGGCGATCAGCGCGCCCATGTCGAGCGCGAGGATGCGCTTGTCGCGCAGGCTTTCCGGCACTTCGCCGTTGACGATGCGCAGGGCGAGACCTTCGACGATGGCGGTCTTGCCGACGCCCGGCTCGCCGATCAGCACCGGATTGTTCTTGGTGCGCCGCTGCAGAACCTGCACGGTGCGACGGATCTCGTCGTCGCGGCCGATGACGGGATCGAGCTTGCCCTGCTCGGCGCGCTCGGTCAGGTCGACCGTGTACTTTTCCAGCGCCTGCCGGCTTTCCTCCGCGTTCGGGTCGTTCACTTTTTCACCGCCACGCAGGTCCTCGACGGCCTTTTCGATCGCGCCCTTGACGGCGCCGGCATTGCGCAGAACCTGGCCGAGCGTACCGCGGTCTTCGAGCGCCGCCAGCACGAACAGCTCGCTGGAAATGTACTGGTCACCGCGCTTCTGCGCGGTCTTGTCGGTGATGTTGAGGACGCGGTTGAGCTCGTTCGAAAGGTGCACTTCGCCCGCGTTGCCTTCGACGCTGGGCAGCCGGTCCAGCGCCTCGCCGAGTTGCGAGCGCAGCAGATTCACGTTGACGCCCGACTTGTCGAGCAGCGGCCGCACCGAGCCGCCCTGCTGGTCGAGCAAGGCCGACATGACGTGCAGCGGCTCGATGTACTGGTGATCGCGGCCGATGGCGAGCGACTGGGCGTCCGCCAACGCCTGCTGGAACTTGCTGGTCAGTTTGTCCATGCGCATGGCGGGAAATGTAGGGGATAACCCCTGGAATTCAACCTAGTGCGCCAACGAATGGCTCACATAAATAACCGCCACTCCCAGCACGATAAACACGAACTGCCCGACCCCCGACCCCGCATCGACCCGGCGGTGCAGGCCCGGGATCAGGTCCGCCACCGCGATGTACAAAAAGCTCGCCGCGGCCAGCGAGATCGCGTAGGGCAAGGCCTGCTGCACCGGACCAAACGCGAAGTAAGCCGCGACGCCGCCGACCACGGAGGTCAGGCTCGTCAGCAGGTTCAGCGTCAGGGCGCGCAGGCGCGACATGCCGCCGTGGAGCAGGATCGCGAGATCGCCGACTTCTTGCGGGATCTCGTGCGCAATGACGGCGAGGGCCGTCACGATGCCGAGATGGACATCGGTCATGAAAGCTGCGGCGATGAGCACGCCGTCGAGCACGTTGTGGAAGCCATCCCCGATCAGGATTAGCGACGCCGACGCGGCATCGCGCTGCGCATCGCTGGCGTGTACGTGCGGCACGTGGCCTTCGCACACTTCCTGGTGGCAGTGCCGCCAGAGCACCATCTTTTCGAGCACGAAGAACACGAGCAGGCCGGCCAGCAGCGTCAAGCCGACGTTGTGCGTACCGGAGATACCCGCCGCTTCGATCGCGTGCGGCAACAGCCCGAGCAGTGCAGCGCCGAGCAGTGCGCCAGTCGCGAAGCTGACCAGATGCGGCAACACGCGGGCCCGCAGTGATTCCGGTGCGACCAGAAACAGCGATGCCGCCAGCGCACTCAAGGCGCCGCCGAGCAAGGTGAACAGCACGATCCAGACGAGCAGCGGCATTTTTATTTCATCCACACCAGCGTCGCCATGCGCCCGGTCGCACCGTCGCGGCGATAGGAATAGAACCGATCGCGATCTGCGTAGCAGCGCAAGCCGCCGCCGAACACTTGCGTGACACCCAGCCGCGCGAGCTCGCGCCGCGCGAGATCGTACAGGTCCGCTTGCCAGCGGCCGCGTGCGTTTGACTTGAACGCGTGCGCATTCTCCGCGGATCTCGCTATGAACTGCTCGCGCACTTCCGCACCCACCTCGAACCTGTCTTGCTCGATTGCAGGCCCGAGCCAGGCGAGCACACGATCCGGTGCGACGCCCATCGCGCGCAATGCGCTCTCGACGACTCCGCCGGCGAGGCCGCGCCAACCTGCGTGAGCGGCCGCGACGCGCGTGCCATCGCGATCGCATAACAAGACCGGCAAGCAATCAGCGGTGAGCACGACACAAGCTTGACCCGGAGATCGCGCGAACGACGCATCTGCAGTCGGCGGCGCCGCGTGCGGCGTCGCCTCGACGGCGACCGCGCCATGAACTTGATTCAGCCAGACAGGATCTCGCGGCAACGCAAGTGCCGTGCGCAATCGCAGTCGATTTTCGTCGACCGCTTGCGTGTCGTCGCCAACGTGCGCGCCGAGATTCAAGCTCGCGTAGGGGCCGACACTCACGCCGCCGGCGCGCGTGGTCGCAACCGCACGCACGTTCGACGGCGCTGGCCAGTCCGCTGCGATGAGATCCAGGCCGGTCATGCTTTCTTCTGATCGTCGGCGAGAGCTCGCAGCAACTGCTGCATGTCTTCCGGCAGCGGCGCTTCGCAGTGGATCGGCTTCTCATTCACGGGATGCGCAAACGCAAGACTCGCCGCATGCAATGCC
>Ga0134127_10000373_pt1 | contig 44541 bp, 69 predicted proteins | sample KB31753_FD_96459 | JGI IMG/M metagenome (GOLD analysis project Ga0134127, IMG submission 96459) | Terrestrial soil microbial communities with excess Nitrogen fertilizer from Kellogg Biological Station, Michigan, USA - KB3-175-3 | ecosystem: Environmental > Terrestrial > Soil > Unclassified ...
ATCGGGCGCACCGGCAAGACCCACAAAACTGCGGAGATGATCCTCGAGTGGTTCCGCGGGGATCCCAATCGCCTCAAGTGGACCGCGGCCTCGATCGCCAAGGAGTTCCATTGCTCCGTCGGGCTCGTCCACAAGGTCAAACGCATCTACGACCCCAACCTTCCGACCCGTTCCTACACCTCGCGCAAGCCCCTCGTCCGGCGTGGGAAAGCCGCAAAGTTCTCCCCTCCTCCCTCGGCCGAGCCAACTGTCCCTGAAGTCGCAGCCATCGTCGAAGACCAGACGATGACCATCGACGACAAGCGCACCTTTCTAAAGAAACTCGCCGAGAATCCCGAGGTGCGAGACGAAGCTAAGATCTCCGCCATCCGCACCCTTCACATGATCGACGAGTCGGCCGGCAAGTCGAAGGAACTGGGGCCGGGGAAGCCCCTGACCTTCGAGGATACCGTCCACCGTCTCTACCTTCTGATAACCGCGTGTGGTCCCGATGTGGCGAGAGAAGCCGTCCGTCTAGCCAAGAAGGAGTGGGAAATTGCCGGCAGCCTTAAAGCTCCCAAAGCCGAAGAGCCCCCCGCAACCGTTTGAGGTCGAGTGGATCGACGCGGCGGTCTACACGGGCGACATTCCCCAATCGGGCATGGCGACCATGCGAACAGTCGGTTATTACTTCGCCGCGGACCGGAAGCTTGTCTGGCTGGCGAGCGATTACGACCCCCTTGACCGCGAGCTCCGGACTAAGCACGTCATCCCCAAGGTCCATATCGTCCGCATGACTCCACTCTCGTCCGAGCCCACTGGAGATTCCAAATGACCATCAAACCGAAACTGTCAGAAGAACTCGACGAACCGACCATGAAGGTCATCATCTGCAAGTCTAAGGGAGCTTCCATGCAGGGGAACTGTTCTCGGTGTATGGCCCCTCTAGACGGCACCCACTACGACCACCTGCGGGACAACGACCGAATTTGCCAAGTCTGTAAACTTCTCCACATCCCTCGCCAATGGCGCGAGAGCAATCCTTAAGCCTTGGCCGAGCAAAGTGTGGAATGGAACCTCGACGCCGAGCGCGAGCTCTGGCGAGACATCTGTGCCAAGAACTTCTGGTGGTTTCTCCGAATCGGCTGGGGGGTGGAATGGTACATGAAGGAGCATCCCAATGACGCGTGGCTCACCAATCGTCTCCACAAGCCCATCGCCGACTGGCTCCAGGGCAGGGTCGAGGAATGGGAGGGGCGGCGAGCCCAAGGGATTAAGAAACGAACTAAGGTTGCCCTCATTATTCCCCGTTCCTTTGGAAAAACTGTTATTGGCACCAAGGCTCTTTCGCTGTGGGCGCAACTTCGGAATCCCAATATCGCATCCTTTATTGGCTCTGAGACTGCTACTAAGGCCATCGATTTCCTTCACCCGATCAAACTCGTCATGGATGCTACAGATCCCAATGCCTGGTTCTCCTGGCTCTATGGGAGCTGGTATGACCCTACACGTCCTTGGACCGCCACCAAACTCGTTCACGGCGCGAGACGAAGCATGGCGCGTTCAGAAGCGAGCTTCGACACCTGGGCCGTTGAAGGAGGCATAACTGGTGACCATCCCGATTGGGGAGTCTTCGACGATCCTCTCTCCGAGGAAAAGATCAAAGAGTCGGGCAGCTGGATCTTCGCCGTCAACCTGTCCCTTGCTGCCCTCCGCCCTGCGTTTAGGACCGACTCTTTCTTCATGCTTTCCCTTACACGATACCGAGATGGTGATGTTGTTGGCACCTACCTACCACTGGAGGGTGTACGGACTTGGACTGGAATGCCTTCGCCGAACGGTCAGTTCGATTGCAAGCCGGATGGAGAGTGGGATGTTTACTTCCTACAGGCTCTTGATGTCGATGGGCAGTCGATCTTCCCCGAGATCTGGCCGACGGAGGAGTTAAAGAAGTACGAAGAGACCCGTCCGGTCGAATTCTCGGCGCAGATGATGAATGAACCCGGGAGTGGCGAGCACATGGCGTTGACGAGCGAGCAAGTTGCCCAGATGTGGGTCGAGCCCGAGGACGTTCAGAGAAACCTCATTCTGACCATCCACCTCGATACCGCATTCAAAACGCCCGAGCGAAAAGGAAAGGGGGACGAATCTGTCATCCAATGCTGGGGGCATGACGCCAAAGGCAGCGGGGATGTCTATTACCTCGAGGGGTACGGAAGCGATCGCTGGCGAATCGAGGATTTCACCGATGAGCTCATCAAGCTCGTCCAGCGCAGGAAGCGGGAGCTATACCGGATCCGGTGCATTACCGACGAACGTGAGATGGGTGGGAAATCCGGTGCCTGGCTTAACTGGCTTCAATCCGCGTTTCACGGGGCGGGCCTTGTTCTGCCGCCAATCATACAACTCAATCGTACCCGCTCCCGTAAACATATCCGAATTCAGGAGGCTGCTGGCTTCTGGGTTGATGGACATGTACGCCTGGTTAGGGGGGCACCCGGCGTTCAAAAGCTCATTGCTCAAATGGTGCGGGCTGGAATCAGCTCCCATGACGACTGGAGCGATGCGGCTGCTGATGTCTTTGCCCCAGATGTATACCAACCCATGCTTAACCCCTCTCTCAGTCGAGAAGACGAAGGCGGCTGGCCTGCCCAGCCTGGAGACGAAATCCTAGGAAGGAGACTGTCTGACAATGCCGCTCGAGAACTCTACGACCTCTCCCTTGGTGAATGGGTTACCTCTTGGGAGCTCGACGACAATCACTCCAGTTAGCCACGCAAGATTCTGGACCGATATCTACGACGATCATGGTAATCTCGTCCCAGCGGTCCCCGAGACGAAAGACAACCAACCACTGTCTGCCCTCCACCCGAAGGCGTCAGAGGGACCGCATACCCTCTATTTCGACCTAGAAATCTCCAAGAGCCTCGACGAATGCGGGGGGTCTTGGGACCGCGTTCGGCGCGAAGGAGGGGTTAGTGTCCTCTGCATCTGGGATGAACGAGAAAATCGTCCCTATTTCTATGATTCCTCTACCCTCGACCGCGCTGCCGAACACCTCTGCATGGCCGATCTGGTGGTTAGTTTCAATGGGCGATGGTTCGATGTACCTCTTATCGAGAACCATCTCGCACGAAGCCTGCCCATTAAAGAGCATCTGGATCTATTCGTCCTCGTTAAATCGGCTCTCGCCCGAGAAAATAAATCTTGGAAAGGTCATGGTCTCGACGCTCTGGCGAGTGGGACTATCGGCCGAGGAAAGATCGGCAGCGGGGCGGGTGCCCCAGGGCTGGCAAAGGATGGACGATGGGCCGAGCTCTTCTCCTATTGTCTAGAAGACGTTTTGTTGACTCGTTCGTTAGGGCATTTTATCCAAGAGAACAGTTTTGTCATAGACCGAGATGGCGATAAGCTTGCTTTAGATGTCCCAGAATGGTTCAAATAACCCATGAAGACGCCCGAACAAAAGCGTCTTTATATGAAAAAATGGTGGGAGAAGAATGGAGAACGAATAAAGAGACAACAAAAGCTTGATCGTAAGAAAAACCCCGAAAAATGGCGCGCAGTCTACCAAAGTCGGAAGAAATACTTCCAAGAATGGTTCAAGAAGAAGTACAAAGATCCTGAGTGGCGGAAAAAGCGGTTTGCTTGCGCTGTAAAATGGGGGAGGGAGAACAAAAATCCAGAAAAAACTAAGCACTATACCCTAAAAAGTCGCTATAATATAACTCTAGAAGAACATACGGCGATGTGGAACGCCCAAAAGGGAAAATGCGCAATTTGTGGCAAAAATTCTCCCAGAATGGGCTTGGATCATGACCATGCGACCGGAAAGGCACGAGAAATCCTGTGCCACTTTTGTAATGTTGGGTTGGGGTTCTTCAAGGATCGCCCAGAATTGCTAAAAAGGGCGATTTCATACCTAGCGAAACACGCAAAGAGGGCCAAGGATGGCTCAAATCGAAACAGTTGTCAAAGAAAAGCCTCCTGAAGCCTTCCGGTTGCAGATCATTCAGCTCGTCAACGAGCGGAAGACCCTTTCTGAGCGTTATCACGAGGGCTATCGCCGGCAGATGCCCGAGCTTTATGGGCTCTACCGCGGCACGCAGCTCGGCAAAAAGACACCGTTCAAGAACTCGGTCCACATCCCCCTCATTATCTCCGTCATCCAGTCGGATGTCGCCCGCAAAACCCAAACCTCCTTCGGCGCATGGCCCATTGTCAATTTCGTAGGCTACGGCCCCGACGACGCGCCGATCGCTCGCAAGCGCGAGGCGCTCATCCATGCCCAGATGAAGGATTGCGACTCCTTCCAGAAAGCCTATCGCTTCTTCCTGTGCGCGGATCTCTACGGAACGGCCATCGCCCGCTGGGGCTGGACCCACCGCGAGCAAGAAATGATGATCTCGCAGCAGGTGCAACTGCCTGTGTCGGGCGCGAGCACAACTATCAATCAACGACAGAATATCGTCACCTTCGATGGCCCCGATTGGGAAGTTATCGATGGGCTCGACTTCTTCCCGCAGCCGGGGTGCCGAGATATTCCCTCGATGAGTTGGGTGATCGAGCGGGAGTACATGGATTTGGACGAGGTTCGAGCCCTTGCTCAGCCGGACGAGGATGGTCGGGTTGTCTTCGATCCGGACGAGGTTGCCCGCATGGAACGCGAAGGCATCGGAGCTGCCAAGGTCATGGACGACTGGAAAACTTGGCGTTCCCAAGGGTATGACCTCCTCGAAGACGGGGCCAGGTGGTCTGAGAAATATGCCCGTCCCATTGAGCTCCTCCATATGTGGGGACGCATTCCTTCAGAGCTTGCTTCCGATGGGGTGGTCGATCGAGTCATTACCGTTGCTAACGGCCAATTCAAACTTCGTAACCGTCCGATACCTTTCTGGTCCGGGCTCAAGCCATATGGCTCCTATAGTCCGATGCCCGATCCTCATTACTTCTTTGCTGCCGGAAAAGCTGAGATCTCCGCAAAACTTCAGGTCATTGCGAATCGCTTCACCAACCAGCAACTTGACGCCCTGGACATTTTCATCGACCCTGCGTTCTTCTACAACTCCAACGCCCAGATCAACACCCGAAACCTCCTAATCCGCCCCGGCAAGTTCATCCCGCTTCAAGGCAACCCTGCGGATGCCGTCCAGCCCATCGTCCCGAATCTCCAGGGCGTGCAGATGGGCGGGCAGATGACCCAGATGATCTGGAACTGGATGCAGCAGGGCACGGGCATCATCGAGGACACCGTTCAAGGCGGCCCTGGCTCGCGCCAGACTGCGCGGGAGTACATCGGCCGAGCCGAAGCAGTTGCCACTCGGTTGATGCTTGAGAGTCGGCTGTTTGAGGAGGGCTTCCTCGAGCCCCTTGCCAACCAGTTCGTCGATCTCAACCGTCAGTTCTTGACCGAGGGCAGGGAAGTTTTCGTCCTCGGCCCTAACGCAACCACAGATCCGGTTACCGGCCTGCCCGTTCCCGAATCCTCGAGGCAAACGATCACGGGATGGGACCTAGTTCCCAACTACGAAGCGCGAGCGGTCGGAGCCACGACACGGCTCGGGCGGGCCGCCAGGCAGCAGAACCTCACGTTCCTTCTCCAAGCGGCGGGCGCGAACCCCATATCGGCCGCGGCGGTGAATTGGATCAACTTCTTCCGCCAGGTCTTCCGCGAGTTTGAGATCGACAACGTGAACGAGCTCATCCAAACCCAGCCCGAGATGGAGAAGACCCTTCAACAGTCGGGCGCAAAGGGCGGGCGAGCAGACCAAGTTCCCGAAGTGAGTGGAACGCCGAACGGGATGAACGAGCTCGCAAACTTCTTGGGCCAAGGAACGGGGGCAGGGATTGGATAAAGCCCACAGTCTTCTCGCCAGCATAGTCGCACATCCGGGGTGGGAAGAACTTATGAAGCCTGTTATCTCTGCGCGAGCTAAGGTATACTACGAGCAATTGCTTGACCCTTCTCAAACTCGGCAGTCGCAAATGTCAGACGACTTTATTCGGGGACAGATCCAAGCCCTTAAATGGGTAATCACGTACCCCGAGGAAGAGTTGAAGGCATACAGGGCTGCCGAGCAAGAGGAGGAAGCCGCTGTCAGGGAGATGGCGGAGGTAATTCCCCTATTCGGAGACGGACGACCCGACTCCGGAAACGGAGATACGCATGGACGCGGAACAGAAGGCGGAACTAGCTAAGACCAACGAAGTTTTCAGTCGGATCGCCGCAGAGGCGTTCGAGAAGACTGGAGGCGACGTTTGGGGCACTGAGCCGCCGCCGGCAGAGCCCGAGAGCAGCCCACCTGCTCCGGAAGAAGCAGCCCCCGAAGCTGCAACCCCCACCGACCCCACTCCGACCGAGCCTACCTCGTCGAAGTCCCCGGTCTTTGGGAAGTATGGGTCCATCGAGGAAGCTGAGCGCGGCTACTTCGAGGCAGTTCGCATGGGCAACTTGGCGAAAGCCGAGGCTGACGCTGCCAAGATGCGACTCCAGATCATCGAGAAGACCGTCGGTGGCGGGCCTACCCCGCAGGCCGAAGAGGATCCTCTCGAGCAGATCGAGTCGTATGGCGTGCCGAAGGAGCTCATCGCAAAGGTGGTCGATTCCCGGTTCGAAGCCAAATTCAACCAGAAATTCGGCCCCGCAATCCAGCGCATGGATGCTGACCAGAAGATCGTCGCCAAGTACCCCGAGTATCAGGCGGAGTTCAAGGCGATCGATTCCTTCGTCGAAGCAACTCCCGACGTGCGCGAGCAAGTCGAGGAGCTGAATGCGGCGGGGAACTATCTGGCGGCCCGGCAGATTGCCTACCTCAATTGGAAGCTCGCGTCTGCACAGTCGGAGGCCGTGAAAGCGGCCGAGACGACTGCTGTTCGGAAAGAGGAAGCCAAGGAGGCTCGCATGGATGCGGGCGTCGGGAAGCCTCGCCGAGCAGATTCTCACACAACGCCCACAAAGGATCCTATGGACGCAGCCGAGAAAGCTCGGCTCATCAAGCTATACAAAGAGGGCCATACGACTCCTTATCTGCGGGCGATGTTGGACAGTCAGCTTCCTGCCAATTTCGACGACGTTTCAGCCCAACTGGGCTAGGAGCCTTTCTTAGATGGCGATGCCGTTTGACGGTACTACCTATGGCTTTGGCGTAGCTGCCGGCGTAGGGGCGAACCGTGAGGATCTGTTGGATCTTATTTCCAACATTGATCCCTACGATACCCCGTTTGTCACGTCCGCGCCGAAGGTCAAGGCCAACGCAGTTCTTCACCAGTGGCTCACCGACACGCTGCCAGCCACGAGCACGGCCGGCCTGAACGACGGTGACGATTTCGGAGTCGGCACGGCGACCACCCGTCCGGCGCGTCTTACGAACCAATGCCAGATCTTCCGTAAGGACATCATTGTTTCGGAGACGCAGCGTGCGGTGGACGCAGCGGGCTTCAGAGACGCTTTCGAATTGGTGGGCGTCTAAAAAGATGGCCATGTGCGGGAACTCCGAGCATACTAGGGTACTCGACAAGGTCGAGTTAAAATCCCGAGTTGCGGACAATCCGCAGGAAAGGCCCGAATTGGGAATCCTCAGAGACTTAACGCCATCCCCTAAGCGTAAGAGAATTGGTAACACTAAGTTAGCCTATGTGGCTGGAATCCTGGACGGTGAGGGGCACTTCGTTGCGATGTGGTGCGCGAAGCGGCCTAATGGAGTTCGGTATCCAAATATTCGGGTAGCGATCACCAACACCAATACAATTCTTCTAAAACATTTGAAGAAATTGTTTGGTGGAACTGTCCAGAAGGCGGGGAAGAATGACCTTAGTAGGCTCCAATGCTATTACTGGCGTCCGGAGAATACTAAGGAGTTCCTCAAACTGATGAAGCCCTATGTGATGCTGAAGAGACGCCAACTTGAAGTTGCGTTGGCTTTCTACAGTCTTCCATATGGTTCCACAGAGAAAAAGAACCGCCTAGCCGCCAAAATCAGTGTTATCAATCGATCTCGCTCAGGAGAAGATAAAGTCCAAGTAGCGTAGCGATACGCTAGCGTACTGTACCAGTACGAGCTCATGAAGGCCATGCGTGCCATTGCCCGAAACATCGAAGTCACGATTTTCGTGGGCAACGGTAACGCGACGGCGGGTCCGACGACCTCGACGGGTGCCTCGGCGACGGTCCGGCAGATGGCGAACCTTCAAAACTTCCTGAATGTTACCGCCAATGCTGGCACGTATCCGGCGATGCCCACCTCGACGGCGAACCCGAAGACGGACGCCTTCACGGAGCTTTTCGCCGTGGCTTCTTCGTCTGCCGGCATCTTGACCGTCACGATGTTCAATGACGCGCTCGAGCAGGCTTACGACAACGGCGGAAACCCGGAGCAGGTGTTTGTCTCGCCGAAGATCAAGCGCCAGGTCTCTCTCTTCACCGCGACGGGCCAGAACCGGAACATCGCGGCGGTCGAGAAGAAGCTGGTGGCGGCCATGGATCTGTACTTCAGCGACTTCGGCCTCATCGAGGTCGTGCTGGATCGGTGGCTTCCGGAAGCGACGAACACGGTCACCACGACGGCCGCCTCGGACTGCCGCGGAAATATGTTCTTCCTCGAGCGGGCCAAGAACCGCCTTGCGTGGCTTCGGCCGATGCAGCACACGCTCATCGGGAAGCGCGGCGACTCGGTTGGCGGGATCGTCCTGGGCGAATTGACCCTGGAGTGTCTCGCGCCGGCTGCGAACGTGCGACTCGCTGGCGTGCAGAACAAGACCAGCTAGTAACTGTCCTGAGTAGGGGGCTTGGCTACGTAGGGGTGGCCGAGCCCCCGAAAGGGGTTTAAGGAGGATGAATGGCGAGACCAGTCAGAAAGAATCCGAATGCTGGCGGGAGTACCAGCAGCAGCACGAAGGGTTACCAACATTTCAAGGGCGGCAGCCAACTTGCAAACGACTCGAAGGCGCTTAACGGGGCCGAATGCTTCGGTGCGGACGAGAATCTTCTGTTCGACGAGCCCTACAAGGCAGATCCGGCTGATCGTCAGTATGGGATGCCTTACGACATTCTCTCATCCCCGGGCAATGTAAGCCCCGCTACCCAGGGAAATGAGGGATGGACGAAGGCGGCCCCAGGTCCGGGCGTCGAGAATCGGGGCGCAAAGAAGGTCTCCGGAAGCCGTGATCCCGAGCCGGGTGGGGGCTGGTAAATGCCCCGCAAATCTCCTAAGAGTGCTGCCGAAGAGCGGGACTCGATGAAGAGACGCCACTCGGCCGAGCCCACGGATTACCTCCAGCACGCAATCGTCGGAGGCGAGGGCGGGTACAAGCCCGATGCCTTCTCTAAGAAGCTGCGGGAGGAAGAGGGCAAGTTCGTCAAGCGCGGCTCGCAGCGTGGTCCGGGGAAGTACACGGCCGAGCAGACTGGTGCGAAGCAATTGGCGGTTCGCCACTTCGAGGAGTTTGTTCGGAAGGTGAAGACGGCGAGTGCGGCCCGACGGGCCAAAAGGATGGTCTAGTGTTCGGGTGGGACAGGGAAGTCCTCAGAGAGCTGCGGAAGATCCGTTGGCGACTGGACTTTCTCATTACATCAACCAGCATCATCGTCCAACAGGAGAACAAAGAAATGGCGGCTCTCGACGATCTCAAGGCTCAGGTGGCGGCGAACACGGCTTTGGAGGCTTCTGCGATCACGCTCATCCAGGGGCTCGCGCAGCAGCTGAAGGATGCGATTGCGGCGGGCGATCCGGCCGCACTGACGGCGCTGGCGAACGAACTGTCGGCTTCGGCGGCCAGCCTGGCCGATGCGATTACGGAAAACACGCCGGCTGGCTAATGGAACTGGTTTGTCCGATATGCGGAACTCCGCTCATGGAGAGCAGGGGTAAGCTAATTTGCCCTTCCAGAGACCACGCACCTTACGCCGAATCGTGCTCCGATGGCGGCTGTGGGTGCGGTGGATCTCTGGAGGGCGATGACTGGGAGGAGCCTGATGGCGAAGGGAAGTGACGATTACGTCGCCCAGGAGTTCGCGAAGAAGGCTGCCAAGAAGTACAAGAAGGGCAACTTCACGGCGAGCCAAACTGGGGCGAAGCAACTAGCAGCCGATCGCTATGCCTTCGCGCAGAACCGAGAGGTTTTGAACGCGGCAGGAGAGGGCGAGAAGGCTTTCGAGGAGCGTGCGATTCGGCGAAGCCCGCGCCCTACGCGCACGAAAAAGTAATGGCCATCTACAACCTCAACATGGCAGACGAGAACCTGATCGAAGAGATCACGGACGTGGACACCCTCACCAAGCGGGTTCCGCGGCTGAATGACTTCTTTGATGGGATCGAAGACGTGGCGAGCTGGCAGATCGCAAACGGAAAGCTTGGCAAGTACACAGGCAAGACGGGCTTTTCGGTGAACGGCAATCTTCAGCGGATTGCCACCATCCCCTTCTCGGTGGCTCAGGCGGTCAGGGAGATCGACCCAGAGTTCTGGCGGAATCCCGAGAAGGTGGGCAAGTTCCTCAAAAAGCACCCGGAGTATTGCACCGTTAGAACCGTTCGCTAACTGAAAGGGGCAAGGATGCCGCGAGCATTAGAGGGAGTGAATTTTGGGGTCTATGGGATCGAGCACCAGAAGCCTTCGGCCTGTACCTACTACCGGACGAAGGTGCCGTTCCGCTCGTTCTACGACCTCGGCCTGGCCAACTACATCATCGGCGAGCGAGAGGATGTAACTGAAGAGAAGCACCTGGCCATGCTTTCGGCGGATATCGTCCAGCTCTTTTCGCTCGGCGGGTCGGGCACGGCTGCGACCATCGAATCCATCAAGCAGATGCGGCCAGGTTGGAACAACGACCACACCGAGCGCATCTACCCCCCGACGCTGATCTTCGACGTTGATGACAACATCGATTTTGTCCACCCCTTTAACGAAGCCTTTGTTCGGCTCGGCACGCGGGATTATGCCGGCAGAATTATGAAGAAGGGCGATGTCCTCACCACGACCTTCGAGAAGGATGGCACGATCATCCCCCTCTGGGAAGACCAGAAGACCATCCGCAACAATGAGATGTTCGATATCGAGCGCAATCTAAAGTCCAACGCCGAACTGCACCGTATCGCTCGAAGGTGCGATGGGGTTACTGTCCCGAGCCCGGCGTTGGCTAGGTATTACCGCGAGGAGCTCAAGTGCTCCAACGTCTATATCTACCCCAATTCGATCATCCCGCAGGACTACCCCCAGCCGCGGCTCCAGCCGCATGAGGGAGTAAGGATTCTCTGGCAGGGCGGTGGGAGCCACATGATCGATTGGTTCCCGCTTCGGGATGCCGTTCGGGCCGTGGCCTTGAAGTATCCCCAGGCCAAGTTCGTCATCTGGGGCACGGCCTTTAAGTGGATTCACGACAACATCCCCGAGGACCAGTTCGAGTTCATCGATTGGCTGCCTTACGACGCCTATAAGACCATGCGGACGATCGTGGACTGCGACATCAATCTCTGCCCGCTCGCGAGCAACATCTTCAACCAGTGCAAGTCGGGCATCAAGTGGTACGAATCGACCATGCCCGAGAAGCCCGAGGCGACCCTGGCAGCAAACGTCGCACCCTATTCGGACGAGATTGTGGATGGGGAGACGGGACTGCTTTACAACAATCCCCAGGAGTTCGCCGAGAAGCTTGGGGCTCTGATCGAGGATGTCTCCCTTCGCAAGAGTCTCGCCGCCGAAGCCTATCGGTGGGTGCGAGACAACAGGCACTACAAGGTTACTGGCCCCGGACTGTTAGATTTCTACAAGGAGACTCGCGCTGCGAAGCACGCGGCGCTGGAGGCTTAGTGGCGAAACTCTATTCAGATTCCAAGATCTACGTGGCGAGGATCCTGGGGGCGTCTAACGATACTACCCAGCTCGCCGCGGCAGGGGAGGCGATCTCGGCCGCCATTCAGGAATGGAATCTGAGGCACGATTTCAGCTACTTGCTCATGGACACGAGCGGGGGGTTCTCTGTGGCCGCGTGCGCCAATACGGGTGGTGCGGTCACGACTTCCACCGCCAATGGGTTCGCGGGGGTCAATGTCGGCCAAACCTTCACGATCTCTGACGGATCTCCTGCGGGGACGTATACCGTCTCGGCCATCACCTCGACTACGGCCATCACCGTGACTGGAGGTGGGGGAAACTTCTCTGCCGAAACCCTCGTCTTCTCGGCAGATATTCCGGTCGTCGCTGCTACGGATACCTACAACCTGCCGAGCCCCATTGGCCGGCCGTATTCGGCTCGCATCCTGTCCAATCCGCGCACTCTTCTCTTCAAGGAGCAGCGAGAAATTGACCGAATCTTCTACTCCCAAACCTCCAACACGACGCCGTTCTGGTACAACCTCTACAACTCGACCAGCTTCACGACGGGGCGGCAGAACGGCAAGATCAGGCTCTTTCCGACTCCGAGCACGGGCGATACCCTGCGAGTCCGATACTACCGACCGATCGCAGAGCCCGCATCGGATTCCGACAATCTTGATGTCCCTGACACGTATGTTTACGCTCTCTTGGAATTGGCTCGCTACTACTTCCTCAAAGACCACGATTCGGAAACGACCCGCCTCCAAGAAACAAAGGAGCGGGCGGAGCTCCAGTTCCGGCAGGTAATCGCGCGAGACGAGCAGGGGACTGAGGACAAGGATATGTGCCTCATCCCGCAGATGGAATCGGGGGGAAGTGCGATCCTAGACCCGACGGATCCGGCCTACTTCCTTTAATGGCCACCACGCCTTTCCCTGAGCCGCTTAACGGTGGGCTGGTCACGGCGCGAGACCCAGCTTTGCTCGAGCCCGGCGAGCTCGCGCAGGCGGACGATGCTGTCTATTACCCCAACGATCCTGCCATCCACAAGGTCAAAGCTCGAACTAAATATAATTCCGCAGCGATCACGGGCGCGGGAACGGTCAAGGGGCTTCGGTATCTGGAGTTCGATGACACTCTGAATGGGTTCCTGCTCGCCCATACCGACAACGACCTCTACCTTTCTTCGTTTGCTGACGAGACCGGGACGTTTGGCTCGGTCACGCCCATCTCGAATATCGGGACGGGCAACAGCCTGGATGCGGTCCAGTTCAACAACCGCTACGTCGCCCTGATTGGGGATACCCAGAACGAGGTCATCTCCTCGAACGGGGTGGGCCGGAGGCACGGCGCGAACCCCGTGACCAATCTGGCTGCGCCGACGCTGGTGGCTGGAACATTTAACCCCCAGCTCGGCCCTGGGTACTACCATTTCCTGACTACTGAGGTCATCAACGACGGCACCAACCCGCCGATCGAATCGACCTTCATCGGAACCCCAGCCACGACTACGACCGCGTTCACTGTTGCGACGTTATCGACCCTCGCCGTTCAAGTCGTGCAGCCTACAGTTGTCAACTCGAACGCGACCAAGTGGCGTATTTATATGGCTGGGCCAACTGACAACCCCACGCCCATTCCGAGCATTGCTCTCTTTAAGCTGGTGGCCGAGAAGGATATTGCCGAGACGACTGCGATCATTGGCAACTCTGGCTCGGTCGGCAGATTCCCAACTGTCTCAGGCACTGGCGCGTGGACGAACCCCAATAACGTCTTCACCGACAACAACACCGGCGCAACCTCCACGACGCTCAACCAGAGCCAGATCTACAACACCTTTGGGTTCTCGGTCTCGGGCACGGTGAAGGGGTTTGAGGTGCGGGTGAAGGTCAAGGTTCCGGACTACAGCCCCATTAAGAACAAGCCCATGATTAAGCTCGAGCTCTCGGCGGACGGGACGAACTTCGTGCCGACGAGCCCACGGTATATCCGGTTGATGGACATTCCGGGGATCGTGGGGAATTACGTCGAGAATATCCAGGGCAACCCCAATGATCTATGGGGGCGAAGCTGGACCTCGGGCGAGGTCAACGCGGCGACCTTCTCGTTGCGGCTCACCTACGCCCTTCAGACCAGCGGCGGGTTTGGCGGCAACGCTACGGTCAACATCGACTATATCATCGTCAATTGCTACACAACTGGGGGCACGATCACCCAGATCGTCAACCTCTCGGGGAAGCCCTTCCGGACGGTCAACGTAAGTGTGGCAGGCATAACGAGTTCCTTCGGAGCTGACGGCCCTCCGCCCGTGGCCACGACGGGGGATGTGTTCGAGGGGCAGCTCGTCCTGAATGACATTGCGGATGCCAGCCTGATCCGCTACTCTCTGCCCGAGTACATCGAATCCTTCCCCGAGGTCTACTTCCTAAATTTCGAGTCGAAGACCCAGGACAAGGTGACATGTATTCGGCGGCTGGGGAACAAGCTCATTGTGGGGCTCGCCCAGCAAATCCACCGCATCAACTACCTGCCGAGGGAGACGGATGCTGAGTTCGATCGAGGCCGGGCGTATGAGTCGATTTCTGAAACCGAGGGAATTGTTGGTACCCAAGCCTCTACGCTGTTTTCGCCCGATGGCGGGGCCTTACTCCTTGCCTATATATCACATGCCGGCCCCAGATATACTGACGGTTTTCAATCGTTTAGCCTCTCTGACGACTTGGACTGGCCGAATACGGTTAGACTACCTGTTGCTGGAACTGCCACCAATTACCTCCAGAACTGCGTCTTCGTAAACTATGCCGTCCTCCAACAGCTCTGGCTCTACTACACCCCGCCGGGGCAGACGACCAACACCAAGGCGCTTGTCTTCCACTACAACAAGTCCCACCGAAAGCCTGGTGGAACCTATAAGGTTACCGGACCCATTAATGTTGCGGCTGGAGCAGCCACTACGGGACGCATCGGCGGCAACGAGCTACTTCTCAGTGGACAGTCTGGAGGATTTGTCTATGTGGAGGATCGAGGATATACGGATGCTGCTGGTGGGACACTTGCATTTGCAGTCAAGTCTCGTGAAATCTACGCGGGCGGCGTGGGACGAACGACGACGCTGGAGAATCTTTTCGTCCGGCATAATCAAGATGCTACGAGCACCGTCACCGTAACCGCCTACACCCGCTTCTCGAACGCCGCCCAAACTGCGGGAACTGCTCCCGCGGGCGTGAAGACCTTCACCACCGCTCAGGCTGGCGTTCCCAAGATTCCTTTCCATCTCAATAACGAATCGATCCAGTTCAAGCTCTCCGAAGAGGCCGTCGTGGGCTCGGCCGGGATTCGGATTTCTGGGCTCATGCTGGATATCACCGGAACGGGTCTGCCCGAGCCGAGGCCCTAAGTGGCCATCCAAAACTACACGCCCATCCGGCTCCCGCCCACGCTGGATCCGGTTTTGCGGCATGAGCTCCTGAAGGTCGATGTCTTCCTTCGGCAGCTAACCCCGTTCACTGCTCGAGTCCCTTCAGCTCCCCAAGGCACCCCACCGTCTTCCGGTACCTTCGACCTGCTCAATTTCCTCTATCTGCCTGGCCGAGCCGGAGGTCAGGTGTCCCGCGGGCGGGTTACTTTCGAGACCAAGCTAATTGGGGCCGACGGTACCACTCCGAATCCCGCGCAGACTGGGGTGGGGTTCACGGGGTACAGCCCGAATGATTCCCCCACGACCGTTAATCTGAGCATGGAAGAAGCCGCCGTGGGGCGAACGAAGTCTCCCACGCGCGAGTGGATCTTCCCTGCATTCAACCGACTCGACACCGGGCCGACAAATGGGTATCACTACTTTGTTGATGTGAGCGACTACCAGCAGATCACGAACAAGCTGCTGGACGCCGGCAATTATATCGCTCTCGAGGATACCAGTTCTCTCGCCGGGCTCTACAACGCCACCTGGGACAAACATCTGTCAATCGCCTGGGGCGGATCCTACCCTGCGGGTGGGTTTAACTCCGCTGCCGGTACTCTGACCACCCCAACCGGCACCCAACCTAGCCTTCAGATTCCGTCACTAGACTATAAGGTCCAGGGCGCGGCCAGCACTCGAGACCGATCCCACGTGTGGTGTGTGATGAAGAAGGCCCATACCGCCGCACCTTTCGAGCCCAATTCCTTCCTCTATGGTGGGGCCACCGGGAAGGAGCTCTACGCCATGCTGGCCACAGCCTCAGGAACTATTGCGGCGGCGAGCAACGGGTTCATTCCGTACTTCAACAACACCCTCGCCCTAACGGTTACCTTCAGCATTGGGAGCGCGCTCGTCACTCTCGATGCCGGAACAACGACCGGAATGCGGGTGGGAATGCGGGTGCGGCAGACCGCGAACAATTACACCCTGCCGGAAGACGTGTTTGTCCAGCAGGTCAACAATGCCACCCAGTTCACCATGACCACCACTTGGCCGGGCTCCACGGTCGGCGGGCAGACCATTCAGGTCTTTGGCCCCACCTGGGAGAACGTCTCGGCCATCTCGGGCAGCATTACCGATGTGCTCGATAGTCTTTTCCGGATTGTGGACAACGGGGATATAACCAAGAAGCTTGCATTCGAGGCTAGCGGGATTACAACGGCCACCACTCGTACATGGACTGTACCAGACTTTGATGGGACGCCCGCGCTCTTCCGGAGCGGCAAGCTAAGGATTGGGGATACTGCTGCCCCAACGCATAACCTAGAGATCATTGCTGGGACGACCACTGTTGCTCCGATCAGGCTGACTAGTGGGACAAGTCTGACGGTCACGGCTGTCGGTGCTCTGGAATTTACTACCAACGACCTATTCTTTACCATCACGACCGGGGGCAGAAAGCGGCTTTTGATGGCCGACCCTACCGCCGGCCTGACCTCCGGGAGAGTCCCATTCAGCACCACAAACGGACGCCTCACGGACGACGCAACGTTTTTGTTCGGAGCTGGAACCCTCACGGCCTCAAATCTCACAGCCACGGGGAATATAACCGGCTTCCTTATCACGGCAATGAGCCAACTGGACGTTGCGTCATTCATGTCCGCGAGGGGCACCGGGCTCAGGATTGGCGACACAAGCGCCGCAACCTACCCTCTGGAAATTGTGGCTTCTGATACCGCAATTGGTGCTCAGATAGATGTTGCTAATATCACTGAAAACAGTTTCGGCCTTGGTCTGAATTTCCTATATACGGACAACAATGCGGGTGTGCAGACTGGAGATCGAATCGGCCTTAGTATGTCGCTTGCGGCTGCTGTGAACGCTGCTGCCACCACGACGCTTGGCACCTTGGCAGGACTTCAGTTCACCAACTATTCGCAACTCAATAACGTAATCACCATCACCAAGTGCTCCGCCATCGATGTCATCAACGCGCCTTTCGTCGGTGCTGGTGGGGCGACTAGTACAATCCTGGGCACCTATGGCATTAGCGCCAATGTGGATATTTCGGGAAATGGTGCCACAGGAACGGAAATTGTTGGGGCTTATCTTGGGGTTGGATCGTCCGCCGGGACTGTATCCAAAATGGCAGGGGTTGTTGTTGACGGCTACAATGGGCCGTTTGTCACGGCAGTTACATCGGCGGTCGCGTATGACATTACGTCTAACTTTGCGCCACACGCCAATGTCACCACGTGGTATGGGTTGCGCATTCCCTCCATCAGCGGTCCCGGCACGATTTGGGGTATCTACCAGTCGGGGACAATGGATTCGGCCATTGCTGGAGAGGTGAAGTTTGGTGCCACCACCGCCCCTACAGCGTGGGTAGATATCGCTGCGGGGTCTACCGCTAGGGTTCCCCTACTGTTGGCTTCGGGCACACTCAAGACTACGGCAGTTGCGGGCGGCATTGAGTTTCTTACGGATGACTTCTACGCCACTATTACCACCGGGGCCGCGAGAAAAGCGTTCATCCTCGACAATGGCTCGCGCCTTACTTCGGGGAAGATCCCTATTGCCACGACCAACGGCCGGCTCATTGACCTAACCGCAAGCTCAGCCTACACGCCTACCAATGTCACGACCGATCGTTCCTACGACGCAAACGCAACCACAACCGACGAACTGGCCGACGTACTCGGTACTCTGATTGCCGACCTCCAAGCCAAGGGAATTCTAGGCTAATGGCTACCAGAACTCAGGCAAAGGCAGCGATTGATAACGTAGTCGTATCTGTTAAGGCAGACATCGACCTTCTACCTTCCACCGCTAATATTCAGTGGGGGCAGATTCGATTCAACCCAAATGGGTGGGAAATCTATCTCTTGGAGGCGGATTTAACGGCGGCAATCACTCTTAAAGATGCCATCGTCACAGCACTGACTGCGGCGGCACGCGCCTCTACGATAGCTTTCAAATTTGCTGCGATCAGGGAAACGAGTGTTTGGCCGCCAGCCAATGCTACCGTGCGGACCATAACCGTCACGAGTGGTAACAGCAAGTTCATCATCACGATGCCGTAAGGTTTTGGGGTATACTTGACTTCTCCAGGGAGGGAGAATGGCACTTCCAATCGCAGCGATCGGTGCAGGGATTGGCGCACTTGGGTCCATCTTGGGTGGCGGGCAGAAGGGTCCCACAGGGCTCGACGCCCAGACACTCCAGCGACTCTTTGGCTCGGGCGCATTATCTGGGGACATCAGCCAGCTCTATAAGCTCCTCCAGGCGAGTCCCCAGTTCCAGCAGATGCTTCTTCAGAACTCCATCCAGGGATCCCAGTTTCAGGGAGACCTTGCCAGTGGGCTCGCCAGCCGGGGGTTGAATACCTCGGGGATTGGGACGATCGCCAATGCCGCAGGACAGTCGGCTATCTCGAGCGGGGAGCTCGGGCTTCGTGGGGGGCTATTCGGGACTGCCGGTTCGCTTGCCCAGCAGAATCTTCTGGCGCGTCTCCAGTCCTATACTCAGGGACGCCTTAACCAGCCCAATCAACAGAGCACGATTGGAGGGATTGGAACCAGTCTCCTCGGTGCTAGCATTCCTAGTCTTTTCTCGATGGGCCAACAGAAGGCACCCAGCCTTTCGGAGATGAACAGCCCCAGCTATGGCTGGGCAGGGATGGGCTAATGGCCGACTTCGTGGGGCAGCCTTCCGAGACCATCAAGCGTAAGTTCTCCGTCTCGGGCTCGACCACGGGCGGGGATACGACTGCTCCCCCAATTCCGCCTATCTCGACCGCGGACTTAGGGCAGCAGCCGGTCCCACAGTCTGGGCCGAGCCAAGAGCAGATTGCCGCCTTCTACCAGCCCCTTCTGGATCAGATCCAGAATGAGGCTCAACCCCTGTCTCGCCCCGTACCAGCGCAGGTAGCTCCACTCGGCACGTTCCTGGGCTTGCTTGCTGGCAATCTTGCGACGACCTTCTCGCAAAACCCTGCATTCCAGCAGCAGGCCCAGAACTACCTGGCCGAGCAAACTCAGAAGCGTGAGGCGATTCAGGAACAGAACTATGCCCAGAATCTGACCTTCGACCAGGCCAAGAAGAACAAGCTCATCACGATTCGCGGGCAGATCCTCGAGAAGCAGCTGGACGAGGCCATCAAGAAGGGCGATCTCGCCGCGGCGAATGCTGCGAGCCAGAACCTCTACAAGTTCCAAGAAGGCATCAAGCGCGAGAGTGATAAGCAGGAAGCCGATCGCCGGAAGGCCCTCATTCAAGTCCAGGGAGCCGAAGATCGCAAAACGGCCGGCGTGAAGGCGAAGCTATCGGCCGAGGAAGAGGCTGCCAAGGCCAACCCGGTTCTGACTACCAAAGACTATCTGGGTGCCCGCAATGCGGTTGCTCGGAACAAAAATCTAGACGAGAAGACCCACAGCAAGTGGAAGCTCTTTGGAATCACGCTGCCCATCGGTCCTCGAGACGCCACGCCTACTGAGCGCGAGGAAGAGGCCGAGGGGATCGATGTTGCTACGATCAAGAACGGCGAACCGACTGCTCAGCGAGCGGCGAAGGCCAATCTCAAGCGGTCCATATTGAAGAGGCTAGATTTGCTCGGCAAGGCTCCCAGTGCCGAGGCCATGGCGCAGGTGAAAGCCGAGGTCGAGAAGTACGGGCTTACGCTGGGGGATCTTCGATAAGTGCCGGGTATCGACGATTTCTTTAAGGAAGAGTCTACCCAGGCCTCTGCGGCTACACCTGTTTCGCCCGCTCCTGCCGAGACAACTAAGACCTCGATAGACGATTACTTTACCGAAGGCACCACTCCTACCGCGGGCGAGCTAAAGCCCACTCCCACCAATCCGATTGCGGACATGGCTGGCGATCTGTTCGAGGGCGCAACGGCTCCGTTTACGGGGGCGTGGGAGGCGGCGCAAGGAGTTTTAGCAGACCCTGCCATCGGATTGCTTCCCGTAGCCGAAGCTGATTCCCACCTAAAACGTGCCGAGGAACTCGGATGGAAAGGAGCGGCATTCTGGGGAGGAATGCTGGCTGGGGGCGGTGCCGCGAATCTAGCGAGAGGATTCCTAGCCAAATCCATTCTCGGTGGAGCGGCTGGGGCCGGAGCATTTGAATTAGCGAAACGTTCTCCGGACGTGCTTCATCAGGAGATGTCCCCCATTGATGCGGCGAAGGAAGTGGGGACGGCAGCCGCTTACGGTGCATTATTTGGGGCGGCCGTGGGCGCAATCCCTGGCGCTGCCAAGATAGCAGCGAATACAGCGGCAGGGACGGGGAGATTCTCGGCTAGTCTGGCGAACAAAATATTGGATATAACTCCCGGGGGTCCACAACTTCGTGAGGGGAGTCAGCAGTTCTTCAGACAGCACTTCATGGTCAATTGGGACAAAGCCTTCACAAGTGGCCAGGAGCTGCTGCGAAAGAGTGGGCTTAAGGATCTGGCAACGCAACTTCGTATGGCCTCCTCTACTTCCGCGCTTATCGGCGGGAAGTGGAATGCGGATTTTGCAAGGAATGTAGGCTGGGTAGGGAAATCCCGACTACCCGCCGCCATGAAGGACGATGAAATAAAACAAATGGCATTCCTGATGATCGGGCGCAATATGCACGAACTTGAGAAAGGGACTGCCATTGCAGGCTTTCCCCAGCGTGTAGTTGATGGTGCCATTGCCGAAGCCCGTCGGCTGCGGGCCATCGGATTACGCCTACAACGGGCTGGGGTACAGGTATTCGACCCCGAGTCGGGGAACTCACACACATTCATCCTTCGCAAAGATTATGGCATTCCAATCCGCTACAACAATCCGGATGCCTACCGTGCTGGAGGAGAGTTCCGAGACGCCGCGAAGGCCAAGGTAGCGGCGAAGCTCGAGCTGCGTCCTGATAAAGCTGAGGAGTGGCTTGACGCTTTTGCGGATCGGCTGGCAGCTGAACAAGAGGGCATCGTAACGGGTGCGCCCATATCCGCTGGGACGAATCACTTCATGATGGGTCGTAGCCTTGAGCTTCCGGGCTATGAGACTGATCTGCGGGACATTCTTCCGCAATACTACGAGTACGCTGCGCGGCGGCTTGCCAATCATACCTTCTTCGGCCCCATTTCGGATGTCGAGACTGCGACGAGAAAAGCAGTCCAAGAGCAGCTATTCGCGCCCGAGGAGATCGCCAACCAGTCGGCGCGGGCACAGACGGCAGACCCCGCGGCCGAGCAGATGTTCATTGAGGAATTCAAAAACGTCCGCGGCCGTGGTGTCGCTCGAGAGCCAGTGGAACGGCGGCTAACTGCTCAGCAGATTGTGCGAGCAAGACAGGAACAAGCCACGAAAGACATTCGTCGGGAATTTGGGATCGAACAACGCTACCCACGGGCCTTTTCCCAACTCGAACAGGTCGAAGACCCAGCCTACAAGAATCTGGCCACAAAGATTGTGAGACGGCAATTGGGTTCCATTGACCGCCCCACAGTAGGTGAGGGGCTATGGAAAAAGATGGCCCAGGCTGAAGTAGTGACCAAGCTTGCTCTAGGTGCGATCGCTCAGCCATCTCAGATCCTTTCTGCGGTCGTCCGCACCCAGCATCAGGGGATGTTCAAGAATCTCTTCCGCACCCTGGGCAACGATCCCGAGGCCCTAGACTTTGCCCTGCGGTCGGGAGTCATCCTGCGCGGAGTTGTGCGCCACGCCGAGCAAAGCCTAACGGGCGGTTCGACCGACTTTCTTGAGAAGGTGTTCTTTACTCAAGCCGACATGAAAAGCCGTGTATTCGGAGCCATTCAGGGTGCGTCGTTTGCGGAGAACCAAGCCAGGAAATTGTATTCGTTATCCAAATTGGGAACTCGTGGAGCCCAGAACCAGATGGCCCGAATTGAAGGCCGTCTCGCCAACCTGGGACTGGACACTTCAGCCATCGTATCAAGAGGTGGCCATCTAACAGAAAATGAACTTCTAAAGGCAGCTCAGAAGGTAAGCTCAGACGTAAACTTCTGGGGAGACGCCCTTTCGCTACCCGAATTCTACCGCTCGCCGGCTGGACGCTATCTGACAATGTTCAAGTCCTTCGGCTTCCAACAGGGGAAGTTGTTCAAGGATACCATCGCCAAGCCCGCGGCCCTCTGGATCTCGACAGACGGCAAGCAGGGGGATATCGCCCCATTTCTGCGCTTCGCAACTCTAACCCCTCTGGGCGGGGAAGTCATTGCGGATGTGAAGAAATTTGCCCGCGGGAAGGATCCTCGGCGAACGGATCGGAACGTAGCCGAGCGGGTTTTGGAGAATATCTCGAACGGAGCTGGTTTTGGGCTCGCCGCAGACGCCCTGGAGGCTACCAAGTATGGGGTATCTGGGGTGTTGGGCTGGGGCGTTGGGCCGATCGGATCGGAGCTCGGTAAGGGTATGGCGAATGTAGGGGCGGCGAGCAGAGGCAATCCTCGAGCCCTGGCGAAGCAGACGATCGAATTTGGCGTCCCCGCGGCCGTAAACCTAATTAACCCTCGGCTCGCACCCGTCGTGGCGGCAGCTGCCCCGGCTATCTCGAACACCGTCCTACCCCCGGAGAAATGATGGAATTCGATCTGGCCAAGGCTATCGACATTGCTATCAACATCTTCACGATTGTGGTGTCCGCGCTGGTCATCTATAATCGGATGTCCAACAGACTCTCCCTGCTCGAGCAGAAGTTCGACATACTCACGGGGAACGGGTTTGTGAAGAAAGAAGTGGTGGAAGAGATTCAACGGCGGCTCGACCAACGGATTGACGATCTTCGGACCGCCGTAATTAAACTCTGACATGGAGGTCAGATGAAGAACCCGTATACGACCATTCTTGGTTACGGCTCGATTGCGATTGCGGTTATCCAGTATCTTGTGGGGTTTGCTGGATCTCACGTGTGGCCCCCGAGTGTTTCGGAGATTCTGTTTCTCATCGTGGGCCTCCTTGGCGTCGTTGCAAAGGATGGTGGCCACTGAGCATTTGGAAAAAGGTGCGCGGGGCGGTTAGAATCCTAGCCGCCCTAGCACCCCTCCTAAGAGTCCTCGGCGTGAAGAAGAAGACTGTAGCTGGGAAGGCAGGAGAAGTTGCGAAGGTGCTTGATGAAACGCTCCCGCGTAACTCGAAGCCATGAACTGATTATAGAATAACCTTCTCAACTCACGTCGTTCTGCAGCAGTAAGTGGTTCGGGAAATTTTCTTTTGATCCAGACGCGCACGGGGCTAGTAGAGCCACGCAACCTCTTGAGGTTTACTGGGATCGCAGTCCAGATGTATGAAGGTCCGGGCGATGCCAACACGCGCGATTCCCACGTCTCGAGCCGCTTGTAGGATAGCGAATCGTAGTCCAGATGTTCGGCAGGCAATATCGACTGCGAAGCCATCTGTATGAGCTGAACTGTCAACCCCACCGACTTCGGCATTATGCTCCTCCGTTCTAAACCCGCTCGTTACCACCAGGGGCATCCCAATCAAAGAGCGGATCCGATCCAGTTTCCCGACTATCTCCAACCTCATCTGCTTGCCCGACCCCGGGCTCGTCGGGTCGTCGAATTCCTTCGGCTTGAACCACTTGATGGTCTTCCATTCGGTTGCTGTCATTTTGCGCCTCCTTGCGCCTGAGACCGTTGGTCTTATCCCCAACCCAGTCTCGGTGGTGCCACCCGTGCTTGGCGATATAGTCCTGCCGGCTGATGAACGAGACGAACTTGGCAATCCGCTCGGGGTGAGGGATTCGGCGATTAAGCCTGGCGAAGTTCCAGAGCTCGTCCAGCACCGCATAGGCTTGGGAGAAATCGGTAACTGGCTCGACCGACCCCTCTCGGATCGCCCTAAGCCTGCCCGAGAAGAAGGCGACTATTGCATCCCGTTCCTTAACGTAGGTTTGGATCTCTCGCTTGGCGCGCCAGTCGGATCGCGCACATTTGCGTAGAAGTCCCGCCAAAAACAGCCCGTGGCGAATATAGTGATTGAGGCAGTATTGCCCCTCCCAGACCGGGAGTCCGCATTGCAGCTCTCGCTTACGGTCTAGGTGGAAGACACAAGGCTTGGGGACAGTTTCTCCATCTGGCCCCAGTTGGACCCGATCTTCATATCGACGGGCACTCGGAACCCCGGAGCGATCTGCGGAAATTCTGTCTCGAGTACCTCGCGTAAGCCTCCAAGTAGGCACGGCTGGATGGCCTCCTTTGGGAATTCCATCAAGAAGCTGTCATGGACGGTGGCGAGCAAAGCACCCCCATTGGCCTCGCAGAATGCGTCGATTGCTGGCAGACGGTCCCAGACGATATCCGCGGCGGAAGACTGGGGGAGGTAATCGATCATCTGTGGTGCAGACGATTCACCCCCGTAGAAATAACGTCTTCGACCGAACGGATTCGTGAGAAAGCGGCGTCCCACGCCAGTACTAACAACTTCCATTCGCCAGGCCCAGAGACGGGGGTACGCGCGGGCCAGGGATGCCTGAAGTTCCTTACATTCAGCTTCAGACGTTTGTATTCCACGAGTTCGAAGAAGGATTGACAGTTTCCTCGGCCCAGCGCCGTAGAGGCTGCCATAGATGACGTTCTTAGCACGGACCCGATCACAATTGAGCAAGGCTTGGGTATGGGCATGAACGTCGCCTTTTAGGGCTTCGAGAAGCGCCCGGTCGTCAGCCAGTGCGGCAGCAATTCGTAGCTCAATCTGGGAAAAATCAAGTTCGAGTAGAGACATTCCAGCATCATGGGGAACGTAGAGGAATCGAGCTTCGTTTGGTTGATTCTGGATGTTAGGCTCCGAGGAAGCGAGCCGGCCCGTAGCAGCCGCGCCATCGTCTGATTCCTTTCCCGCTGGGAGGTAGTTCGGGTGAACACAGCCGTCCCCACCAATCTCGGTGGAAGCATACGTCCCTATCAGCTTATTAACGCGCCGAAGGTTTATGAGCAGATCAAGGATCGGCGCATGTTCGGGGCTGCTGTGACGCAGGCTTTTTATAATTGGTTCTTCTACCGATCGGGATACCTTTCCCGCAGCTCCCCTCTTGTATCCCAATCCTTTGTTCGAGAGCTTCAGTTTGTCATACAGCAAACCGGCAATCTGGCTAGGACTCATTGGATTCACGTCCGGAACCAGACCAGACCAGTCATCGAATAGCTTTCTTCGCCGAGCCCCCAGCTCCTCCTGCCAAACTGCCAGCCGCTCCCTATCTACGCGGATCCCCCTCCTAGACATCCGAATGAGAGTCGGGAGGGCTGGCATTAGGGTTTTGTGGAAGAGGTTATGCTGCCCGGTTTCCTTTAGGTGGATCTCTTCCGCTTCAGCCAGCTTCCAAGTGTAGAACGCATCCTTCGCGTTATACTCCTCGGGCTTGTCTTCCGAGAGGTGCTTCCACGATTGGATGTCGAGGTAAAGCGAGGCTGAGCGCGCGAGTCCCTTGTATAGATCAGGTTGGAGAAGGTGCGCTGCGACCATGGTGTCGAAGATAGGGAACGAGCCCAGCCAGTCTCCCACGGGTCTATGCTGGCGATCCAATCCAGAGCTTCTTGTCTGTTCATCAAGTTCACGCGATAGAAACCGTAGGTCAAATGCCAGATTGTGTCCCACGATTGTTCTACCGGAAACAAAGATCTCACGAAGGCGAGTTGCTGCTCGCCAATCCCATGGAGCGGTCCACGTACATCGGCCGTCACTAACACCGACGCGCGTAATTGACTCCCCAACGGTTTCAATATCAATTGAGACTGGGCCATCAGAGGTTCCTAGTCCGACCGGAAGGTTGATGAAATGGCACGATGTAGGGCTAAAAATACCTCCCATGCTGGATCGTGCAACTCGGGCGAGGTCCGACTTAAGTGCGACAACAGTCCGAAGTCCGGACTTTTGGACGGAGACAGGATCCAATGTGGGTAGAATCCACCTAACGCTCGGGGGAAATTCGGTTTTACTATCACTGGTTACCCACCCCCATTTTGGGTCGCCTGGGTTAACCACCGAACCATCTTTTTGAACACGCTTGGTTTTGTAGGTTCCAACAACCCCCTTGGTCCTGACTCTAGTGGTCGTACATTCCCCAGGCGCGAATATATAACCCCGGCAATCCTCGATCGAACGCCCAAGACCTGTCGTCGCCCGGAAAGCATTTCCTCCCACACAGCAGACGACCGTGGGTGCAATTGGATTATCCATCCCATCGGGGGTGTGTGGAATTCCCGAATGAACATCCCCAAGCGGAGAACCTGCTCGTAAGACATGACAGGTGGCGCGCATGAGACCGGCTTCGGCAGCAACCGCCCAGAAGAGTTTCGACCCAGGGAAAGAGCCATCAGGTTTGAGCTCCTCGACTATGACTAAGACTGAAGGCCCAGTTGGCGCAGAAATGAATCCACCTCCTTGCGGGCTTCATCGTGGGACATGGGTTTCGGCGCGATCTTAGCAATCTTGCGAAGTCGTTGGATCTCGTCTGCGAACGCCTTAATCGCTCTTGTCGCTCCATGCGACAGCATCCGGGCGCAGTCTGCGCACATCGCCCCCGAGGTGAAGACAACCGAAGGCGTGGTTGCTCGGAAGACGATTTCGGTAGTGGGCTCGGCCGAGCGAACGCCCTTGCGCCGGCAGTAGACGCAGTTAATCTGCTCGGCCATTCGGGAACTCGATCTCTAGCTGAGCCGGATCCGTGGTGCGTCCATGGTTCTCAGATACAATAGCGAGAGTACGTGACATATGTGCCCGTAGTTCCCCGAGAAGGATGGCCACGATCTCAGAATGAGCCTCGGGCCTAACCGGGATTCCAGCATTGCCCGACATGACGGCGATACTGTTTTGGAGATCAACACCGAGGAATCTAGGGGGACCGGGATCCGCAACTTCCGGCGTGGGCTGTGCCGGTGAGCTAGCCTCGGCTGGATTAGCTGCGGGCGGTCCCCCAGGCTCTCGTTCATGGCGCTTGTATCCACTCTGTTTGTTGACCTGATCTAGCTCGGCCCGCATCGCGGCGAGCTCCGTGCCGCTAAGGTTCCCACCAGCCATCCTTGGCCTCCTTTAGTTTGACGGCAGAACATTCTGGATATCGTAGTTCGTGTAGCTCTTGCCGTCTTTATTGGATTCGCGCTGCTTGACCTCGTGCCAGAAGGATTGCCCGATCAGGGGGCTCGGCACGGCACCAAAGGTGTTCACATCGGGGAAACACTCGGCGAGAAGAGCCTGGGTGTATGTGCCTTCTTCGCCATCCGGGGGGAAGCCGCAGGCAGAGAGAACTGCCTTCATCTTGGCGATCGACAAAAGGCTCATGGTCTTCTGCCCCGCCATTGGGGTGCCCTTGGGGGCTCCGCGACCGTTCTCGAGCGCCCAGCGGTTTAGGCGGAAGTTGGTCTTGTACGTCTTACCCTCGTTGAGCCCAGAACCATCCTTCGCAAGTTCGATCTGGAGGTGCAGGACGAGAATGTCGCACTCGCGCCCCTCGACCGTAGACTTGGAGACTTCCGATGAGGCTTCAGTGATTCTGCCCAGTTCGGTCCAGCTTGCGCCATCCTTGAAAACCTTCGCCGTCGGCGGAATCACGAGGCGAAAGCTGCTCGCTGCTTCGGCTGCTTTGACCGTATCCCCACTGATGTCGAAAAACCCAGGCACTCTTCTCCTCCTTTTGAAATGTGCTGCGTTGACGAGCCCGACGCCCGTTAATCCCTATGCTCCTACGGCTTCCTTGCTCGCAGTTAGGAATTTCTCGTCATACTGCTTCCAGAAATTGATTGGATCCGATTCAAGATCCAGCTTCGGCAGAGGGTTGGTAGTGTGCCCCGATCGAATGCCCGCAGACCAAATTCCGTGGCGCTCGGTCCATGCGGTAACACTTGGGCTCGGCGCAGTTCCAGGTCCGACACCTCCACTCGTAGTGGCCCGACGTGTAAGGTGTATGACTGTATCGAAGCGGCCCGGAAAACTCCTAACGGTGGCCTTACCCGTTGTAGCAGGTCCACCCTCAACCGATCCCCCCTCACGCGGTTCGTCATAGGTCGCATGACAGATCACTATAAGGTGGAGAGGCTGTTTGAACAAGAAGTCTACGAGGCGGCTGATGATATTGTGCGCCGCCATGTAGTCCCCCTGCATGGGGAGCTTCTGGTGCTCGACCGAGCCGGGGGCTCCGAGCCCGACATGAGCTGATTGCGAGAACTGGCCAGAAGTTGCGACGTAGGCGAGGATATCTTGGGCGGTCGCAGTCATGGTGTCCCAGATCAGAGTTTTGATGGGGGGTTTGCCAGCCCACTCCGCAGGTACTCCAGAGCCGATCCAGTCGTTGCATGCGATATGAAAACTGTCTCGATGAGGGTTGTCAGTCGCCGTAAGAGGCTTCCCCTTGGGAAACTCCATTGATACAGGGCGTATACGGGGACGGTAAGCATTGAGGACGGAGGAGAGGGAATCAGAGCCCGGGTCTGAAGCCACGTAGAGAGCATCTCCGAATCTTGGTGTAAGACTGGTGGCCAGACGGGTTTTGCCAGTTTTGGGATCGCCATAGATCAAGATCCTCTCGAGCCGCTCGGTAGTGGGCGAGCCAAGTTTAAGAGCCAATCAGATCCTCCTTGAAAGCATTGCGGGTACACCTACGGGCTTCGTGCGGGTCAAGCGGGGGCGAGCACTTCATTGCGCCGAGCAAAACCATCCTCTCTGTGATGTCGTACCCAGCCCCCACATCGTTCTTCATGCTGGCGGCGGCTGCGAAGGCTGCTGAGTGGCGTCCTGGCTCGGCCCAGCCGTCGGCGAAGAACCGCTTGGCTCGGGCGCTGAGGAGGTGATAGGAACGACGCCAATCTCCCCCACTGGGACGGGGCTTGGGTGCGGGTGGTACCCCGAAACGCTCGAGTAGTGCTTCTCCAAATCCTTGGTGAACTTGGCCGGGCTCCCCGTAAAAACCTGCGCGGTTCCCGGTCTTGGAGTTGATGGTTCCTGGCAGCCGCACGAGCCGGGGAAGGTCTGAGCAACTGGTATCCACGCGGAAACCTCCGAGGTCTCCACAGTCTTGGTCAAGTCGATAGAGAAAAGCTCCAATAGCAGTCCGCCAGAGGGACTTCTCTTCTTGCGAAACAACTGGGGTCGGTTCAAAGCGAAGCCATAGCTGGCGGCCTCTGCCTGAGTCAATTCGATCCGGATGGAGTTCGAGTCCAAGGAGATTTTGGGCATAGGAGATTACCCTTTCTTCGATCCCGGTCCAAAGAAGTCGGGATACAGCATCTCTCGGGTTTGTCGGCGAGATATCTCTGCCCACAATCGATCCTGAATTTCGTCTCTGTGCTTCTGCTCCTCCGATTTGTATCGTCTCAACACACGGGTCGAGATCGATAAGCAGACAGCGGACATATGCGACATGAGCCGATGAAGGGCGACGGCCGAATCCGGGGACAACTGGATTGGGTGTGAAATAACAGTCGGTTTTGTACCGATCCGCAAACGCACGCATCTGTGCCAGGGAGGAGAGTCCTCCCCCCATGATTTCGGGCTGACGGACCATCCATGCAATCTGGCTAGCTTGTGGGGGTTGAAATAGTCCCCAGACAGTCTCGATGGGATCATTTGGATTCATCTTTCTTCTCCGCTTTCTTCATGGCGTATACCCGATCGGAGAAAAGTTTGAAATACTCGCGGATCCATTCGCCCTGCCAAGTCTTATCTTGCTCGCCCATCTTGTAGAGAATCTCCGGTGCATCGTTCCCAACGAGCAAAACTCCCAGACCGTTGGAATGGTAGAACTCGAAATGGGGATACTCTCGCCTCAGCTCGCCCCACTTCTGCCAGACGCCGAAAGTGGGGTCGGAGATAACCGAGGTATCGTGCATCAGGAGCACGCCGCGGGAAGACATTTTGGGAAGCCACATCTCCAGATCCCGACTTACTGCCTCGTAGGTATGCAGTCCGTCCAAGTGAAGCAGGTCGATAGACCCGACTTCAAAGTCCGAGACTGCCTCCTCGAATCGCCGGGGCACCAGGGTTGAGAACTTCCCGTAAAGTGGATCGTGAACGTCGGAGACCATTTGGTACATATTCTCTTCATACGGTCCCGAGTGTTCATCGCCTTTGAAGGTGTCGATGCCAAATGCCTTTTTGAGCAGCATTCCATCTGGTTGGTCGAGGCCCTGGCAGAAAGCCATATACGAATCGCCGGCATGTACGCCCAGCTCGACGAAGAGGCTCGGGCGAACCACTTGGGTAACGAAGAACGCGAACGGAATGTGCCCATGCCAGGCGGTGATGTCCGAGAGATACCGCGGGGGCATGGCGGCGTTGGAATAGTCCGTCAGTTCCCAGAGAAAGTGGTGTTTCATACTGGGGGGTACTCATGCCAGAGGTGGATGATCCCATCCTTCCGCTCCTTCTCGACGAATCCCATCTCGCGATGGATGTGGAGCGATTTGCGCTCGGTCTCGGGCAGCTCCACCCAGATGTCTCCCATCCCTGCGTCGATCATGTGCCCGAGCAAAGGGGCGGCGTAGCCCTTGTTCTGGAATTCCTCGCCAAGGCCGTGTTTGAGGGTCATACGACCACCTTTCTCGGTCAGCTCGGCCCAGCCTATGTAGGCAAATGGAACCTCATCTCTCGCCGAGAAAAGGCATCTCCAACCTGTGCCCTCAGAACCTTTGAGCCGTACAAAAGCTTCGCGCTGCTCAGGGTTGCGGATAGCCCAAGTAGCCAAATCTCGCTGGGGGCGTTGTCTGGAAAGGATCTCCGGACGCCAAATCCAATCTCGTCTTGGGTAGGAGTCCAGTACCGCACGAACCCAGTCAAGATCCCCACGATATCGCTCCGTCCAACCTCCCTCACCGCGTCGTTCAGGATCATTAGGGATAACGAGATTATGGGATCCGATGAGTGTTTCGTCGATATGGTGGTGGTCTGACGAGCGCCAAACCAAATGCTTGTCGTTGGTGAAGAATCGAAATAGATGTGGCCGCCCAGGATTTTGCACAATGGCTCGGCGCACGACCTCAAATGCTCGCGGAAGATATGCGTCGTCGTCGTCGGTAACCATGATCCAGTCGGCGCGGGCGAGCCCAAGGCCGAGGTTGATCTGGGTGTGGCCCCAGTCGTTGGTGTGGGGGCCTTCGATGTACCGGAACGGCTTGCCGATCGCTTCAATCTGGGCCTCCACATCTTTCTGGGCCCCATCGCCGATGATGAGAACCTCATCTCCGTCCACCAACTCCTGCTGGGCGATGGTCTGGAGAGAGTAGGCCAGGGTATCTCTGCCCGCGGTTGGGATCAGGACTGTGATGGTTGGTTGGTTCAAAGCCGGCCCTTTCTGACCACAACCCCCGTGCGGAACTTGCGGTCTTTCTCGGCATCATCTGGTGTGCGGTAACGTGGTTTGGTGATCGAACGCTTCTGCTTCTTGAGCCCGGGCTTTTTGACCCAGCCAGTTGGCTCGGCCAGGAGAATGGCGAACCCGCTCATTTGCCGTCCCTTTCGTAGAGCATCTTTCGCAGGTAGACGCAGAGGTCGAGGCTTTCTTCGTAGGCGTCTAGGAGAGAATCCCGGCCGTCATGGGAGATTAATTCTTGCCCATAGGTCTGCTTCCCCTTGTCGTCCCTCGCGCGGAGGTCGATGTGGACCAATGGAAATATCAACGAACGATCTGTCATTCGAGAACCACCGCGGGCTCAGATTCATACCGTGAAACCGAAGTCTGAAAAAGATGGTCGTCATAAATAGACGCACGGCCGAGTTTGACCTCGAAATAAGCCGACAGTCGATTGCCGAAGCGTCCTTTATCCGTGTCGCGGTTTTGAAGTGCGCGGCGAGCCCCCCGACTGATTGCATCCATATCATCTGCGATCTGGGAGATATCCTCGAGAGCCTCGGCAACTTGTTTGGGGTCGATGGGGATGAACTCTTGGATGAATGCGGCATGGGGATCCTCCGCCAGCTTCTTCTTGCTGACCTTGCGGCAGATGTTCATTAGGGTGCCGCCGTAGCGAATGAGGGGCTCGCCGTACTTGTGGCAGATCATGGCAGCGTAACCAAGCTCATGGATGTCTCGTTCGGCCGCGGCTAGGTAGACGGGCATGACGGTGCGGTCGGATAGGGTGCGGTTTTGTACATGCCAGAATTTCTTCTGGTAGAGCACTACGCGGTCGGGGCGTCCGATGAGAGTGTGGGGGCCACCCAAAATCGGCATTTCGATTGCGCCCTCGACCGCTAGTGTTTCGTCAAACTTGTGGCGTTCTTCGTAGGCGTCGAAGAGGTTGAAGAGATGCTCAGAATCATCGAGGAATTCTTCGACAAAAGAACTGTTGGAGGCGGGATCGATGGAGAGAAACTGGGTAGTCTGCTCGATCGATTGTCTCGCCACCTCCTTAGCCGCATCCTTCGAGCCTGACTTGGCGAATTCCTCAAGGAGGGTATGCCAAAGGGTGCCGAGATGAAGAGCCATCTCCGGCCGGCGCGGGACCCGCTTTAGGACGTAGGCGTAGTACCAATCCATCTGGTCGTATTGGAAGGTTTTGATTGCCGAGATGTTAACCTTCACGGATGAGCTCGATTCGGACTTTGTAGCCCAAGAGTTTGCCGATGGTGGCGAGACGATAGGCCGAGATGGGCTGGTCGCCGCTGAAGATCTGCTCGACATACTGTTTGCTCACCCCGAGCAGGCGGGCGATGGCGACCAGGGGCACGCCCCGATCCTTGATTTCCTGGCCTAGCTGGATGCTTCGGGCCGCAACCTCAGCGCGGAATTCTGGAGAGATGATCTCCGACCGCTCTGCGCGAGGGCTGCCATTCGTATTGGCACGTTTCCGAGGGGCAGCGGAAGTCAACAACGCGCTCTCCTTCCTCATCGTAGATGACGATGCAGATGTTCGTGGCGGTCTGGAAATCCATCTGCCCCTGGAGGTGCTTGGGTACCCGAACCCAAAACTCCATACCACAGGCAGGGCAACGATCAGGTGGCAGCATTTTGATGCTAGTGGGAGTTAACTCGTTTCAGGAAATCTCGCGCAGCCAGGAGCGCAGGATCAAAAACTTCTTTGGGATTCTCACGGATCCGTGCTTCGTAGGTGGGATCGTAGTCTGGATTGGAATGCCCGCTGGGGAGCTGGGGGAGGAGCGCAGACCAGTCGGTTTGGTATTCGATCATCAGGTTAACCACCTTTTCGAGATGGAGGATGGCTTCTACGAATTGGGTAGTTTTCTTCGCCGCCACCATGTCCCCTCCGTGGGGATCATTTTATCATAGCCGCCTCTGCATAGCGATGCTTCAGATCACATCGATGGCTGCAAAAACGTCCAACCCCCCTAGCCTCCTCGGTAGGGTAAACACGACGGCGGAACCAACCCCCGCAGAATTGGCACCGCCGCCGCGGTAGGTTCTTCTTCTTGAGACTTCCATTGCCGTTCACCATCGGCGGCAATCCTGGGATCACCGCGTTCTCAAATCGATAATGCGGGAAGGCGGCATGGCGTCGGGTATGAATTTGCTCGCCACATTGGAGTATGGGGAGCAATTCGGAACCTCATCACATGCCCGGATTACGAAGTAATAGGTCTGCCCAGTTGTGAAGGGGCCGGCAACAGCCTTGGACTGCGCCGAGCCAGAGGGAAGTGGTGTGGGCATGGAGGTTACAGTTGTGGCAAGATTCCACCAGTTGTCCATGTTGGGAACAGTGGTGGTATCTGGGCGAGTGGTAGACCAACGCATTTCGTAAGTGGTAGCGGTCCCTACATTCCCATCATCTCCCGGAGCTGTCCAGTCTAGGGTAATGGTGGCAACCTGAGAGTGAACAGGAATTGGCAGAAAAAACAGCACGACAACCAGCGCAACCACTCCGATTAAAGCCCAGATCCATGTCTTCAATTTTTCCTCCGGTTTGTGTGGGGGAGCTTGGTAAGTTTACCATATTCTGCCCACGCGCGGGTCATGGACGGGGGCCGAGGGATGCGGCCCATAGTCCGAGCCAGAGAGCCTTACAGCCTAAGTGGATCACCTGATCTTGCCCTGGATTCGTCATGTTGCGACATTTCGCCAAGTCGATGAAGAAGTGGGCAACGGTTTCGAGCGCCCCGAGCATAACAGACCCGGTAGCCAGCGCGACCGCCCCTCCGTGCATGAAGCAATGTGCTCCCATTATCCATCCCCACACTGGCTGAACTGATTGCCCTGGCGGGGCTGGTGATGGCGTGTTCGGATTCTTGTACTTGGCGATCCACTCCGTTTGCAACCCGAAGTCGGCGACTGCGTGGCCAACGAGCAAGAAGAACGCGACCTCCAACACCCTACGCCCCCTCTCGCTTGGGTGGCTTGTACGGCCAGACCTTCTTCGGGCGCACCAGCATCCCCATGAGCGCCGAGACTTGCGCCACAAGATCGGCGCGGGCCTTCTTGTTGATCCCGACGCAGAACGCCGCGTAATCGAGTCCGAGGTACACGGTGTCAGACTCCTTGACCATTTCGTTATGCAGCAGCACGGCATCTGACCTGCTCACGCCCCCGCCCCCTCTCCTGTGCGGCCTTCGAGGAGCGCGAGCGCGCGGGAAAGTTTTCTGCTGATTGCCCCACTGTTGGCGGGCTCCGGCTTCTCTCCGGTGCGTTCGCACCATTTAAGGAACTCTATCACGTCCCGTATCAACTCCTCCGCATCCCCCTCCGGCTTGTGGGGCGTCGTGGGGACCGCCCCCGTATTTGGATTCGTGCGGAGGTCACGCGCGAAAGGGCACTGTGTCCCAGGCGGGTGCTGGTACTCGCAATGCGGGCAGTTCGCGGGGTCGCCAGGATCGGCAACGGGTTCTGGTTCCGCGAGCACGGCGTGGGCTTTGAGAGAAGGGAACTCCCACAATGCTTCGGCCAGCGCCCGCAGGAAATCCCGCTCGGCCTGGGTGATGTGGAGGTCGGGGGCCGTCATTTTGCACCGCGCAGTGGAGGGACTACGCCCGGTAACGAAGATTTGCGCCCCGCCTTGCCTTCGTATAGCAAAGCCTCTCCGCACAGTTCATCGCAGGCCGATTCGATCTCGCCAGCAACCTTGCGAATCATCTTTTTGACTTTCTCCAAGTCGGGGTTCTGGATGAGCGAATACAGGCGAAGGGTCAACACCTGCTCGTAGAGTTGCCTCATTGGGCCGCTCGGCATGTTGTTCACGGCATCGCGCAACGTAGGGTCACTCATGCTTGAACGCTCCTTCCAGCTCAGCGAGCCATCGGCAGTAGCGTTCTGCCTCGATGGTAGTCGGCAACCCGTTCTCGTCCCGTTCAATCTGCTCCTCGATCTCCTCACACACGCGGCGCACTTCGGGGGGCGGCGTGCGGCGGTTCCAGGCCGCGATCAGCATTGGCCCCGGATCATCCTTTACCGACAGAGCGCACATGGACGAGGCGGCGCAGTCGTTACACTCAACGAACATGCGGCCGTCATCTCCACCGTTGACCGATGCCTCACCACCACAGAACGGACACGGCAGCTCCCGCTCCTCGCTCATTCGCTGCCCTCCAGGCGGCGACCCGCACGAAAGAAATTGTCTCGCTTTATGGCGGCTGTTGATCCGACTTCTAAATCGACAAACGACTTGTAATAGAGCATCGCCGCCTCCACAAACCCGCTGTCGATCAGGCGCCTGAGGATGGCGGCACGATGGTAGTCGTCGTGCTCCCTCAACCAATCGTGGCCTTCCTGTAGCGCCTCCTCGATCTCCTTCGCCGTGAGGGTCATAGCGTGCGGACCTCCTGCTTCAGTTCCCATGCCGGGCCTTCACCGAAACGCTGCTCATACTCCTTCACGAAACAGACCGGGCAAAGGATTTCCGGTAGTGGATTGGCCTTATCGCGCACCGTCTTGTTCCAGAGCGCGGAGTCCACGAACCAAGTGATATTCGGTCGCCCGCACATTTCGCAGAATGCCTCCGGATGGTCGCTCCTGCGCCCCTCACTCGCCCGCATCGGTGCCTCCGGTACGTCTGAGCCGAGCACGCTCCTGCTCGTAGATGTAACTCCAGTAGTCCTCAGCGTTCGTCTCGTTGGCCCACAGAAAGACACGCCAGGCCGCGCTCCCGATCCAGCCTTTGATTCGGAACAAAAGCGAATCACCCATCGCCGCCTTCGACTGGCGCGTCTCCTCCCGCGCATCCAGTTCCGCCTCGATGGCTGCGGCCCATCGCGTCAGGTCAGTCGGTAAGGCGCAGTTTTGGTGACTATGGGATGCCGTGGCAATCATCTCGGCAATCGCCTCGCGTGCGGTCAGTATCATGGCTCCCTCCACCGCACAATCGGCTGGCCGCTGTGGTCTATTTCAATGTCGGCCTCACGTTGCCCGAGCCGCATCCAATAGACGCGCCTGTCCATACGTTCTATGTGGAGCCAATCGCCCACCACGATTTCATCGAAGCCGCCCTTTCCCTCGTGAGAAACGTCTGGGCCAGCCTCAACTCTCCATCGGTCCTGCTTGCGCTTCACACCCCCTCCTTCGGCCCCGGCGCGAGCCGGGCGGCGAGGGGTTCGGACTTCGCACCACAATCGACCATGAGATATCCGCAACCGAGGCATTTCTCCTCGTAGCCTGATGCGCCACACTTAGTGCAGGCGAACACATGCCGCCGCAACTCCCCCGCGACGGCCTCGATCTCGGCCCGGATGGCTGCAAGTTCGTTTGCCGCTTCGTGGCGCTCCTTTCCAGACCACGGCCCTCGAATCATCGCCTCACACGCCGCCAGCCTCTCACTCACCGTCATGGGCGCAGGCATCACTCCTCCTCGATCACCAGCCGCACGGTGCGGGTTTCGCCGGGCTTGAGGCGCTTGAGTCCGGCCTTGCTTAGGCTTGCGTAGCACGCGGAAACGCACTGACCATAGATGAGACTTCGGCCTAGGCATACGTCGGCCCAAACACCAGAAATCCGACGACTGACCGTCACGACCACCCCGCGCTTCTTCTTGGGCGGGCGGGTCACTTGCTCGCCGCCGGCTTTGTCCATGCGGATCCGGAATACCGCTTGCCTAGAGCTTGGGGAGATGCGGTTGCATCCTCTGCAAAGACCTGACACAGCCTCTCAGCTTGCTCGCGCCCTCCCGCGCAGAAACACTGGATGGGCCATTTGTTCGCCCGCCCCGGGGGAAGAGCTCGGAAGCCGGAATCGGTTTTGATGACGGCCCAAAGGATCTCGGGCATAAACTCTCCTGTTTAGGTAAAGGGGCCATCATGGAGACTGGCCCCTGTCCCAGATCTAGTGCGAAAGGTTTCGCAGCCAGATCGCGGCTAGCTCCCACAGCCACATTGCCACGCGACTACTTCTTCGGACCGCTTACGATCGGTCCCCGGCTCGTGTCTCCGGTGCTCACGATCGGCCCTCGAGCCGATGCAAGCGACGGCAGGAGAGCGGCGACAACGGCAAGCGCGAAAATCCACGCGCGTCCGTTTCGCCAGACGATCCCACTGACCGTGTTAAGGAGACTGCCGTTCGGCAACTTCACCCACTTCATGGGGAGTTCCTCCTATTGCCACGTGCGCCGTGGCCGCGTTGGGGAAGGGAGCCTCCCCAAAAATCCTCCCATTAAGTATGGACTAGAGGCGGGCGAGAAAGATAACCAAGAACACGAGGCTCGCCACGGCCAAGATGCAGACGCAGGCGTAGGCATACCACCGAACGCTCATGTTTGAACCACTGGCGGCCGGTATTCTCGAACACCATGCAGTCGGAGATCATAGGCAATCATACCCTTCTTCCCCCCACGTCTATTACAAACCGAACGAAACATCGTGCGAATAGCGGCCCGAAGAAATTAATCTTGTTTTTCTTCTCCAAGAAATCGCCAGAGCCTTCTGGAGAGTTTGAAGGCATTATCGCCGTAGGCACGATAGAAAGAGATGGGCTTATTCCCCTTATCATAAGGTCTTGACACCACACCCACCCCAACCGCGGCTTGGAATCGAAAGAGATTTGTTCGGTTAACTTGTCCTATTGATGCCGATAAATAACGCTGGCCACCAAAACACCCTTCACCATCAAAGAATCCCGCGGCCCACGCAAGCTCTAGGTCTGCACACTGACGTTCTTGTATTCCTCCGGCGTCTGCTCGAATGTCCATGCGACAGCCTCCAATGCGGTTTGACAATTCGGGCTGACACGAATGAAATAATCCTTAAACGACCCGTCCGGTTCGGGGGTGGAGTTAACCACCTTAACCATGCGGATGGGCTCGTCATCGGGGACATCCTTGTGGTAGAGAGTGCCCCAGTCGTCTTTCTGGATCTCCGCGGCTCCCGAGTCTAGGAGGTATCGAGATTGGCCGTATTTCTCGATCATCACCCGCCGAACTTCGACATTTTGCTCGCCCTCTATCTCCTTGACGGTGATCTTGCTCGAGTCCAAGACAACGTGCTCGGGCACCTCAACGCCATGGACGAGGGTGTAGCCGAAGCCGTCGGGGTAGAGGATGCTCCAGTCCGAATCCGAATGGAGCCGCGCCCGATCGTCGAGCGACAGTTTTCTCGGGCGCTCGGTTAGCACAGCTACCGAGTCGTATGCCCACCACCAGCCGCAGGACTTGGCGACGTTGTTCAAACCCTCGAGCTTCTTGCACTCCTCCACCCCACAGACCTGGGCGAAGAAATCATAGAAGCAAAGGATCGAGGCGTCATGCTGACCGTAGGCCGCGTTGTGGAGCTGGAGATCCGAGAGACAATCGACAAGGAAGTTGGGGTCGATACGTGCGGGGATGTTATGGGTGGAGAGGATGGTATCCAAGATGGGGCGAACCGAGTCTACGACTGCGAAGATGCGGGGAGGATAGACAGTTGTTTCGCGCGCCTTCGCGGGGGGCGGTTCGGTTGCGGAGAGTTTGGCCATGGCCGTGTCGAGAAGTGCCCCCGCCAGCGGCGAGCCCAGCCAGAAGAAATGCCGAGGGGGCTCGAGCCCGGCGACTTTATAAGCTTCGATGACCCCCTGCTCGGCCATCGGACGGTTGGCGAGCTCGGTGGCCAGACCGACCTTCATCCAGGCGTTAAGGAACGAAGGGAATTGGGCTTTCTGGTCGGGAGTTAGTTCCAAGGGGATCCTCCAGAGGAAACTCGGCGAGGCCCCATCGACGAAAGGCCCCGCCGAGCGGATTTAGGATTTGCGCTGACGTTCTCTATTGCAGATTCGACAAGACCGCCCACCAGTTGGACGATACCGCGTGTTCTCCTTATCGAACGGATGCCCGTGCTTACAGTGGGTTTTCTTGCTATTCAGTTCGCCCAGTTTCTTGGGGCCGTCCCCGCGCATGATGTTCTCTCGCCGAGTAACGGCTTCAAGATGATCTGGGTTTACACACCATCTATTGCGGCATAGATGGTCGATTTCCAATCCCTCGGGGATTTCTCCTTTGTGGAGCTCGTAGGAAAGACGGTGGGCATAAACCATCTTGCCCTTCCTTCCGCCAATCTTTTGAACTCCATAGCCGTTGGGAAGTGCTCGTGCAGCCCAATGCCAGCATCCGTCTCCACGAACTACGTGGCGCTCGAATAGGTCTTTGGGACTAGTCAAGCACCTGGCGAGGCGCTTCTGGAAAATATTCTCTTTGCCTTTGCACCTTGTAGGTGCCGGGCTCCAGGGTGATCGTCGCATGCTCGGCATGCTTGAGGGGAAGGGGCTCGGCGATCCGGAGGTACATGGTCCCATCCTTCTCGGCCACCTCGAGCGGGAACTCGGTTCCATCCGTCTTGCCGCCCAGCTTTTGCTCGCCGCAGGTCACGACATGGAAATGCCCCGTGACCTCGCCTTCGGCCAAGATCGCCGAGCGCTGCGGCTTGAACTCCAGACCCTCGGGGAGCTCGGCGATCTCAACAACTCCTACATCACCCTGGCGATACTTGAGCATGCGGATCTCCTTTCGTGTGGAACTGCGTGAACCGAACTTACTCCTCTTCGATTCTATGTGGCAAGAGGGGATTCACCGTTTTGGAGAGATTCGATGGGGGTTCGGCGAAGCATGCTCTGGACGATAGCCGAATCGATATCGACGGCCAGATTTTTGGCATCGGCGAGGTCGAGGATGAAAGCGACATCTTCCCCGACCTTGATTCTGATTCGGCTCGGCGCGGTCAGGGCGACTTCGGGACGGGCTTTGGTGAATGTTATGTGGGAAACGGTCATGCTCATGGTGCTGCCTCCTATTCTCCTAAACACCGCGCATGGGGCCTTAGATGCGGACTAGGCGGGAGGAGATTCAGGGAGGGAATAAAGCCCGCGCTCCAGCTTGGTAATCATTTTGCGCGATAGAAGGTATTTGAGGGTGTTCGAGGTGCGGTATTGGGCATCCTCTTCGGTCCAATCCGGGTGGGCTCGGGCCAGCGCGAGATAGATTTCCTTGCGGGGGGCTGGGCCGGACGTAAGAAGCTGTTCGACAAGGGCTTGGCGTGCTTTATAAGGGCTTTCTCCGTATTCGATTCGGAGGGCCGGCTCGCCGTTGATAACTGATGGATGGAAAAGGGCATAGGCGGCTTCTTTCTTCTTATCCCCGCCCCGCCCCTTGGGGATCTTGAAGCGGAAGCCTCCCTCGGAATGGGGGGAGATAACTACGTGCTGGTCTACCGATCCCGAGATGTTGACTGCGCCTCGAGCCCGATAGTTGGCGGATCGCCCGTCATTTGATTTGCCGAGATGGGTGGTGAAGAGGATCGAGACCCCGTGTTTATCGCGTAAGTGCTTCAAAACCCCCATGATGCGCTTCATTTCGGTATTGGAGTTTTCCTCCATGGAATGGAATTCCAAGAGGGTGTCCAAGACCAAGACGTTGAAGCCATAAAGGTCTATCCCGCGCTCGATAATAGAGATAGTGGAAGGATTGCCCAGATCCATGCCCGTATTGAGGAGAAAACCCGCTGATGGATGCTTGAAAACCTCTAATCCCATGCCGCGGGCGATCTTCTGATACTGGCCGAGATAGTCCCATGTGGGGGCATCCTGGCCCATGAACAAAACCGACTGATAGGGGGCTGGGGCAAATGCCCCAAAGAGGGGCTCGCCGCAGTCTAGGGATGCGAGTAAGGCCATGAGGAACATGGTTTTACCGGCAAAGGGCTCGCCCGAGACCATGGTTAGAGAATGGGACAAAAGAAAGCCGTCAAAGAGCCAGGGGGGCCGGCGGGTTTTCTGGGATAGGATGTCGCGAGCCCAGGTGGCCCCTGATTCGGCTTCCCAGATCTCCCGCCCAAGTTCCACATGGGGGGATAGGCCGATCTCTGGTGCGTCGATCGGAAGATCGTCAAGGGGCTCGGCCATGGGGGTTAGATGCGGTCAAAGGGAGGGGGGGTTCTTGATGGTTGGTAAAAACTCCCTAAAGACTAGAGACATACCAAACCCCCTAGCGGGGGGTTTGGATGCTTCTAGTCGTTTAGGTCTGAGCGGTATTATTGGACGGCCGGAAGGTCGCCCGAGGGGTCGAGGAAACGGATGGATAGACCCTCGACCGAAGGAGGGGCAGACGGGAGAACCTCGTTGGTCTGGATCCATAGACCGGTCTCGCCCAGGTGCCACCAGACGGAGGGGGGCAGGGTCGCGAGCCAGTTTAGGAGGGCGATAATGTCGGGAGATGAACGCATTTAGACGGTCCTCCAGAATGTTGTGTCTCCGGTGTGTTCCTGGTAGGCATAGATTCGCGGGGTCAATTTGACCCAATAGCCGGGGTGATCGTGCCCGAGTCTGGACATCCATGCTTGGGCTCGCGCCCTAAGCGATTGGCTGGGCTCGATTTGGGCGCAAATGTGGCCGTCTATGGTGCGATTCATAAGATACCCAACTCTCCCCGAAGGGGTTAAAGTGTCTCCTAGAGGCTCCTAGGCGGTTCTGGGGGCATTGTGGCGCTGGTCACCAATACCGGGCGCGGACTGTCCAGCCTTTGGAGGAAAGCCATTTGGATAATTCCTCCCAAGTGCCTACGCCGTCAGGGGTTTCGCGGAAGTAGTGCTTGTAAAGATCGTCGAGGCTGCAGTTGTTGGCGTATGTCGGCAGTTGCGCCAACCCGCCAACGTTTAGTGTTCCATCCGGGTTTTGGGGCTCGACAATAAGCCGTTCCGAACCTTTATAGGGTTGAATTGACATAGGTTACTCCCAGGGGTAGCGGCCGAACTGAATGGAGTCGGGACGTTCGCGGATGCGGGCGGTCCAATAGCGGTCGCATTGCCTCCAACCCATCCAAAAGCCGAGACAATAGAGGGCGAAACCGATGATAAAGCCAAGGAGGAATTGCATTTACTCTCCCTTTAGGCGAATGTACATGGGATTGAAGGTGCCGTCCAGCTCGAGCTCGCCGATGACGGCCGGCGCGAGACTCTCGACCCGATCGACTGCCGCGGACCATGCCGTGGCGAAGGTGGTGTGACGGGATTGAAAGAGGATCTTCGAGTCGAAGAGGGTATCCCCTCGATGGAAACGGCGGATTTGGATGCGGGTCATGGGGTTAGCTCCTTTCTAGTTCAAGGGACCACCATAACCAAACAAGAAGCACGGTAGAGACGCCGGGCATGCCGGGATAGATGCGCGGGAATAGGTGGAAGCCGCGACAGGTTCGCATTAGTGCGGGCATACGGCAACCCCACGGCTATCGTAATTGCTCGAATCCTCGGCCGCTGGGCCGGATTCCTCGGGGATGAGGTAAAGGGGCCAGCCGCGCGGATCGCCTTGCACGTACACGCGGAGGTGATAGGGTTTGAGAGTCGCGCGAAGACGGGCAATAGCTCGCTCTTCTCGCGCAAGCGTAGGATACCCCGTACCGATGCAGGCTTTGCAGTCCCAGCCGTCGCCGTGGCATTTGGGGCACTCGGTTAGTTCGCCGTTGCACATGCGCTCGGCGTTTCGGTGCGACACTCGGGCTAGCTTCTGGATTCTCTCGATGACGTAGGCCGTAGCATCGGCCCCGTTCGGTTTGCGGCTCTCAATCATTTGAGCTAGGTGGATGGCGTTTTCTAGGCGGATTTTCGACATGGGGCTAAGCCTCCGATCCGGTCTCGGCCTTGAAATGGTCTAAGGCTATCCGTGACGCATGCTCGAATTCTGAGGGCGTGAATGTCATGGCTCAATCCTCCTTGTGGGAATCATCGGCACGATGGCCGAGAAGTTTAGCGGGATTCGCTCGCCTGCCGCGCTTCGTGGTACTCGGCGCATGCGGCGCATGGGGGGATGTGGGCAGTTTTGGCTACCGGCGCGTCAAACGCCTTGAACCGTTCGCCCGCAGCTACAGGCTCCCGCACCGTCACGAGACGGACGGCATCCTGGGCGCACCGCTTGTCCATTGAGAGCCCGTCATGCTCTGAAGCTCCACAGCTCTCATCCCGACACTCGCACCGCGTTCCTGGCTTCATGACTGCACCTCTAGCCAATTGACGTGAACCGAGCGGATGCCGAACGGGAAGCGCACGAGGTAGATGTAGTGCGCCGGGTCGTTGTCGTCGGGATTGATAGCACTATCCGCCGGCTTGATTACCGTGCCGATGCGCCCGTCATTCTGATACATTAGGCGAACGCGCGTTCCTGACTTTAGTTGTTCCATGACTAGACCACCTTGTGTTAGGGTTGGACTCGAGTCGTGATGCATACGCTCTGCTAGATCGGCCGCTTTGCGGTAAGGATTAGCGGATTCTGCTAACCCCAACTTGCGAGCCGCTCGCCCCTCGTCTCTGATACGTGAATCGTACATATGTCCTCCGATTCGTTGCGATGCCGCTTGTCGTGAAGCGATTCGGGCTATCGCAAGGGACGGGCCAGGCTCGTAAACCGTTCCAAAATTGATAGACTGTTTCAAAATGGAACAGTTAAGGTGCCTTAACTTGGGGCGATTCGCCCGACTCGCAATGGCATATTGCCCACCCCCTCGGCGAGCCAATCAACACACACCTTGAGCTATGTCACTATGATGTATACACATAGCCTTGACATGTCGCATAATAACCATTATGTCAACTAGGCTAAGTTGTTGTGGGACAATGGGGGCGAGCCAGGCAATGACGGGTAGGGACACCCAGGCGCGGGAAATGGAACGTTCTCTAAGAGATTCCCAGTGCGTGCGCAGTTTCGATTTTCACGCTAGGAGGCTGGTAAATAATGACTTACACGCCTAGCTACACAGGCCGTAGATGGCGAGGCATCTCAATGAAGTCTGCCCGCAAGCGCCTTCGCCGGCATGCAATCGTAGGTGGCATCGCGGAAAGACTGAACAGTACCCAACTGACGGTCGAGCATCGCAAATCCCTTAAGGCTCGCGCCCTCCACCTTCTACGGTGTCTAATCCCTTGAGGATTATCGGGCGCACCGGCAAGACCCACAAAACTGCGGAGATGATCCTCGAGTGGTTCCGCGGGGATCCCAATCGCCTCAAGTGGACCGCGGCCTCGATCGCCAAGGAGTTCCATTGCTCCGTCGGG
>Ga0134127_10000375_pt1 | contig 44491 bp, 38 predicted proteins | sample KB31753_FD_96459 | JGI IMG/M metagenome (GOLD analysis project Ga0134127, IMG submission 96459) | Terrestrial soil microbial communities with excess Nitrogen fertilizer from Kellogg Biological Station, Michigan, USA - KB3-175-3 | ecosystem: Environmental > Terrestrial > Soil > Unclassified ...
ATTCGCGGGGGAGTCGGTCAACTCTCTCCATAAAGCCGCCGCGGGCTGTTGCGGACTGATACTTTCGGCCCGATAGTATCTTTTCACTGTAGCCCCGTCAAGATGCGCTGTCGCAGTGTCGCATGCGCCTCTCTCTGTCAATAACAAGACTCACGTACGACCACAAAGAAGTTCGTGAATCAGTCCCAGCGGTTGCCAACGTCGTTATGGGCGCACGGTCATGATTGCCCTCCGCCCGGTAGCTCTGGCCCAATAATCGATCCATTGCTTAGCGATACCCTTCGTCTTGTCAATCAAGGCATCGCTGGGTTGTTGACCATGTTCAACAATCAGGACCATCCCGGTATTGAAATTCCTTTGTGAGTGATACACATCGGGCTGACGCGGTCCTTCGGCAGCAATGACGTCTTCAATGCCCACCTTGACTCGATCGGCTTTAAACATCGGATGGCCCGCCCGATCTTTACCCGCCGGCACCAGATCCTTTAGCAAGAAGAAGTCGGGTACTTCGGTAGGCGAAACCAAACCCATCAAATAAAGATCAAGGTAGGAATATCCCGTGGCAGGCACATAGTAATCATCGTCCAGCTGCGTGAAAGTGCCGTCGAAGTTGTTCTGCCAGACGCTACCACCCATGGCTGATGCTTCAGTGGGGCGTTGATACGGGAACGCGACTGGCGAGTGCAATCCTCGTGTCCAGTGGACAGGACCGAGCGGAACCGTTTCGCCGTTGATCTTGGCTGATGCCGACGCACCCCAACGATGACCCATTTCATGACCGAGTTGCGACATCGCATAGTTGTAAGGGAGCATCTTTCCGTCTGGCGTGCTTTCCCCGAGCAGGTGAGCATAGAAGGTGATGTCATGATCGCTACCGACGGGAGCGCCATCCGGCGGCCACTCCTGCATCTGGTTTGATCCGGCAAAAACCGGCTGCACGTAACCCCACTGGAATCTGCCCTGGCTGCAGTAGTTCTCGAGGCCCGCCTGAGTTTCACCAATTCCGGTAACACCACCACCGCGCGGACCATCGCTCGGTGTGCCGGCCTCCTGGTTGTCGATGCGAAAGTCGGAATAGTAAGCAAGAAAGTCGAACCTGTCGCCCAGTGCCTTGATTGCCGTGCATGCTAGGTCCTCCGGCCGAGGTAGGGCGAGGTAATGAAACGATTCATAGATCAAGGAATAAGGGCCATCTTTTCGTGTCAGAGAAGAAAGGTGGGCTTCGGGGCTTCGGAGTCCGGAGACGGGAACTCTGTCGGGAGTCAGCTGCTCAGTGGCCGATTCCCGATCCTCGCGAACCATGACTCGCGCGCTGACCTTCAAAGTACCGGCCTGGATAGCAGCTTTCGGCAACGTGCCCTGAAGCGTGATGGTGTTTCCGGTCGTGCTCACCATTCTTGAGACGCCGGGGCCAAAGGCAAAATAACCCGGCTCGCGGCCGGGAGGTCTGCCGGCGAACGCAGTCCAAGTTATTTGAGACGCCTCTGTGCCCGGGGACGACGGCGTTTCAAACGAGACCTGATAGCCGAAATGTTTGAAGTCCGGATCTCCCGGCGGCAGAACGGGTCCTCGGGTCTCGAGAGTCACTTTCAGGAGAACTCCGCCGACGATAGAAAACCTGATATTGCGGACGTCGAGGTGGGCGGGCAGCTCGGTATGAGGACTTGCAGTCAGCGTCGCGATCAGCGGTTCAGTTCCTGAGATAAGTGGATATACGCCGATGATGGCGTCTCGGGCCGCGAGTTGCTGGTACGACATTTCAATCATTCCATCGCTGCGCAGGGCCGCTTGAAAGCGGTTCACGGTTTTGAACCATGTGAAATCCTGGATATTGCCGAAAGGCTCGGTTAGATCCCAAGTGACAACCACTCGATCCGCAAGTTCTTTGACATAGTGCGGCCCCGACATTCGCGGTTTGAAAAAGACGCAGATCGCAGGAGCACGGTCGATTAGTCCACCCGCTGCTTCAGCCAACGCGTCAAAACGACGAATGCTTACGCCTGGATCTGCCTCACTGTGGCTCTCGCCAAGGCTGAGCGAACCGGTAGTCCCGACACGGAATGCGGTCCACTTCTTGCCAGAAAAGGGGAAGGCGAAATTGTGGAGCAGCACTTCCGAGCCTTGCAGGGGGGCTCCGAAATCAGAATCCCACTCGAGCGGCGTGTTCTCAACTCGGTATTGTCCGCGGTCGGGAATAAAATGCAGAGTACGCCCGTTGAGGTCGAACAGGTTGGCTGCCCCCAGCGCACCTTCGTCCAATTGAATGACAATCAGGTCACCTGAGGTCGTAACTTTCCCGATCGAGTGACCGGGTTCGCCCTGCTGCGCTGCTGCAAGGACAGAGCACAGGACAATTCCGAAGACGAGACCGGGGATGAGAGACAGCAGTCGCACAAGTCCGCTCACAACACCTCCCAGCTCAGGCGCGGACATTGTATAAAGTATCCTGCCCGAGGGCTAGCCGACATAATATAAGGTGTTGAGCGTCTTAGACCAGACCGAGGGTCGGGATGCGACATCGCTCGTGGCAAACCCAGAACGATCCTCGGCAAGCCGCCTATGTTCTCGGATTTCGCGTCTGCGATTCCGGCGCCGGCGTAATCATTGTGCCCGAACGATCTGTCGAATGCCCTGCCGTAACATTCAACGTCGGTCGGGCAAGAATGCGACGAACTGTCGCTCGAGTGCCTTGGCCACGCCCATGCGCCAGCCCTCGGCGACAGACGAGGACGCGGGGTCAGGGAAGATGTCCTCTTCGTCTCTTTCCAGGCCATCGAAAATGCCCTGCGCCGCTGAAGCAGGCGAAGCCTTCGGAATGTCGAAGCCTCGGTTCATGTCGGTGTCTACCGGGCCCAGGAAGACGGCGTGGACTGTCACGCCTTGTGCGGCCACGAGCGCCCGCAGGGACTGCGTCATATTTGCGGCGGCCGCCTTCGAAATGGAATAGCCGGGTATGAGTGGCAAGGGAGCGAGGGCCACCAACGAAAGATTGTTGACGATGGCCCCTCTCGATCGCCGCAGCAGTGGCAAAAACGCCTGACTCACACCGTGCATGCCGAAGAAGTTGACTGCGAGGCTTTGTTCGAGCGCAACCCGATCGGTCAAATCGTCGTATTGCGCCACGCCGGCGTTGTTGATAAGGATATCGAGAGACTCGACACCTTCTACCGCCGCATGAATCTGCGCTGCGTTGGTCACATCCAGCGTCAGGGGAGTCACGCGAGGGTCCGTGTTTTCCAAGGCACCCGTGCGAATCCCCGCATAAACGGTCTTCGCTCCGCGTTTGAGTGCCTCACTTACCAGTGCCCGACCAATGCCACGGTTCGCGCCGGTAATCAGGATTGTCTTATTCTGAATGTTCATGGCGGTTCTCCTTAGACCTTTTCTGGTGAACTTCTTTTCTGGGTTTCTGCTGCTTGGCTGTTTTTGCGAGAGACTTTGACGGCGATTGCCGCCGCGAGTCCGCCGGTTGAGACCGTGCCAGCCACGACTAGTCCGAGGGTTGCGAAGCAGAATGGGCACATGGTTCACCTCTCAGGCGGCGAAGTTCTTGATCATTAAGCCGCTTCTATGGAGATGACGGGTGAGGTGGGGTGATTTCTACAGGGCGAGCGCGGAAAAAATCAGCCTCGTCGTGTGAGCAGAAACTTTCTGATTGCGGGATCTTCCGCTAGTCCAATAGCGCGCTCGTAAGCCTCCGAGGCCTCGGCATTTCGGCCCAGCCGTTCGAGAAGGGAGGCGCGCACCGCCCAGTAGGGTTGATAAGCAGCGACTAGATCCCGATCCATGGAATCAAGAACCTCGAGGCCGCGCTCTGTCCCATCAGTCTCCGCCAGTGCGGCCGCGTATCCAGTTTGGCGACCGATTGTTGGCGATAAGCGAATGAGTTGCGCGTAGAACTGAACAATCGCTTTCCACTCAACAGGGCGGCCGTGTGCTCGCTCAGCATGCACCGATTGAATCGCCGCTTCCAGTTGAAAGCGACCAAGCCGTCCCGATTTGAACGCCGTTGCGAGATAACGTTCTGCCTCTTCTACTAAAGGCAGGGACCATAGCTTCGGGTCCTGCTCGGAAAGGGGAACGTAATGACCATCGGGATCTCGCCGTGCCGCCCGTCGCGCTTCGCAGTGCAGCATAAGAGCCAGGAGCCCTTGAATTTCTGCTTCGCCGGGCATTTGCTCAAGAAGCACTCGCGCGAGCCAGATGGCTTCCTCGGCGAGGCCACGGCCGCGTTGATCCGCGCCCGTCATATCGTCCCAGCCAATGCCGAAGGCGGCGTAAATGGCCTCCAGCACCGCATCCAGCCTCGGTGGCAGTTGCTGTTGCTCGGGCACTTCAAACCGGATGCCTCCGTTGCGGATCTTCGTCTTCGCTCGGACAAGCCGCTGCCCCATGGTTTTCGGCGAAACCAGGAAAGCACCAGCGATGCGGACAGCATCGAGGCCGAGAACGGCTTGCAGCATAAGTGGTGTGTGCATGGCCGGATCGATCGCCGGATGCGCGCAGACGAAGAGCAATTTCAATCGCTCGTCTGGATATTTCGTTTCCAAGGAGTCCCCTACTGAGTTTGGGATAAAAGGCATGAGATTAGGTTCGCTGTCTAGCACTACCCGCTGATGGCGAAAAAAATCGATGACCGAGTTGCGTGCCGTGGTCAGCAGCCAAGCCTCCGGGTTTTGCGGCACGCCGTCTCGTGGCCAAACCGTCAACGCTTTAAGCAAAGCCTCGCTCAAGGCATCTTCGGCCCCAGCCAAATCTTGGGTGTGCACAGAAAGATAAGCCACCAGGCGACCATAGGATTCGCGGGCTACCCGCTCAATGGTCCGATGAACCTTCTCAGCACCGCTTTCAGTCATTCCACGATCCTGCGCCGGGTTTCGGGAGCGAGCGGACGCACCTCGACTACCCCGTACGAGGCAGCCGGGCAGCGTGCTGCCCACTCCAGGGCTGCGTCGAGCGATGGCACTTCCAGGATCGTGAATCCTCCCAGTTGTTCTTTGGTGTCTGCATACGGACCGTCTTGTACACTGCGCTTTCCGTCCTTGAGCCTTATCGTGGTTCCGGTTTCTGGTACTTCCAGCGGATCGCCTCCGACAAAGACGCCCGCCTCGACGAGAGCCTTATGGTAAGCGCGCCAGGCGCCGGTGTAAGGGTCGTGAGGCCCATCGTTCTTGCGCGACGCGAAGGCGTCTGGTGATTCGTAGATCAACATCGCGAATTTCATCACCTATTCTCCTCTTGGAAGGCAGTTTTACATCTCCTAATCGTATGACGTATGGCAGGTCGACATTTCGACAGGCAGAGCTTCAGGAATCTCGCAACATAGAGAGCTTCTCTCGACACCGCGGTGATCCAGGATTAGCGGGGAGCTGCAACCCCTCACAGCTGCTCTGTTTCGAGATGCGGGACGAGCATCGTGGTGAGGTATGGGCTGCAAAAGCGAATTATCGTTCGAGCCCGCCCATCGACCGAGTGAACCAGATGGCGATTCAAAGTTCGCAGACCGCTATTGGTCGACGTTATCCAGCAACCAGATGCTGCCGGACTGTTCCGCCATGGTCACCACGAGTTTGTTCTGATTGAACGAGAGTCCGACAAATGGTATGGCCCTTAGAATCATCAATCGCGGACTATCGAATTTCGAGATCTGAAACGGCTGGCCAACGGGCTTACCCTCGGATGGATCGAAACGAATCCCCCAGATATTGAAGAATCCGCCAGGTGCGGAAACGAAATAGATTGCCCTTCCGTCGGGAGACCACCGAGGCTTGTCGTCCCAGTGCCGTCCGTCGGTGATGCGTGTCCACGGACCGCCCGCTGCGGGTACCACATAGAGAGCCGATTCCGGGTTCGGTGAGTTGATGGCGGCCTCGAAGACGATCCATCGATTGTCAGGAGAAAGGTGTGGTTGATAGAGGTTGTACGCCGGATTGGACGTAACCTGCTTGGCGGTGACTTGGGCGTGCGCCGCTGTGGGGAAGGGGATCAACCAGATTCCATCCCTATCCAGATTGGATAACCACTTACCGTCTGTGGACCAATCGTAAATCAGCGTTTTGGTCACACCCGTGAGTGGTTCTTCTTCGCGGGTCTGGCTGGACCAAATCATGAGCTGGCGCTCGTTCGTCTTGAGATTTCGACGCTCGTAGATGAGTTGCGCACCGTCCGGCGACCACCGCGGAAACCAGCGCGAAAAGTTGTCCACGAAAATCGGAACCTCGCTCCCATCCACCAGCGACTTCACCCAAACCTCATTTTGGATGTCGCCGAAACCCGGCCCGTAGCTTTCGCCGTGAGGAACGAAGTAGGCAACTTTCGTGCCGTCCCGCGATAGGTTCGGTTCAACTGATCTCCTCCCGGGCGAAGTGATCGCCGTGCCATTGCCTTTGATCTGGCCGGTTCTGGCGTCGAACGGGAAAAGCCAGGTCTGGATCCGCTGCGATTTCGCCGTAAAGGCCAGCCGTCTGCCATCGGCTGAAAGGGCGAGCGCGGCATCGGGTCCTGCGCCGGTCGTTAAACGATCGATTCGAGTAGCCCGCAGGGTTCCGGGATCGACGGTCATCTTCCAAATGTTTTTCGCGCCTTGATAGCCCCGCTCGAAGTAAATGGCGTTGCCGGAGGGTGACCAGGAAAAAGAGTATTCTCCGAACTGCTGCCCAGCTTTATTTCCGGAAGCTTGTGCTAGTTCCCTCTGTACTGCGGTTGTAATGTCCAGATTGATTCCCGGACCGCCGACAATCGGGACCGTCCAAAAGGTGGGAGTTGGCGAGGGAGATCCGACCCAGACGGTGATTCTCTTTCCGTCGGGATACCAGGCCGCTGAAGCCGCACAGAGTTTGTTTTGTGCGAGGAACTCAGCCAGCACTTCGCGGGGTGGGCCACCATCGAGCTCGGCGACGTAGAATCGGTTGCAAGCATCGATGTCACTAAAGTGCGTTTGAAACAAGACTTGGGAACTGTCGGGTGACCATCGGGGATAGTAGCCGAAGGGTGCGATCCTATGTTCGAGTCCTGCACCCCCGAGAGCCGGGACAACATAGATCCCACCGTCTCCTTCCTCGGAACGATATGCGATATTTCTGCCATCCGGCGACCAATCCGGCTCCCAATGGTGACCGGGGCCCTTGGTGATCTGTACAGGATCTCCGCCGCTTACCTGTTGCACCCAAATATCGAATTTTCCACCCCGATCTGAGCTGTAGGCGATGAACCTTCCATCGGGAGACCAAGAGGCTTCGATCTGTAGCCCTTCGTCAAAAGTGAGGCGGGTGAGCGCTCGCTGCCCTGGCACTGGAGTCCGCAACTTCTTGATACCGAAGAAGACCGCAATGGCCAGAAGCGCCAATGCGGCGCAAACCGCCAAGTATGCGAGGCTTTTCGATCGTGAGCGAGATGCGGATCTTGCGGCCGCGTCGTGCGGAGGGGTGATTTGCAGCTTCGCGTCCGGGCCATTAGTTTGCACCGGTGCGATAAAACGATAGCCACGACGCGGTAAGGTTTCTATAAAGCGAGGACTCTCGGTGGAGTCACTCAAGACTTCGCGTATCTTGTTGACGGCTGTGTTCAGGTTGTGGTCGACATCAACGAATGTGTCCGGCCACAAGCGTTTCTGCAGTTCTTCTCGGGTCACCACCTCACCTGGGTGCTCCAACAGGATGGCGAGGACCTGAAAAGGCTGACCGGTCAGCTTCAGCTTTACCCCGCTCTTACGCAATTCACCTGCTCGAAGATCAACTTCGAAAGTCCCGAAGCGGACGGTACACGAGGATTGGACAGCCTCTCCCACAGAGTTTCGCCCCAAGTGTCGCCAGTCTAGCACGGAAGCACAGACCAATCCTTGGGTCGATACCTGGTGGCGTCGACTAATCGGCGCCTGCAACTGCATTAATCAGAGCAACTTAGCTACGGATCTTCTTTCGACCTCCCATTGACCTTAAATCGAGGTTCCCTGCATTGAGGTAGCTCCAACTTGAACGCAATGTCGCCCTCAGCGCGCGCAATGCACGCCAAGGAAGGGCGACATGAAAACGCGAACTAAGAACGAAGGTTCACTCGCTTGCGAAGGGCGAACTCGAAAGACGCTCCGGCTGAGGCTGAGGATTGTGACTGGCTTGTTGGCTCTGCTGACAAGTGTTCCCCTTTGCCACGCATCGCCTTCGTCGGGGGAGGCGGACCACATTGAAGATCAAGCAAAGGGGAATCTAACCGAGATCCCATTCCGACTCTGCAACGATAACTTGATTGTCGTAAAGGGCAGCATTGGGCGGATCAAGGATGTGAACTTCATACTGGACACCGGGACGAGCCCGACCATCATCGCGGAAAAAATCGCCGCCCACCTCAAATTGCGGGGACAGACGGGAGTGGTACTTACGCTGAACGGCACCACTCAGGGAGAGATTCTCACGGTGCCGCACCTCCAGATCGGCCCGCTAGAAGCTGATTCTGCCAAAGTCCTGGTACAAGATTTTCGTTCTTTAGAGCAGACCTTAGGCATCTCCCTGGGCGGAATTGTTGGTCTGGACATCCTCAGCACCACGAACTTCAGCATCGATTACCAAAGGAAGAAGGTCGTCTTCGGGGGCGTCGCGAGCCTGGAGAAAGCCGTTCCTCTCGCAACCCGCTCACCGTATCTCTTGGTGAAGGCGGAGGTCGAAGGGCAGCAACTTCGGCTGTTGCTCGATTCCGGCACGCCAGGATTGCTTCTTTATCGCAACCGCATCGATACAAAGCCCGATAAACTTCGGGTCGATCCGAGCCGATTGGTTTTCACTGCCGGCGGGATGAATCAGGTGCATTGGCTTCATGCTGATGTGAAGCTCGGCGAACATCATCTGAGTGCGGTTGACGTTGCCATCGCTGATGTCGACTCCGATCCGGGGAATGATTTTGACGGCCTCTTAGGATTCGTAAAGATGGGATTCCGCAAAGTCACTTTTGATTTCCAAAATGGGCTGTTTGGGTGGGATTAGTAGGGAGTACTGCGACCTGGTCGTTGCCGTTTGGGCGGCAAAAGGGGTGTTGAGGCTAGTCCGCCCTATTTTGCCGATGGAGACCATCATTCCATCGGGCCCCCCCTTAACTGTCGCAGCTCGGCGTCGATTTCGGCCCATGCCCGAGCGCGTTAGTCTCAGTTACTTCGAGCTGCCTGCCCCGGCGGACCTAGCGGCAGGGATTTTAGCGAGCATCTCGGCGATCCGATTGGCCAGAGTTTCTGTGGAGAAAGGCTTGTTGAGGAGAATGGCATCGGAGCCGATCTGCGCGTTCTCCAGAGCAGCAGTTTCCGTATAGCCCGACATGAAGATGACGGCGAGATTCGAGCGCTTCTCCTTGAGCTTCTCCGCTAGTTCGGGGCCGCCCAAACGGGGCATGACGATGTCAGTCAAGAGCAGATCGATCGGTCCCTCATGGCTCTCGGCAACTTCGAGCCCTTGCTCCCCATTGGACGCCTGGAGCACGATGTAGCCAAGCTTCTTCAATGACTCCGCCGCAAGCACGCGGAGCGGAGTTTCGTCTTCTACCAGGAGGATTGTACCCTGCCCTCGTTGCGCCACCTCCGATGTGGTGGGCCGCGCAACGGGAACAGACTTGTCGAGCGAAGGAAGATAGATCTTGAAGGTCGTGCCGATCCAGGGCTCGCTGTAAACCGAAATGTGCCCGCGGCTCTGCTTCAGGATACCGTAAACCGTAGCGAGTCCGAGCCCAGTGCCCTTGCCCGCGTCTTTCGTAGTAAAAAATGGCTCGAAGATGTGCTTCAGCGTTTCTTTATCCATGCCGCACCCGTTGTCGGTCACTGCGATAAGGACGTAGGAACCGGGCGCAACTTCGGTATGAGTGGCTGCGTACTCAAGATCAAGGTTGGCATTCGATGTTTCCAGAATCAGCTTTCCCCCCTTGGGCATTGCGTCACGCGCATTTACGGCGAGGTTCATGATGACCTGCTCTAACTGCGAAGGATCCGCCTTGACGCGCCCGATCTCCTCGGAGAGGTTGGCGATAAGTTCAATGTCCTCACCGATAAGAACGCGCAACATCTTTGCCATGTTCTTGACGGTTTGATTCAGGTCGAGAACTTGTGGCTCGAGCACCTGCTTGCGGCTGAAGGCAAGCAACTGGCGAGTCAAGCCGCTAGCGCGGTCTCCGGCATTCTTGATCTCGTCGATGTAGGGCTTGGTGGCAGGGGTGGCGGAATCCATGAGCAGATCGCTGTAGCCTTTTATGATCATCACAAGGTTATTGAAGTCGTGGGCCACACCCCCCGCCAGGCGTCCCACCGCCTCCAGACGCGCCGACCGCACGAGGCCTTCGCGCGACTGCCGCAAGGTCTCCCGCATCTGCTCAAAGGACTTCGTCAGGTCAGCGACTTCGTCATGACCGGAGATCGGAATCTGAGACTCGAAATCTCCCTTCTCCAATTGCTGGGTTCCCAAAGCAAGACGCTCCAGCGGGCGCGTAATCTGCTTCGACACAAAGAACGTAATCCCGCCTCCAAAAATAAACACGATGGCACCCAGAACAATCAGCAATTGATTCAAAGAACTCACGAAGCTGCTTGCCTGGTCGAAAGACTGAAAGCAATACAACCGGACCGGATGATCTCCGGACAATTCGAGATAGGTCCCGAGATAACGTTCGTCTTTGAAGCGGATCTCGCGGACTTTCCCAGCAGCGGGGGCGACGTCCTTCAGCGAGCCTTCGAATTCTTCCCAGGCATTTGCGGGCAGGGAACTCAGCAGCACAGTCCCGTTTCTCTCAAAGGCGAATGCAGACTTCCCAAATAATCCTGCATTGAGGATCGATCCGCGTGAAACTTCCCGGCCAATGGCGATTCGCCCTAAGATCCTTTGCGTTCCTTCGGGACCCATTACGATGTCCTTAAGGCAGACGTCGTAAAGGTGGCCCCCGGCGAACCACCAGTCCTCCGTTCCCCGGCTCTCCACCATTAACTGCTTTATGCGGGAAAGGGGAACATCGTCAGACTTCGCTTGAAAACCGAGTATCTCTCCCGCCGGATTTTCAAGCACGAGAAGGTCGGCGCGACTCAGACGCAATAACGGTCCTGATTCCTCCTCTACCGTTACGTGGTCGTTGGTCGACATCAAGGCCTTCAGAGACGACTGAGCGGCGATCAGGCCTACGCTTTGTTCGGTTTGCTGACGGTGGGTTTGTTCGATCTCGGCAAAGATTGCGGCTTCCGTGCGCAAACTGGAGACCAGGTCTTCACGAACATGCACCCGCATGCGCACTTGCACAAGCACCAAGGTGGCGGCGGTGAGCAGAAACACGAGCGCCAGCATGGACACGAGCAGCTTTGTGCGAAGGTGCCGGAAGCGCAAGCTGGGCATTGTTAAAGATTACGAAGCGTTTACCTAGTGGCGCCAGGCACGCGCGTAACTCCCACCGGCCGGTGGAAAACCGAAGTAACCTTGCCCCTAGCTCATTGAAAAATCAATCATTCTGGAATGCAGGTTGGTGCAGTACTCATTGCGGCCTGGGTATGCCTGATGCCACTTGCGGCAGTGTCGCAGGAATCCCCCACAACGCCCGACGTCGTGCGCATGGAGCGCGACCTGCAGGAGACACGGTCGCAGCTTGCCGAGTCGCAACGCCAGATCGAAGAACTTCGCCGCGAGGTACAAGACCTGCGGCAGCAGATGAGTTCGAGACAGGAAGCCCGACCTGACGAGTCGGCGGAACCGACCACCGCTGCCGCCGATCAAGACCCAAGTTTTCTCGCTGCCAAAATTGCCGAGTTGCACCAGGACAAAGTTGAGAGCAGCAGCAAGTATCCGGTAAAGATCTCAGGGCTCATTCTTTTCAACTCGTATCTGAATGCCGGGAATGTATTCGCGGCCGACCTGCCGGTACTGGCGTTTCCGCGCGCCCCGGGATCGCCGAACGGTAGCGTGGGCGCAACTCTTAGCCAGACTCTGGTAGGGCTTGAGGTAAAAGGGCCGACTCTGCTGGGCGCTAGGAGCTCGGGAGACGTCTCCGTCGATTTCTCTGGCGGTTTCCCGACCACAGCGTACGGCATGACTGCCGGCCTTGTCCGGCTTCGCACCGCGAATGCCCGCCTGCATTGGACAAACACAACGTTAACTCTGGGACAAGACGCGCCATTCTTCTCTCCTCTTTCTCCGACTACTTATGCCACCATTGCGGAGCCTGGTTTCTCCTGGGCAGGAAATCTCTGGGTGTGGACACCACAGGCGATCCTGGAACACCGGATTGCCGTGTCCGAGAATGCCAGTTTGGTTCTGCAAGGAGGACTTCTTGATCCGCTCACCGAAGAAGTTCCTTTCTTTCAAGGCAGAGCGCCGACGGCGGGAGAATTGACGAGAGTACCGGGCATTGCGGGTCGGATAGCATTCGAGAGTCGCTCTAGCCTACATCCCCTATTACTTGGCGTCGGGACCTATCGCGCACGTCAGCAATACGAAGCTTTTCCCCAGATCACCAGCTGGACAGTCAACACGGACTTCACAGCAACGCTGAACCGGTTTCTGGAAGTATCCGGAGAAGGATACAAAGGTCAGGCAGTCGGCGGTCTCGGGGGAGGCATCTGGTCGAGTGTTGCATTTCCGGAACCATCCGCTCCGTACAGCGCGATTGTTCCGTTGCGCTCAGTGGGCGGGTGGGTGCAGCTGAAACTGAAACCCCTTTCGCAATTTGAGGCCAACGCTGCTTTGGGTCAGGACGAGAACTACTCGAAGGATCTTCACGTATTCCCTGTGCCGTACGCGGGCAGCCTCCCTTCTTTTCAGAAGAACCAGGCTCAGTTTGTAAATTTCATCTACAAGCCAAAGACAAGCCTGGTTTTTGCCCTCGAATATCGGCACCTGAGAACAACTATGTTCGGGGGAGAGAGCGCTGCCGGTGATCAGGTGAACCTTGCTGCAGGAGTTCACTTCTGATGAAGATTTGCACTCTGCTGCTCCTGACGTCAACGATCTGCCAACTGAGTCACGCGCAGACCGGCATCGTTCGCGGCAACGTGGATGTCGAGCACGAGAAGAAGAAGTCGGCGGGAAGCGCAGACGCTGTGGTTTGGCTTACGGCCTACGAATCTCATATACCCCTAGCTCCCGGACCTGTGGCTCATCTGCTGCAAAAGAACAAACAATTCTCCCCACACGTGGTCGCCATTACCACGGGCACGACCGTCGAGTTCCCCAACCGTGATCCGTTTTTTCATGATGTTTTTTCGATTTATCGCGGCAAACCATTTGATCTGGGATTGTACGAGAGTGGTTCTTCACGCAAAGTGGCATTTACCAAGCCAGGCGTGTCCTACATCTTTTGCAATATTCATCCGGAGATGAGCGCAGTCATTGTTGCATTGCAAACTCCCTACTTTGCTCAGACTGACGCAGAGGGGAAGTTTGAGATGGCGAATATTCCTGCGGGGCGCTACAAGATTAGAGTGTGGCACGAACTAGCTTCCGCTTCGGAACTCGAGGGGCTCGCACATGACGTTCAAATCAACCCTGGAGAGAATCTGTTGCCGGCTCTCGTTCTCCATGTTTCCGACACTACCCCAGCACACACCAATAAGTATGGTGAAGCCTATTCCCGCGACCGCAACCCCTACTAACCACCCCGACTTGGCACCGGATGCTGATTGGAGGATGTTTTTCGTCACTGAACCCTGTAGCCACCCCGGTGGGAGACCTTCCTGACCAAAGGGAAGGCAGTAGACTTTAATCTAATTCAGAGTGCGTTTGACTTTACCTTCTGTAAATCCCACGGTCGAGACCCTTGATCAACTGTACGACCCGTATAGAGAACGTGTCGCATATACGGAGAAGTGTAGTAACCGTGATGGGCCGACCAGCCTCGATCTGTTGCCAATGGCGAGCTGAAAAACCAAATCCAATCATGTCTTCCTGGGTGAACCCTTTGGACTTGCGGAGCCTTTTCACGCGCTCTCCAAAAGCCGCAAAGAATTGTTTCTCGTCGACCAAGCCTGTCTTTTAGGTGATTTTCGACGTGACCACCACGAGCAGATTAGCTTGATGATCGATCTGAAAGGCACGTTAGACTACCTGGCTTTATTCCTCAATCGAAAGAGGCCCTGGTAATCCTCTGACCAATTGTGACAACGGAACATCCAGAGCGATTGTGATGCGAAGGAGGGTCTTCATGGTAATGGGGCGGCCCTTTTCGATTTGTTGCCAGTGTCGAGCGGAAAATCCGAAGTTCATCATGTCTTCTTGGGTATAGTGCCGGCTCTTTCTCAGGGAGCGCACCCGCTTGCCCAAGGCATCGAAGAATTTGCTCGAGTCCAACACGTGTACTCATTTCAATTAGGGAGTGACACGTGCAAAAACACCACGAGCAGATTAGCTGGACAATCCCGCTAACCTGATGCTATATGTACGTGGAGATCGAATTTGCTTTGCTAGGTCTAGAGCCGCAAGGGCTACTTTGTATTCTTGCAATTGGTAGGCTTCAGCAACTGCATGGAAGCTTCCTTTACAATCCGGCTCCCAACTCTGACGTTGGCCGCAGAAGATGAGAACACTGCCAAAACTGTCGTTCTCGACGACCGCCCGGATGAAGCGTTGTTGGTCGAGGTTGCTCAGGGCAGCAGGGAAGCGCTGTCGATTCTATTTCGGCGCTACGCTCGCTTAGTCCACACGGTCTCCGCGCGAATCTTGCGCGACAGCGTTGAGGCGGACGACTTGGTGCAAGAAGTCTTCATGTACCTGGCGAGGAAAGCCTCCGATTACGATTCAACCAAGTGCTCGGCACGTTCGTGGATCGTCCAGATCACCTACCATCGCGCTATTGATCGTCGGCGCTATCTGGATTCACGTCATTTCTACACTCGTCTCGATCTCACTCATGCTAAGGATGTGGCCTCCCAAAGTTCGATGGGGGGCGAAGAGATCGAATCATCTTGCGGGGTGGTCGGAAAGACGACCATGAGGACACTCCTCGATACCCTGACCGAAGACCAGCGCCATACTTTGAGCCTGCACTTCATTGAGGGCTTCACATTCGCTGAGATCGCCGCCAAGTTAGGTCAATCGGTTGGCAATGTTCGCAATCACTACTATCGGGGCTTAGACAAGCTGCGGAAGCAGATGTTCCCGGTGAAATTGCCGGGCCCTAACGGATATGGTAAAAAGTGACCTCAAAACCAGGAGCGATTTTGTCGCGCTCACCCCATGACGAGTTCCTTGAGCTTTGTGCGGTTTCAACCGCGGGTCAGCTAAGCGAGGAAGAAGAGAAACGGTTAAGCGAGCACCTGGCGGTTTGCTGTTCCTGCCGTGAAGTCATGAAGCAGTATGAGGCCGTCGCCGGGGAAGCGGTGCTTGCGTTCAAACACTCACAAACCGCCGAAAGCTCTCCAGAGTGGTCCGAAGAGCAAGCAGAGGCGGCGCTATTTGAGCGCCTGAAGGTGGAAGACGAATTTTGTGGGGTCGGGCGGGCGGCCGATGGGAGCCCGGCCGAGAAACCATTCGACAGCCTGCCACTCTCGGCTACTCAGGCATCTTGGCGAAATGTGGGTATCCTCTGTGCTACCGGACTGCTCCTTCTGGTTGCGTTGGGGATTTCGGCGTATCAGGTTGGCACCCGTCATGGCACTCATGTGGTTTCCGTCTCACCCCCGAGACAGCCTTTCGATCAGAGCGATCTGCAACGGCAGTTAAGCGATGCTGGGCATGAGCGCGAGGTCTTGCGATCTCAAATCGCGAAGCGCGACCAGGAGATTGCGGCCCTGCGTCAGGAACTCGATCAGCAGGTGACTGAGGTGAGCCGACTGAAGCTGACTGAGCACCAGCTCGCCACCGATCTCGAAATGGGGCAGGCAAGCAGGCAGGATCTTTCTCAACAGCGAACCGAGCTGACTCAGAAACTGGAGAAAGCAGAAGCCAAAAACCAAGACCTCCAAGACAGACTTGGTTTGCTCGAACGTCAGTCTACCCAGGACAAACAGCGGGCCGGTTCACTCGAGGCGCAGATCGCTGATTTCACCCGAGTGCTTCGTGAGCGCGAAGCCACCATTGATCAGCAGCAAGAGCTACTCGCCCACGACCGCGACATACGGGATTTGATGGGGGCTCGGGATCTTTATGTGGCTGAGGTATACGATGTCGAGCGCACCGGAGAGACGAAAAAGCCTTATGGGCGCGTGTTCTATACCAAGGGGAAGTCGCTAATCTTTTACGCCTACGATCTCGATCAACAGGCGGGAATAAAAAATGCGAGCAGTTTTCAGGCCTGGGGCCGGCGAGGGCCTGACTGGCAGAAAGCACTCAATCTCGGGGTCTTCTACGTCGACAATGCCTCGAAGAAGCGCTGGGTGTTGAGGTTCGACGATCCTAAAGCGCTGGCTCAGATCGATGCCGTATTTGTGACCGTCGAGCCGAGCGGCGGGAGTCACAAGCCGAGCAGCAATAAGCCTCTCCTGTTTGCGTATCTTCACATCGATCCCAATCATCCGTAGTTGGTCGAGAATCCGACCACAGTTCTTCCTGCAGAGATTGCCCTAAGAAACATTGATACAAATCGCAGAGTGCTTCCGTAGACCGGGTAAGTCAAACAAATCGGTTTACGCCAGGAGCAGCCCGAGTGAGACAACTGTTTCCCTTCCAGTTCTTATTGTTGAACGTCCTTATCGCGACAGCAGTAATTGCTCAATCTCCTTATGGCACGATCAGCGGTTTGGTGCTTGATCCGGCGGCGCGCCCCATCGCGCGCGCGGAGATTCAAATCGTGAACGATGCTACGGGAGTGCGGTATTCCGGGGTCACCAATGAGGAAGGGATATACGCGATCGCGACCCTTCCCCCGGGTCCCTACCGTTTGCAGGTCTCGAAGACAGGTTTCAAGACTCTCATCAAGCCAGACATTATCCTGAACGTACAGGATGCACTCGCCATTAATTTCACACTGCCGATAGGAGCGCTCTCCGAAACGGTTACGGTCGAGGGGGGAGCAACTGTCGTCAATACCGAGTCGGCGGCGGTAAGTACAGTCGTCGACCGTCACTTTGCAGAAAACCTGCCGATGAATGGCAGAAGTTTTCAGACGCTGATCGAGCTGACACCGGGCGTTGTTCTCACAGCCTACGATAACCATGACAACGGACAGTTCAGTGTGAACGGACAAAGGGCCGCCGCCAATTATTGGATGGTGGACGGAGTAGGCGCGAATGTAGGCATAGGGACGCATCTGTTTTCTGCGGGGAACGGTATTGGTGGTGCCGTGCCAACGTTTAGTGTTCTCGGGGGCACGAACAGCCTGGTTTCGGTGGACGCGATGCAAGAGTTTCGAATTCAGACGTCTACTTACGCGCCTGAATTTGGACGAACGCCGGGCGGACAGGTTTCGATCGTGACCCGTTCAGGCGTAAACCAATTCCATGCCACGGCATTCAACTACTTTCGCAATGACGTGCTCGATGCCAATGATTGGTTCGCTGATCGCAATAGATTGCCAAAGCCGCAAGAGCGGCAAAACGATTTCGGGGGAGTGCTTGGCGGGCCGCTCGTCAGGGATCGCACCTTCTTTTTCTTTTCTTACGAGGGCCTGCGATTGCGGCTGCCACAAGTTGGGCAACAAAGTGTTCCCGACTTGGCGTCGCGTCAAAATGCGACCGCCGCAATGCAGCCTTTTCTCAATGCCTATCCCCTGCCAACTCCGGGAGGAGTCGATGATCCGACCACGGGCATCGCGCAGTTCAATGCTTCCTACTCGAATCGTGCCACCCTCGACGCATACAGCTTGCGGCTTGATCACAGATTGCACGACAAGCTATCGCTTTTCGCGCGCTACAGTTATTCTCCTTCGAGCTCAGTAGCTCGCGCCACCGGCAGCGGTAACCTCAGCTCGGTCGTTCCTGCGAAAATCACGACGCAAAGTGCAACCGTTGGTGGAACGTGGCTGCTCTCCCCTACCATATTCGATGACCTGCGATTCAACTTCAGCAAGACGGTCAGCAGGAGTTTTGCTTATTTGGATGGGTTTGGAGGAGCTATTCCCCTTAAGGCTCTGCCATTCCCGGCTGCCTTCACAGAACGCAATAGCCAGCTTTTCTCATTCATTTTCCCGATTCATGCAGCGGTTGCACTCGGACCACAGGGCGACAACGAGCAGAGGCAGATCAATTTTGTCGACACGGTTTCGATGCAACGAGGCAGCCATGCGCTCAAGATTGGCGCCGACTTTCGCCGGCTTGCGCCAATCTTCGGCACTCCCGATTATGTACAAGAACCGCTATTTCAAAATGTTGCTGCTGCCTCTGCAGGCAACTCGCTTCTAACCCTTGTGTTCTCTGGCCGGAGCGGGGCCTTGCTCCTTCACAATCTTGGGCTTTATGCGCAGGACACGTGGCGGGCAACCAGAAGTCTGACTCTCACCTACGGGGTCCGTTGGGATCTGGACGCGGCCCCTTCGTCGAGCATTCCGCTCCCCGCAGTGACCGGATTTGATCTCAGGGACCTTTCTCATCTGGCTCTTGCTGCACCCGGAACGGCACCTTTCAAGACGACTTACGGCAACTTTGCGCCTCGCCTCGGTGTCGCTTACCAGCTGGTTCCGAGTCAGAACTGGCCAACAGTTTTGCGCGGAGGGTTCGGCGCTTTCTACGACATGGCGACTTCCGAAGTTGGGAATGCGGTGCAGTTCGGAGTGTACCCATTTGGTGCGACCAACTACCTCTTCGGCAGCTCTTTCCCGTTGAGTGCCTCGGAGTCCCAGCCGCCGCCAATAACTGCAGCGAGCTTAAGTTCATCGACTTTGCTTTCCTTCGATCCTGCTCTCAAATTGCCTTACACGTGGCAATGGAACCTCGCACTCGAACAAGGACTAGGAGCACAACAAACTCTTGGGTTTTCCTATGTCGGGTCTGCGGGCAGACGTCTGTTGCAAACCGTCGATGTATTCTCGCCAAACGCAAACCTCGCCGAAGTGCAGTTGGTGACGAACGCAGCTAGTTCAAACTACAACGCCCTGCAGGTCCAGTTTCAGAGGCGGCTCTCCCATAACCTTCAAGCCCTAGCTTCTTATACTTGGTCACATTCGATTGACACCGCTTCGGCTGGCTCGCTGTACGGCAACCAAGCGAATGATCTGGTACCGGGGATCGATCCCAATCAAAACCGCGGATCATCGGATTTCGATCTCCGCCAGGCTTTCTCTGCGGCAATTACGTACGGAATCCCGGTAGGCAGTCAAAACGTTATCGTCCGCGCCATAGCCAGCGGCTGGTCGATCCAGAATGTCGTACAGGCACGTTCGGCTCCGCCGGTCAACGTTTACGACTTCGCCTTTACTGGGCTTGCGAGCGGTGTAACTACGGCTGTGAGGCCCGATGTAGTTCCCGGTCAACCGTGGTATGTGTACGGATCACGATATCCCGGACGAAAATCACTCAATGCCGGTGCGTTTACTGAGCCTCCACTCGATGCTAACGGCAATCCTTTACGTCAGGGGAACCTTCCTCGGAACGCACTGCGGGCCTTTGGCGCCGCGCAATGGGATCTTGCCGTTCATCGTGAATTTCCGATTCGCGAAAGAGCCAAACTGCAATTTCGCGGCGAGATGTTTAACATCCTCAATCACCCTAACTTTGCTCCGCCGGTCTCGGACCTCAGCGATCAGAGTCAATTCGGCCAATCCGTGGAAACCCTCGGCCATTTTTTGGCCGGCTCCAGTATCGGAAGCGGAGGCTTTAATGCCCTCTACCAGATTGGTGGCTCTCGCTCCATTCAATTGGCGTTGAAGTTGGAATTCTAGGTCACCGGACGTTTCAGTGGACACGACAACGAAGCGATCCACCAGCCTTAACCTTTTCTTGAGCGCGCCAATGTTCCTTACTAGCCGGAAGCTCGTATGCTACAGAAGCTTCTTCACACTAGCGACTGTTGCAGCCTATCTAAGTGTTGCATGGGCAAAAGCGGAACCCATCAACGATAAACGTCCTTTCACAGTTCAGGACTCCATCGAGACCTCATACATCATTGACCCCGTTGCCTCGACCATCATCGAAATACGTGACACTCAGCCCGTCGGGTCACCGATTTTTTCCCCTGACCGCAAGCATTTTTTGTTGATTACTCAACGTGGGATTCTGAAAGAAAATCATTTAGAGGCAACGATTTGGTTGTTCGATCAAATTGCCGTAAGCGACTACGTCAGAGGAAAGTCCCCTAGTCAACCGGTGCCGCGTGCTATTGCGAGGTTTAGCGCGCCAGGGAACACGCCTGCAATTTCCAATGTTCGATGGCTCGATTCCTCTCAAGTGGCATTTCTCGCAAAGGACCGCAGCCCGTACCAGCAGTTGTTCATAGCACGAATCGACAGAGGATCTCCGCACGCGATTACACCCCACAATGAATACGTGTCGGCCTTCGATATCAGCGGCAATGTGGTCGCCTATACCTCGTTAATTCCTCCGCAACCTGCCAAGGGCTCAGAAGACGACATCGTGGATGTGACTGGAAAGAACATCTATACGTTATTGTTTTCGCGACCGAGAGCCATCGAGGATGTTGATGAAGAACAGCTGCAAACCTACGCGAGTGCGCTCCACATTTTGCGCAACGGGAAAGAACTCCCGGTCACCTTCCGCACAGGCGATGGTCAATTACGGCTGTTCATTCCAACTCTTTCGTTATCTCCCGATGGGCGCTGGCTGATCACGGTGGCGCCGGTTGGCAAGATCCCAAGTGGCTGGGAAGCGTATGAACCGAATTCAAAATGGGACGTGCTGCGTTTGCGCCAAGACAATGCCTACGCGGTGGCTGACGAAAATCCTTGGAAAGCGTCACAATATGTGCTGATCGACGTGCAGAGTGGCGACGTCTCCCCACTCGTCGATGCTCCCGCTGGCAGGGGATTGATCTTTCTTGCTCCTACCAAGGCTTTTTGGCTCGAGGACAGCCGGCGAGCGATTCTCACCAATACTTTTCTTCCGGTTAACAAAGATTCGGATCAAAAAGAACGAACCACATCTCCTGCTGTCGTCGTGGCCAACATTCAAGAGCGAACTCTACGTCCCATCTGTTTCCTGCAGCAGACGCTGCCGCCCTCCGAAAGATTGAGTGTGGAGAACATCTTATGGGGCCCGTCAAGCCACCAACTCACCATTGTTTACACAGGAAATTCCGGGTCAAAGACGGCAAAAATTGAACGCTATACGTTGCGACCTGACGACTCCTGGGAACAAACCGTAAGCTCGATAGACGAGCCGCCTGCTGAACTGAGTCTTTCAGTGGAGCAGGATCTCGATCATCCGCCTGTGCTTGTAGGACGTGTCCCCAGTCACACCGAAAAGGTCCTGATATGGGATCCAAACCCGCAGCTCAAGCGGGTCATCCTGGGAAAGGTCACACGATACTCATGGAACGATAAATTTGGCAACAAACGGCGGGGTCTCCTGGCATTACCGCCTGACTACGATCCGCACATACGATATCCGCTCGTCATTCAACCCTACGGGTACGATCCCGATCGGTTTTTCGCGGATGGCGCTTTTACCACAGGCTACGGCGGAAGGGCCCTTGCTGCCAAAGGTATCGTTGTGCTGCAGATGGAGACGCTGATGACACACTACCGTCTTCCGGATGAAGGGTCGTTTCAAGTCGAGGGGTTCAAGTCGGCGATCCATCAGTTGGCGGAGGACGGATTTATTGACCGTGGGCATGTCGGAATCCTTGGGTTCAGCTACACTTGCTTTCATGTGCTACAGGCTATAACTCATCAGCCAGATCTCTTCGAAGCGGCCCTGATTACCGATGGGGTAAACACGAGCTACATGCAATATCTGCTGGCGACAGATCACGGGGTTGTGCAAGAACAATTTGAGCAAACCATCGGCGCAAAACCATTTGGGCGTGGCTTGCTGCAGTGGTATGGGTCGTCCCCCGGATTCAACTTCGATATGACGCGAACTCCGTTGCTGATCTCCGCCTTGGAGAGAGGACAGCTTCTAGAACAGTGGGAGAACTATTCCTGCCTTCGCAAGCTGAATAAGCCGGTGGATATGGTCTGGCTCAGAAAGGAAAATGCTCCTCACATCCTAGTGCAGCCGGCACAACGCTTCCTTTCTCAGCAGATGACGGTGGATTGGTTTGGCTTTTGGTTGAAAGGTTTCGAAGAGCCAGATCCGGAAAAAACGGCACAATATCGGCGCTGGCGTGAGCTGAGAAGATTGCGGGACGAAGGCCGGAGCAGCGCATCTATCGTTCTGAACAACTGAAAGGCAAAGACAAGGATTCAATCTTTTCGGCCATAATAGAACGCAAATTGTTATCCGCAACGATCCAGCATCTCCCGATGGGACACGTTGATCGGCGGCCGGAAGGCTCAAGGGACAAGAGACGAGATATCGGGCTCAATTTCATCAGGGGAGGTCATCCGGGGCCGAGCAGCTTTACTGCACCTACGATCGAGTAGATTATCTTGGGGCTATGGCGATCAGCCGATATTCGTCGGGACCCATTTCCTGACGCCGTGCGCGAGAAATCGTCTGAGAAGTACGAGAAAGTAGCCGGAATCTGCAGCTACTAGGGGCGAGGCAAGGGCCCCTGGGCGCTCCTGCTCTGCTTACCCCAAATTCCGCTTTTTCCGAAACCCTACCTGGCAATCCGAGCATCCTATTTCATTCAGATCCCAAATCTCTCATCTTCGTGAAGGAGGAGGAGCAATGATCGAACGGAATATTAGTTTGCCCGAAATGATCCTGTGGACCGGGACACGTATCGCACTGGGAGCAGGTGTAGGCATGTTGATATCCAGAGGGCTCAGTCGGGATGCCGCCAAGGCGGCGGGACTAGCTTTGGCTGTGGTTGGAGGGTTCACAACGATTCCACTGGCGATCTCCATCCTGGCAAAACAGAACGTGACCCGCCCTGAAATCCGGTCAGTCGCTTAGCCAACGTCGACCGACGATTACCGCCAAGTAAGTTGGCGGGGAATTGTGCAACTTAGGTCATCTGTGATCGGCCCCGCCGCGGGTTACTTGCGAAATGCGGCGGGGAAAGGGCAACTTGGGCAGGGGTGTGTTCGGCCTGCTTAGCCTTCAACCAGCGCACGATAAGCCGAAAAACCTGTTGGGTGTATCCAAGTCAGAAGTCTGCCTAGCCAAACGCGAAGCTACAACTTTTTGGCCATTTACATTCACGCGCGCTCATTCTCTACTTTGAAGGCCGAAAATCAGCAAGTTCGAAACACAGGAGCTCGCGATGAAGGATGCTTACGAAGTTCTGTATCAGAAGGAGGCAGACTTGGTTCGTGTCCGCCAGGAGGTAGAGTGCCTAAGAATTACGGCCACACTCCTTGGCGATGATGCATCCGCCGATGACCTGGGCCCGGGCCCAGAGGAGCATCAAGGGAAACCTCCCGAATCAGCAGTGACAGCTCACCTCGAGGCTGCCGCCACCGGAACCGACGGGCTACTACCACCAACGACCCAGCACGAACTCGGTTTTTGGAAATCCCTAAAGAGCAGGCGATTCTAGATTTCTGGTTGCGCGGGCATTCCCGGGCTTCGCCACTTTTCAATGCCGTATTTGTCTTGAAGAAATCGTTGCAATGCGCTTGGTAGCGTCTGGCTCAACTCTTGCCAAGTGAGCACCTGGCACCGAGTTCTCAGGTCTGAACTCTTGACGCACCTCATGATCGCGTACCAGGCTTCAACCAGATCAGGACGACGCGCGTCCAGGATAACGCAGAGCGATAACCCGAGCGCATATGCGGCAAGCACGTTCCGAATGAGCTGATATGAGAGATACTGATCTCGCTCCTTCGGAAGCATGCTGATATCGAATACCTCGTGCAGATCGCGGTATGACTCAACAACTTCGATACGTCCGGTCTGGAAGTCTGATTCCGTAAGCTTCGATTCCACCAGCAGCCCACCCAACTTCATATCAACTTCAGTGCGATCGGCGCGACCATTCGCGAGCGGAACTCGTGCGCGAAACCCGAAGATCGGAGATTCTCCGATTTGAACATTCATCGTGGAACACAGTGTGGGGTCATTCAATGTGCGCGGGTGGCAGAACACATTCATCAGCAGCGCATCAGAGCTCGTGCAGGAGTCCAGTTCTCTCCAGCGGTGGTCGCCTTTGGGTAGGGATTGAGCGGCACTAGAGTGCACCTTATTCAGACGGCGCGTCCAATCTGGATTATGGCGAATGGCTCGATAGCTGGCGTTCAGGAAGTTCCCGTGCTTCTTATCGGATGGCTCGTACACCACGACGGCGTTGGCTCCGTAGCTGCAAACGTGCCGAAGGCCGCAGGAACGTGCATACGCCAAGTTCCGAGCGATGACATCTTGCCGAAGGATCAGAGCGGACGAGACCAAGGAACGCACCTCAGCGCCAATTCCAATTTCGGAGAATTTTCCATGCCGTCACGAGCTGCTGAATGGCGCGCGCGGTCGGCTTCCGCTCCGGAGAGCATTCCTTATGGGCATCGCGGTAGAAGTTCAGTACGCTGGGAGTGCTGAGCAGGGACAGATTTCGGCGTAGCTCATCAAGCTCTTCACGGGTGAGGCTCTCGTGGTGTTCATCGGAATTGGGGCGGCGAGCCATGGCGGAGAGATTGTATCACTTTCGCCTATTCTTCGCCCGCAAAAGTATGACGCTGTCTGGAATCCAGAGAGTGGCGATTCCCTGAACACGAATGAGAATAGAGAGAGACGGCATCGACCATTCGGGGAGCTTTTTCTCGGCAGATTTCGCCTGGATGCCAGACTAGGTAGCAATTGAGGTAGCTTCGTGGGGCAGGCACTCAGCACGATCTGAATCGGGTCGCACTTAGACGATCAATCTGCATGGGTTCTCGAGACAATTCTCCCCAGTCCTCGGTTCTGCGGCTACTAGGATCGCATTTCAAGCGGCGACAACGCTGGTCCCAAAATCCTGGCTTCACCGCCGGTAAGGCAGGTCAGCCGTTGACTCAAAATCCCGCATCTGACTGGTAATCACCGCTCCTATTCGTTGAACAAAAGCCATTCAGAAGTTGAGGTTACGCCCATGTTGAAGGTACAAACTAGTTCTATTGTTAGCAGCAATTTGCACTCCTTGGTTGCTCCTGGCTCAGGAAACCAGGACGTGCCGTCGGGCACAGAAATCAACGTAAGAGCCGACCAGGAGATTACTGCCGAGGCCGCCAATGCTGGACAGAGTTATCCCGCAACAGTTAGCACTGCTGTGGTGGACAGCGAAGGTCATGTTTTGATCCCCAAGGGCGCGAGCGCGAACCTTAGGGCGCAGGCAGACGGCAGCAATCTGTCGCTGGATCTCTCCTCTGTCACGATCGATGGTAGGGAATTCCAGATCAACACCAAAGGATACAAGCCTGGCGCCGTGGGCGCTAACAAGACCACAGCGAAATATGCTGGAGGTGGCGCTGTGGCCGGTGCCCTAATTGGCGCTCTCGCCGGAGGTGGCAAAGGTGCGGCGATAGGTACGCTGGCTGGAGGAGCGGCCGGTGCCGGCACTCAGGCGATAACCGCAGGCAAGAAGATTCGCGTCCCGGCCGAGACCGTGCTTACCTTCAAGACTGCGCAGCCACTTGAATTGGACCCTGTGGCTCCCGGCAAGCGCTGAGGGCAGGCAAAACAAAAACCACGTCGGTGAAGCGGTCACCGCGACGGTAACGTCGGCTCTGCGGTATTGGAAGTTATATGATGGCGGCTCATTTTCCCCCCGGAAATTGTGCCGCCATCATTTGCGTTTTACTTTGGTTCGAATCGTCTGGCGAAAATCGTACTCTGGCTTTTGGGCTTGAAAACTGTCAATTCTTACAGCGCTAGTTTTTGGGGAAGTTTATGCAAGTCGAGACCTTCTGGCGTGCCTAGAAATGCCATTGGCTCTCCAACAACGAACACTCCGGAGCGGTCTCAAGTGTCAGGCCTTTTTCGTGAGGGCGGCGCGAATTCGCCGTCCCACGATCGCGTCTTCACCGGGCTGCAACATCCAGACCCCAACCACGAGCGTGTTCGCATCCGCCGGGATGCCTTGGTTGGGCTTTTGACCAGTGTTCGGGTTGAGTTCGATCGAAGGCGTTCCCGTGCCCAAAGCGTCGACGATCTGGCCAGTTGTGACGCCGGTGACTGCTGGGTCGAAGCGTATGAGCAGATGGGGAACATGGTTGGCGATCTTTGGAACCACTGTTTCCGTCCTGACCGAAGGGATACCCTTGACGGCACTGGCGATGAGATCGACTCGCTTCTGGTAGTCGCCCTGCATTGACACTTCCGTCTGCGAAAGAACCCAGTCGACCGCAGCAACCATGCCAACAATCTGTTCCTTCGCTACCTTCATGCCGCGGCCGATCCCGTCTCCCGGATTATTATTCGCATGAGCCAAATCTGTCAGGACCTTTCGGCCCAGCAAAAGACCCGCGTTTTGTGGACCGCGTATCCCTTTGCCTCCGGAGAAAGCGACAAGGTCGAAACCCATGCCGGTGTATTTCCAAAGATTCGAAATCGGCGGCATGTCGGCCGCTGCATCCAGGTGGCAAGGAATGTTGTGCTCGTGCGCCACCTTCAGCCATTCTTCCCGACCAATCTGCGCGCTGCCTGCAATCCCGTCCTCGTCCTCTGCAGCATTAAAGAAATTCGTCATCACCGCGTTACCTGCGCCGCATGCGCGCTTATAGTCGTCGAGCGTGACCACCTCGGTCACCCGCGCCCCACAGAGATACATGGCTCGGTCATACCCATAGCGGTGAGCACGCTGCACGATGACCTGATTCTTCATACCGTCAATTGCCTGCGGCATGTCCAGAATCTTGATGTTGTTGGCATATTGCAGGCAGGCGGCTGTCGCCAGGCTGATGGCGCCCGAAGCCCCGGAAGTCACGACTGCTCCCTCGCACTTGAGGCGACGCGCGATGTACTCACCTGCCTTCTGCTGCAGATCGTGCAATCGGACTGGGTGAAGCGCAGCCTTCTGCACCGCAGCCAGAACCTCGGGGGGCATGCAGGCAGCCGTTAGTGTGGTATAGGTACCAGCGGCGTTGATAATTGGTGAGACTCCAAGCTTTGCATAGTAATCCTCCCCCTCTGACGTTATCGTCGGCAATGAAAACGCTTTGGCGGAGGAGAGCAGAGGTACCGCGCTGATGGCCGCGGCCAGCGAACTTGCCCATCGAAAGAAGCCGCGACGAGAATGGACGCTTCCTTGCGTTTCATATGATCCTGACATGTTGGTCGCTCCTTTGGCTCAGAAACTTGCCGACAAGAAAGTGTATATCGGGCGTTTACAAACCTTTACTCGAATGTAGCGAAACTCCTGCATCGTATCAATACATGCACACAAAATCTGGGGGACTCGACGTTTGAGAATACCTTTCGCAACCGTGATCGCGATGTTGCTGTTGGTGTCGCCTCTCAATTTTTCGCAACAAACATCCTCCACGCCGGTTTCAAATCATCCAGTCCCGGCGACCCCAAACTCGCCACCTACGTCTAGTGATTCTGATATCCCGGCGATGTCCGTCAGCGTAAAGGTCGTGAACGTACTCGCCACGGTGCGAGACAAGCACGGCAAGATCCTCCGCGACCTCAGTCGGAACGACTTCAGCCTGCAGGAAGATTCGCACCCGGTGACGATCCAGTATTTTTCGCAAGACACTGATCTGCCGTTGACCATAGGCTTGCTGGTCGATACCAGTATGAGTCAACGCGACACCATCGATCAGGAGAAGAACGCAAGCAGAGCCTTTCTTAATCAGATGGTTCGGAATAATGATTCTGCCTTCGTCATCCATTTCGATCGCGAAGTCGAATTGCTGCAGGATCTCACTCCTTCGCACCAAAAACTGGATTCTGCGATTGAGTCGCTGCAGGTGCGTTCTCTTCGCCAAGAAGACAACGATTCTCGCACCGCTCCGGGATCCGCCGACGATAACTCGCACAGACGAGGGCAGGGCAGAGGTCGCGGAATGCATTTCGGAGGAACGACGCTATACGACGCAGTCTATCTCGCTGCCGACGAGTTGATGAAAAAACAACAGGGCCGCAAAGCTCTCATCATCCTCTCCGATGGTGTGGACCGAGGAAGCAAGGAAAGTCTGGAGAGTGCCATTGAAGCGGCTCAGCGTGCCGACACACTCGTCTACGCGATCTACTTCAAAGGCGAGGAGGGCTTTGGACAGCGTCGCGGGGGATTTGGGTATCCTGGCATGGGAGGCCCAATGGGCGGACCGCGAGGACGCGGAGGTTCCTATCCTCCGTCGCAGCGCCCGGATGGAAAGAAGATTCTTTCGCAAACCTCAAAAGAAACCGGTGGTCGGATGTTTGAGGCAACGACGAAGAAGGACGCTCTCGAAAGGATTTACGCCGAAATCGAAGAAGAATTGCGCAATGGATACAGCTTGGGCTTTACTCCAGCCAAAGACAATTCTGTCGGCTACCACAAGCTGCTGCTAACGACTAAGCAGAAAGACGACCAAATTCAGGCTCGAGATGGCTTCTATTTGGAGCGCCAGTAAATCGTCTTGCAGGGGAGACAATAGTGTTCGTCTACGAGGCAATACAGCTTACATAGAGAGCAGTTCTAGCTCGAGTGTGCGACGGGAAAGGCGTTGAAGCATTGTAGGCGAAGAAAAGGCGCAAAATTGCGATGTCGCCTGCAGCGTCAACGATGAGCTAGAATTTCAGCCGTATCCTGAACTCGCCTATCACGTCTGGTGGCACAGTTCGCCTGGCATGAGCATACAAGTTGGAATGCCTGATTCGCGGCGAACAGGTCAACGGCATGAGATGACATTACGGGGAACCAAATGAATGGTGGCGTGTACAGCCTCTACACGCGGGACAGACACGGCTTGCTGAATGCGATGATGTCAGCCCTTGCCTCTGACACTACGAAGATCAGCTTCGAGGGCACATTGTCCCATACTGACTTGCTGCGGATCGCAGGGGTCACACACGATGAAAGCGGAGTCCTTCGACGGGCAACCCTTGCGCCACAGCGAGACTTCATAGTCTTACCTCTGAGTGAGCAGACGCTGCCCGCAATCATGAAAGCGATCGATTCTAAAATTGCTATTGGCGAGGAAGGGATCGTTCACGTCCAGATCGTCAAGGATAGTGATATGGCTTTTGCTGCTCACGACAGCTTCGACAAAGAGTGCGTGGTCGCCTATCCCGCCGTTCCTAGCGCACTGCTTGATGAACTAACCCAGGCAAAGGTTTTACGTGGGTATAGGCAGATGGCGCCGCCGATTTCACGTCAATCCGTGTAATCGCCTGTGATGGAGGACTACGCGGATGAATAGGATCTGTTGCGTGGCTCTACTGATCTTTGCCGCCGCAATCTTGGTCGTAGAGGCACAGACGCAGGAAGCTCCGAAGAAGGCACCTAAGCCGGCGCCGAGCGCGTCAGAAGCCGTGCTGGAACCGTGGAACGAGATCGCACGAAAGCTGACCCGCGATGGCCGAAGACTTCCCCGAGGACAAGTACGACTTCAAGCCCACTCCCGGAGTTCGCAGCTTTTTTGAGCGCCTGATCCATGCCGCCTATGCCAATCAGTTTTTCAGCAATGCTCTGCTCGGCAAGAAGCCGCCTGAGATGGACGAGCCCAAACGTGAACAGTTCAAGACGAAAGCTGACGTGGTCGCATTCGTGAAGCAGTCATTTGGCGACGGAGCCGCGGCGATCAAAGCGAAGGGCGACAAGGGGATGTCCGACCTGGTCGTGGACCCATTCATCAATAGGCAGACCCGAGTCAACGATTTCGCCTACAACTTCATCGAGTATTCAGAAGAAATTTACGGTCAGCTTACGGTTTACTATCGAATGGCGGGTATGATTCCTCCGGAGTCGCGTCCAAAAAAATCGCGCGGCAAGGCGGCAATTGCCATTTTCGACATTCTGGCGTCGCCAGAGCCGAGAAAATCTGGCCTGACAGCGCGGGGAAGTGCAGGAGAACGCTGAGTGCCCTTGAAGGTGTAAACCAGGTTTCTCACACCATTCCTCCCCATGTCCTGGTCAGTTCCTGGCGAGCTGTTGCCTCAGCTGTAAGTAATTCAGCATGCGGACAGTGGCGTTCATAGCAGCAACAAGCTGGTCGGGGTTGACGGCTCGCGTGGTAAAGAGGCTGCCGTTTTTGCTCCAGGTAATGGTGACCTCGGTTAGCGCTCCGCTCGTCCCTTTGCGCGAAATCCCGATGTGGTAATTCACAAGCTCCGGGATATCAGGGCGGATGCTCCGCAAGGCGTTCATAAAGGCATCAAATTGGCCGTCACCTACAGCGCTGGCGGTCAACTGCTGGTTGCTCACGCAGAGATGAATCGTAGCCTTGGGCTGGGCTCCTTTTCGCAAGGTGAACTGATAGTCGGTCAGTCTGACCCCGCTCTCGCCGCCTTCCTTGGTGTTGAGGATCTCTTGTAGCAGCAGGATGATGTCGGCCTGCGTGACGGTGACCTTCTGATCACCTAGTTCTTTCACTTTTGCCAAGAGAGCCCGTTGCTGTTCCGGGGTGATCTCTATGCCGAGTTGTTTGCAGTTTTGTTCGATCGAAGCCATGCCGGCGGTCTTGCCGAGGTCGTAGGTACGCTTTCGACCGAAACGAGCGGGATCCAACCGGTTTTGGTAGAGACCACCCTTCTTATCGCCATCGGCATGCACACCGCATCCCTGGATCGAACTCATGTAGCCGATCACGGGTGAGTTTGCCGCGCAATCGACCCCACTGATACCAGCAACAAGATCGCTGAGCATAGCCAGCGAGTCTTCTTTCACCTTGCTTTGGAAGCCGTACAGATCCCGCGCGGTGACAACCAGCGTAGCCAACGTGGTGTTGCCTGCGCGCTCTCCAAGTCCGTTGGTGGTTACGTGCACTCGTACCGCACCGGACCGGATCGCAGCGATGGAATTTGAGACGGCAAGTCCGTAATCGTTGTGGCCGTGGAAGTCGAAACGCATGTCGAACCCCTCTGTCATGCAGCGCACATAGCGTTCCGCTTGCTCCGTGGTCAGCACTCCGAGTGTGTCACATAACATGATCCGATCTATCGGCAGGGAGGCAAGTCCACGCGTCAACGTCATCACGTAGGACTGGGAATTCTGGATGCCCTGCGACCAATCTTCAAGATAGACGTTGACGCTTAAACCCTTGCCCACGGCGTACTGGACGGTCTTCTCGATGTCCTGAAGGTGCCCCTCAACTGATTTTTTCATCTGCACTCTGCAATGATGCTCGGAACCCTTGGTGAGCAGGTTGAGAACGTGGCCGCCGTTCTCGACGATCCAGTCAACGGATCTGGTGTTGTCCACGAATCCCAGAATCTCTATCTGTTGCCCCGTGCCGTGGGAATCGGCCCATTCCATGATGCGCCGGACTGCCTCGGCCTCGCCTTTGGAAATTCCTACGGAGGCTATTTCGACGGCATCGACACCTGAACGGAGCAGGGCTTCCGCGATGACGAGCTTTTCCTCGGGCGTATAGTTCACGCCTGGGGTTTGCTCCCCGTCACGCAGGGTAGTGTCCATGACCTCGATGGTCTTCACGGGGTTCTCTCTGTATTCGCGGCAATTGCTGACAGGGTAACGAGATATTATGCCGAGCCGAAAGTTTCTTCAACACCGTCTCCCATATGGACAACCTCGATGAGGAGCCAGCGCCTCACGCACACCTGATCAGGACCTTCTATGGGGATCGAAGCCTGCCTCGTAAATCGAATTCTGGCGGCAACTTGAAACAACAAGAATGCTGCATCGTCGCTTGGGACGGGAGTAGGGTTTCTTTTGTCGAGGGACTTCATCATTTCCTGCCCTGGTATACATTAGCAATGTTCGTAGCGTATGTTCCGGAAAGCAGAACGTGTGAGAGGCGACGAGCCGCCACCGCCTGTCCCCAATATGGCGTGGCCGTGAAACTTAGGTTGTTCTGGAACAAAGTCGGAATCATGAAGCGATCCGAGTGTTCTAGCCTTTACAGTACGATTACATGCGCCAGACAAGCTTCACGGTATGGGTGATCCAGACTGAGATGTTGTTGAAGTACCGATAGGCCGTCGGGCTCAACCTGAAGCCGAGGGGGGATTCAATGGGAGCGTCGAGCATTCGTGTTCTTGTGGTGGATGATTACGAGCCGTGGCGTCGATTCGAACGTCTAACATTTCTTGGGCGCGACGACTTGCAGATTATCGGAGAATGTTCTGACGGCGATGAAGCTGTTCAGAAAGCAGATGAATTGAAACCAGATCTAATTTTGTTGGACATCAGTCTTCCCACCTTGAATGGGATTGAAGCTGCTCGTCGCATCAGGCAGGTTTCGCCTACGTCCAAGATTCTCTTCGTCACTGAAAACCCTTCTCCTGAGATTGCAGAAGAAGCCATGAGCACAGGAGCGCGCGGCTACGTCGTCAAATCGGATGCTGCGGGTGAGCTGTTGCCTGCGATCAAGGCGGTTCTTGAAGGCAAGCGATTCATTAGTGCCCGCCTGGCTGGTCACTTCCTCGTAGCGACAGTGTTGGCCAGCGAGACCATTTCGTGGATTGCCGGGCTTGTCTCGGGCATTTCATAAAGGCAGAGACGTTTTCGCAGGGTACTGATTAGAGTCGTTCGGTGTTGCTCTGTCTTGCAAAGGGGATACGCACATGGATGTTCGTTCCGCCCATTGGCATTGATTCGATAGCAATCGTTCCGTTTGCCAGCCGAACACGCTCTCTCATGCTGGTGAGACCCAAGCCCTTGCCTGGCATCCCTGTTTCGACAACGAAGCCCTTGCCTGAATCACGAACGCTGAGGTGAATCTCACCGGAATCTTCCCATAGTTGCACTTCAACCTTTTTTTCTCCACTGTGCTTGATGGCGTTGTTTACAGCCTCCTGAAGTACTCGAAAGAGCGGCAGGCCGATGTCGAGCGACAGATTACCGGGAAAATCACTCCTGAAGGCAACCTCGCTTTTGTGCCGCTCGGCGACCTCGCGACACCAGCTCTTCATGCCCGCAACGGCACCCAAATATTCCAGTTTTGACGAGTGCAAGTCGTGTGATACGGCCTGCACATCGTCCGAGATCTGGCGGAGTTCTCTTCTGAGCTCTTGCACACGGCGCTGAAGCTCTGCAGGATTCTGCTGAAGCTGTTCGAGTTGCACTGAGAACATGGCGAGACGTTGATTGATGTCGTCGTGAAGCTCTCTCCCGATTCGGGCGCGTTCCTGTTCCTGTGATTCGATCAACTTTCGAGTCATCTCTGCTAGAGTTCGCTCTGCTCGCTTTCGATCCGTAATGTCGTGCAAAATACAAACAGCCCGATCCAGGCCCGTATTGCCTTTAACGGGATAGTAGGTGGCGAATAAATCTCTCTCGCCGATCTCCGGATAGGTATATTTCAGTTCGTATCGGACGACGTTGCCTCGAAAACATTCGTCCAGCTTCGGCTTAATCACATTCTCATATGCCTCTCTGACGACGAACTCATGCACGAAGCGGCCGACAACCTGCTCACTTGTAAGATTTCGCCTCTTCAAGAATCCACGGTTGGCCATGAGGCAGCGATATTCTCGATCCACAACCAGGATGAGTTCTTCCACACCCTCCACGGCCCTCTCAAATTCGCGAAGCTTTTCCTCGGCTTGCTTTCGCTCTGTAACATCGATAACCATGCCAACCACCTGTTTTAGCTTGCCACCCTCGTCAAAATATGCACGGCTATTCCGCTCCAACCAAATTACAGCCCCGTCAGGACGGATCATTCGATAGGTGATCCGAAGGTTCGGGTGCTCAACCGTTAAGCCGGCCAAGGTTGCTTGTAGTTTTTCCCGGTCCTCCGGGTGAACCATGGCAGCTAGTGCAGCACCCGTGGCGACCTCGCCCTGGGAAACCCCGAGGATGCCTGTGGATTCGCCAGAGCGCTCAATGACGTCGCTGGCGGCGTCCCATGAATAGGCAAACATTCTTCCGGCTTGCGCAGCGAGACGTAGCCGCTCCTCACTTTCGCGCAGTGCCTGCTCTGACCGCTTGCGCTCGGTGATGTCACGGGCGATGCCAGAACAGCCAACAATCTTGCCGCTTGCATCCTTGATGGGCGAAATACTCAGGGAGACGTTGATTCTTTTCCCTGTTTTGGTAACGCGAATCGTTTCCAATTGGTCTATCCGAGCGCCTCCCTTCAACGTTTCAAGTATCCGAGTCTCTTCATCCGATCGCTCAGGCGGGACGAGAGTGGTAACCGGTTTTCCCACGATTTCACTCTCGCAGTATCCGAACATTCGCTGCGCACCTGCATTCCAACTTGCGACCACGCCATCCAGAGTCACCGAGGCAATTGCATCTTCCGACGATTCCACAATTGCGGTATGCCGGAACCGAGTCTCTTCCGCTCTCTTTTTGTCTGTGATGTCCTCCACCATCGCCATTACTAGCGGGAATGGAGAATTGTTCAATAAAGAAATGCTCAAGCCACCCCACACCAGCGAGCCGTCCCGACGGAAGTAACGCTTCTCCAGTTGATAGTGGTCGATCGAGCCTGCCCTTAGTTGTTGAAAGAGTGCCCAGTCTTTCTCCGCGTCTTCAGCGGGAGAAAAGTCCACACAGTGTTTATTGCGCAGTTCCTCCTCGGTGAAACCGAGAAATGAACAGAAGGCTGGATTCACAAAGAGAAGCTGGCCGTCTATGTTCTCGACCGCAATGCCGATGGGGCTCGCGTTGAAAATATCGCGAAAAAGCTGAATATCGGGAGTTCGGGTTTGTAGCACCTCTCCCATGGGACCAAGTGTATAGCATCATTGATGTTTACCTGCAAGGGCAGCGCGTCAATAGCGAAAACACCGACATCGCCTGGTATCGCCAATTTGCAATCTTGTCATCGGGATTTAGGATGTTGGCCATTCGCCAATGACCGACGAACAATCTCTGACTTCGCTGAAAGATTACCTCCGTAAGGTGCCTTCGATTGCAGGTACGATCGGCTCGGGACTCTTTGAAAACGGCTGTTGGTGGGTGAAGTTCACCATCGACATAGATCACGATTTGGCGTGGAGGGCCGTTCAAGAATTGGGCTACGTGCTGAACTATGTGTCCGTGGACGATCGCCTACCGACCGTATTCATGCCCGTCTCGCCACCACCGTACATGAATGGCGGCCCACGGGAATTTCTCTCGTGGGTCATTGAATCCAAGGACAAGGACTTTTCTCCAGAGGAGTGCGCCAAATGGCTGGAGGGGCGTCTGCCGAGACCCGTAGACGATCCGGCTCAGTGGGCCAGTGAGTGAAAAACCTGTTTTTCGCGCTTGGTATTGATCGTCGAGGGTCGCTTCCGCCGATTCTCAAGAACAATGCAATTCCTAGCCATTTCGATCCTGCCGGGTGCGAAGGGCTCACAATCACCACTTTTGCGGGTACACTAGGCGACGGCTCGATTCGAGAGGAGGGGCTTTTGAAGAGGAACGCATTGTTGTTGTTGATCGCGGCCGTGCTGATAGCTCGCGTCACGATAGGTCAAGAGCACAAGGACGGTCCCCAGGGAACTGGGAAGGAGGAAAAAGCACCCGCGTCCCCTGCTCCGATAATCCTGCAAGAAGAGGAGGGTGATCACTTGGTACACCGCGCAGGTCCTCTCGGAAGGGTTCCTTTCACAATTAAGATTGATAGTCAATTCGGGAAATCCGAAGATTTCTTTGTGTTTGCCGAGACCTTGGCACCCCACCAGACGGTTCCGTTTCACAAGCATCACAATGCTGAAGAGATTCTCCTGTTTGAAGACTCCGGTGCCAGCGTCGTTGTCGGGAACCAGGCTGGGAAAGCGGGCGCCCATTCACTCGTATTCATTCCCCGAGACACTTGGATTTCAGCGACAAATAATAGCGCGAGCCCAATTCACGTATTGGCGATATTCTCGCGTCACGGCTTCGAGACGTACATGAGGGCCATTAGCGCGAGACCCGGGGAGCCCTTGCAGCCGCTTAGTCAGGGTGAATTGACACGTCTTCGCTCGCTCGGCCACGCTACTTACTGGGATACCAGCAAAGGACCGTATCCACCAGGGGTGGCGCATTTCGAATAGGAATGTCGGCTTGTAGGCGCGCGATCCTGTAGCGCCGAATGATACTGAAGACGGTCCACAGCGCAAAACTGCAGGTTAGGGATAATGCAGGCCAGACCTCGTCTCTTCAGGCCAGCTCCTTCTGGGACGGGTCCGGTGGTTTTTCTTCTTAAAAGGGGTATAGCGCAGGAAGGGTGGGAATGGTTAACAGTGGGTGCAGAGGTTCAGCAACCCTGGCGCAGTTGGTGATAAATCTTCATACGCTCATTGATCAATTTCTGACGCCACACGGCCCCACGAGGGAGGCGTATGATTGTTGATCTGACCATGGTTCGCAAAAGAGGAAACCCGAATTGGGGAAAGCCGCTCCCAGCCCCTCCAGCGATGGCAACCGAGTTCGAAGGTGTGGCTCTTCGCTTGGGTCTCACGAAGGAAACCTACAGTAGTTCAATTCAGTTGCGAACCTGGTGCGAGCGCAATGGTAATCGCTGCTATGTACCGGAATGGCTGCTGAAAGAATGGGGAATCCTGCCTGACGTCGGCTGGTAGCTGAATTCCGCGGAGAAGTCGTTCCCCTCAAGTCTTTTCCGGGTGGCTTTTGATAGTCCCTATATCGCTCGTTCACACGAAAAAAGGTGAAGGCAAGGTGCAAACTCATGACATCGCCTTGATTACGTGAACGCAGGGCCCAATTTTCGCGCGGCTCTTTGTTTCTCTCTGCTTTGCGGATTCCTTACTCTGCCTTCTTCTCCTTCTCCGGCGGCCTCGCGGGCGTCCCATCCACCTTCACATAGTGCGCATACCATGCCAGGTACCGCTCCATCCGATCCTTCAAGTGCGTGGGTGTCTTGAATTCGTGATACTCCCCGGGATACACCACCAACTCCGTCTCTTTTCCCAGGCTCTTCAGCGACTGGTACATCTGCTCACCGCCCAGGATCGGCACATTCCAATCGACGTCCCCGCCCATGAATAGCGTCGGCGTCGTCACGTTCGCGACCTTCCAGTACATCGACACGTGGTCCCATACCGCCCGCTTCTCCCACGGACGCCCCAACTCCGTCTCGTAATCCAGAATGTACTGATCATGTCCGTACAGGGAATCGAACTTCGTCGCCCCCGCTCCCGAGATCGCAGCCTTGAATCGCGTCGTTTGCGTGATAATGAAGTCGGTCGAAATCCCTCCGTACGACCACCCGCCTACCCCAAGCTTGTCAGGGTCGACCAATCCCTCGGCGATCGCGTAATCCACCATCGCTATGTCGTCTTGAAAATCTTTGTTGCCCCAATCCGCAAAGATCGCCTTCGCGTAATCCTGACCGCGCCCCGTTGACCCGCGCGGGTTCGGATACAGCACCACATACCCGTTGGCAGCGAACAACTGCGCTAGGTCTGTGAACTCCGCGTAGTACGCCCACACCGGCCCGCCGTGCGGCCGCAGAATCGCCGGATACCTCTTTCCCGGAACATAGTCCAGCGGCTTATACAAAAACCCGCCTACCATTGTTCCATCCTTGCTCTTGAACTTTACGTACTCGGGCATCGTGAGTTTCAACTGCGCCATGAATGCATCGTTCGTATGCGTGATTCGCTTCGGCTCTCCACCCTCCGCACCCAGCGTGAAAATTTCTGATGGCCGCTCCGGGGTTGTAATCGTGGCTGCGACCGCGCCATTCTTCGCCATCGTGTACCCATACAGCATCAGCCGCCCGCCAATCGGACGCGTCACCTCTCCCCCCGCCCCCGGCACTCGGCACAAATTCTGAGTCCCCTCATCGTCCGCAATGAAGTAGATAAATTGTCCATCCGGCGAAAACCGAGGATTGCTCGCCATCCGGTCAAACGCCTTCGTGAGGACCTTCGCCTCGCCACCCGTCGCCGGCGAAACCGCCACGTGCTTTGTCGAATACTCCAGCAGCTTCGGGTCCAGCTGTGTCACATACGCAATCCACTTCCCATCGGGCGACCACTCCGGCTGCGCATCCGACCCTGGATTCGTCGTCACCTGCGTCGGCCGCGCACCTTTATCTGTGTTGTCCGCCGCCACCACGAAAATGTTGCGATCGTAATTCCGGTCCGGATCGGGCATCGTCCGCTTGCTCGAGAATGCCAGCCACCTTCCATCCGGCGACCACGCCGGCTCGTCATCATCAAAGTCGCCCGACGTCACCTGCGTCATCTTCTTCGTATCAATTTCGAACACATAGAAGTGCGTGCGCCGCCGGTCGAGATATCCCACCTCATCCGACTTGAACTCGTATCGATCGACCAAGATGGGCCGCGGTGTCTTACTCTTCTTCGATTCCGAACTCTTCTCCCCGCTCTCGCCCGCCTCTTCGTCCTTCGCCTTCTCTTTCGCCTCTTCAATCTCTTCCGGCTTCGGATCCCGCAGCACCACCACCATCCGCTTGCTGTCCGGAGCCCACGCAAAGGTTTCCACGTCCTGGACCGTGTCCGTGATCTTCTCGGCCTCGCCGCCTTGCCGGTTCAGCAAATACACCTGCGTCTTCCCCTCATCCCGTCCCGATAGAAACGCCAGGTACTTTCCATTCGGGCTCCATCGCGGATGCGTCGACGTCTCATCCTCCACCGTCATCGCAATCGAATCTCCGCCTGCTGCCGGCGCAATCCATACGCGTGTGTGGCTCTTGTCTTTTTTCAGCGACGAAGTCTCCACCGTGTATGCCACCCAAGCCCCATCCGCACTGATTTCCGGATCATCCACCGCCTTTACCCGAAATGCATCATCGACGGTGATCGCCCGGGGCGCAGCGGGAGCCTGTTGTCCACTTGCCAGCGACGCAGCAACCCAACCGATCCATATTCCAGACACAACGATCCGACGCAGGTTCATTTTGTTCATTCCCAGTAGTATTTTTTTAGCGGAAGGCCAGCGGCGGAGTGTACCACAAGTATCGGTCGGAGAATCTTCTCCCCCGACGAATCCTTGGTAGTATTCTTTACGTTCTCCAAGAAGGGGATAGACATGAACGCCAGCCCCGCGCCACCTAAGACCGCTACTCCGCCAAGCCCCGCCAATATTCAACTCATGCAACTCACCACTGCGTGCTGGGCATCGCGGTGCCTGCACGTCATAGCTGAGCTGGGAGTGGCAGACGCCCTCGGCGACGAGCCGCGATCTACCGAGGCGCTTGCCAAAGCCACCGCTACTCAGCCACAGGCTTTGTACCGCGTGTTGCGCCTGCTGGCCTCGGTCGGGGTCTTCGAATGGAGAAACGGAAGCTGGCATCACACCGATTCGTCCCGCTTTCTTCGCTCCGACCATCCTGAGTCTCTCCGGGACTATGTCCGCATGCTCGGGTTACCGGTGTTCTGGAGTGCATTTGAGGACCTGGAACATTCACTTCGCATGGGAGAATCTGCGTTTAGAAAGCGCCACCCTGAGGGTGTCTTCAGCTATCTGGCCAAGCACCCTGAGGAAAGCCGAATCTTCGACTCCGCGATGACTTCGAAATCACACCGCGATATCGCTGCGATATTGCCCGCATATGATTTCTCCCAGTTCGCTACCATTGCTGATATCGCCGGCGGACGTGGCCATCTGCTGCGAGCCATCCTGAAAACTTCGCCGAGAACTCAGGGAATTCTTTTCGATCAGCCACACGTGGTGGCAGAGGTTACTCCGGAAGACGGGGAGAAACTCATTGTGGTAGGTGGCAATTTCTTCACCGACTCTATGCCCAAGGCGGACGCCTACCTGCTTATGAATATCATCCACGACTGGCCGGACGCAGAATCCGTCAAAATCTTATCGGCGATTCGCCGCGCTATGTCGGCGGGGGCACGAGTGCTGATCATCGAAACGGTTGTTCCTGATGCGCCGGGACCGCACCTCTCGAAGGAACTCGACATCGCCATGATGGCGCTCCCCGGCGGAATGGAGCGCACTCAGGAGGAATATGCCAGCTTGGCTGCACAGTGCGCTCTTCGCTTGGAGCGGATGGTGGAGACGCTGAGCCCATATTCAGTTCTAGAAATGGTCGCTGCCTAAGCCCATAACCTCAACTCTTTGCGAAATGCCCTGTCAGCCATGACAGTGCCGCGCAGCACCCGCTTACAGAAGAATCTTCCTTATGCTCTGCGTTTCTGGGAACTCCGAAAGAAATTACGTCTGCAGCTCCGCAACCGGGTAAAATCACGCGCTCTCAACGACAAGCGGAGAAACACGATGATCACACACCGAGGCAAAGGAGCAGGGGGTTACGCAGGCAGAGCGTTTGCCGTGCGCCGATCATTCGCAGCTTGCATAAGTTCTCTCTTCACGCCAGATGGAGCATTTCGGACTGGCTCTGAACAGGCGGCATCGGATGGCGCCCACCCGGGGAGCTGAGCATGCCAGGGAGTGTGGAAGAGATCGGCCTGTCGCTCGTCGTTCTCTCGTTGGTATTTGCTTGTTCAGCGCTCATTCGACGCTGGTCGAGCCTGTTGCGCAAGCTCTTCATTCCCACCGCGGTAATCGGCGGTTTTCTCGTCCTCGGGTTGGGCCCGGAAGGGATGGGCCGACTTCTCGGTGGGGCTGGGCTCTTTCCAGAGGATGTATTCGCCGTCTGGCGGCAGCTGCCGGCTCAGCTGGTCACATTGATGTCCGCCTCGCTGCTGTTGGGCGAGCACCTGCCGCCCCTGAGGAAGATTTGGAGTATCTCGGGCTCGCACGTCATCATGATCAGCGTGATGTCGATGGGCCAATTCGCGGTCGGGGGAATCCTCGTATGGCTCCTGCTCGAACCCTTGTTCGGAATCAACCGCAAGGCGGGTGCACTGCTTGAGATGTCGTTCAACGGTGGACACGGCACTCTGGCCGGCATGACCCCGGTCCTCCAACAATACGGCGTCGGAGATCTCGTCAATGTCGGGCTTGGGCTTGCGACCATCGGCATCGTCAGCGGGATCGTTGTCGGTACGACGCTCGTCAACTACGCAATCCGATCGCCCTCGATCGAGGTCGTGCGGCAGAATCCGCCCTCCCCCGACGAAGACTTCGACATTGATCATCACCTGCCAGGCCCCGACGATAGGCCGATGGACGAGTGGAAAGGGATGGCTCAAGTGACGGCGGCAGTCGTTTTCCTGGGCGTCACCATTGCGGCGCCATCGCGCTGCTCGCCCTGTTTCGCGCGGTATTTCACTTGGTCGGGTCCGGCTTCTTCGACAGGTTTCCACTCTTTCCCTTTACATTCCCGGCCGCAGTGCTCGTTCAACTCTGCGCAAAGCGGTACGATTTCGAGTGGGCCGTCAATCGTCGCGCGGTCGAAGGTCTCGGCGGAATCGCGATCGACGGTGTAATCATCTGCGCGGTCGGCACACTGTCGTTGGGGGCGATCGGCGCGAACGTCGGCCCGCTGATCATCCTGGCGGCAGCGGCGATTGGCTGGAGCGTCTTCGTCACCCTGGTCATCGGGCGGCGCATCTTCCGGCAGCATTGGTTCGAGCATTCCATTCCCGAGTTTGGCGAATCTCAGGGCATGCTCGCCTGCGGCTTCGTGATGCTGGACATGGTCGACCCGTCGCGGCAAACGGACGTCGTGAGGGGCTACAGTTATCGGCAGATCATCACCCGCCCCATTCTCGGCGGTGGCTTCATGACGGCGCCGTGCCATTGATCGATCGCATTGGCTTGCCAGCCTTTACGATCGCGGCTGCGGCGATTACCGTGGTACTGACCACTTGGGGGATCAAGCGGGTAGGCCACGGGAGTCGGGTCTTGAGTCAGTCGAGCTGACTAGTTCGGTATCGGCTGGATCATCCGTAGTTTGCGCAAAATTCCCTATCTCACTGATGGAAGTCGGAAGAGGGTTCCAACAACTAGAACCCATAGGACTCAAGATGGCCCAGAAAAGGATCTCAGCGGACCCAAGCTCGTCGTCGAGATTCTGGAACTCTTACGTGGCAGTACTTCTAACCGGTGTTTTGGGTCCCAGTTTTGACGTTCTGTGAGGGCCAGTACCCGCTTCAAGAACGCTTTGACAGGCCGCCTTCCAAGTGTTCGTGCGGCTAATGCATCGGCATCGGCTTCCGTCTGTGGATCGCGAAGGAGATAATCGTTACATCCCTGCGCTGCGCTGTCGCTTACGAGGTGCGCCATCTCGTGTCCCAGAAAACCTTTGAGCGCAATGTCATTGAATAGGTTTATCGCCTGCTGACCGACCACGATCTTCCCTCGCCCGTCCACCGCCGTGCTGGCGGCGATATAGGACATGTTCCATTCGCCGGGGAACATATAGATGTGTGGCACTGGCCGACCATACGCCCGCGCGACCTTTTTCAGCACGTCATAGGCCTTTCCCGAAAAGACTTCCCGCGCGTCCATTCTGCGCAGCGTCTCGGCTTCGCATGCGGTCTGTGCTTGGACGTTGAAGGTCGAAGGAATGCCGATTGCGTTCGCTCTTTTGTGCGAGGCAGAGATAGTTCCGAGCAGGATGATCCCGGCAAGTACTCTTCTGGCCATTACCGACACAACGGACATGCATGCCTCCGCAGGGGGATCTGGTGATGCCGACCCCTGCTAACGTTGAAGGAAAGAAGAAACAATGAGAGTACCAGAATCGCACCGCATGCTCAGCAAACGACGAACGATGAAGCACGAGCAATGGATCTAACTCTGTTTCAGGCTCCTGGTAGAGGCCGGACCCGGCTTGCCGCCCGGGCTCGAATGGCGCGATGTCGGTAACCGCTCCGAGCCCCATGCTAGAGCTGAACCACCAAGTCATTTAGTCATGCGCGGTGGAGTAGGTGAATGCCGTAAGGAGCAGCGCAAATACGGCTAGCATCGAGGCTACGGGCTGGCACCTTTGGGCTGACTGGTAGGTTATTGATGCAAATCCCCGTGAGCCGGGCGGGGGATACAATACCCGTCACGTCGCTTCCGTGCGGCCCGATCCCGACTACATGCGATAGAGCTTCATGGGCAAAGCAAATCAGAAGATTCGTGCTTGGTGGAAATACCTTCTTTCGTTTTTCAAGCAGGATTGGGACTTGTCGGATTATCCCATCACGGCTCGGGAGCATGAGATTGATCCTAACTATGTTGGCACCCGTCTCCAACAGCACAAGTATTCCGCTCAGATTGTGAACTGGTGGGTTATGAGTGGCGGGGGCGACACGAAAGATGAGGCCTTCCGGGACTTGCAGAAGCACTTCTTATCGACAAAGGCCGAAAGAGTTAAGAGTGGAAAAAAGCTTCCTCGACCAGGCACCCATGTTGAAATCGAGTTTGCATCAAGCGCAAGGGTGGACGCCCATCCAGAGCTGGCGGGCGACTTTGTTCGCCGGGTTCTGAACCTCGACTGGGCTTTTCTGTCCGACGAGTCGAGTCTATGGGATTTTCATAGCTCGGACGACAACCAAGCCTTAATCGCAAAGATTATCGAAGTCTATGGAGTCGATGTGTCGGATATAGAGTCCGCCAAGCTTTGGCAGATTTTAGATCGCATTGCTGCCTCCTAGTCGCTTCAAGAGGCGCTTATATATGCAGGCTATCGCTCTGATCGTTGTGGCCGCAGCGGGCCTTTGGCTCGTCGGTGTCGCGTTCCTGATGGCCCTGCGTCCGGGTTACTGCCTTCACCTGTTCGAGAAGATGAGCGCCAATCTGGAGCCTTCAAACTGGCGTCTTCAGTTCACCGAGCAGGGATTGCGCGTGCTAGCCGGTGTGGCGCTGATCGTGCGGGCACCGGCCTCCAAGCTGTCGCTGGTCTTCGAGGTCGCTGGGTGGCTTTTGGTTGCAACCTCGCTGCTGATCATGGTCGCCCCGATTCGGTGGCATGGCGCTTACGGCCGCTGGTGGGTTGGACGGATTGCGCCGCTGGCGATCCGCGTCCTCTTCCCCGTGCCGATGATGGCGGGAGCCGGTCTAATCTACGCAGCCTTCTAAACCAGTCGGTGTTTGCAAACTATACAAGCGCCACATAAGAAGGGGACCCAGCCGAACTTTAATTAGCTGTTGATGAATCCCATATCGCTTATAGGCACGGAAAAAGGCGCATGAAAAACGCAAAGGATTGATCTCGCCTATAGTCGGTTCACAATTCGTCCTTACTCGCAGCCTGGAATTTCCAGGTGCTGCCTCGCTAACCTTCGTCAGGTGGATTAGCGTCGGCGAGGGGGAGTTCCTTTACCGAGGCCTCGGATCCAGGTGGTTCACGAAACGGTTCCACACAAATGCGCTTGTAACACACTTCCAGCACCGTCAGGTATTCTGTACTGCCCGGCGCTTGGAGAACTACGCTGTCGCCCGCTGCCGACTTCATCAACGCGCGCCCCAGAGGTGACAACCAACTGATGTGGTTGCGGTTGAGATCGACCTCGTCGGTGCCCACGATGCTCACCACTCGCTCCGATCCCGCGGCATTGGCATAGCGCACGGTCGCTCCGAAGAATGCCCTCGTCGCCGGCTGGCCCGCTCTCGGAGCTTCCGGGTCCACCACTTCCGCGGCTTCGATTCGCTTGGTGAGAAAGCGAATCCGCCCATCGATCTGCCGCAGCCGCCGCTTGCCGTACTGATAGTCGGCG
>Ga0134127_10000376_pt1 | contig 44259 bp, 39 predicted proteins | sample KB31753_FD_96459 | JGI IMG/M metagenome (GOLD analysis project Ga0134127, IMG submission 96459) | Terrestrial soil microbial communities with excess Nitrogen fertilizer from Kellogg Biological Station, Michigan, USA - KB3-175-3 | ecosystem: Environmental > Terrestrial > Soil > Unclassified ...
AGCATATCGCTACTGGATAAAACGCCTGTAAATGAACTACTTAAAAGAATAGACTACAAAGATGTCAAAGAACTAAATTATAACCAACTGTCACTCAGCTTGTTTTAAGTGGACAGTTATGATTTAATATGTTGAACTATAATTTGAATGCTGCTGTGCCTGCTAATTCGCCTTAAAGGCTAACAGGGTTCGCGCTTTCGCGATGGAATTTATTAAAGTATTCAAAGCCTGCTTCAATTTCCTCCCAACCTATCCCAAGCAGCTGCATATCTTTAAATAGCTGCGGAAGCTGTTCGTCAAAGAACGTCGTTCGCAGCTTGTTGCGGATCGTGGCACGGGCCTGACCGGATACCGCGTATGCGCTTCTTTCGCGGCGCTCGATGATGCGTACGCGCTCCAAATGTTGATAGGCTGCATGCACGGTATTTTTATTCACCCGAAACAAGCGGCCCTGTTCAGCTTGTCCGGGTAAGCGTTCGCCTGCATTCAGCTTACCGGCGAGTATTTGTTCGCTGATGCGAGCAGCAATCTGCAAATAGACAGGGCTTCCTTTCCTGAATAACATGAATGAGGACTAAACCGCGGGCTGACTGGATGGACTTCGCACGAAAAATGCGACACCGGCGATGGCTAAAACCATAACGATCGAATAGCTGATCAGCGCGGCGTTTTCGGCATAGCGCTCCTGTCCTTTTTCAACCAGCTCTCGCCATATTCCGGTTTGATCTTTAAAGCCGAGCAGCCACTGCATAAAGTTCCATGAAAAATGGAGGCCGATGGGTAATGCTATTCCTTTTGTTTTCAGGGCGGCAAGCCCGAATAGGACGCCGCCAAGCCCCGGGCCTATAACAGCCATCTTCCAGCTTAGCCCGGCCATAACATGCTCCAGGATGAAGACAAGCGTGATGATCACCAGGCCTGCGGCAGGCGATAGTGCGCTGCTTAATCTTTGTAATGCATAACCACGGAACGCCAATTCTTCCCTGCACGCGATCAATAGGTAAAGTAGCAAAGACAGCGATATTCCATCCCATGGTATTTTCCCCGCAAATGAAAATTTTACAGGCGCAATGGCCGCCAGGATCAGCACCTGAACCGATACCATGGCGGTCCCGGCCGCAAACCCGATCAAAAAGCGGCTTGTGCTGGTCCTGCCTGGTGAAACCCCTGTTTCCTTTAAACTGATCTTATCCCGGCGCACGAATAAGACGGTCAGCAACCAGGTCAGTACGACGCATGCTAACATGGCTACATGGCCCGCAAACGGCATACGTCTGGTAAGAGCTGCCATCGCAGCAAAGATGACCAGCGTAATAACATAAAATAAAATGACCTTGACCAGAATAGCGTAAGGTTTTGGCCCGTGATGAATAGGATTCATATATCAGATTAGTAAATAATAGCCGAAAATATCAGCGGACTGTCAATCAAAAGTCTCAAAACAAGATATGAACCCTTTTATTCACGATCGCGTATCCGGTTCTCTTAAGAACCCAACGCCTGCTTTTTAAGCTTCAGCAGTAATTGATCGAAACGAACCCAAACAATACGACAATCCGCAGGGCTATGTCCCAAAGAAAAAAACAGGTATTTACCGTCCGGCGATACATATTGTCCCCACCGGTGAGCGAGGCCATGATTAATAGGATCGCCAAGACTAACCAATGGTGTCCAGTTTCCCTCCATTTTATGGAAACTTATCCATAACTCACTCTCGAAATCTTTAGTTTCTTTGGTACTTACGATGATGTAAGACTCATCTTTTGCCACGAAAAAATCGCCTTCAAATCCTGTGGTATTGATCGGCGCACCAAGGCTGCGTATGGTTGTGTCCCCAGGTCTCATTTTTAACGCACAGATATCCATATCATGCCGGCTGGTATCGCCGGTTGCCCGGCTTCCGGCATAGCATGTGCCGCTTGCTGTTGGCATAAAATTATACAAAGCAAAAGGCACGGCAAGATATACATAGGGTCGGCTCCAGCTGCCATCCGGTTGTCGGTCGGATTGCCAAACAATGAAATGCTTAGGATCATCCGGACCACCCACAAAATATAGCTTCCGTCCGTCAATCGAGAATGTTGGTGTGTTATAACTCTCGTTCATCACGCCCGGCCGCCGCCATTTGCCATTTACAAAATCTAAACGCCTGATTTTGGCAGAAGCGCCATGATACCACGTATTGTTGCTGGTATAATAGAATTCCTTACCGTCCTGGGAGAACGCCACCCGTCCCATGGGTATGGTGTCTTTATTAACCAGCAAATTTTCAGCAAATACTTCTGGTATATCCCCCGGTGGTTTTTGTCCTAAGTATGCATTTTTGCTTGTCAGGAAATTGGTCTGGGCAATTGCATTTGTCAAAAATATTGCGGTAAACAGGGTTAAGAGCGACAGATGTTTCATATCCATATATCAGGTGAGTAAATGATCGCCAAAAATACCCGGACGGCGTCAATCAAAAGTCTCAAAACGGGATATGATACCCTTTTATTTACGATTACGCAGCAGCTTGTAAAAGTTAGCCGGTGTTTGATGCGTCACTTTTTTAAAGGCACGGTAAAAGGACGCCTTAGAGTTAAACCCTGACTCATAGGCCAGTCCCAGTAACGAATAAATATCATTCGCCGGATCGTTCAACCGTTCTTTCACATCCTCCACCCGTAGATCATTGACAAAATCGCTGAAGTTTTTTCTGAATCCTGTATTCAGCAGGTAAGAGAGCTCTTTGGCGGGCATCCCCAATTGTTTGGCTAAAGTGGTTAACGTAAGGTTTTCATCCCGGTAATAATGGTGTTGACGAATGGACTCCAATACCTGCCTCATTTTTTTCTGCAACGCGTCCGAGCCGATAAGCACTTTCTTTTCGGTTTCCGGCATTTTTAATAAGCCGATCTCCAAACGGGAATATCCCGCCAAGCCGATAGCAAATACACAGGCGGAAAGCATTAAGTAAACGGGGTAATAAGGCTGCACGCCAAATAAAGATCTGCTGTGAAAAGCAAGGACCCAAACGAGGTAGATCAGCCAGGTGAACAGGATTACCAATGAAAATGCAAGGATCTTCCGCAGCCAATGGACGGTTTTATGGTCCCTGCTATTGGTTTCGTTTTTATACGGACGAAGCAGGCGATAAGTCAGGCGCCAGTAAACGGCAAAGGAACAGCACGCGCAGATATCGGTAAGGAAACTCAATTTTTGCAGCGCAGGGCTGTCGGTTTCCCGGTAAAATAAAAAGACCAGGAACGCAGGCAGCACATCAAAAAGCAGGGACGGCAAAAAATGCCATCGCACTTGAACGGATAGTTCGAATGCTGGTTGAAGAGACATTTTTACATACAGGTACAGCAGCGGGCCAAAAAGGAACTGGTATAACAGCGGAACCGGCAAATGATGATTAAGGTAAGCGATATGCTCCTGGAGAACAATTTTAACACCGGCTAAGGCAAATAAAAAAATAAAACCTGCCAGCAGGCGGTTGATCTTGCGGTTTTTCCTCGTAAACCATATCCGCAGGCTCCATACAAACCCGTTGACCGCACTCAGCAAAATAAAAAACTGAAATATGTTCAGATCAAAGTGCATATTGAATAATTGCTCAAATATACCGATGACCGATAACAGTCCATACGGCTATTGAGAACAGTAGCAATTATAATATTTCACTTCGCCGAATCGATAAATTCGAGATTCATACCACAAATAACCATATTTTCGATTTCGAGATTGTTTGCCCTCCATTTACGGTACATTTTGAGACATGTAATCCGGTACATCAAATAGTGTTAAGCCGATAATCTCACCCATAGACACGAATTTACTCGCAAATAAAATTTGCGAGTAAATTGTACACGTGTACGATTTTGTGCGGAAGAAGGGACTCGAACCCCCACGCCTCGCGGCGCCAGATCCTAAGTCTGGTGCGGCTACCAATTACGCCACTTCCGCGTTTTGATTTTTAAGAGGTGGCAAACATACAGAATTTTTTGTGATTTTTTACCGGTTGATTGTTTTTTTACGGGTGTTCATGAGATTGCTGTGCTTAGAAGCGCTAACGAAAAGACGCAGGCGTAAGACCAAAAATCAAACAGAAACAATCAGATGGCCCCCTTTTTAGTACTCAAGTAAAAAGTAAAACTACCTCATGCAAAAATAGAGAACAATAACAGCTAATATTTGGATACAAATTACCGCCGAAAGCCGCTTAATGCCATTAATTTTGGATGGGATAAATATATAGGAGGCCGAAGACAAAAGATATACAGCCAGTGACAGGCCTGCAACTATTAATAAATTTGGGCCTTCAGGGTCGTTAAAAAAGACGAATAACATCCTGGAGCAAATGATGGCTGTTGCTGCCAACATTATTAACGAAATCTTTTTTGACTTGAAATATGGATTTGCAATGTTATTACTCATGAGCGAATTTTTAATGGTGATACATTGTTGTATTGCGCAGGTCGGCCATAAGCCGCTTAAAATATACCGGCGAGTGCAGCAACCTGCTTCCATACCACGAAAATAATTCACCGTCTACCAATTTAATTATTGCCTTTGGTAAAAGCTTTTGTGTCTCTTCGATGTGCTTTTCTTTAAACGGATATGGCTCCGACGACAGAAAAACCACATCCGCCGCGGCCTCTGCTACTGTGTGTGCATCAACCTCCGGGTAGCGCTCAGCGTCGAAAGCGTTTTCCAGCCCGCATTTTTTCAGCATACTGTCAATGAAAGTGCCTTTGCCCGCCACCATGTAGGGCTTTCGCCAGATAAAATAGGCGGCGCGTTTGCCGCCCCGACCAATAGAAAGCTGATCGAATCTTTGCGTTATAACAGCCGCCATTTTTTTTGCCTTATCAGCTTTATCCACCATTTCCCCTACCCTTTCAATCATATCAACGGCGCCGTGCAGGTCGCAAATGTCACTGATCCAAACCGGGCAAATGTTCATCATCTCTTCCACCTGGCCGCGTTCGTTTTCCTCCTTGTTGGCAATAATCAGGTCGGGCCGCAGGGATTTGATTTTTTCAATATCCAACTGTTTGGTGCCGCCAATCTTCGTTACGCGCCCGACTTTTTCTTTGGGATGGATGCAAAATTTGGTTATCCCGACGATTTCACTATCCAGCCCTAAATCAAAAAGTAATTCGGTTTGCGACGGAACAACAGAAACTATCCGTTTTGGGACAGAGGGTAATTCCATTTCACGGTTTAGCTGGTCGCGGCAAACAGGCATTTTATTATATAACTAATCCCAGGTACGGGGTGATAATTACCAGGCCCTCCTACTGATTGTAAATCTGGTAAACCCCTGCCAAACCGTTATCATCGGACGACCGAACCAAAACCGCAGTGATCTTCTTTTCGATCATCAGTTGCTCTGCCTGGTGAATAAATTCATTCTCATCAACGAAGACCGGCGTTTTGGTCATCATTTCGCTTACCGAAAGCGCAGCGGTATCAGGATGCCGCATCAGGGCGCGGCGCAGGTCGCCGTCGGTAATGATGCCCTGTACATGTCCGGCATCGCCCGCAATCACCATTCCCAGCCGCCCTTCCGACATGCGTAACAGTACTTCGGTAAATGAAGCGTCTTCAGTTATAAATGGCAGGTGGTCGGTCCGCATCAGATCTTTCACCCGCACCAGCAATTTACGCCCCAAACTACCCCCTGGATGAAAGCGTGCAAAATCCTCGTGCTGAAACTGGCGGCATTCCATTAATGCCACGGCCAGTGCATCGCCCATTACTAAAGCGGCGGTGGTTGACGAGGTCGGCGCCAGCGATAGCGGGCAAGCTTCCTGTTTAATAGCTGTATTTAAGCGGAAATGACTGTTTTTGGCGACAGTTGATTCCGGATTCCCCGTCATGCTGATGATGGTATTGTTATTCCACTGAAAAAATGGGATCAGCTTAAGTACTTCATCGGTTTCGCCTGAATAAGTGATCAGCACGACAATATCATTGCTGCTCACCATACCCAAATCGCCGTGAAAGGCCTCACCCGGGTGCAGAAAAAACGAAGGCGTGCCGGTGCTTGCCAATGTAGCGGCTATTTTTTTACCAATAATCCCTGATTTACCGATTCCCGTAACGATCACTTTTCCCTCATTTACCAAAATTGTTTCAACCACTTTGGTAAATGAGTCGTCAATGGAATCAGCCACTAACTTAAGCGACTCGATCTCAATATTGAAAACTCTTTTTGCTATGTCTTTCATAGTTTCAGAACCGGTATTTTTCGGATTAACGGATTTTCCGGAATTTTGATATTTCATTCAGCCACCTTAATTCTGCTAATTATTTAATTCCAAAAATTCGAGTTCAGACCAAAGGTGCGATAACGTTTTCCAGTTCGTGCAATTTAACCATGTTTGGCCCGTCGCTTAGCGCGCAATCCGGATCAGGATGCGTTTCCATAAAATAACCGTTCGCGCCGAATGCTTTGGCTGCCAGCGCCATCATCGGCACGAAGGTGCGGTCGCCGCCGGTTTTGCCGCCTGCGCCGCCCGGCCGTTGTACCGAATGGGTGCAATCCATACAAATGGGGTGGCCAAAGGCCTTCATATCATAAATATTTCTGAAATCCACCGCCAGGTTGTTGTAACCATACATATTGCCGCGCTCGGTCAGGATCACCTGGTTATTGCCGGCCTCGATCACTTTTTGCGCCGGGTAAAACATATCCTGCCCGGAAAGGAACTGCGCCTTCTTTACATTCACAATTTTACCGGTTTTCGCTGCCGCGACAAGCAGGTCAGTCTGCCGGCACAAAAACGCCGGGATCTGTAAAATATCCACCACCTCGCCAACAATCGCAGCCTGGTAACTTTCGTGTATATCAGTGGTAAGCGGCAAGCCGAAACGCTCCTTCACCTTCATCAGCATTTCCATGCCCTGCTCCAGCCCCGGCCCGCGGTACGAATGGATGGATGTACGATTAGCCTTATCAAACGACGATTTAAAGATGACCGGCACATTGAATTTCTGCCCTATTTCGGCAACCTTTTCGGCAACTGTATATAAAAGCTCCCGGTTTTCCATTACACATGGGCCCAGGATAAAAAACGGCTTTTGCCGCATTTGATCAAATAACATGGGGCAAAGATGATAATTTTAGTCCGGAAAGTCCGAAAGTTTGAAATTAGTCAAAAGAGAAGAATTAAAGCGTAATGCATCTTGCGGACTTTCCGACTTCCGACTTTCGGACTACCTTTGTCCTATGAATTATTTTGAATTTTACGGCATCAAAGAATCCTTTACCCCCGATGTGGCCTTGCTGAAAGGGAAATTTTACGAGTTGAGCAAAGAGTACCACCCAGACTTTTATGCTAATGAGGAGGATGAAAAACAGCAGGAAATACTGGAGCTGTCCACACTAAACAACAAGGCATGGCAAATACTTTCCGATCCGTACAAACGCATGGAATATATTTTAAAACAGCATGATCTGTTGCAGGAAGGCGCCAAACCCCAGCTCCCCGCAGATTTTTTAATGGAGATGATGGATATTAACGAGCGGTTGATGGAAATTGAGGATGCAAATGAACTGGCCAAACTAACAAGCGAAGTGCTTGCAGTTGAGGACGATATTAAACAAAAGCTGGACCACGCGCAGCGCGGCTATGCCCAATTAAGCGATACCGCTAAGGAGGAACGCCTGAATGAAATAGCCGATTGCTACTACAGGCAAAAATATTTATTGCGTATTAAGGAGAGTTTAGATACATTTGCAGCCCGGTTTAGCTAAAAAAATGCCCAGATGGCGGAATCGGTAGACGCGTTGGTCTCAAACACCAATGGCTGCAAGGCCGTGCCGGTTCGACCCCGGCTCTGGGTACTATTTTAAAGTCAAAAGTCTCAAGTCGAAAGTCTTGAGACTTTTTTGTTTTTTATACCAATGCTGCAAACCAGCGAATTCAGATGATCAAAATCGTAAGTTTGTTTCACAGCAATAAAGCATGCCGTTTTTATCCTACATTTCTGCCCCTCCCCAGCACGATGGCTACCTGCAGCATATCCCAAGCCTGGGCAATGGTTTGCAGCTCCAGCTGAAAAATAATGTAACCTTTTTTGTCGGCGAAAACGGATCCGGCAAGTCCACCGTGCTGGAGGCTATAGCCGAGCAGTGCGGGTTCAGCCTTCGCGGCGGCAGCCGCAATCATAATTTAAACACCGGGTGGCGTTTTGATGGCTATGAAACGCCGCTGGCAAGGGAATTGAAACTCGGCTGGACCCCAAAAAGGATCACTGATGGCTTTTTTATGCGGGCCGAAAGCTTTTTCAACTTCGCCTCGTACATCGATGAGCTGGCGGTGGACGATAACCGCATTTTAAAAGCCTACGGCGGCCGGTCGCTGCATGAGCAGTCGCACGGCGAATCGTTCCTGTCGCTGTTCAGCAACCAGTTCGAAAACGGCGTTTATATCCTTGATGAGCCCGAGGCGGCCTTGTCCCCGGCCAGGATACTGGCGTTTATGGCGGTAATCAGCGAGCTCGAAAAAAACGGCCGTGCGCAGTTCATTATCGCCACACACTCCCCCATATTGATCTGTTATCCCGGCGCCACCATTTACCGGTTTGATGAGGACGGCATACACGAAACTACTTACCAGCAAACGGAGCATTTCACACTCACCAAATCGTTTCTGGATAACCCAGGGTTGTTTCTACGGCATTTGATGGATGATAAATAAATGACCGTCTTTGTGTCCCTGTGGCCTCCGCGGTAAAACATCGCTGACATGATCGGCTACTTAACAAACTCCCCAAAATGCCATAATATCCCCGACGGGTCATGCACAAAACATTCCCGGCCCCAGGCATAGCTTTTTATCGGCGTAAGTCTTACGCCTTTATATTTAGCGGACAGATTTAAAGCCAGCAGCTCGTCATAATGACGCGCAACGTCGTCCACCTCTAAAAATACCTGGCTATTATCCACCCAGTCTTTTACATAACCATCCTGTAAATAAAACCCAAGGCCGTCAGCCAGGAAAAGCGACATGTTCGGGAATAAAACGCGCTCCTCAAAACCGAGGTCGCGGTAAAAACTGCGGGATATTTCAAAATTTTCGGACCCGATAAACGGACGGATGGATTTGGCTTTGTGCTGCATGGCTGACTTTTAATTATTGACCGGGGAAGATAATGTTAATGCCACGCATTTCAAATATATCCAAAAGCCCGTGTCATTTATTACGTTGTCCTGCCGGCACCATACCTGGCCAACTATGTTGCGCTATCTGTTCCTCACCCTGTTAGACAACTGTACCGCCTCCGATCGAAACGAAACAATGATAGGCTAAACAGTGCGCGGTTTTTTTGTTTTTCCCTACATTTACCCCCGTCAAACATTAATCCATCATCGGCCAAAAATGAAAGTACTGTTCCGCCTATTGCTCATCCTCCTTTCCATCATCATCACCGCTTTCACCGCCTCCGCCCAGCATAAAAAAGATTATACCCAACTGGTAAACCCTTTTATCGGCACCGGCGGCCACGGGCATACCTACCCCGGCGCGGTGATGCCTTTCGGCATGGTGCAGCTAAGTCCGGATACAAGGCTCACCGGATGGGATGGTTGCTCGGGCTATTATTATACCGACACGACGGTGTACGGCTTTTCGCATACGCATCTGAGCGGCACGGGCATTGCCGATTATTGCGACGTATTGTTTATGCCCACCACCGGCGAGCCGCAGTTTAAAAATACAGCCTACAGCTCGGGCTTTAAAAAGAAAAATGAATCGGCTTCGCCCGGCTATTATAAAACGCATTTAGATAAGTACAACATTGATGTGGAGCTTACTGCCGCTACCCGCGCGGGCATGCACCGTTATACTTTCCCCAAAACAGGTGAAACCAATATCATCATCGACCTGCAGCACCGCGATGAGGTGCTCGACTCGTGGATTGAAGTGGTTAACGACCATGAAATACGCGGTTTCCGGCGGTCAAAGTCCTGGGCGGCAGATCAATCGCTGTATTTTTATGCTAAGTTTTCCAAACCGTTTAAAACTTATGGTATCGCCTTAAATGACACTTTGCGGTCCGGGCAAAACAAGCTGCAGGGCAAAAATATCAAAATGTATATCCGCTTTGATGATCCGCGCGAGGTGATCGCAAAAGTGGGCATTTCGTCAGTAAGCACTGAGGGCGCTTTAAAAAACCTGGATGCGGAGATACCAGGTTTCGACTTCAAAAAGGTGGTGAAAGACGCCCGGTCGGCCTGGGAAGATCAACTATCAAAGATAGAAGTGGAAGGTGGCGGACAGGACATATCGGCCCAGCAAAAGGAGTATCAGCAAACTATGCTCGCTTCGGGAACGCAGGCCGGTTACAGCCAGAAGGCCCTGCCAAAAAAATCCCTGACGGATTATGCCAAACAGCGGCAAACGATTTTTTATACCGCCCTTTACCATGCCATGCTGGCGCCAAACGTTTACAGCGATGTGGACGGTCAATACCGCGGCATGGACCAAAAAGTGCATACGGCGGATGGCTTTACCTATTATACCGTGTTTTCGCTGTGGGACACTTACCGGGCCGAAGACCCGCTGATGAACCTGATCGACCGTAAACGCACGCTGGATTTTGTAAAGTCATTTTTGGCGATGTATGAGCAAGGGGGCTTGCTGCCCATCTGGCCGCTGGCCTCCAACGAAACATATTGCATGGTGGGCAATCATTCCATACCGGTAATTGTGGACGCCTATGCCAAAGGCATCCACGATTTTAATGCCGAAGAAGCGCTTACCGCAATGAAAGCCGCCGTAAACCGCAACCAGTTCGGTTTGGATTCGTACCGCAAAAACGGGGTCGTTTTGGCGGATGACGAGCCGGAATCGGTATCCAAAACGCTGGAATACGCCATCGACGACTGGTGCATTGCGCAAATGGCTAAAATGATGAACAAGCTGGATGACTATGCGGCATTTATCAAACGCGCCCAGTACTGGAAAAACAATTTTAATACGGAAACCGGTTTTATGCAGGCCCGCGCGGACGGCGGCTGGTACATTCCGTTCGACCCGAGGGAGATCAACAACAACTATACGGAGGGCAATGCCTGGCAATACTCGTTTTTAACGCCGCAGGATGTGGAAGGCCTGTCGGATGCAATGGGCGGCAGGGCAGCGTTCGGCGCCAAACTGGATGAATTATTTACAATGGACTCCAAATTGACAGGCCGCCAGCAGGATGACGTGAGCGGGCTGATCGGTCAGTACGCCCATGGTAATGAGCCCAGCCACCACATGGCCTACCTGTTCAACTTCACCGACTCGCCCGATAAAACGCAATATTATGTAAACAAAATATTGAACGAGGAATACAGTGACCAGCCCGACGGCCTTTCGGGCAACGAGGATTGCGGGCAGATGTCGGCCTGGTATGTCATCAGCTCACTGGGGATATATAATATCATGCCGGGGCAAAACCAGTTTCAGATCGGCATACCCGAATTTGATAAAGCGGTTGTTAATTTAGAGAATGGCAAAAAGCTCATCATCACCAACGCCGGCGCAAGCAATGGTAAAGGCAATTTTTACATACAGGGCATGAGCTTAAACCACAAGGCCTATAACAAGCTTTACCTTGACTTTGCGGATATAGCAAACGGCGGCCAGTTTGATGTGCTGACCGGCAAGCTGCCCAACCGCTTGTTTATGCAGGATTTGGAAAAGCCGTCGTCGCGGATAACAGATGATCCGATCATCCCAAATCCATACATCGTGGCCCCGGCCAAAACCTTTACACAGGCCATCACCGTGGAAATAAAGTGCGGCGACCCGAAAGCGAAGATCTATTATACCATCGACGGCGCCGATCCCACGGCAAGCTCTGCCGCGTACAATGGGCCCATCAATATCACCGCAAACACGACTGTAAAAGCAATTGCGATTGATAATGGCAAAAGCAGCCTTATTGACGAGGGCACATTTACCAAAATACGCGACGATTTAAAATTAACGCTGCTGACCAAATACCTGCCCAACTACGCCGACGAAGGTGATAAAGCCCTGATCAACGGTATCCGCGGCAAGGCCAACTGGCGCCTGGGCAACTGGCAGGGGTACCAACCCAACGACCTGGTAGCGGTAGTGGACATGGGGCAGGTTAAACCCGTTAAACAAGTGACCCTGGGCACGCTGCAGGATACCCGCTCGTGGATCGTGTTCCCGAAATATGTGGAGTTTTGGACATCCGACGATGGCGCCAGCTATAAACTGGCAGCAACGGTTAATACCAAAGTGCGCGTGAAAGATATGAACGTGCAAACCCAGGATTTTACTGCCCTGTTAAATATCCGCACGCGTTACATCAAGCTGGTGGCCAAACAGTACGGCCCGCTGCCCGATTGGCATGAAAGTAAAGGACAACCATCGTATATTTTTGCGGATGAGATTGTGGTGGAATGATGGTGTTTATAATGATGCACTTGTAAGTTTTTGATCATCAGTTCATAAACCTGCAAGTCATACCGTCCCTGGAAGATCAAACGCTTTCATACGTCGTTCCTCTTTTTTCCGAACGAGCCTGGTGGGCTGCATATAATGACAAAACCATTGTGTTCAACATAACAAACTACGACGACCAACAATTCACAATATGAGATGTATAGGACGAATAACATTGCTGATATTTCTTTCGACACTCGCGCTGCCAAATTCAGGCAGGGCCCAATCCTTCCGCGTCATCCCTCTCGGCACAAAAGGCGGCATCGACGAAAGTAACCTGTCGGCCTATATGGTGGCGCCTTCCGGAAGCAATAATTACATCTGCCTGGATGCCGGGACGCTGCACCACGGCATACAAAAAGCTATCGATAAGAAAATTTTCTCCATGCCTGCCGAACAGGTTTTAAGGCAATATATCAAAGGTTACTTTATTTCGCACGCGCACCTTGATCATGTGTCGGGCCTCATTATCAACTCACCTGACGACACCTCAAAAAACATTTACGGCCTGGCCGGAACACTGGAGACAATCAAAAAAGATTATTTTACCTGGGAAAGCTGGGCCAACTTTGCCGATGAAGGCGAAGCGCCAGCCTTAAAAAAATACCATTACCAACCGCTAAAGCCCGACTGCCTTACCCCCATCCCAAACACCGCGATGATGGTGCAGGCCTTCCCGCTTAGCCATTCCAACTTAACCAGCACGGCGTTTTTGGTCGGCAGCAATGGCGCTTATTTGCTTTATTTAGGCGATACCGGCCCCGATGAGATCGAACAAAGCAACAACCTGCACAACCTGTGGCAGCACATCGCCCCGCTGATAAAAAACAAAAGCCTGAAGGCGATCATGATCGAAACCTCATTCCCCGATGAGCAGCCGGACAAAACCCTATTTGGCCACCTTACCCCCCGATGGCTGATGATAGAAATGACTGACCTGGCCTCGCTGACGGGCGCCAATGCGTTAAACGGTTTTAACCTGGTGGTTACACACGTTAAGCCGCCGCAAGTAAATATCGACAGGTTGAAAGCGGAATTGAAGGCAGGGAACACACTTGGTTTAAATCTCATTTTCCCTGAGCAGGGAATTGCGCTGAATTTGTAAAACGGTAAAGTTTGTTACCCCTTAGCGGGCGAAGCAAAGTGTCGCATTACCCCGTTAACCAGTGCTGGAAATAATTTGAAATGGTGATTAAGCCCACTGGTTTTCAAAAAGTTGTGGAATACCATCGTTTATTCGTTCAAAAGCTTTTCCTTCGCTTCCTCCAGCTTCTCTTTCTCCGCCTTCGGCAAAACCGGGTAGTCGAGTTTCAAACCTTTTAAAGTGTCGAGAATTATGGTCGATATGGCAATCCGTGTAAACCACTTTTTATCCGCAGGTAAAACATACCAGGGACATTCTTCGGTCGATGTTTCCTGTATGGCCTTTTCATAGGCTTTCATATAATCGTCCCAAAATTCACGTTCATAAACATCTGTCGGCGAAAACTTCCAGTTTTTATCAGGATCGTCTATCCGCTCTAAAAAACGCTGCTTTTGTTCATCTTTAGATACATTCAGAAAAAATTTTATGATAACTGTGCCGTTATCCGACAAATGCTGTTCAAAACTGCGGATGCTTTGGTAGCGGTGTTTCCAGAATTTTTTATCCACGTCCTTAACGTTTTTTATCCCGGGCAGCTTTTCCTTTAGCAGCAAATCAGGGTGCACTTTGGTAACCAGCACATTTTCGTAATGCGAGCGGTTGTGCACCCCTATCCTGCCGAATTCGGGCAATGCCTTGCAGGTTCGCCACAAAAAGTCATGCTGCAATTCCTCATGGCTGGGCTCTTTAAAGCTAAACACCGCGCAGCCCTCCGGGTTAAGGCCGCTCATCGTATGTTCAATGGCACTGTCCTTGCCGGCTGCGTCCATCGCCTGGAAGATGATCAGTATGGCATAACGGTTATCGGCATATAACGCCTCCTGCATCGCCGACGTTTCTTTTATCATCTCCGCCAGCATTTCCGCGGTGTCTTCTTTTTTGTAATCACCTGAAAAAGAGGTATCATGATCCTTCAGCGAAAATTTTTTTCCGCCGGTTATTTTAAATTTGCTAATTATGTCCTTCATAGAAACAAAATTGATAGATTGAAGTTAGTGCTAAAATTAACCTCACAAAATTACGTTGTTATTAATTGTTAACCCGGCCATCATATAGCGCCATAAATTTTACATCTTTACCCGCATGTTTCGCCGTATTAAAAACCGTTTTCTCAGGTATTTTGTTATTTTTTTTTACTTCGTCAGCCTGTTTTTCTGCGCTATTGAGCTAAACTTCCTGTGGCTTTTTGGTTACACGCCTGATATGCAGGCCATTAAAGAACCAGCCCTGTCCCTCCCATCCGAAGTTTATTATGCCGATGGCACACTGATCGGCAGGTTTTACAGGGAAGACCGTTCGCCGGTTGAATATAAGGATATATCGCCCAATATTATCAATGCCCTGGTCTCCACGGAAGATGTGCGCTTTTATAACCACCATGGTATCGATCTCTACGGCACCTTCACCAGTATGCTGTCCACGGCTAAGGGCGAAAAACGTGGCGGTAGTACCATTACGCAGCAGTTGGCCAAAAACCTGTTCGGTACACGGAGCCGGAAATCACAGGGATTGATCAGGCATGTTCCGCTGATCCGGACGATCGTTTATAAATGCAAGGAATGGATAACAGCGCTGAAAATAGAGCACGTGTACAATAAACCGCAGATACTTACACTGTATTTAAACACTGTCCCTTTTGGCAGCCATGCTTTTGGTATAAAAACGGCATCGCTTAAATTCTTCAATAAGTTGCCGCAAAAGCTTAATCCTGCCGAGTCGGCAACATTGATCGGGATGCTCAAAGCCACTTCAACCTATAACCCGATCAATAATCCTGACAATTCGCTGCAGCGCCGGAACACTGTTTTGGGGCAGATGCTGAAATATAAATATTTGACCCGGGCTGATTACGATGAAAACACCAAACTGCCTTTAAACCTCGACCTGAGTTATACGGGGCACGGCAGCCAGGGTGACTCGTACCTGCGCGAAGCGGTGGAAAGGTGGCTGAAAAAATGGTGCCGGGATCATGATTACGACCTTTATAATGATGGTTTAAAAATATATACCACCATCGATCCGCGCCTGCAGCATTACGCTGAAATAGCGGTGGCCGAAAAAATGAAAATGCTGCAAAGCAGGTTTTATGAGCTTTGGGGCAAAAAAAATCCCTGGCAGGATTTAAACGGACACGAAATAGTTGATTTTGTACAGAAGAACGAGCAGAGGCTGCCCATTTATGCGCTACTGCAAAAAAAATTCAGCAATAATACCGCCCTTATCGATCAATATTTTGAAAAGCCGAAAAAGATGAGGGTGTTCACCTGGCATGGCGAACGGGACACTACGTTTTCAACCGTCGATTCCATTAAATACTATGCCAGGCTCCTCAATACAGGGGTGATGACGATAGAGCCTTCAACAAGTAAAATAAAAGTATGGGTGGGTGGCATCAATTTCAAATACTTTAACTATGACCACGTAAACCAGGCGAAACGTCAGGCCGGATCGACATTTAAGCCTTTTGCTTATTGTGCGGCCCTCGACAATGGCTTCACGCCCTGCGACAAGTTCACTGACAAACCGGTATCTATCAAATACACCGATGGCGGCCGGGAGCAGGTTTGGGAACCTAAAAACGCGACCTATGTATTTACCGGCCGCGAAATGTCGCTACGCTGGGCGATGGGTGCGTCCATCAACTCCATCACCGCACAGGTAACCCAGCAGGTTGGATGGGATAAAGTGGTACAATATGCGCACAAATGTGGCATTGAAAGTCCGCTGAAATCGGTACCCTCGGTTTGCCTGGGTACCAACGACGTATCAGTATATGAGATGGTGCGTGCTTACAGCACTTTTTTAAACAAAGGGCAAAAGATCGACCCGATACTGGTGACGAAAATAACCGACCAGGATGGCAGCACTTTAGCAACCTTTGAGCCCCACGAGGAACAGGCGATCAGCGAGGAGCTAGCCTGGCTGATGCTGTACATGTTCAGGGGGGGTATGGAAGAACCGGGCGGCACATCGCAGGCCTTGTGGGAATATCCCGGCCTTTGGAAAAAGGATAACCAGATCGGTGGTAAAACCGGGACGTCGTCAGGCTTTGTGGATGGCTGGTATATGGGGATCACGAAAGACCTGATCACAGGCATTTGGGTAGGCGCCGACGATCGCAGCGTACATTTTACCAATTCGGAAACGGGCGAGGGTTCGCATACTGCTTTACCTATTTTCGGTGATTTTATGCAAAGGGTGTATGCCGACCCCAAATCAGGTTATACTTACGGGGCGTTTCCGAGGCCGTGGGTTAAGATCACTAAACCGTATGATTGCCCGTCGCCGCGGGAGGAAACCGATACGTTGACAGATAGCCTGAACAAAGCAGTAGACACCCTGAATAAACCCGTGACGGCGCCTGAGAAAACTGACACGACAACACAACCGCCGGGTAATTAAGCGCGTAATGCTTTAAACACTGCGGTTCAATCTCAAAGCACAATGAAAAGTATCCTGCACTTCCTCTGCTTTTGCCTGATAACTGTTACCGCAGGTGCGCAAAACCTTGCCGGCAGTGCCGCCGACCGTGAGTCCCTGGATAAAGCAACGTTAGCCATTCGTAAGGCATTTGCAAAAGGCGACGCTGTATCGGCGGCTAAATTACACCATCCGGATGTCGTAAAATATTTCGGCGGTAAAAATGTGGTAACCGGCCGTGCCGAATTACAAAATCAGTTAACCAATTGGTTTGCAACTACAAAAGTTGAATTTGTTGAGAACAAGGTAGAGACTACCATTTTTGCAGGGGAAACGGCCATACAAACGGTGATATTTGCAATAAAATCAACGCCAAAAAAAGGCGGAGCGCCTACTATTGCCAGGGGCAGAGCTATGGTAGTTTATATAAAAGATAAGAGCAGCCCAACGGGATGGCTGTCAGTGAGAGAGATGGCTCAGGCAGCACCGGATCAGCGATAGCGATAACCCTTGCCTGCCAGGGGAAGCGAAGGTTTCAATAAATGTCAAAAATTGTTGTTAGATGAGCAGCATTCAAACTAAACAGGTAATTTTAGCCGCATTCCAGTCCATCGCCTTATGAATAAACATTGCCCCTGGCCTTTAAAAAAATACCTGCTTGTTATTGCTTTTTTAGCGGGGCTGATGACCGTTACCCTGCAGTCGAAAGCGCAATATTTTGGGCAGAACAAAGTGCGGTACAAAAAACTCAATTTTAAAGTTTATAAAACACCGCATTTCGAGATCTATTACTACCTGAAAAACGACAGCATGCTGAAGCGTTTTGCACAGGAAGCCGAAATTTGGTACACGCTGCACCAGCAGGTTTTCAGGGACACCTTCAGCAAGCCCAACCCGATCATTCTTTATGCGAATCACCCGGATTTCCAGCAAACAACCGCTATCGATGGTGAAATTGATGTGGGGACGGGCGGCGTAACCGAAGGTCTTAAAAACCGGGTGGTAATGCCCATTATGGAAACCAATGAAATGACGCGTCACGTTATCGGGCACGAGCTGGTGCATGCTTTTCAGTACCATATTTTATTGGGTAAGGACTCCGGCAATTTCGATAACATCAATAATTTGCCGGGCTGGATGATAGAAGGGATGGCAGAATACCTTTCCCTGGGCAAAAAGGACACCTATACAGCGATGTGGATGCGCGATGCGTATTTAAACCACGATATTCCCACTGTAAAGGACCTTACCGAAAGCAATAAGTATTTCCCTTATCGCTATGGCGAAGCCTTTTGGTCGTTTATTGGATCGACCTATGGCGATACGGTAATTGTGCCTTTCTTCAAAAATACGGCAAGGTTTGGATTGGGGTATGCCATCAAGCGCACGTTTGGGTATGACGATAAAACGCTGTCGACCCTCTGGAAGAACTCAATAGAACAAACCTACAAGCCTTACTTAAAAGATACAGCGCAAATACCTGTGGGCCACCGGGTAATTGACGACAAAAATGCAGGGAAACTGAATGTGGCGCCGGCAATAAGCCCCGATGGCAGGTACCTGGCGTTTCTGTCGGAAAAGAATTTATTTACGGTTGATCTTTTCCTGGCCGATGCAAAAACAGGGCAGGTCATACGCAAGCTAACCAGCAAAATATCCAGCACGCATGTTGACGAGTTTAATTTTATCGAATCGGCGGGCGCATGGTCGCCTGACAGCAAGCGGTTTGCTTTCAGCGTATTTAATCATGGCCGCAACCGGATGCTGGTGGTTGATGTGAGCAGCGGGACGGTTGTTGATGACGTTTCCATGGGTCGTGTGGAACAGTTTGGCAACTTGTCCTGGTCGCCGGATGGAAAAAATATGGTTTTTCAGGGCTTGGTTGAGGGGCAGGCCGATCTTTACCTGTATAACTTCGACACTCATAAAGTTACCCAACTCACCAATGATAAGTATTCCGACTATATGCCTGCTTTTTCGAGAGACGGAAAAAAGATTATTTTCACCAGCGACCGTACTACCTATGATAAGTCATTAAGCCAGGCCATTACGTTTAATCTTGCCGAACTGGACCTCGAAAGCGGTAAAGTGACCGACCTCAAACTTTTTGACGGCGCAAACAACATGAACCCCCAGTATTCGTCGGACGGGAAGCAAATCTATTTTTTGTCTGATCATGATGGTTTCCGCAATATGTACCGATACACCCCTGCAACCGGCAAGCTTGAACAAATGACCAGCCTGTTTACCGGCATCAGCGGCATTACCTCCTATTCGCCTGCGGTAAGCATATCGGCAAATGACGACATTGTGTACTCATATTATCGTGCTCAAAAATACGCGCTTTACAACGCAAAGGCGGCCGATTTTAAGCCAACACCCGTTGAAACCCAGGTGAATAATTTCGATGCCGGTACCTTGCCCCCGTTACGTTCAGTCGGGGTCGATCTGATCAATTCAAACCTGAATAATTTCCTGGCTTACCCAAAAATAGCGGCCGACTCCATACACAACGTGCCCTATAAACCCCAATTTAAGCTGGATTACCTGGCGAGCAGCGGCGTCGGGGCTCAGGTAAGTCAGTTCGGTACAGGTTTGGTGAGCGGCGTACAGGGTGTTTTTAGCGATATTTTGGGCCGGAATCAGCTATACGCCGGGGTTGCAGTAAATGGCGAGGTGTATGATATTGGCGGGGAGTTCGCCTATATCAACCAGTCCGGACGCTGGAATTTTGGCACAAGCCTTTCGCATATACCCTTTCAAACCGCCAATTACAGCGCGGTTTCAGGCACCTACGGCAGTGGTGCCACCGCTGTTCCTGATGTGGAAGAAAGGTTCGACCTGATCCGCATTTTCCAGGACCAGGTGTCACTGTTTACCTCCTATCCTATCACCAAAAAAACACGCGTGGAATTTGGCACGGGCGGCGCTACTTATTATTACAGGGTAGACCGGTATTCCACTTTTTATGATACTTCGGGGAATGTTTTGAATTATACGCACAAAACGGTGCCAAATTCAGTTTACAACAGCGAAACCACCAACAATGGGTTTAATGTTACGCCATTTACTATTTTTAATGTAAACACGGCGTTAGTTGGTGATAATTCGTTTTTTGGCGTGGCATCGCCGCTGAACGGCTATCGTTATCGTTTGCAGGCCGAATATGATTTTGGCACTTATCATTTTTTTGCCCCGACGATTGACCTGCGCGAGTATGTAAGGGTTAACCCAGTCACCTTCGCGGCGCGGCTTTACGGCTATGGGCGTTTTGGCAATACAGGTACGCTTTATCCATTATACGTTGGTTACCCGTTTTTGATAAGGGGTTATGAGGCTCAAACCTTCTACGGCAGCGGCAACACCACTACTACCAACGGCTTTACCATCGATCAGCTCTCCGGCAACCATATAGCGGTTGCCAATTTCGAAATGCGCCTGCCCTTAACCGGCCCCGAGCGCTTGTCGCAGTTCAAATCAAGGTTTTTGTTTACGGAATTTAATGTGTTTTTTGATGCCGGTTTGGCCTGGAACGATGGCGACCAGATAAAATTTGGCATGGGGCCAGATATTGATCACTACGCTCCTGAAGTGGATCAAAACGGGAACCCGATATTGGGGGCAAATGGCGCACAGCTACAAGAGGCGGTATATAAAACCAATCAGCGCGTCCCCGCATTAAGCGCCGGTGTTTCAATAAGGGTAAATGTTTTTGGCGCCTTTGTCCTGGAACCCTATTTAGCTTACCCGTTTAACCGCACAGATATTAAAAGGCCCGTATTCGGCTTAGGATTTACGCCGGGATGGTGACCAAATAACATCTTCTTAAAAAAACTTGCATTATTTTGACTGCGGGTAAACTTTCCGCTGACCTGTTTGTCTCACCCTTTAAATTCTTTTTAATAGTTTTGCGGGCATGAAAAAATGGGTGGTAGTGATTTTGTTGTTGTTGAGCGGAAAGCTGGTGTTGGCCCAGGGCGCGTCTGAGGTGAACCCGGTGATAGATTCGGTGAAGGCAAAATGGGGTAAGGTGAAGATCGTGGACGGCGCAACCATGATCTCGTCAAACGATATCATCGAGAATATCGCTCAATCGAAAGAATATACCACGCTGTTTTCGGTTATTGAAAATGCGGGATTAACGGAAACGTTTAAAAGTAAAGGACCTATCACGGTCTTCGCTCCTACTAATCAGGCTTTTGATAAGTTACCCGCCGGTGTGCTGGACACCCTGTTGAAACCCAATCATAAATTGGATTTGAGTTACTTGCTTACTTACCACGCCATTGCTGGCAGGCTAACCGCCAGGGATATCGCGCGCAAAGTAAATGCAAATAACGGCGAGGCAGTATTCACGACAATAGCCGGCAGCAAGCTGACCGCGAAAATCGACGCAAACCGCAACATCGTATTGACAGATGAAAATGGCAACGAAAGCGTCATCAGCAGGTTCGATATACCGCAAAGCAACGGCATACTGCACATCGTTACTTCAGTGTTGATTCCAAAACCCAGGGCTATATAAATAAACTTTGGGATAACAATCCCTTTAAGCTGCAGTTTCCGTATTTATGCTGTAAGGGAAATGAATCACTTACGACTAACAGCCAAACTCAAATAAAATAATGAAGAAATTAACATTGGCGGTGATACTGTTGACAGTTATAACCGCGTTCGGATGTCAGCAAGGCATTGGGCAGCAGCTGAAACAAAAAGACCCGAAACGAAAAATGAGCAAAACCCCGGCCGAGTGGAAAAAAATATTGACCCCCAATCAATATTACATTATGGTGGAAAGTGGTACCGAACCGCCGTTCCACAATGCCTACCATGATAACCATGAAAAAGGTGTTTATAAAAGCGCGGCAACCGGCGAAATCTTATTCAGCTCGTCTGATAAGTTCGACAGCGGAACAGGCTGGCCCAGTTTTGTAAAACCGGTCGATCCTAATCGTATCGAAGTGGTAAAGGACAATAGCGATGGCATGACACGTGATGAGGTGATCGAAAAAAGCACCGGCCTGCATCTTGGCCACGTGTTTGACGACGGCCCGACCGATCGCGGCGGTAAAAGATATTGCATGAATTCAGGTGCACTGATATTTGTTAAACAGTAGCCATTTTTCGCGAAAAGCTTAACGACGGGCGGAGCTGGGGACGAGTCCTCAGCCCGCTTTCGTAATTTAGGCCGGCGGTGAGGTCGATCCAATCCGGGTTTACCGGCCTGATCATTTTTTCCTTTTGGGGCCTGGTATAAGTGCTCACCGTTTTAAATCTTTCCAGCGCCAGTTCCTCGTTACTGATCTCTTCAAAATAAACCAGGCGGTTTAGCTGGTTGGCATTATCGAAAAACAAAGTTGGCATCTGGTGATAAAAATCAAGCGTTTTTAGCAGGTCAGAACACAGGCCAACATGCAGGTTATTACGGTTTCTGTCGGTGATAATGTAGATAAAGCGTTTCATCTTGATAAATAAATTTTGGTAGTTTAAAAACAATTACTAATTTTATGAGCATAAAGTTACTAATATTTTTAGCAATTCCAAATTTTATGTCAAAAATTCCTGCAAATATTAAATTTCTCCGTAAAAAGAAAGGCCTCACCCAGCAGCAGTTTGCTGATGCAGTAGGTATAAAAAGGTCGCTGGTAGGCGCCTACGAAGAAGAAAGGGCGGATCCGAAGTACGATCTGCTAAAAAAAATAGCATTATTTTTTGATGTGTCGATTGATGACTTTATCAACGAGACGATCAACGAAAAATGGACACCAAAACCAAAAGGCAATCCCGCAAACCTGCGTGTTTTAAGTATTTCGGTGGATAAGGAAGACAACGAAAACATCGAGATGGTACCATTAAAAGCAAGCGCCGGTTATTTAAACGGATATGCCGATCCGGAGTACGTAGCCCAATTGCCAAAGTTCTACCTGCCGATGTTTAAACAGGGCACCTACCGGGCCTTCGAAATAAAAGGCGACTCGATGCTCCCTTTGGTTTCGGGCACTATTATTATAGGCGAGTACCTTGAAAACTGGGCTGATGTAAAACCAGCGGACACCTATGTCGTGATCTCCAAAAATGATGGTATCGTTTACAAGCGAATCGGCAATAAATTTAAAGAGAACAAAAAGCTAAAGCTCATCTCTGACAACCCGGTTTACGAACCTTATGAAATAGAAGGTGAAGACGTACTGGAAATATGGAAAGCGAAAGGGTACATTTCTACTCATTTCCCCGAGCCAAGCCCCGAGCCAACCCTGGAGAGCCTCACCAGCATGATGGCCCAGATGCAACGGTCGATATCGGGGTTGGGGAAGAATTGAATTTGGTCCATGGACGATAGACCATAATCCATGGCCATTTTCTTTTTTGAGCGATTTTTCAGTTATTTAACTCATCCGGCTATGGACCGTGGTCCATGGACTATTTACCGCCCCCCGTCCGCAACAATTAAGTTACTATTTTGTTATTAAACCCTTATGGTTCTATCTTTATCAAAAACATTAAAAACTGAAAAACGATGAGAAAGATTTTGTTAACCTGTTGCCTCCTGTTAGGGATAGCGACATTAAGCCGCGCCCAGGGCGGTGGCCAGCGAATGAGCCCGGAAGACCGTGCGAAGAATTTGCAAACACAGCTTAAGCTGACTGACGACCAGACTGCCAAAGTTACCGTAATATACAAAGCTCAAATGGCCAAAGTAGACAGTCTGCGTAATGCCGGCGCTGACAGATCGTCCTTCCGCCCGTTAATGCAGGCAACGAACGACCAAATTAAGGCGCTTTTGACCCCGGAGCAGGCTGCAGCCTTTCAAAAAATGATGGATGAACGCCGCGCGCGGATGCAGCAAGGCGGCGGCGGCGGTAATTAGCGCCATTCCCCAAAAAATAATAATAATAAAAAAGCGCCCCGTTCATTGGGGCGTTTTTTATTTTAGCGGAAATTAAAAACATTGAACCCCGCCGACCGATTGATTAAGGAAAAACTGGACGAACGCCGAAGCTCCGGCAATTATCGTACGCTAAAACTGCAAAATAACCTGGTCGACTTTTGCTCAAACGACTACCTCGGTTTCGCGCGGTCCCCGGCGTTAAAGGAATCGATTGATAAAGAAATAAAGCGCAGCGGGATCATCTCAAATGGTTCAGGCGGCTCAAGGTTGCTAACGGGCAATTCAATATATGCTGAAGAATTAGAACAATACGTTGCCGGGCTATACCATTGCGAAGGGGCGCTGCTATTCAATTCGGGTTACGACGCTAATATCGGGCTGTTCAGCGCCCTGCCGGGGCGCGGCGATACTGTTATTACGGATGAGCTGATCCATGCCTCCATTATTGATGGCGCCAGGTTAAGCCATGCTAACCGTTTCATTTTTAAACACAACGACCTGGCAAGCCTTGAAGAAAAGCTGAAACATGCCAAAGGCAATTGCTATGTCGCTGTTGAAAGCGTTTATTCAATGGATGGCGACACGCCGCCGCTTGCTGAAATTTTGGCATTGACCGACAAGTATAACGCCTACCTGGTAGTAGACGAAGCCCATGCTGTGGGCTTATATGGTTTGGGTTTAATTGACATTGCGTTACAGCGCAGGGTTTTTGCCCGCATAATTACCTTTGGAAAAGCGCTGGGCTGCCACGGGGCTGCCGTTTTAGGCAGCGGTTTGTTAAAAGACTACCTGGTGAATTTTGCCCGGTCCTTTATTTATACTACCGCCCCGCCCTATCATCAATTGGTGTCGATAAAGAAAGCGTTTGATCTTTTGATCGCCTCATCGGCTAAAATTGAGCAGCTAAGGGACAACATTACGCTATTTAAACAAAATCTGGATGAACGCGTGACCGGCCTGTTGACTGGCAGCGACAGCGCCATCCAATGCGTTTTATTGAAAAGCAATGAAAAGGCAAACCAAATGGCCGCCGGGCTGCGGGATGCGAGTCTGGACGTGCGCGCTATCCTAAGCCCCACCGTCCCGGCAGGGGGCGAAAGACTAAGAATTTGTTTGCATTCCTTTAATTCGCCTGTTGAAATATATATGCTTACCAATTTTATAAACAATTTTATTAATGCCCAATAAACCCATATTCGTCACCGGTATAGGCACCGGAATTGGAAAAACGATTGTTTCAGCCATACTGACCGAGAAGTTGAAGGCCGACTATTGGAAACCCGTTCAGTCTGGCGACCTGGACGATAGCGATACCAACAAGGTTAAAAGCCTGGTGTCAAACGCGACTACCCGTTTCCACCAGGAAGCTTACCGGCTGTCGCAGCCGTTTTCGCCGCATAAATCGGCTGCTATTGACGGCATAACCATCGATCTGCGATCGATCATGCTGCCTGCTACAGACAACCAGTTGATCATTGAAGGCGCGGGCGGTTTAATGGTGCCGCTCAACGACAACTTTTTGATGATCGACCTGATCAGGCAACTGGAAGCGGAAGTCGTCCTGGTCTCGCAAAACTACCTGGGCAGTATTAATCATACTATTTTATCAGTTTATGCTTTAAAAAATGAAGGCATTCCCGTCAGAGGTATCATTTTTAACGGAATAAAGGATATTTATTCCAAGGATTTTATCATGCAATATTCAGGATTGGAACTATTAGGGCACATCCCGCAATATGCGGTAATAGATAAAAACACGATCATTGAAGCGGGGAACATGGTTGGCGTTTAGTTCATGGTTGGTAGTTCATGGCAGGAAATTGCACACCCTGCAAGTATTTGCCTCCTACTATCAACAATGAACTATGAACCATCAACTAGGAACTATTACGTCCATTTGCCGGTTAAAAGAATTTACCCCAATTTAGCATTGTCAAAAATCTTATGAAAAACATTACGGTTATTGGTTCAGGCGCCATGGGCAACGGGATAGCGCATACCTTTGCGCAGTTTGGTTTCAACGTGGCGCTGGTTGATATTAGCAAAGAGGCGCTGGACCGTGCCGTTCAAACCATCGGCAATAACCTGGACCGGCAGCTAAAAAAAGGCGCGATTGATGAACAAACCAAAACCGCCACGCTAAAAAACATAACTGTTTTTACCGATCTGCAGGCCGCGGCAACAAATGCTGACCTGGTTATTGAGGCGGCTACCGAAAACCGGGAGATAAAGCTAAATCTGTTTAAACAGCTAAGCGGCTTTTGTGGCGACCGCACCATCCTCGCCTCAAACACATCTTCTATTTCTATCACGCAGATCGCTTCGGTCACCAAAAATCCCGGGAATGTAATTGGGATGCACTTTATGAACCCGGTACCGTTAATGAAGCTGGTGGAAGTGATCAGGGGCTATGCAACCGCTGATGAGGTGACCAAAAAGATCATGGATCTGTCGATTATGCTCCACAAAATCCCGGTGGAAGTAAATGACTACCCGGGCTTTGTAGCAAACCGCATTTTGATGCCGATGATCAACGAGGCGATTTACACCTTATATGAAGGGGTAGCCGGCGTTGAAGAGATTGACACGGTGATGAAGTTGGGAATGGCTCATCCCATGGGCCCGCTGCAACTGGCTGATTTTATCGGGCTTGACGTTTGCCTGTCCATTCTTAACGTGTTATACACAGGCTTTGGGAACCAAAAGTATGCCCCCTGTCCCCTGTTGGTTAATATGGTGACTGCCGGCCATCTTGGCGTTAAATCCGGGAATGGATTTTATAGCTATAGCCAGGGAAGTAAGGAACTTGTGGTTTCGGCAAAGTTTACGTAAAATTATGCTGTCCAATACCCTGGCGGTGTGAAATGTATAGTCCTCTCTTCGAGTCCTTAAACCGGTAAAATCAAACCTTTTGTTTAAAGTATTGTTTATCATACAGATCGTTTAATTATACATCTATGAAAACAATATCGAAATTTGGATTAATGGCAGCCCTTGCCGGTTCACTGTTCTTGTCGGCCTGTTCGGGCAGCTATTATGTGGCCAGCCAACCGGTTGAACCGGTTTATGAAAGGCCTGCGATGCCCTACGCCGGGGCAGTTTGGATTGACGGCGACTGGACCTGGAACGGCGGCACCTACGTTTATGTGCGCGGCCACTGGGACAGGCCGCGAAACGGACGTGTGTGGGTGCGCGGAAACTGGGAGCGCGGCCAACGCGGCTGGCGCTGGCGCAGGGGGCATTGGAGGTAAATCCCCCACCACCCCCAAACCCCCTAAAGGGGGACATAGAGGTAAAATCGAAGAGCCCGGGTTCGCCTGGGCTTTTTTTTGCCGTTCCTGACCGGCGAATTTTATATGGAGTCCATCGGCGCTTTCGTATAAACGACACGGAAAATATCAATCATCAAAATTTAGCCTTGTTGCTTTTCCGCTTTCCCCTTTCTGCTTTCAGCCCAATAACCGCATCATATTTTTAATAATCGCTCATATTTGATAATAAGCATTTACTTATATGAAAATAAATAATTTAAAACGATAAATAGATAGCAAATTATTTAATAGGGGTGAAATAAATATTTTTAAACTATCTAATAAAATAATAGTCATTACATTTATTACCATCATATTAAATGAAATTCAGAATGAAAACCGTATCAAAATTTGGATTAGTGCTTACTTTGTCGGCCTCGTTGTTTATGACGTCATGCGCCGGCTATTATGTTTATGAACGCCCTGCTGAGCCTGTTTACGAAAGACCGGTGAGGCCGTATGCCGGCGCCGTTTGGGTAGAAGGCGAATGGGCCTGGAACGGAGGCCGTTATGTATATGTGCGCGGTTACTGGGCAAGGCCCCGCGGCGGCGGCTGGGTGCGCGGCCATTGGGAACAAACACAGCGCGGCTATATCTGGCGCAAGGGGCATTGGAGATAAACCCCCTCCGCCCCCTAAAGGGGGAACTTAATCCATTAACAGAAAAGCCCGCTAATTCGCTATTACGGGCTTTTCTTTGTTTTTTAATATTATCCAATGTGAGGAGTTTAGCATTAAGTCCCCCCTTTAGGGGGCGGAGGGGGTTACATCCTTTCCGGCACCTCTATCCCCAGCAGGCCCATTCCTTTTTTGATGACGTTGCCTGCAGCATTGGAAAGTTGTAACCTGAACTGCCGGGACGGCTCGTCCTCAGCGCTTAGTATGGTTATTTCATGGTAAAACTTGTTATATGTTTTAGCCAACTCGTAAACAAAATTAGCAATGATGGCCGGGCTGTAACCCTCCGCGCTTTGCTTAACAATATCCGGGAATTGGACAAGCAGAACGATCAGGTCGCGTTCCTCCTTTAACAATTGCCTGTATAATTTAGCCTCTTCCGGCTTCGTTTGGCCTGCTTTCCTCAACACCGACCTGATCCGGGCATGTGTATATTGAATAAACGGACCGGTGTGTCCATCAAAGTCAACCGACTCATTCGGATCAAAAAGCAGGCGCTTTTTCGGATCCACCTTTAGCAAAAAATATTTCAGGGCGCCCATGCCGATGGTGTGGAACAACTGTTCTTTCTCTTCTTTACTAAAACTGTCCAGTTTGCCTTTTGCCTCGGTTTGCGTTTTGGCGGTTTGTTCCATTTCTTCCATCAGGTCATCGGCATCCACCACCGTGCCCTCGCGGGATTTCATTTTACCGGATGGCAGATCCACCATGCCGTACGAAAGGTGGTACAAGCCGCCGGCCCAGGGCTTGCCCAACCGTTTCAGGATGGTAAACAACACTTTAAAATGGTAATCCTGCTCGTTGCCCACTACGTAGATAGACTTATCCATGTGGAAGTCGTTGTATTTAAGCTGTGCGGTACCTACATCCTGCGTCATGTAAACCGAAGTGCCATCCGAGCGCAGCACCAGTTTTTGGTCGAGGCCCTCGTCAGACAGGTCTATCCAGACTGAATTATCTTCTTTCCGGAAAAACACCCCCTTTTCGAGCCCTTCGTCAATAATATCCTTGCCAAGGATGTAGGTGTTCGATTCGTAATAAAACTTATCAAAGCTTACGCCCAGGTTTTTATAGGTTTCGGCAAAGCCTGTGTACACCCAGGTATTCATCGTTTTCCACAGGCTGATCACCTGTTCGTCCCCGGCCTCCCATTTTTGCAGCATCTCCCGGGCTTCCTTAATTAACGGTGCGTTCTTTTTCGCTTCTTCTTCCGTTTGGCCCTGCGCCTTCAGGGTTTCTATTTCAGCTTTGTACTCTTTATCAAAAATGACGTAGTACTTGCCAACCAGGTGGTCGCCCTTTATCCCGGCCAATTCCGGGGTTTCTCCGTCGCCCCATTTTTGCCAGGCCAGCATAGATTTACAGATATGTATGCCCCGATCGTTAACCAGGTTGGTTTTTATCACGTCGTAACCGGCAGCCGCCAGTATTTTAGCTACTGAAAACCCCAGCAGATTATTACGCACATGCCCCAGATGCAACGGCTTGTTGGTATTAGGGGAGGAATATTCCACCATAACGCGCTGGCCGTTTGGCTTAAACACGCCATAATCAGGTGACAAAACTTCATCGTTCAATTGGTCAAGCCAATAACTATCGGACAGCGAAATATTCAAAAATCCTTTGATCACATTAAACTCAGATACGTCGGCCAATTCTTCTTGCAGATAAGCGCCGATCTCGTTCCCGGTTTGCTCGGGCGATTTTTTGGAAAATCTGGTAAAGGGGAAAGTAACTACGGTAACCTGGCCTTCAAACTCCTTCCGGGTTTCCTGCAGATTGATATCGCCGGGGGCGACATTTGTATCATATAAGTGTTTGATCGCTTTTTGGGTAGCGGCAACTATAAAATTCATAGGCGGCAAAGATAAGGAAGAAGTCCGAAAGTCCTGAAGATAGAAAGTCCGGAAGACACAAACTTCAAAAATCTCAAAGTGGAGGACCTCCGGGAGCACTTTCCCGCCTGGTGTATCGTAAGAAGTCCGAAAGTCGGGAAGTCAGAAAGGCAGAAAGTTCAAAAGTCTCGAAGCAGAGGACATCGAAGGTCGCTTCCCTTGGTCAGGGCATAGGAAGACTTGCTATTCCTTTTCCCTACTTCCGGACTTCCCGACTTTCGGACTTCCAGACTTCTTCCCTATCTTTGACGACGATATAAACCCTTTATGCCATTAAGCAACAGTGATTTTAAGTTAGATGTGACATCCGAGATTGGCAATTTACGCGCCCTGCTGATCCACAGTCCCGATAATGGGCTGGGCAAAGTGGTACCCTCAAAGGCGCAGGACTGGCTTTTTGAAGATATTGTACACCTGGACACCATGCGCAAAAACGAGTATGATTACTATGTGAAGCTGCTGATGTATTTCCTCGACCCGCAAAAGATCAAAGGCAAGTTGAGGGATATTGATGACGAAAAAAATAAAAGGGCGTTTTTTAAACCTGACGATAAAGATTTCCATGCCTCCAATAAAGTTATTGAGATACAAACTTTACTGGCTGATATATTAATGGAGGATGACATTCGCAAAAAACTGGTGGCCTCGGTTTGTGCAATTGAGAACGTGAATTATCGCGTTCAGTTAAAGCTGATCGACACTGTACCTGTTGAACTGGCCAAGATCATCATTTCAGGTTCGCTTAACCACGATGAGATGATCTTCGCCCCTATTCCCAACCTAATTTTTTCGAGGGATATTGGTGTGGCTGTCAACAATTTTATGCTGCTGAATAAACCGGCAAAAAAAGCGCGCGCAAGGGAAACTTTGCTGGCGCGATACATCTTTTTTAATCACCCGCTTTTTGCGGCCTACAGGGATAATATATTGGAAATTCCTGAACAGGTGGGGCACTTCCTTCGGCCCGGTGAGGATAACGAACAAAAAACCACGCTGGAAGGCGGTGATGTGATGATGGTTAGCTCCCACCACCTGATCATCGGGTGCAGCGAGCGTACATCAGTAAGCGGCGCCAATGAAGCCGTAAAACTACTGTTTAAGCACGACGTGGTAAAAAAGGTGACGATTGTAAAAATCCCCCACAAGCGCGATTACATGCATATCGATACCATTTTTACCCAGGTAAAACGCAATATGTGGGTCTTGCTCCATTCCCTTGCTACAAACGAAAACCAGGCAGGTCGCCATGAGCCGGGTACCTGGTTTGCCGATAAAAAGAGCAAGGATAAGGTGGAGATCGTACAGTTTGAAAAAGGCAAAAAACCAACCACATACGATACGATTGAAGACCTGTTGACCGACATAAGCGAAAGCGACCTGGAAAGCAAAAAGAAAACCAAATTCATCTATTCCGGCAATAACGTCTTTCCTTTTGATTCCCGAGAACAATGGACAGATTCATGCAACCTGCTGGCGCTGAAAGAAGGCGTGGTTTTGGGTTATGACCGGAACGATAAAACCGTTGAGGCGTTTAAGGAGCATGGATTTGAAATAATTAAAGTGAAGGATTTGCTCAAAAAGTTTGAAAGCGACGAGCTCGATCCCCAAACAATGAAAAACACGCTGATCCTGATGCCTTCTTCTGAGCTATCAAGGGCGCGCGGCGGGTTTCATTGTATGAGCATGCCGCTTTTGAGAGATAAGATTTTGTAGGATCGTTCATTGGTTCACTTGTTCACTGGTTCATTAGTGCCTAACAGCGGATCAGGTCACCAGCAAGTAAACCAATGAACTAATGAACTAATGAACTAATGAACTAATGAACTAATGAACTAATGAACTAATGAACTAATGAACACTTCCCAGTCCACCTCCCACATCCTGATGATCCGCCCGGTGAATTTCGGGTTTAATGAGCAGACCGCTGAAAGCAATGCTTTTCAAAACAAAGCCGCGCAAAAAGATGACGCAAATACCGCGGCACAGCGGGAGTTCGACGGGATGGTCAATATGCTCCGCAATAATGGCGTTAATGTTACTGTGATCGACGATAACCCTGAGCCGCACACGCCTGATTCTATCTTTCCTAACAACTGGGTATCCTTCCATTCCGATGGGCAGGTGTTCCTGTATCCCATGCAGGCCGAAAACCGCCGCCTGGAGCGCAGGGAAGATATCATTAACGGCCTGGAAGACAATTTTAAGGTGAAGCATGTGATCGACCTGAGCAGATTCGAGGAAGAAGGCAAATTTTTAGAGGGCACCGGCAGCATGGTGCTCGACAGGGAGAACAACATCGCCTATGCCTGCATCTCGCCGCGCACTGATCGTGAAGTATTGGAACTATTTTGCGAACAGGCAGGTTACCAGGCCATAACTTTTGATGCAGTTGATGAAAATGGTAAAGCCATTTACCACACTAACGTGCTGATGTGCATTGGCGGCGGGTTCGCGGTGATCTGTTTGGATAACATCCCCAACCCCCACGAAAAACTGGTTGTCAAAGAGTCGCTCTTATCGACCAAAAAAGTTATCGTCGACATTTCATTTGACCAGATGAACCATTTTGCCGGCAACATGCTGGAAATAAAAAATAAAGCCGGTGAAACGCTGATCGTGATGTCGAAAAGTGCACACGACATGTTATTGGAAGCGCAAAAAAAAGTTTTAAGCAATTATGGAAAACTGGTGTATGCTGACATCTCTACAATAGAAACACTTGGCGGGGGCAGTGCACGATGCATGATGGCTGAAGTGCATTTGCCGGGAATTTCATAGCATTTTTATGATCAGACTATTTTTTTATTTCCTGTTTCTAATGACATTAAGCAGCGTTGCGTATTGCCAGGAAAACCAGGAAAAACCCAAGGATACCACGAAAGAAAAAATAGCAGAAGTAACATTTTTTCTCGTTGGCGGCGGCCGGCCCGGTTTTATAAAGTTAAAAATTACCCGCGATTCGATTTGTTACCAGATAGAGGATTATTCGGCCGCCACATCGACAACAAGCCTTATTGTAAAACAGGAAAAAAACAGCAGAAAGAATTGGTTCGCATTAATAAGTTCAATCAATTTGGCAAATTTCGACACTTTAAAAAGCGCGAAGCCACAAAGCCCTGTGGACGGTGAAGATCAAATCATCACTATAAATACCCAAATTAGGGAGCACCGGTTGATCTTAGACAGCGGGCATAGTGGCCCCATCCACAACTTTATAGTACAGATTGAAGCGTTACTAAAAAAATTCAACGCTAAAGCAAGAATTCTTTATTAAAATTCAACCATAATTTTACCTTCCTCAGGTAAAATTTAACCTAAACATATAGTGCACATTTCAGTTTAAAAATTACATTTGCGCAAATTTTTTTTAGAATGCAGAGTTACGAGGAGTTTCTTGACCTGAGCGTTGGTTTTCCGCAGGAAGGTTTTGAGATTATTGAGGACGAACTATACTTTCACGACCTCAATTTAATGGAAATGATCGAGACCTATGGCACGCCATTGCGGTTTACCTACGTGCCTATTATCTCCAAAAAAATACAACAGGCAAAGTTATTGTTCCAGCAGGCGATTGTTAAAAACAACTATCGCGGCAGCTATAAATATTGCTATTGTACCAAAAGCTCGCATTTTAAGCATGTAGTTGAGGAAGCGCTGAAAAACGACATCCACCTGGAAACATCGTCGGCGTTTGATATGCCGATGATCGATATTCTTGAAAAAAAGGGAGCGGTCAGCAAAGAGGTAACCGTGATCTGCAACGGGTTTAAAACCTTCCAGTATAAAACCTATATTGTGGATATGCTGCACGATGGGTTTAAAAACATCATCCCTGTGCTGGATAATAAGGAAGAGTTTAACCTGTACGATGACGAGATAGAGATGGACACTCCCTGTAATCTCGGCATCCGCATAGCGGCGGAAGAGCAGCCGGACTCGCAGTTTTATACGTCGCGCCTGGGCATCCGCCTGGAAGACATTATCGATTTTTATTACAACAAGATAGAAGGCAATCCCAACTTCAGGGTAAAGCTGCTGCATTTCTTTATCAATTCCGGCATTTCAGATACGCCCTATTACTGGAACGAACTGGAAAAATACGTTACGCTGTACTGCAAATTTAAAAAGATAAACCCCCACCTGGATACGCTGGACATTGGCGGCGGCATGCCGTTTAAGGACTCGCTGGTTTTTGATTTCGACTATGAATACATGATCAACGAGATCGTGAGCCGGATAAAGGAAATTTGTGCCGATAACGACACCGAGGAGCCCGATATTATCACCGAATTTGGCAAATATACCGTGGCGGAAGCCTCGGGTATTTTATACAAGGTATTAGGCCGCAAGCAGCAAAACGACCGCGAAAAATGGCTGATGCTGGATGGTTCGTTCATCACCAACCTGCCGGACGTTTGGGCGCTGAATCAAAAATATGTCCTGCTCCCGGTAAATAACTGGGACAGCGAATATGAGCGGGTAAACCTGGGCGGGATCACCTGCGACGGCCAGGATTATTACAACCAGGAAGCGCACATGAACAGCGTGTTTATGCCGAAAACGCGCAAGGTGCAATACGTGGGCTTTTTTAACACCGGCGCTTACCAGGAAGTATTGAGCGGTTACGGTGGTATTCATCACTGCCTCCTTCCCTCGCCCAAGCATGTGATCATCCGCCGTAACCGTGATGAAACATTTAATTTCGAAGTATTTGGCGAGGAACAGAACAGCAAGCAGGTGATGAAGCTGTTGGGATATACTACCTAAGTTGGAAGACTTAAAGCCATAAAATCTTAGATTACCAGAGACTTACGAAGTTTTTGAAACTTCGTAAGTCTGCAAATTTCTTATATTCGATATAAAATTACCACCAACCTTACGTATCGTTATGTATAAACTCAAATTACTTTTGCTTGCAATTGTAGCAGTAACGGTTGTATCCTGCAGGTCGAATGACAAGAAAAAGGTTGAAAAGAAGGCTGCAGCTAGTGTTACGGGTCCCCGAATTAACAACCCGGTGACGGACGACTTCGCTGTAACTGGCACGCATCTGCAAGTGTTCAAAACGTTTTTAAAAGGGCTTGATGAGAATGTCATCGACAACGCAGCAGTGGCGGCTCAGAAATTCCAGGATTTATTTAAAGGCGACGACGCCTTAACCCGGGATACTGCACTCATCCTTTTTAATAAATTTGATGTCTCGCTTGCCGATAAAGCGGATGCAGCGCACGGCAAAGACACCACTATCCAATATGATTCCCTGCTGACTGATTCAAACGGTATTCATTCCAACAAAATATCGGCAAAAACAGCCAGGTACGACCGGCTTTTGAAAACCAATGGGCTGCGGGTGGCATCGGAAGAAGGAGAAACTTTTATTGTCCAGGACCTGGATTTTGAAATAAAATGGTTTAAGGATAAGCTTTCGGCGCCGCTGCAGCAGTATCTTACAGAAAGCGCAAAGGAAGATAAAGAGGGACTGGCCGAAGACGCCGGGCTTGTTATCTCGCCAAAAAGACTTGCTGAACGAGCCATTTGGTGGGAAAATTTTTTGAAGAATAATCCTGGTACGATCGTATCTGTCCAGGCTAAGTATAATTGGGACGGCGATATCGAGATTTTGCTAACCGGAATGGATAATAGCCCTGTATTAACATACAACCCTTTTTCCTTTCAGGACAATTATGCCGAGGCATTTCAATATTTGCAAAACACTTATCCCCATAGTGATACCAATAAAATCATCAGCCCCTTTTATCAGCTTGCGGTTAAAAAAGACTCAACAGGTATTAAAAAGCTGTTAGAACAGTATAAAACACGGGGAATTATTTCACAGTCGGAGGCTAGCCACGGGTAAATTTGCTAACTACTTGGTGATATGATAGTACTGACTGTCTAACTGTCAAACTTCTCCAGCAATTTCAGCAGCGTTTCAAAATCTTTTGGGTATGGCGCATGAATAGTTACCGCGTCGCCGTTTAATAATTTAAAACTGACCTCATAGGCATGTAGCGCAAAACGTTTCATGATGGGTTGCTCCTCCTGGTCTTTGCCCAGGTGATATTTACGTTTGAGCTTTGACAAAAAAACGGGCTGACCTTTATACATTTCGTCGCCGGCAATGGAAGCCTTTTGAGTGGCCAGGTGGATGCGGATCTGGTGCATACGCCCGGTAACAGGCCGGCATTCCACCAGGGTATAATGCTTAAAGTATTTGATCGAGTTGAACCAGGTTTCCGCACGCTTCCCTTCCTGCCGGCTAATGGTAACGTTGCCGCGACCGACGTTCAGGATAGGCAGATCGACCAACAGGTCTTCGAATACATGAGTACCGTCAATAATCGCATGATAAACTTTTTTTACCTGCCGTTTTTCAAACTGAATAGATACAAAGCGGTAAGCTTCGGGGTTTTTTGCGATAATCAGCGCGCCTGAGGTCTCTTTGTCCAGGCGGTGGCATATCTGTGCGTCTGCGGCGTAAGCTTTCGCCAGGCGCAGCATATTTACCTCCCCGCCTTCGCGCTCATCCAGCGTACTGATAAAAGGCGGCTTGTTCACTACAATTATATCCTCATCCTCAAAAAGGATCATGCCGGCTAACTTCGGGTATTTCATCTTTTAGTATAGCCTACAAAAATACGGTAAATCGGTGTCATTTTAATGCCACGAGTTTACCGCGGACTAAGATCCGCCTTTGAACTTAATTTGTCATCCCAACGCAGCGTTTGTCATCCTGAGCGCAGCGAAGGATCTTGAAGCGACATAACCGCCTGCACAGTTCGGATGCATGGCGTAGAAGATCCTTCGCTGCGCTCAGGATGACAAAAAAAAAGGTGCGCTCAGGATGACAAAAAATGCTGCACTCAGGATGACAAAAAAACACTGCGCTCAGGATGACAAAAATAGCTGCTTCAGGGGACACCGTTTCATTACAATTTCCCCTGCCTGTCAGGCACCGCATTCGATATAAAATTAAACGCCTGCGATTGATCTCCGATCATTATCTTAAACTCACCCGCCTCAGTAACCGTTTTGCTCAGATCATTAACAAACGCCAGGTCGCGGGGGGTAATTTTAAAGCTGACGGTTTTCATTTCGCCGGGTTTTAAGTCGATCTTCTGATAGGCACGCAGGCGTTTAAAATCAGGCGCTATACTGGCGTATTCCTGCCTTGAATATAGCAGCACTGATTCCAACCCTTCCTGCGGGCCTGTGTTTTTTACATCAACGGTAACTGTCATTGTTTCTCCGTCTTTTAAACTTGGCTGGCTCAGGTGCAGGTTGCTGTAGCTAAAAGTGGTATAACTCAAACCAAAACCAAACTCATACAGCGGGTTGTAGCCGTGGCTATCGTCGGAGTTACCATTTTCCAGGTTTTTACGGTCGTAATTGACCAGTGCATCAGCAGCTCTTGGATAGGTAAAGGGTAGCTTGCCTGATGGGTTTGCATCGCCAAAAAGGATATTGGCCAGCGCATCACCGCCTTCGTTACCCGCAAGGTACATCATCACGGTCGCCGCCGAATGGCTTTCCGCTTCGGTAACCACACGGGGCCTGCCTTCCGCCAATACTAAAATAATGGGCTTACCGGTTTTAGCCAGTTCAAGCGCCAGTTCGGTTTGCGCCCAGGGAAGGTTAAGGTCGTCGATATTGCCCACGTTTTCAGTATAGGATGATTCACCCAGGCAAAGCACGATGGCATCCGCGTTTTTAGCGGCTTTTACAGCGGCTTCCACATTCTTCACGCTATCAACGGTGGCGCCGGGTTCGTAAATCACATTGTCCTTCCCTATTTTTTGTTGAATGGCTTTCAGGATGTTGTTTTTCCCTGCGGCAAAATTATCGGCCTGTTCGCCCTGCCAGGTATAGCTCCAGCCGCCGTCGAGCGAGCGCATGGTGTTGGCTGCAGGGCCCGTTACCAGCACTTTCATGCCTTTTTTTAGCGGAAGGACATTGTTGGTGTTTTTTAACAGGGTGATCGCCTCCGTAGCAGCCTGCAGGCTTACTTTACGAAATTCATCCGAACCAAATTTTGGATAATCACCCGGGTTGCCAACAGGGCGTTCAAACAAGCCCAGTTCATACTTAACTTTTAAAATACGGTGAACCGCTTCGTTGATGCGTGTCATCGGCACTTTGCCCTCTTTAACCAGTTCAACCAGGTAGTTGTAAAAACTGTATTCATAAGGGACCATACTCATATCCACGCCAGCGTTTACAGCAATCATTACAGCATCCTTTTGGGTAGCGGCAATATGATGGCGGTCGTGCAAATACTCAATATCCCGCCAGTCGGTTACGGCGATGCCATCAAAATGCAGTTCACCCCGCAAAACATCGGTCAGCATGTAGTGGCTGGCATGTATAGGCGTACCATTTATCTCGCCCGAATTGATCATCAGGGTCTTTGCACCTTCCCTAACGGCTTCAGCAAATTGCGGCAAAAAGTATTCGCGCATATAGCGATCGGGTATCCAGGCCGGAGTACGGTCCTTGCCGTCCAGCGGGTCGCCGTAGCCTAAATAGTGCTTCATACAAGCCGCCACGTGGTATTTGTCGCCCACATCGCCGCCCTGGTAACCGTGGATAATGGACGCGCCCATAGTTTTGCCCAGGTAAGGGTCCTCGCCGAAGGTTTCGTAAATACGCGGCCAAAGCGGGTTTTTACCCAGGTCCAATACGGGCGAGTAATTCCACGGTATATAGCTGGCACGGGTCTCATAAGCGGTGATGGTACCTGCCTTGTAGGCAAGCGTACGGTTGAACGTAGCCGCCATCGCTATTTCCTGCGGGAACAGCGTGCTGCCCTGCGTATAGGTGACGCCATGAATGGCATCGATACCATAAATAACCGGGATCTTAAGCCGGTCCTGCGCCGCCTCGGCCTGTATGGCCGAGATCACTTCGTACCAATGCTTGCGGTCGTATGCGTGGCCGCTTACGTTCAGTATTGATCCGACGTGGTATTTTAAAATGGCTTCGTTAATTTTTGCCGGATCGATCTCATGTACCCCGTTTGTGGTGGTTGAAACCACGTCGGACGTAACTTCCGTCATCTGGCCCACTTTTTCCTCGAGGGTCATTTGGGCGATCAGCGCATCCACTTTTTTATCGATGTCGCTCTGCGGCTTTTTGGGCTGCGCCGACACGCAAAATGTGGCAATCATAGCCGCACTAATTAAAAAGAGAGTTTTTCTCATGATCTGCTGGTTTGGTTGGTCTATTTGTTGATGGTTGATTTTAATATCCTAATTTACAGGTTTTAACTTATCCTGCAGCGCTTCCAGGGCATTAGCCAGGTAGGCCATCGGCGCATTCCAGTTGATTGCAATTTCGTTAACTGCATAAGCACGATAATCATCGACATAGGCTTCATCAGGTACGGTCGACGGCACCTTTATGCCATCCTGCATGCCGGGATTGGGACCTCCTACCAGCATTCCCGGCACGGGGTCGGTTACACCGTCCGACTGTGACGGACGGTGATGCGGGTTCATGGACGGTCTGCTGCCAAACCCGGTTACATAGCAATAGCCCGTACCATTTCTGCCCAAAAGATAATCCAGGTTATCCAGCGCGTACGCCAGGTATTTTGTATCGCCGGTAAGCTTATAAGCCTGTATCAAGGCTACCCCCTGGTTGGCCGCCACGGAATTACTTCCCCAGTTAAAATTACGTTTGGATTTGTTCATTACCGTCCGGTAGGCAGTTTCGTCAGCACCGCTTACCAAGCTGTCTGCAAATGTTATTAAACTTTGTTTAATGCCAGGCAGGTCTTTCAGGCCCTTTACTCCGCCGTTCTTTAAAAGGGTATAGTACCCTAAAAGCCTCACCTGGCTCCAGGCCGGCAGCGGCATCCTGGCATCGGGCAGCAAATTAACGTGTTGTATATAACCAGTATCATTGGTAGATGAATACAGCTCCGATGCCGCCCATATCAGTTCGTCGCTGAAATTACGGTCGCCGTAAGCGCCTGTGGTTATTTTGGGGCTAAACTTTCGGTTCATCTCGTTTTGATCGTACGCCACGTTGGGGTTTTTGCCTGCCCAATCCCATGCTTTGTTGGCCGCGTTTATACAGGAGTCTGCCAAACCCGGTAACTCCTTGGGAAACTTTCTGAATATCCGGCTGCCCTGTGCCATTACGGCTGCAAAGTCGAGCGTAGCGGCGGTGCCTTTTTGAACAACATAACGGCGTGCAACCGCTTTGTCGGGCATTTCAAATTTGTCAAATTCAGCGTTGGTGAGCTTATGATAAACACCGCCGTCGTTAGGGTCCTGCATGGTGAGCATCCAGCGCAGGTTCCATAAAACTTCATTTAGTATATCCGGAATTCCGTTACCGCTTTCGGGGATATTCAGCTTTACTTTTTTCATGTAATCCGGAAAATCCTCGAACAGGGAAAGCAATGTGCTGGTGCTGATTCCGCTGTTAACAATGTATTTGTTATAGTCGCCGGCATCATACCATCCCTGCGGCGAAGAAATGACAGTGCCTGCGGGCCGCTTGTCAGATGCAGCCGACGGATGAACCAGCACTGCAGTGTCGGGGTGCCCTTCTGCCCTCGCCCATTTGCCTGCATATTTCTCTTTAAGCGGCAGGGACGCGCGCATAAAATAATAGGCTTTTATCGAGCCGTGCGCTACTTCGCTGTGGATGTTATTTTTTATTTTGAAGGGATAGGAATAACCAATTCCCGGCGCAAAAAGTTTGTACGTGCCTGTTTGACGTAATGCCGTAAAATCCGCAACCAATGTATATTTGCCGGCAAAATCAGGCTTTACCGATCGTTTTAACTTACCAGTAAACACGGTTTTCTTTTCAATCGTCTGGATATAAAATATGCTGTCGCCGGATGATATGAGGATAGCGGTCTTTGGCGCCTTCGGGTAAAAACCGATTTGGTTTAACCTGATCTTCGCTTCTCCGCTTTGTTGCGCCAGCAGCAGGCGGCAAAAACATAGCATCGCCACCATCAAAAAGGCGCAGCCAAAATTCCGGGAATACTTATTGCTCATTTACAGATTTACGAATACAGCTTATCAGGTTATGGGGTGTTAACCGCCGATAAATATAGGTGTATCTTGTACAATAAGTATAATACTAATTTGCCACTTTTTTTTTAAAAACTGATACTAAATAAACAGGGAGGCGCGGCTTGAAAACCTTTATAAAGTAGTCAAATCCTCCGATTACCTATATGTGGAGAAACAGTAATTAACTTTACAGCTTGAACAAGCTATACGCCACGCTCACATTAAACAAGTTTACCCGGGTATGATTGTAACCGTAGGTTTGCTCAGTTATACCGGCTTCGGCACGTAAATCGATCGAGATTCTTTTTATATCTATTCCTGCCCCCAGTTGCCAGGCAAGGTTTTGATCCTTGTAGTTGAGGGTGAAGGCTTTGCCGGCCGCACCTCCTAAACTTTGGTTTTTATCGAGTGCAAAAGAAACGAGCGGCCCAGTATAAAAACGTGCGCCGACGCCGAATGCGCCAATCTTAAGGCCAACCAGTAAAGGCACATCCAGGCTGGTAAATTTGGCGGTAGTTGTACCGCCGCCCTGTGTGGAGACGTCAACATCTTTCGAGGTAACATACATTTCGGGCTGAAAATTAAGGCCGAGCGCACCGACACGCGCCCATACGCCACCCAGGTATCCCGCCCGGTTGCCGGTAGCAAATGTAGCAGATGAACTGGCCTGAAGACTGGCAACGTTTAGGCCTGCTTTTACCCCAAACTGAAATGAGGGTATAATCTGTGCAGAGGCAAAATGACTGGCAACTAATGCGATAATAAATGTGATACAAACTTTTTTCATAATGATGATAGATATAGTGTTTAGCAGATTATAATGACTTGGTAAATTGACCTTAGTCCCGGCTTTAAATTAACAAAGCCCGACGTATAACCAATAACCAACAACGATAGGACGGGTTTAGTTTTGATAGGTTTAACCCTTCCCTTTAAATTAGGAATCCGGTCCTCTACTGAAAAGCTCAGCAAGGGACCGGACGTCTTAAGTTTCTGCGATAAATGTAGACAATAATTTATAAATGCAAAATAATTGTTAAAAAGTTGCCAGCTTGCCCTGGTAGTAGTCCAGTATCTTGCTGTAGATCAGGTAATCGTAACGCGCGCTGATCAATGCCAGGTTGGCTGCATCCATGTTGTTTTTTGAGGTGACAAAATCCACAGAATTCAGCACTCCCGCTTCATAACGTATTTTTGATATCCTGAAACTTTCGCCATACGCCTTTGTTTCCTCCATCAGGGCCTGGTATCGTTTGTAGGCGCCCGACATGTTATAATAGGCCTGCTCGATATTTTGCTTCAAAACGTTTTTTGTATTTTCTTCAATAAACTGCTGATTTTGCAGATTAAGCTTTGCCAGCGACACATTATTACGGCGAACGAGGTTGGTAAAGATGGGGATATTAAGCCCAAACTGCACGTAGGTACCATAATTGTTTCTGAACTGGTCGAAATAAGAGCCGCTGTTAAGGTTAGAATAGTTAGTGCTGATGCCGCTGCCCAGCGTAAGCTGAGGCCACAACAAGCCTTTGTAATAGCTCACTTCTTTCTCGGCGCTTTGGCGCGATAAGGTAGCTGCTTTCATTTGCGCAAGCGTGGATAAGGCTGCGCTGTACACACTATCCGGGTTGATACCGTTGTCGCCCTGCAAATCTTCGGCGTTAAGTGGTGCCAATTGAGTATCCTTGTTGTACGGGATATTCATCAATTGGAACAAGCTCAGCACCGATGCATCAAGCGAATTTTCCGCCGAAACCACGTTAACTTTAGCCGACTGGTACGAGCCGCGCAAATCGTAAACATCGGACGCGAATTTATTGTCGCCATGGCTTTCCAAAATCTCTGATCTGTCAAGATTTTGCTTTGCGACGGCCAGTGCGCTCGTATCCTGGTTCAACACGTCTTTTGCATCAAGAACCCCCAGGTAGTTGGTGATCACGTTCACCGTAACAATATCCTTTGCCGCCTGGAAAGTCATTTTACCGGCCTGGAACGCCAGCGAAGCCTGTTTGATGGCGCTTTGCAGGGCCAGCCCGTTAAACACAATTATACTGGCATTGGCGCCGTAGTTATCGGATGTTACCGATTGGGTAATATACGCGTTAGTGACCGGGTTTAGTCCCCTACCTGATGTCAGCGCCCTGTTAGCGTTGCCGGTAATCGACGGCAGCAGGTTTTCCTTGGCCTGCAAAAAATTAATATGCTGCTGCTCGGCCGTTATCGAGTCTTGTTTTGCCGTCAGGTTATTCTTTATAGCAATTTGAATGCATTGCTGCAAATTAAGCGTAGCAGGCGGTTGCTGCGCGTGCGCCCAAATGCAACCGGTTAAACAAAGGATTGTTAAAAAATATTTACTGAATCGCATCTTGTCTGTTTTGTATTACTATGTTAATTAAAATTTGCGCGAGGACGACACTCTTCCGTCAAGCAGGTCGATGATCCGGGTTCCGTACTCCGCATTCTTTTCGGAATGGGTTACCTGTATAATAGTTACCCCGTCTTCCTTGTTTAACTTTCGGAAAAGCTCCATAATTTCTTCGCCTTGTTTGGAGTTTAAATTTCCGGTTGGCTCGTCGGCCAAAATCAGTTGCGGCCTGGCGATGAGGGCCCGCGCTATACCCACCAACTGCTGCTGTCCACCGGATAGTTGTGCCGGGAAAAGATCTTTTTTACCGACGATCTGGAACCTGTCGAGAATATCCGCAACCATGGCTTTGCGTTCGCTGCCTTTAAAATCCTGGTATATAAGCGGGGTCTCGATATTTTCGTATACGGTAAGCTCGTCGATCAGGTGATAGGCCTGGAAAACGAAGCCGAAATATTGTTTATACAAAGCCGAGCGCTGTTTTTCCTTAAGCTGGTGGACAGCCTGATCGATAAAGTAATGGTAACCCTCGGAGGGCTCATCCAGCATCCCGATGATGTTCAGCAAAGTTGATTTCCCCGAGCCGGAAGGACCCATGATCGAAATAAATTCGCCCTTATCTACCTCGAGGTTTATGTCATTAAGTACAAAATTTTTATTTCCGCCGACCTGGTAATATTTTGAAACGTGCTGTAGCGATAACATTTTAAAGTTAAATTATGGAGTTAGTATTTAGTGAATTTGACCCTTCTAAGTTATTAAATAAAATCGTTAGCCCATGGGTCAATTCATTATGGCACAAGTGCATCAATAACATACCAAAAAGACAAGAAACTAAAAATCAATTATTTACACCATAAACGTTTTACTAAAACTGTTCGCTTATGTAACACGGAGCGTACGGTTATGATACAATGGTCATTGGTTATTGGTTATTGGTCATTCAATGTCGTTTACTTAAGGAATTAGTATTTATGCTTGGCATTGCGTTCGCCTCACCCCAAACCCCTCTCCAATGGAGAGGGGCTTAAAAATGGCAGTTTTCTGCTGTGCATCGAAGTCCT
>Ga0134127_10000377_pt1 | contig 44250 bp, 64 predicted proteins | sample KB31753_FD_96459 | JGI IMG/M metagenome (GOLD analysis project Ga0134127, IMG submission 96459) | Terrestrial soil microbial communities with excess Nitrogen fertilizer from Kellogg Biological Station, Michigan, USA - KB3-175-3 | ecosystem: Environmental > Terrestrial > Soil > Unclassified ...
CCTGCCCGCCCGGCACAAGCGGCGGTCGCAGTCCTCGTGGCGGCTGCCGCTGCGGTTATCGCGGCGGCACTCGCGGCCCCGGCGGAGGCAGTCGCGGCACTCGCGGCACCCGCGGCACTCGCGGCACTCGCGAAGGCAGTCGCGGCGGCGCCCGCGGCGGCACCCGCGGCGTCCCACGCGGCGGCACTCGCGGCGTCCCACGCGGCGGCACTCGCGGCCCTCGCGGCACTCGCGGCGGCACTCGCGGCACTCGCGGCGCTCGCGTCACTCGCGGCGCCCGCGGCACTCGCGGCGCTCGCGGTCCTCGCGGCGGCACTCGCGGCGTCACTCGCGGCGTCACTCGCGGCACTCGCGGCGGCACTCGCGTCACTCGCGGCACTCGCGGCACTCGCGGCACTCGCGAAGGCACTCGCGGCGGCGCTCGCGGCGGCGCTCGCGGCGTCACTCGCGGCGGCCCTCGCGGCGGCCATCTTGGCGTCACTTGGATTTCGTGCCCATGCTTCCGCAGCTTCGATTGCCAGCCTCGGGCGGTCTTCTCCCGTCTGAACGTACTTCAGGACCGTGCGCGAGATCGCGCACGCGGCGAGGACGATCTGCCGATGCTCTTCCGATCCGTGTTTAGCCTTTGTCGTTTGAGCGACAATCCAAAGCATCCAGTCGCAGCGCTTACAGTTCTTCCACGCGGATGTCGCGCTCTTCTGCGTCTTGCACCACTCGACGGATTCGTGACACGCGCCGAGGGATTCGAGCTTCGCGGACCAGTGAACTTTCGTCTTCATCATTTCGTGGCCTCTCTTGTCGGTTGTGTCCTGATCTTATATCGGCGCGAACGTCGAGTCAAGAACAATTTCTTTTTATTTCTTTTTATGATGCGCCGCACGCGCCGCGATCCGGGCTTCGACGGCTTCCATGACCAGCAGTTCGGCCTCGACGTACATCTTGCGTCCGCTCTTTCTGGCCTCTTCCTTAATATGGCGAGCGGCGCGTCGCGAAATCGCAAGGCTGGCATACGGCGTCTGGGCTTCGGGCATCTTTATTCCTTTCACGGGTTTACGCGGATCTACAGGAAGGACAGCGCCGGTAGGACTCCACTATCCGTAGTGGGTTGCTCCTGCCGGGCTGTCCTGAGATGATGGTAGCACGGCGGAAAAGAAAAATCAAGGCGTAAAAAGGAATTTTTAATTGACAGCCGTTCTGATATGAAGTAAAATTCGGGGGTTCTGAGCGGATGCGGCTCGCGGCCATGAGGTCCGCCAGCGATCCCCGGAAAGGAAACCCAAGATGTCCGACGAGAGCGGCGGTGTCGCTGTCGAGAAGCATGGCGGCCAGAAGAAGAAGTCGGGGAAGCGCAAGGCGAGCGGGGAGCCGCGTGCGCCGCGCACGAATCTGATCGAAGCCGAGTTCGGCGCGAATGGCAAAGTTGCCGCTTCAGGATACTTCAGCTTCAGGTCCGATGAACGCAAGGCCGAGAAGAAAGAGCTTCTTGCGGCTCTTCGCGCCAAGAGCAAAGCTGCCGACCCGGCGAAGGTTGCCAAGATTCAGGCTCAGATTGCGCGCCTGACGGCAAAACTCAACGCGGCGTCGAACAGCGCGGAGGTCATCGCGAAGTACGGTGCAAAGTTGAAGTCCGTTTGGCAGACAATCAGCGGCGAAGCGCAGGGTTAAAATGCCTCCAAAAATCCATCCAGGAGCGCAAGCGGAACATCATTTTTGGCTGCACGTTGATAAGCGTGGGCCAAATGAGTGCTGGCTGTATAACGCAGCCGTCACCAATGATGGATACTGCTGGTTTACTTTTTCCCGGAAAAAAGTAAGAGTTCATAGGTTTTCGTATGAACTCTTTGTCGGGAAAATTCCTGATGGATTTACGGTTGACCATACCTGCCACAACCGCGATGAGTCGTGTAGCGGCGGAAAGACTTGCCCGCACCGCAGATGCGTAAATCCTCAACATCTTGAGGCTGTGCCATCGATTGAAAATGCGATGCGTGGCAAGTCTATCTGGGCTAAAAATGCCAGAAAAACTCACTGCAAGCACGGACACTCGTTACTTGACGACAGTAACGTCATGATTAAAAAGGGTACAAACATTCGTGTGTGCCTTGCATGCAGATTCAAGAGAAGTGAAGACGCAAGAAAACGCCAAGGGTTATTCAAATCCAGCGGCACGCGAGGCGGTTGCGGAGCCTACAAAAAAAGGGACGCTTAACGTGGAAATCATCGAATTCGGATCTGGCGTCGGCAACCTGAAGGCGGGTTGTTACGGCGAAGCCGGGACAGGGAAGACGACGACGGCTGTAATTCTGGCGAACGGCATCAAGCATCACTTCAACCTGCCGGGCGGGATTTGGTTTTTCGACACGGAATCCGGCGGCGCTTACGTCAACGGGTTGTCGCGTGACGGCGGACGCTACGGCGTCGTCGGCACCGGGAAGAACATCGTCGGCACGAGGAGCCGCGCTTTTTCGGATCTCATGACGTTCATGAAGGAAGCCGAGAAAGCCAAGGCGGCGTGCGTCATCGTGGACAGCATGACGCACGTTTGGGCCGAAGTTCAGGCGTCCATGCTGGCGCAGATCAACAAGGTTCGCGCCGGAAAAAACCAGAACCCGCTGATGAAACTCGAATTCCAGCACACGGCGCAGACTCACGAGATGCTGAACAGGTTTTCAACGTTCTTCCTGAACAGCGATCTCAACATCATCATTTGCGGTCGCGCTGGCAACATCTGGAAGATGGAGCAGAACGAAGACACGGGGCGCAACGAACTCAACAAGGTCGGCACCAAGATGCGTGTCGGCTCCGACATGGCCTACGAGCCGTCGCTTCTCTTCGAGATGGAAGTCGTCCGAGACAAGACCGGCGCGAAGCGCGTCTGCACGATCTGGAAGGACCGCTTCGGCGTTCTCGACGGCCAGCAGGTTGAAAACCCGACCCTGGACTTCTTCATGCCGCACCTGAATCTCATCACGCGGGGCTCAGTCAACACCATCGACGCCACGACGCAGACGCCGATGGCCGTCGGAGAAGACGGAAACGCGGAGTGGGACCGCGAGCGCAGGCAGCGTGTGATCGCCTGCGAAAACCTTCAGGGATTGCTGATGAAGGAGTGGCCCGGCATGGGCGCACAGGAAAAGTTGGCGCGACAGGAAGTCGTCTTCAAGATCCTCGGCACGCGCTCGTGGGCTGAGGTCGAAAACACGAACTCAGACAAGCTCAAGGCGGCCATCGTCGCGCTTCCCGTCGCCGTCGCTGAGGTCAGGCAGGAACTCGCGGAGCGCGAGGCCAAGGAAGCCGCACAGGAAGCCGCTGCGAAGGCCGAGAAGAAGGCGAAACCGGCGAAGGCCGAGAAAGTAGAGGCGTAGCGTGAATATCACGATTCGTTGCAAAGATCATAACGACGATCTTGAAACGAAGTGGTACTACACGACTCAAGGCGAACCCATCCTTGAAGTCTCGCCTTGCGAGAAGTGCATCAAAGGCGCCGAGTCGGAAGCCTACGACCTCGGACATGACGAAGGCTACGACGAAGACGTTGACGAGTCTAACGAGTAATGCCAGAAAACTCTATCTCTTCACCGTACTGCGCCAATCGGTCGTGCGGAGCACCGATCACGGACGCCAATCGAACGCATATCGGCGGCAAATTCTGGTGCAGCCAGAAGTGCTGGTCGCTCATGATGGCCGAAAAGACGAACGCCGAAGCCCTGGCGGAATACGACAAAACCCAAGAGGAGAAAAGAAAATGATCTTCACCGTAATCGACCACATTCCTTTCGAGTCCAACGGCGGCACGCCCGGCATCAAGTTCAGCGGCACCATCGAGAAGGACGGCCAGCAGATCCGCGTCTTCGTCGATGCATGGACTTCGGAGAACGCCGCCAACATGACGAAGAAGGCGCTGAAGTTGCTTGGCCTCGATCCCGAAACGTGCGGCGAAGCCAAGTGGGTGGAGTGCTTCAGCGAGCCGTACAACATGCTGGCCGGGCGACAGATCGAAGTCGATGAACAGGAAAACGAGTACCCCGTCGGCAGCGGCAAGGTGACGTTCCAGTACAGGTTCAGACTCAACGTCGCCGCAGCGCCGAAGATCGTCTCGCAGATGTTCGCCGCCATGAATCAGGCGAAGAAAGCCGCCGCTCCCTCTCCGGCACGCCCTACGACGCCGGGAGCCGTGCGTCAGCCGGTCCCGGGACCGAAGCCGCTCACTCCGACTCCGCAACCCGCGAAGGTGTCTCAGAATATCATCTGACAGTTATCGGCGAAACGGATTCCCGCAGACTCGCTCGGCTCATGAGCGAGTTGCGGGAGTTCTTCGGAGCGCAAGACAATGCCTAAGAAGCCCGATGCCAACGACGCTAAGTCGTCTAAGCCCGTAGCCGAGGCGCAAGTCGAGTTGGCGACTTTCATCAACGCGCTTCCTGTTGAGACGAAGGCGGCGTGGCGCGAACTTATTCCGGTTCGCAAGCGCATCAAAGGACCTGGCTGCGTGAAAGCAGCGGACATGAAATATGTTTACGAATGGGCGCAGCGCAACGTGTTTGTGGAGCCGGCGTGTAAATACTTGCTGGAGAGGTTCCACACATGAGCGTGTTATTGCGCGAATACCAAATTCAGGCCGTTCAAGCCTGCCGCGATGCGCTCGAACGCGGCAAGCGCCGCATGGGAATCGTCTTACCCTGCGGTACAGGCAAGACGATTACGGCGATGTCTGCCGTGGCGTCGGCGTTACGCAAAGGCAACGACTGCCTGTGGCTGTGCAACCGCGAAGAACTGGTAAGCCAAGCCGTATCCGCGTTTCAGCGCGTCGCGCCTGAGATGCCGGATTGCGTCGGCGTCGTCAAGGCTGACGAAAACGACATCGACGCCCGCCTCGTCGTCGCCAGCATCCAGACGATCAGCGGCAGAGATCGTGCCGTTGAGCGAGAACGTGCACGGCTCGACGCCGCACTCGACGACTGCCAGCCGTCTGAAGTCGAAGGCATTCAGGCCAAGTTGAACGCCCTGCCGCCGCCGAGTTTCCCCAGATTAGAAGACATGCGGCCCGACAGGTTCAAGATGGTGGTCTACGACGAATTCCACCATGCCAGCAGCCGTACGTCGAAAGACGTTCTCAAGCGCTTCGGTCCCGACGTGTTCTTGCTCGGCTTGAGCGCGACGCCGGAACGCGCTGACGGCCTGCATCTCGGCGCGATCTTCACCGACGGCGTCGTGTACTCTATGGACTTGAAGACCGCGATTCGCAGGGGCTACATCTGCGACTTCGAGTACCGTTCGGTCTGGCTCGACATGAATCTCGACGCCGTGAAATCGACGGCAGGTGACTTCAACGCCAAGCAACTCGAAGACGCACTGGAACAGGCGGGCAGCGTCGAGGCCAGCGTGAAGGGCATTCTGGCGCACGCCGCCGACCGGAAATGCCTCGTCTTCACGTTGAGTATCGACCAGTCGAAACGCACCGCCGAAGGCTTGCGCGCCGCCGGGCTCAAGGCCGACTACGTGTCGTGCGAGACGCCGAACAAAGAGCGCAAGCGCATCCTGGCGGATTTCAAGGCGAATCGGTTACGCTTCGTGTGCAGCGCAGGCGTGCTGACAGAAGGCTTCGACGAAGAGAGCGCGGACTGCGCCGTGCTGTGCCGCCCGACGAAATCCAAAGTGCTGTACGTCCAGCAAATCGGCAGAGTTCTGCGTCTCTTCCCCGGCAAATCGACGGCGCTCGTCTTGGACTTCACAGGATCGGGCTCGCGGCAGAAGCCCGTCACCGTCGAGCAAATCACGGGCATCGGCCAGCGCGACGGCGAAACTTCTGAACAGGCTGAAAAGCGCATCGAGGAAGAAAAGGTTGCCGCCGGACTGCCACGCGATACCGTCGCCGCAGCCATGCTCGCCGCCGCTGAACGGGCGCGGGAGAAGCGCAAGCAGTTCGCTGCGGCGTGGACCGTGCTGAAGTCGCCGCCTAAGGGCGTCGTCGAGGCCCGGGCGATCTGCGGCAGCAACAGGAGGAAAGCCGTGATCTGGACTGACGACGGCGAATCGTGGCGCGCCTGCGTCTGGTTGACGACGGCTGGTGGTTACTACAAGATCGAGAACTATGGCGTCGGCATCGAGTTCGCCCAAGACCTGGGGCGGCATTCGATGGAAGAAATGGGGCAGAAGATTCTTACCGACGGATCTACCGCGTGGAGAACGCGGAAGCCTTCGCCTGCCATGCTCGGCATGGCTGAGAAGTGGCGTGTCGCCGTCGGCCCGGACTGGACGGCGGGAGACGTAAGCGACGCCGTGAACGCCGTGGCGGCGTGCAGCGACTTGCGCAAGTCCGTGAATGGCGTCGGGAATGAGTTGAGTTTCGACACGCCAGAAGACTTCAGGGCCGCGCTTCGCGCTGAACGCGAGGCGTCGGAAGCTGAGTACGAAGAGAAAAAGGCCGGTAAACGCGAAGAGCGGGCACAACAGACGGAGGCGTTTTGAACTCCACCCTCGAAGCCGCACTTAAATACGCCGCACTCGGGCTCGCCGTTTTCCCGTGTCGGAACAAGATACCGGTCACCCCGAAAGGATTCTACGATGCGACGACAGACGAAGTGCAAATCCGGTTGTGGTGGGACGTTGCCGAAGCGCAGGAAGTCCACGGAATCGCCATCGCGACGGGATCTAAATTCGGTATTGCGGCACTCGATATCGACCCGCGTAACGGTGGAGATGATTCACTTGACGGCCTACGGAAAGACGGTATTGAACTCGGCGCAACTCCACTCTGCCTGACCGGAGGCGGCGGCAAGCATTACTACTTCTCGATTCCTCGCGGCGTCGAATTCAAGGGCCGTTCGGCGATCCGGCCCGGCATCGACTTGAAGGCCGATGGAGGCTATTGCGTCGCGCCGCCGTCGCCTCACGCCAGCGGCAAGCCTTATCTCTGGGAATTGTCGTCGGCCATCGGAGACATCCCGCTGGCACCGATTCCCGAAGCGCTCCGGCTTTTACTTGTCCAAGACAAGGCAGTTCTGCCCGGCAGCGATGCCAAGCCGAAGCTGTCTCGCGCACTTCCCGACGAATACGCGCAGGGCACGCGACACGGATTCCTGCTGTCCGCATTGGGCAGCATGCGGCGCAAGAACTTCAGTCAACCCGCTGCGCTCGCCGCGATCCGCGAAGAGAATCGCATCAAGTGCAAGCCGCCATTCACCGAGCCCGAGATCATCACGTTGACTGCCGACGTTTTCAAGCGCTGGCAGGCGCAGGAGTCCGTCAAGATCGGCGTCGCCGTCGCGGAGGCCATCAAGGTTCCGCAGGACGACGGCTTGACCGACATGGGTAACTCAAACCGTTTCGTGGAAAAGTTCGGAGACGTGCTGCGCTATTGCTTCGCAATTAAATCCTGGGTCTGTTACGACGACAAGCGATGGGTGTTGTCGGCGCAAGGCGACGCCGAACGCGCCGCGCAGACCGTCGCCAAGGACTTGCACGCCGAAGCGCGAGCGCTGCAAGCCGAAGCGCAACGCGCCGCGAAAGACAATCGTGCCGACGATCAGGAGAAGCTGACGCGCCGCGCACAGGCCGTCGGCGCTTGGGCGAAGAAGAGCGAGTCGGCGGGAAGGGTCGCCGCGATTCTCAGCTTGGCGCAGTCGCAAGTCGAAATCGACGAAAACATTTTCGACCAGAAGCCGATGTTGCTCAACTTCACGAACGGCACCGTTGACCTCGCAACTGGAATGCTGCTTCCGCATTGCAAGACTGACTACATCACGATGATGATTGCGTTTGATTACGATCCCGACGCCAAATGCCCGTACTTCGACTATTTCCGGCTGTCCATCATGGGCGGCGATACGTCGAAGGCCGATGCCTTGCTTCGCTGCCTCGGCTATACGATCACGGGATTAGTCAAAGAACAGGTGATGTTCTGCTGCTACGGGCCGACAAGTGCGAACGGGAAATCAAAACTATTCGACGCAATCCGCGGCATGCTTGGCGACTACGCCTGTAGTGCGCCGGACGGCATGATGGAAGAACAGAATTTTGAGAAGCACCCGACTCAGCTTGCCGTGCTGAAAAACAAGCGCTTCGTCAGCACGATTGAAACCGGACAGGGCAAACGCATGGCCGAAAACCTGGTCAAGAAGCTGACGGGTGGCGACATCATCACTTCCAGAAAAATGTTCTGCGACTTCACGGAACACGCGCCGACGCATAAACTCTGGCTTGCCAGTAATTTCAGGCTCAAGATCAACCTTGACCCCGCCGTTCTCAGGCGCATTGTCGAGTTCCCGTTTGAAGTCCATTTCTGGGACGCCAAGAAAGGCGAGAGCGGCCCGGAACACTTGCGCCAAGATCCGCTTTGCGAGGACAAACTCAAAGCCGAGTATCAAGGCATCGCGGCGGCGCTGGTACGCGGATGCCTCGAATATCAACGCATTGGCTTGGCGCTGCCCAACGACATCTTGCAGGCCATCGAGGACTACAAGGCCGAGATGGATCAAGTCGGCGAATGGATTGAAGAATGCTGTTCTAGAATTCAGGGCGCACACACAAGCGGCACCGATATGTTCAGGAGCTTCGCTCTCTGGGCGGAACGCAACAAAAAGGGCCGGTTATCGCAGACGGCATTCGGACTGCAAATGGCGCAGGCCGGATGCGAGAAGAAAAAGGGCAACCTGGGCAAAATGTGGTATCAGAACATTGCGCTGAAAGAAAATCAGGAACAATGGCAGGAGCAGAGACAGCCGGGGGAGGAGGGGTGAATAGAACCGCTTCCCGAGTCTCACGGGCAAGCGATTGGTGAATCTTAGTCTTCGTAACGATTGCTCTTGTCGAGCAACCGCATCATGCTTTCCGCGCTGTCACCTAGTGCCCGCATCTTCTTCAACTCTTCTTCAGACTTCTCGATAAGCCAGATGACGCGGCCAGCGACTTGACCACCGAGGGAAATGCCGCGCTGACGGAAGAAGTTGTCGAGCGTGGCGATTTGTTCTTCGTGGTCCGGCATACGCTCCATCACGCTCTTTGACCACTTGTGCCGATCAGGGAATTTGCACGGGCTTGTCTGGTATGCACGTTCGCAGTAATCGCAGAGCCCTTTCTCGCGCAGGGCTTTGCGCCGTGCGAGTTCTGACGCGAGTTGGCCTTCTTCGTGTTCGTCCAGCCCGTAGTGTGGGTAGCTCATTTCTTGACCTTTCCTTTGCCGTCGCAGTTGAGGCAGTTCTCCTGCCAATGTCCGCTAATTTCGTCGCTCTTCCAGACCGTCCCGTTTCCAGCGCATTCTGGGCAATCCTCATCAGGCTCCTTGTAATTCGTCGCTTCAATGAACTTATGCTTCATGGCCTCTTTTCCATCTTCCATCATCTGCCCTAGCAGGATGTCCTGCTTGTCTCCGCGCAGAAGCGCGATGCGGTGGAGTTGCAATTGCTGGAAGATCGCCGCCGCCAGCTTGATTCCTGTTGCGCTCATCTATCGAACCTCCAAGATGTGGGGATGTTGGTTCGCGTACCACTTTGCGTGAGCCTCGCACAATCTCATATGCGGTCCGCGCTTCTTGCGGGCTTCACCAAGCCAGTAGTTTCTGACGATGGGTTTCACGGCGCCAGAACAAGGTGGACACCTGAAGGCGGCGGCGACAGCTTCTTGATTCTTGTATGTGCAAGAGCGGTTCATTTGCGCACCATGCGAGCCACGGAGGATTCCAGCGGGTTGTACGCCTCATGCACAACGGGCCAGCCCTCGAACACCCAATGCGCCTTGAGAGCGGTGACGACGCGCACGAGTTCCTTGGCATCCGCCACGATGTGGAACGCCTGTTCGATGTCGTGGAGCGTGATTCCGCCTCCGGTGCAGTAGGCGTCGATCTTGTCGAGTTCCGTGCGCCTCTCGTTCGGCGTGAGTTTCTGCATCATCGCCTTGTTCTTCTGCATCTCCCACTCTGCGAGGTCCGATCCGTTCGCGGTGGGGCAGGATGAACGGGACAGTTCTTCGGTGGTGAACGTGCGCGGTTCTTTCACGATCTTCTGGCCGAACCTGTTGAATCCATTCATGAGTCTTCTCCTTTTTCGGTGCGGATCGTCAGTGATCCGGCTTAAGTCGCCTGCCGCCGGTAGGCGGAACAGGCGAGCAGTGGAGCTAGACTTTTTCTGCGGCGTAGGCGTCGAGCGCGACGGCGACGGATTCACGGAGAACTGCGTCCCTCGCGGCCCACGCGGCGTCCCTCGCGGCGGCACTCGCGGCCCTCGCGGCACTCGCGGCACTCGCGGCGGCCCTCGCGGCGTCCCTCGCGGCGGCAGTCGCGGCCCACGCGGCGGCACTCGCGGCGGCACTCGCGGCGTCCCTCGCGTCCCTCGCGGCGTCACTCGCGGCGGCACTCGCGGCACTCGCGGCACTCAAATCAACAGCGTTCGCGCATTTGTCAGCGGCGTCATTCAGCGGTTTTTTGTGTTTGTCGGACGAAATTGTCGCGACGGCGCGCAACGCCATCGGCAACACGCGACGAATTGTGCCGAGCGCAACGCTTTTCACCCACGCCGAACGATCTCTGCCAGTCGTGCCGATCTGGGCGAGAGCGAGAGGCAGAAGCGCTTCGGCACGCGCCGCGTTGGACGACCACGAGGCATCGTTGATTTTGATGCTGAACTCGCGATCCGGATTGGCGACGCACGCGGGCGAATCGCTGAGATCGCCGCCGCAGGCCAGCGAGATCGCGCCTTCGATACAGGTCTGATTCGTGTCGCCGATCCCGGACACGAGACCACGGGCGAAAATCTGTTTCAGCTTATCGATGTCGCATGTCTTGTTCATGTCGGACAGCCTCGATTCGTGGCCGGGACGATTCCCGGACCGAGATCGCGTTGCGCCAGTTAGACGCGAACGCGATGGGAAGGAGTTACAAGCTAGATCGTCTCTTTCTTGAAATGGCCGGGGTCGCCGAAGATGCGCTTGGAAAGCTCTTCAACCGCCTCATGCTCGGCGTCGAATCCGCCGCCGTTGAACGGAAGTCCTGGCCTCTCGCCGTCGATTTTCTTCAGCATGACTTTAGCCGCGTAGTAGTCGAGCTTCTCCATCTTGCCGTCAACGACGGCGAAGAGCGACACGCGGCGGTTGATCGCGCTCGGGCTGTTGCGCGTGAGGGCGCAAATCGTCTGTCCACCCTGAAGGTGCGAGCGGAGCCAGTCAAGGCAGCGGTTGTGTTCACGGCTCTCCTCAACTTGCGTCGGACCCCACGGCTTAGGGCTGCTGGTTGCGCTCATGGCTACGCCTCCTCAATCTGGAGATGACGGGCCGCGAAGTGGTCGTGATCGCTGTCGAGGTAGTATCCGACGCCGGACACTTCCTGGCCTTCGCGAAGGTTGAGCATGAATACGACCATGTCATCGTTATCCGCCGTGACTTCCAGCCGGTGCGAGCCGCACTGAACGTCCATGACGATCTGGCGATCCGACCGCTCTTCAACGTCGATGACGGTTCCGGTGAATCCAGCTACTCCGCTACTCTTCGTCGTGTTCATGGCTTAGGCTCCGCGTTGCAGATAACAGCGTTTTGTAGGTCTGTAACAAAGATAACATGAAAAATGTGGAGTGTCAAGGCTGATAATCAGATTTTTTTATCTTCCATGCCGTCCGCGATTTCGCGCTGACCTTCGTCGCTTCTCAAGTATTCGAGGGCGCGCTGCGCCTCTTCATGTTCTGCGATGAGGCGCTTCGCTTCGTCGTCGATGGCGCGTTGCGCGGCTTCAGCTTTCCAGCGATGGCGCTGCGCGACGGCTTCATCGAGAAGCCTACGAACGTGCCCGGCGAGGCTTGACCTGGCGTCGAATGCGGCCTGTCGAAGCATCTCGTAAAACTCTTCGGGGAGCGGGACGGTAAGATTTTTCATTTTGGAATATCTCCTTTGGATTTGAAGTCGAACGCGGAAGGCTGGTGAACCTGGGTCGGTTTCTTGGGGTCCATTTAGCACGCCCCTTTCGTGGCGGCGCGAGCTTCGATGATGAGACTACGCACGTTGCGATCCACGCCTTCCGGGCCGACAGAAATGCCGCGCTCAACCCACTGATCCCAGCGGTTGCTGACCAACTCGATGAGTTCGCGGGCGAGGCGGGGAGTCTTCTGCCCCGCCTCGAAGCTGGCCTTGGCAATCTCGAAAATCTCCATGTCCCGGAGGACGCGCTTGGAGCAGGGGCCGCCTCCGTGCCCCGTACGTCCCTCGAACATCCTCTTGGTGACTTCAGCCGCCCACCTGTTCTGCGGCTTGTCGTGTTCTTCCTTCTGGGCAGCAACAGCCTCGCGGACCTCTTTGAGAGCCCGCAGATTCATCGGGGAGGGCTCCATTTACGCACCCTCCGCATTCTTGACGATCTTGCGAATCTCGGAAGCCCACACGCTGTTCGGTTCGATGGTGACATGCTCGCCGTGACCGAGGGCGTCCGAAATCTTGCCGAGTTCGTGGAGGAGGTCAGGAGCCGCCGCGATCAACCGGGCGTCGGCCTCGGAAGCGACCGGGTGTGCGTTCTCCTTCCCGCAGTAGGACCAGTAGTGCGCCCACGAGGACCACGGGCCGGGAGTGTGCTTGGGAAGCGGGCCAGCTTTCGGCAGGGGATGGCTCATTTTTCGTCTCCTTCAAGGGTCGGGGTCATTCCCGACACCGTGTTTATAATGCATGGGTTGGTCAGTGTCAATATAAATTATATTTTCGTAGTGTCTCGTGTAATACGGTAAATGCGAGAGGGTTTAAGTCCTTGTGAGCCAACGACTTAAGCGATTTGAGAGGGTCTAGATAGTTCCTCTCTTTTCTTACTTCTCTAGTAGTATATCTAACTTCTTTAGGTAGGACTCGCTATATACGAGAATAGAGAGAACTGTCTTATTTTTGGGCTTTTCGATTTTGTAAGTCTATGTCTGGTAATGGTTTATGGAAATAGACGGTTGCGATTTAACCCTCCGAAACCCTCCGTAAACCCTCTCTATTTTGATATAATAGCTTTTTAAGTTCTTGGCTTTAAAGGATTTGCGCAAGAGATAGTTTGGAATTCAAACCCTCTTGTGCAGAAATGCACGCTGGCGCGGGTTTGGTGGAGAGGGGAGGAACGGCGCGGACTACAGCGCGTGGCGCTTGCAGTACTCGACTACGGAGGCGGTCCAGATACAGACTCGGCTTGACGTTCCGTTGCCGGTTCGGAACGCGGACACCTCGCCTCGGTCAACCATGCCTCGCAGCGTTGGCCAGCTGCATTTGAGGACATCGCATGCGTCCCTGGTCGTCAGAGTCAAACTCGACATCGGGTTCGCGACCGTGGACGCACGGCGCCAGCGGCCTTCGTTCTCCTTGGACGCCTTCCTAGGCATAACCGAAAATCTACCCCCCGTCCCGGGCCACAGTCAAGCCCTGCGTTGAGATTTCTCGTCCGCCGTCCCGGACATCGACCCCTCCCTAGATCGTGCGTTTGAAGGCCCTTTCTGTCGATTTGTCTAGTTTTGCACGCTCTAGGATTCTCGGGTCAGGACATGCTACCGGTCCATGACGATTTAGTATGGTGCCAAAGCATTTGGGAGGGAGCGGTTTTCCCTCGGTGGCGCAGCGAGCTTGGACGCTGGCGCGGGGCCATGCGGGATGGCGCGCTCTCTCCCCCGGGCAAGCTCAGCGCATGGAGAGGAGAGGCATCGGCCACGGCCCGGCGATGGACGCGGGAGGGGAGCGGGCCTGCGGTGCACCAGGGCCGAGGCGAGGCGAAAAAAATGTCGAGCGGCGAAGGGGGTCGGTTATCAGGTCGATTGCCCGAGCGCGAGGGACCCGTGGGATGGATCGTTCCATTCCCACCCCACCCTCCTCGATAAAAAAAAATAATTTTTTCCATTTCGCCTTTCCATGTTGTAAATTCAAGGCGTGAAGCTAGACTTCCTGTCCTGTGTTCTGGTTCTCGCTGAGGAGAAAAAGAAGATGTCCGACAAGCTGCGTCCGCTCGGCAATCGCATCGTGGTCCGCCCCGAGAAGGCTCCGGAGAAGTCGAAGGGCGGCATTCTGATTCCCGAGCGCAGTCAGGAGCGCGACCGCGAGAATCGCAGGGGAGAAGTCTTGGCCTGCGGTCGCGGCAAGCTGTTGGACTCAGGCGAAGTCGCGCCGATGCAGATCGCCTGCGGAAACGTGGTCCTGATTCCGAAGTACGCCGGGACTGAAGTCAAGGTTGACGACGTGGAGTACGTGATCTGCGACGCCGACGAAGTTTTCGCGGTGATCGAATGAGCGAGGAACGAGCGAAAGACCCGCTCAACGAAATCTTTTACACCGATCTTCCACTTCAAGAACTCACGCGTGACGACGAAGGCTGTCCCGCCAAGGCTCGCGTCTGCGTCATGCGCGACGGCAAGGTACTGGCTTTCATAGAAGTGAACTGCAAGTCGGAAGAAGACGCCGAAGCCCTCGGGAAGTGGATGTACAAGGCTGCGATCAGCGCGGTTCCGGACGCCGACGCCGTGTCGCTTCAGTTCGGCAACCAGATTTTCGAAACGAGTCGCTTTTTTAAGTTCGAAAAAGGCGCTGTCATTTGCGGAGTCGCGGTGTCATGACCAACGAACCCGACTCGATGTCTGCTGAAGGCGCAGTCGCAAGAAGCTGCGACGCCTGCGGCGCATGGACCGCGACGCCGCTCAAGGACTATCGGAGCGGCCAGCACTACGGCGCGGCCTGCGACAGCTGTTTTCGTCGGTGGGCCGATCCCGGCGTGAACGCCAGTTATCTCGACTCGTGGCCGGAGTTCGTCAAGAAGGCGCGGCAGAAGCACGCCCTTGAGGAAATACAGCCGCCGCCCGAGATTCGCGCTGACGATGTTCGCCTGAAACCGACGCACATCATCGCCCCGCTCGAATCCGAGCCCGTCGAAGAAGACTGGCTCGCCGTGTGGAACTTCGCCAAGAAGCTGTATCCCCGTGATTTTCACGCCGACGCCAAGCCCGATAAGTTCCAGCTTGAGTACGTCAAAAAATCCTGGAACGGCTATCATTCGGGCTGGTATCGCGAATACATCAGACCGCTTTACGAGGCTGAGAAACGAGCGAAGAAATGAGCGAAGCCATGGACGACGCCGAGCGCGGAATCTTTGAGCCTCACAACAGGCCCGCGCCGACGCTGGAGCAGCGCATCGCCTATCTCGAAGAGCAGCTAGTTCTGGCGACGCAGGAACTCGTGAGGCACCAACTCACGATCAATCACCTGTCTCGCGGGCAGACGATTGTGCAGAAATCGAAGCCTGGATTCGAGGAAGTTGTGATCGAGGTGCCGCTGCCCAGAGGCGCGCCGCTGTACAAGCTCGTGCTGGCCGCCGAGGAGATGCAGCAGCCGAGCGCACTCGTCGATCCGACGGGGCGCAACTTCGTGAAGCCGCCGTCTGCGAACGGGAACGGGAAAAACTGATGAAGCCGAATGAAATTCAAGAGAAGTTCCTGAAGGAGAAGAAGCGCCGCTTCGCGGTCTGGAGCGAAAATCGCCCGATGCATCCCGGGACGACGCCCATGTTTTACAGGCTGCTTTGCGAAGCCGTTTTCGAGGTGTCGAAAAACGGTGTCAAGCAGGTCGTTCGCGGCGTTCGCGTGGGGTACAAATAAATGCCCGACGCCGCCAAAAACCTCGCCGACCTGAACCCGATGAGCGCCGAGTTCGTCGCCGAGGTGGATCGCCTGCGCGCCGAAGCAGAGGAGCGTCTGACGAAATCGCCGCGCATGGCGCTGGTGATCCCGCGTGGCGACATGAAAAAGCTGTGGCCCGGCGGCATGCGTCTCGAACCGAGTGTCGTCACCGATGCGAAAACAGGAGCCGCGAAAGAGATCCCGGGCAACGTCGCACCGGTCATAGAAAAGGTGTTGCCCAAGACGAAAGTGGTAGAGTGCGAGGTCAGCGGGGACTACCTGTTCGTGATAGTCGAATAAGACGCGGTAAGGTTGATAAGGAGCCTCGCATGGGATGGGCCGCCAGAGCCGCAAGACAAGCCGCAGCCGCGCAAGGAATCGAGTGGCGCGGCGTCGAAGTCACGCATTCGCGTCAGAACCACATCGCCAAGAAGATGAGTGCGGACTACGAGAAGCGCCGAAACGCCGAGGCGCTGCCCGTCGTGCAGACCATGGGAGCCGTGGTGCGCGGCGTCACCGATCCGGAGACGCGAGCCGAATTTGAACGCAGGATTTCGCGAGGCCAGAAATAAAAATGCCGAAGTTCATGCCGAACGACGAAGACATGCGTCAAACCGTCAACTCGATTGAGCGCAGCGAGCGCAAGTTCAAGCCCTGGCGTGACGAAACCGAATTCTTTAACGGCCTCTACGTCAACGACTTCTACACGTACAACGAAGCCAGTCCCGGCGGCGAGATCGGCGGCATCGGTCGCGGCGTCACGACGACTGTAGTGCGGAACGGCGTCTATTTCAGCGTCAACGCCGCGATTCGGCGCAAGCAGATCAAAAACCCGGTGTTCGAAGCCGAGCCGCAGATTTCCATGATCCAGCTCGACGGTCCCGACGGTCAGCCCGTCGAAGTCGAGTCGAGCTACGCCGCGTATGCGCAAGGCGAGTGCGCGACGTACATGGCGCGGACCATGAAACTCAGCGACCAGATGATTCCTGTCTTGGAAGAAAACGAAATCGGCAACGAGGCGTGGCTGAAAATTGTGTCGTGGGACGGTGCCGACGCGCCGGAAACCATGGCGTGGGTGATTGACCCGTCAGGCGACGGCGAAGACGATCAGACCAGCAATCGCAAGCTGAAGGCGAGGAGGCCCGTGAATTCGCTGGCGAACGCCCGGTTTCCGGGCGCGATTTTCGTCTCGAACGCCGACGTGATCTGCGATGCCGATGCCGTCATGGCGTCGGAATTCACGCGCATCACGCATCGCATCGTGAAACCGTTGTCACAGATGAAGACCGCCGAAGTCACGGACTACGGCTTCGAACAGGATCAGCGCACGGGGAACTACAAGTACGTCCCGGTCATGGAAACCGATCCGGAAACCGGCGAGCAGAAGCCGAAGCGCCGAAAGAAGTACATGAACTTGGACGGACTCGTGGGAAACTACGAGTTCTACATCGAGAAGCGCCTCGCCGGAATGAAGCAGGACAAAAAAGGCGACATCCGGAACGCCGTCATGGGCCTGACCGAACACGATCCCAAGGACTACCTCGTATTTTTCGAGGAGAGCTTCAAGGTTCCCGCCGATTCCGGCATGGTCGAGAGTCATTTCGGTTTCGTGCCGAAGACCATCGACGGCTTCTGCTACGGCTGGAAAACCTACGTCGAGCAGACGGGCGCGAACAAAGACGAAGCGCCGACCCTGATCCGGTTCGACTTCTATCCGGTGGATCTTGGCGGCTTCTGCCTGAAGCGGCTGCAAGGCAGGCCGAAGGCGAATTCGCAGAAGGGCTTCTCGTGGATTCGAAATGCGTTCGAAGCGCAGGCGCTTGAGAACTATTGGGACAGCTACGACACGGATTGGTACTCCGCGGTCAAACCCGTCAACGTCTGGGATCGCAACAAAGTCGATCCCGCGCTGATCAACTCCGTGACGCAGACCGGAGAGCACCTGTCGAACGTGCTGGCCGACATCCCGGCGGGCGGATCGCTACGTGACGTGATGTTCACGACCCAATTCCAGGATTCGCCGCAGGGCGTGTCGGTCATGAAGATGCGCATGCGCAGCATTCAGGACGAAGCCAGCGGAGCCAGTGCAAATCAAAGGCTTCAGTCCTCGGGCGACGTGTCGGCTACGCAGTCCAGCCTGATTTCGCAGAGCGCCGACGACCAGACGGCGTTTGACATCGAAATCGTGAAGGCGTTTGTCGAGGACGTTGTACTGGCGCAGATGCGCGTATTCATCGCCTCGCTGCCGCCGAGCGGTAGATTCGAGATCCCGGGTAGTGACGGCGCGTTCGTCCTGTTCGATCGCATGCAGCTTGACTTGTCGTGCGTCTACAGGCTGACGTACACGAGCTTCAACCAGGCTCCGAATCCCGTGCAGAACAAGCAACTCGGCGAGTTGACGAACAAGATCATCAATACGCCGCCGCAACTCTGGGAAAAGATGATGCCGTTCTGGGAGATCGAGGCCGCGCAGTTCACGCCCGCCGTCATGTCGGCGTTCCGAAAATTCCAGAAGGGCCTCGGCGACAAGCCCGACACGGACCCCATGAAGGAACACGTCTTGATGGGCGTCGGCATCGCCGTCGAGCCCGACCCGAACGAGAACTTTATCGAGACGGTGCCGAAGCACAAGAAGATGCTTCAGGAAGTCACGTCGAACCCGATGTTTGCGCAGTGGAACGAGCCCGTGAAGTCGAAGAATCCGAAGCAAAACGGACAGGTCCCGCGCACGCTTCTCGCCATTCACTACAAGAAGTCGTGCAATCTCGCCATTGCCAAGGGGCTTGGACCTGCCCTTGGCCTGCAACCAGATCAGGCCGGTTCGCAGTCGAAAGGCGGGCCGGGCAACGCGAGAGGCAGCGCGCAGGACTCGGGCAGGACGACGCAGCAGCCGCCGGAATCCGGTGCGGTGGAGGCGGGCGCGAATTCCGTAGAGATGACGAGCGCGTAAACCAGAGGAGATCGTAAAAATGCTCGACAAGCAGGGAGTCGCCAACGCGCTGCGTCAGCAGTTCGGCCCGCACGCAAAAATTGACAAAATCGAGCAGACCTCGATGGCGAAGATGGCCGCCGAGCGCGCCGAGACGTACAAGCGCAGCGAAGAAAAGAAGAGGATGCAGGGCGACTTCGGCGCATACGGCAAGAAGTCCAAGCAGAAGCATTACGTCAACCTTGAAGACGGCGAATGCTGGTGGCTTGTTGTCGGCATCGGCAAGGACGCTCCGGAACGCTACGAAATCACGATGCCCGGGCGCGCTCATCACGTCATCCGCGTCGTCCCCGAATCGGCGTGGCATCGCCACGACTGCGACGGCTGCGAAAAAGAAATCTTCTCCGATCCCGGCGATTGTCAGGAGCGTCGCGTCTGGCTGTGTCAGGGGTGCCGCGTCGAGCAGGGATTCTTCCACGAGTGGGAATCGCAGGCGCGGCGCGACTACAGGCGTCGCATCGAGAGCTTCACGAAGAAGGGTATCGGCGGCCTTGAACTGCGAAATGAAAACTTGGGCTGCTTCATGTCGGGTCACGGCGATCCCGCGTTTGTCGAACACATGAGGCGCACAGGGCAGATACAGGTCCGGAAAGACGAGCGCGGCAACCCGTGCGAGTACCTGATTTCGAACTCGCGCAAGCACATGAACGAGCAGTTGAAAAACTTCAACGACGCGCAGAAGCGCGCCGAAGACCGGGGCTGGCGCGGCACGTACTCGCACGGCTCCTACGACGTGAAGCGCTTGAACCATGGCGGAATGTCGCCGAGTCGTTCGGATCGGTAGAATGCGTCTAGAGATATGGTAGACCTCTACGGCGGTCTTGATCCGAGGCCGACGCAGCGCCGCGTCATGAAGTGCAGGAAGCGCTTCATCTGCGTCGCCGGGAACAGATACCCGGGAAAGACGACCGCCGCCGAGTGGAAAATCATGGATTTCTGCTTGGCGAATCCCGGCGTCGAGGGGTTCATAGGTCGATGGGAAAAGACGCGGCTTTACTCGACGACCATCGCGCTCTGGCGAAAGCTGTTCCCCGTCGCGGAAAAAGGCGAAGAGCCGACGGAGTGGAACGGCGTTTACAAATTCGTTCCCGAAGACTCTCTTGAGCCCGACTTCATCAAGTTCAAGAACGGCTCTCTGATCCACATTCTGAACTTGCAGAAGCACGCTGACAAGTTGCGCGGCGGCAACTTCAGCTTCGGGCTCATCGATCAGATGGAGGAGACAACTCCTCAGGTCTGGACGGATGCCGTCGGGTCTACTCGCGCTCCGGTGTGGATGCGCGACGAAAACCCGCCCTACGCCTACAGTCTGGACAAGCGCGGCAAGAAAATCAACCTGTCCGACGAACGCCGCTTCATCATCGCGACCGTCAACAAGACTCGTGAGTGGTACTGGATCAGGCGACTGTTCAAGGACCACAAGACGATTGATCGCAAGGAACTCGCGCCGAACGAGGCTCTGCGTTACGAACTCATCGAAAACCCGTGGGACGAAAACAAGGAAGCCGTAGAAGGCGGGTTCTATGAAGACCTGAAGTCAAGCGCGACCTCGCAAGCCGACATCATGTTTCAGGTCTACGGCGAAGACCCGTCGGAATTCGGACTCGTCTTCCCCGACTTGGACAGGCGAACGCACGGGAAGAGATTCGAGTTCTCCGACCTGAAGGACGCCAGCTATTTCATCGGCTACGACGAGGGCTTCCGACCGGCACCGAGCGCGTTTCTCTTCATGGCGATCACGCCGGACGGCACGCACTGGTGGCGCGCCGCGTACAAGAAGTCGCACACTGGAATTCCGCAGCACAAGGCTACGCTGCACGAGATCGCTAACCGCATCGGCTTCCCACTCTTTCCAAAGAGTTGCCGCTACGTCGCGGACCCGTCGGTGAGCGGCAAGATGGACGGCATGGGAGCTACGATTGCCGATCAGTGGGGAATCCGCGACTGGCCGTGGGAAAACGGGTCGCGTGATGAGGTCGCCGGACTTGAGATCATGCGGACGTTGATGCAGAAAGACGCGACGGGAAAAACAAAGTGGGTGATGCACGAAGACGACTGCGAAGACTTCTGGGACGAACTAGGCGACGCGAGTTACGACGAAGAAAGACCAGGAAAGATTCTCAAGCGCTGCGTCAAACATCTCATCGACACCGCACGCTACATGGTCTTGAAAGCCCGTGCGCCTTACGAGCGCGTCGAGCCCGTGAATCCCGACGGCAAGTGGACGTGGAATCCTACGTCGAAGAAGGTTCAGCTTGCGCGGAAGGGACTGTCGTGGCTGGCTCCGGAGCGGGGAGAGAAGACGCGGCTTTTCGTGCCGCGTGACGAGCGGCATTCCGCGCCCTGATGCGTTCGGCTTGCGCGGCGCGCATTTCCGGTGTCCATGTGTGAGCCTTGCGCTTCTTCGGCGCTTCGACGCTGTCGTTGATGCCCAAGCCGCCGCGATCCACCTTGACGACGTTGAGCGTCTGCGACGGCTTTTCGCTCTGCTTGGCCTTGACCTGCAAGATTCCTTTGACGATTTCCTTAATCATGTCTTTTAGGGTGAGGCCCATCTTGCACTTCATCTCCGGATTCTTTTCCTCGACCATGGCGTCACAGAGCGAGATGAACGCGGCCTTGTAGTGCGCGCCGCCGGGGATGAAATTCTGGAAGTAGTCCCAAGACAGTTCGTCTGAGACGCGGCGCAGGAAGTGAGGGTCTTCCATGGTGACCTCAACGGGGATCGGTGTTTTTTTTATTTCGGGCTTCGGCTCGAAGCCGGGTTTCCACTTGATCGCGATTTCCAGTGCATCGCGATTCACGCCGGAAAGAGCCGAGGCTTCCAAGCGCCTCAGCTCTTTCCTCGTCTTTTCGATCAAGTGCGGATCGCTTTCGCGGCCCACGGTCTAGCGCATCTCGGCGGGAGTCGGGGCCATGACCTCCTCGAATTTCCAGAGGACGGTCTTGCCGATCCACGACTTGAAGAGAACCATGTTCTCCTCGTACTCCGAAATTTCCTTTTTCTCCTTGGCGTTCCAGCCGTCTGAGAACGGACACCAGAGGATCTTCGGGAACGCGGCTTCGCCCTGCCTGCCGGTGGTCTGCGGATTCTTGGCCTGCGTCTTGAAAACGTCCATGAGCGCCAGCACCGAGCCTTCGTTGAGCGGATGGACTTTCGCCGTGGACTTGTCGTAGCCGAACGCGCCCTCATGCGTCTCGACGCGGTACGGGATGTCGGAGAAGAGAACCGAGCGGTCGTGCGTCGTGATCGTTTTCGTCCCCTTGTCGGCCATGCCTGTCGTCGAAACCATCGCCATGTACTCGGGTTCCGGCGCTTCGACTTCGCCCGGCTCCTGGATCTGTTGTACGAGTTTGAAGTGCGGCCACATCGCTTTTCGGACGCCTTCCCATGTCGCGGACAGACGCCACGAGTCGATTTCTGCGATATCGGCGATCCAGCGGAAAATAGGAATCCTCGCGATGGCGGTCTTGATGTCTTTGCCGTCCGCGCCTTTTGTCGTCACGATCTTCGCTGGCTCGCCTTTGGGCCAGACCATGAAGCGCACGTTCTGCACACCAGCTTTCATCCCCTGTCCTTCACGCGGGACGAGTGTATTAACCCGGTCAGCGGCCATTCTTGAATCTCCTTTTGTCCGTTCCGGCCCGCACGACATTGCGCGGGGTTTCGGGGACGGATGGAAATGTACGAGATTTGTCTTGATTCGCAAAGCGTTTCGTTGTGGAATCTTCGACGCTAAAGACGTGAACATGAAAACAAGGAGAGGAAGCAATGGCTGATGACGCCCTAGCTTCTGGCCAACCCGAAGCGGAGACGGTCGAAAAGACCCCCGACGCCAAGGAAACCCAGACGCAGACCGCCGACGCCTCGACGGAAACGACGGAAACGCCCGTTTTCACCCCGGAAAAGATCGCGGAAAAAGATCGCGCCGCGCTTCTCAAATGGGCCGACGAACGAGCGGAGGAAATTCATCGGAAGAAGCTGAACGAAGTGGGCTACGGCGTTGCCCGAGTTCCGCAGCAGCACAGGGAACGGTTGAAGCAAAACCCCAACCTGATCGCGGAACTCGAAGCGGAACGCGATGCCTTCAGGCGTGCAGCGTTGACCGGTGGCGTGGGTCCGCAGGGCGGGAACGGCGTCAACAAAACTGAAGACACGAAGGAACCTGTCGATGATCTTGAAGGGGATGTCCGTGCGTTTCTGATCTCAGTCGGCAACGATCCCGAAGACCCCGATTTTCCGAAGATGCTTCGTTACAAGGTCGCGGAAGAGCGGATGCGGGAATCGCGGCAGGCCAAGAAACAGAAAGCGCCGGACGTAGAAGGCGTCGTAGAAAAGAAGCTCACGGAAAAAGAAAAAAAGCGGAAGGAAGAAGAAGCCGCTGAACAGTGGGCTGAAATTCAGGCGTCGCCGGAATACAACGATCCCAAGACAGGGCCGGAATTTGAGGGGAGACTGAATCGCAAGATCCGCGAACTTGGACAGGCAGGCCAACTGCGCTCGTTCAAGCAAGTCGCGGAACTCGTGAAACAGGAGATGGCTCCCGCGAAGAAACCGGCTCAGTCGAACAAGCTCCCGATGGGTGAAACGTCTTCTGGAAAAGTCGCGTCAACCGCCAAAACGGACCCTTGGGCTATTCACAACGAAGCCATGAGGGCCGCTGGACTTGATCCCGACAAGCCGTGGGATATGAAGTGAGTCCAGTCCGGTCCCTCTCTGATCGAGGGACAAACCGATGGGCGGCATCGCAGGGAATACTGAATCCAGGGTGTACGACACGTTTTTCGCGTCCACGAAAGCGGCGTATGTTGACGAGCCCGTGGACTCGTACTACAAGGAACCCGTAACGAAGCAGTGGGCGTTCGGGCTGTCGGATGCGGGCGGCAAGTTCGGCGAGCGTCTCGAATTCCCGGTCATGCTCGGGAGTTTCAACGGATCGTCGAAGCTGGCGTTCGGCTCGCTCGACACGGTGACGCCGCAGGATTCCGAGATCAGCACCATCGGATGGCTGTCGCCGTTCACCTACGCGGGCAGCGTCGGCATGTCGAAGCAGAAGATGCGGGCGAACGACAACGCGACGAAGTACAAGTACGCCAAGGGCCAGCTTGACCAGTTCATCAGGGGCCAGCACGCGCAGATCAACAACGATTTCTGGGCGGCGACGCAGGACGTTCTTGCCGTCACGAGCTTCGCTGTCGTTGTCTCGACGACGACTTCCAGCGGCTCGGCGTTTAACCTCTCGCGCTCCACGTATTCCAAGTGGCAGCAGACGTATACCAACCTCGGCGGCGTCGCGGCAAGCGTCGGTCTGCTCAACGGCATGCGCGACACCGAACACGCGATGCGGCGTGGCCCGACCAGCGGAGGTCCGGACACGATCTTCTGGAACGACACACTCGACGCCATCTGGCAGCGGCTCTCCGACAACAAGGAGCGCACGGAGATGGCGACCGGCGGCAAGGGCAAGAAGCCGATCATCTCGGAATCCATCGTCTTCCGGAAGTGCATGACGTATCCGGAACCCGTGGATTACCCCAACTCGACGACGTGCCGGATGTTCGATTCCGCGCACTGGCACTACAAGGAATTCCAGAGCGATCTGCCCGGCGATGCCAAGTCGCCGTACAACGACGGCGCTGGCTGGTACGCCTACCCGGTCGTGCAGAGCGGAGCCGTCTGGTGTGACAGCCTTCGGTTCGGTGCGGCGATCATCGGGAACTTCCTCGCGTCGTAGGGCTCAACTGATGCTGTTGAAATACAACTCGCCGCCACGCAGAACGTGTACGTGGCCGCAAACAGAAAGGAAGTGAAGGATGAGCGCGGACATTCTCGCTCCGTATGTCGGTCAGGCTCCGACCACCGATCCGAAGGCTCGCGTCGGCATGAAGATCAGCGTGACGCTTTCGGCGCGGTGCCGTTTCACGGCGATCTACACCAGCATCACGACGCAGGCTACGACCGCGCTGACGGATATCGTCGCGTGGGATCTGGCGGCGACTGGCGAAGTGCTGTGCAACGTCACGGCAGACACTTCGGCCTACGTGAACTACATCGTCGGCCTGCCGATCACGTACCTCGGCGGCGTGGCGGCGTGGGCGCTGGCGAAGTACGCTTGGGTCCAGACCTCGGGCAACCTGATCGTGACGCCCGACGGCACGCAGCTTGGCAACGGTCTTCTCGGAGACGGCTCGGTTGCCGCGGCAGAAACCATGATGGCGGCTTCGACGGACGGCATGGTGGATACGTGGGCGACGGACGCCGGTAAGGACATCGGGAAGTGCATGGAGAACGATGCTCCGGCGATCCAGATTTTTGTGCTTAACTGCCCGGCGGCGGGTTCCTTCTACTAAACCAGGAGTCGAACAATGATCGCGAACGACAGGAAGGACAAGGACGGCAATCCGATTCCGCTGAGCAAGGACGAGAAGCTGAAGAACGCTCAGGAGATGCTGGACAAGAACCAGATCACTCAGGAGCATTTCGACGCCATCGCGAAGAACCTGAGCAAGCCCGGGAAGTAAACTCGATGCCGGAGGGAGCATAAAAACTCCCTCCGGTTTTCAGGAAATCCTTCATGCTGGCAACGACGGAAAGCGTCCATGATTTCGTGGTGGCCTCGGGTTGTCGGCTCAGCGCCGACTTGATCCGGGCCAACGCACGCGAAATGCATACGACGATCTGCCGATTCCATCCGTGGGATTTCCTGAAGACCGAAGGCCAGATCACGACGATTGCGGATTACGTCACCGGCACTGTCGCCATCACTCAGGGCGATACCGCCGTGACGTTCACCGGATCGACGCCGATCGCGTCGATGATCACGAGATTCATTCAGCCCGGCGCGACCGACGGCTCAAACGGACGCTGGTACGGGTTCCGCAGCATCAACACCGGAGCGGGAACCGCTGTCCTTCTCGATCCGTGGGAAGGCGCGACGGTGACGGCGGCGACGTTCTGCATTCGCCAGCGCTACTACCGCCCGCCTCCGGACTTCGACAAGGCCGAGGTCGCGAAAGAGACTTCGGGAAATCAAGTCGTGTGGTGGAAGAGCCGCGAGCAGTTCGAGCGCGAATATTCGCAGTCAAGCGCCTCCGGTCAGGTCTGGCATCTCGTTCCGGCCCCGGCGTCCCGCGTGGTTCTCTACAACACGGGGACGTTTGCCATCACGCAGGGCACGGCGACGGTGACGATCACAACCGGAGTCGTGAATTCGATCCGCGACAAGGGCAGGCGTTTCCGGGCTCCGCAGTTTCCGCAGCTTGGCGACTTCACGATTCTCGACGTGTCGGAAGGCTTGAACACGTACACGCTGGATCGCAACTGGAGCGAGATGACTGTCGCCGGGCAGGGCATCTACCAAGTTGATCCGATTGGCGAAAAGCAGATCGAGCTCTACCCGAATCCTTCGACGGGAAACTCTTCGATTCACTTCAACTACTTCCGCGTCCCACCTCCGCTTTGCGTCGAGACGGACTATCCTGTTTGGCCTGCTGAGATGAACGACGTATGGAAGCAGGCGACGCTCTTGCGTTGCTTCGCGCCGAAGCCTTCGGACTTCGAAGCCGAGTTTCAGATTCTCATGCGCAACTTCATGAAACGCCAAGGCGAGCAGTCGAACGAAGTCATTCCTGCCGGAAGATGGGGAATGAATCGGCGCGGAGGATCGAATTTCCCGAGCAACTTCCAACCCTGGTCAGCGTGGGGAGGCCGATAAATGGCGCTTTTCCAAATCGGCCCCTGCACCGCGCTTCCACGAACTCAGATTCTCGGCGGAACCGTCGTCATCGCGTTTAATACGTGGACGACCGCTGGCGTTTTGGGCACGCCCGGCACGTCGATTACGATTGAGATTTACGGACCCGATGGCGCGATTCTCGTTGCGTACACGGCGGCGACGGCTGGCGTGACGGGAAACTACACCTACAACTTCGTGACGACGACGGCGTATTCGCCCGGCGTCTACGGCGCACGAGTCAAGACAGTCGACGGCGGAATCACCAGCATTCAAAACTTCCCGGCCCTCCTGACACTGACGGGCCAAGCGGCTTAACAAAACCTCAAGCGAAGGAGAACGCAAATGTCCGGATGGCCGATTCAGCAGACTTCGAACACGATTCTCAACGTCGGGACTGTTGCCGCCGCAGGGACGACGCTGGCGACGGGGACCGCTATCGACTCGTCGCTGTACTACGTCATCAACGTGACGGACGCCGACGGCACGAAGGGCGTCACGCTCCCCGTCCCTGTCTCCGGGATGGACTTCATCCTGTACAACAACTCGGCGTCGAACCTCAAGGTCTATCCGCACTCGGGCGGAAACGTGAATGGCGGCTCTACCGACGCCGCAGTGACGGTTGCCTCGAAAGTCTGGGCGCGGTTCACGGCGATCAGTGGCGTCATCTGGACCGCGATGTACACGGCGGGCGGCACCTACGCGACGCTGACGGGCTCCGAAACGCTGTCGAACAAGACGCTGGCTTCGCCGATCATCACTGGAGTCATCTCGGCTCCGGGTGTTGACGAAGTGAAGATTTCGACGGCCATCACTTTCACGAGCGATACGACGCTGGCCAGCATCACGGGACTCACCGGCTTCACGCTGACGGCCTCTGGAGTCTATCAGGTGGAAATCCACCTGCCCATGACGCAGACGACGAACGGCGGGTCTGCGGTCGCCATCAAACTCACGACGGCGACGCTCACGGAGGTCAATCTTTCCGTTGTGCAGACCGCGGCTTCCACGATGCTTGGCCCCGCGGTGTTCACGACGACGACGGATGCCGCGAAGATCGTGGACAACAAGACTGCGGCAACGACGCTCACCCGCATCACGGGAACCATCACCGTCGGGACTGGCGGAACGTGCGCGATTCAGGGCGCTCAGAACACGAGCGCGGGCGGCGGCGATGTCACGACGTTCCTTGGCGGCGGCTACGCCAGATTCCGCAGGATTTCGTAGACCATGTGCGCCGAATTCATCGACGACAGTTTTTCACGGCCCAACTCCGGTTTGGTCAACGGCTGGCGTCCGTCGAAACTCGGTCCCGGTGAATTCTCGTTCATGCAGAACGTCAAGCCGTACTGCGACAACATCGTGACCCGAGGAGGAACCGTAGCTCAGGGTTCCAGCCTCGGGTCTGCGACGGTGACGTTCATGTACCACGCCTACGGGACTGACGCCAGCGTTGCGCTTGTCGTCAGGCTCGCCGTCTGCGGCACGAAGCTGCGCTACAGAATCGGGACGGGCGCGTGGACTGATCTCAAGACCGGACTGACGGCAGGCACGTATTGGGTGGCCTGCACGTACAAAGGCCATGTCTACATGGTCGATGGCGTGAACACGCCGCAGGACGTGACGATTGCGAATCCGCCAACGGTGACGGATTACGTGACGCTGCCGACGGGAATCAACCCGACGTGGATTCTTCTTCATCTCAACAAACTCAAATACGCGGGCGACCTGACGACTCCGAATTACTACTATCAGACCGAATTTGGAACGCCCGGCACTACGCTCACGACTTCGTTCTACCTCCAGCCCGACGATCAGAACGGCAACTACCCCAAGGTCGGCGTGCCGTGCTTCCGAAACATCCTGCTTCTCTGCCAGGATTATCTCGTCCTGCACACCGGAGCCGGGCCGAACACGGATCAGTTCTATCCCATGCCTCGCGGAGCCGCGAACACGGCGCGCAGGACGGCAATCGACATGGGCGAGTTTGGCGTCTTCCTTCTCACGGAGCGCGGCGTCGCGTCCAGCGACGGCAGAAGCGTCGAGCCCATCGACCCGTTCGGCAGGATCAATTGGGGTGACATCGACCTCACGACGGAAGACTCGTGTTGGGCCTTCAGGGCCGCGCCGGATGTCTACCGGTTGTACTTCAAGTCGAAGGGCGATGTTCAGACCACGACGGCAAGCGCGGCGGCAGTCATCGCGTCTTCAACGGCGCGCACCCGTTTGTCATCGCTGTACGCGGCTCGCACTGTCTTGACTCGTATTCCGTTCGTCGTCTCAGGTACGGCAGGAGTCTCTGACCACTACTACGACTTCGACTGCCGACTCAAGCAGTGGAGCGGGCCGCACACGGGATCGCATCTCTGCGGCGCGCTTGAGCAGTACCGCTACGGCGACACACAAGACCCGTGGGTGGGCGACTCGACGACCGGCGGCCTCGTTCTCAAGGCTGACCAGCAGAGCGCGTTCACGGACAACGGCGAGCCCATCGTGTGCATCCTGAGAACGGGCGTCATCGGCAACGCCTACAGGAAGACGAAGATCACGCACATCGCGGCGAAGTTCGGCGCGCTGAAACGAGCCGATGCCAAGGTCAGAATCTCGGTGTGGCAGAACGGGTCCAACACGGAGCCGCCGAACGCCGAGCATTCGGCGTCAATCAACTTCAAGGCTCCGATAGGCGAGGTCGCAGGCGCGATGAACAAGCCGATTGACATGGAAGATTTCGTGCAAGTCGACTTCGTTCCGAAGTACGATAATCGCAGCCTCGGACTTGAGCAGATCGTGGAGTACCGGTACGCGGGAACGGAAGGCTTTTCGTTCCTCGGGCACGTCGTCCAATACGAGGAGCCGCGCTGACGCCATGGGAATCTCAGGCGGGTTCATTCCGAATGCCAACGCCGATCCTTTCGGCTCGTACAGCCAGTTCACGGGCGACTACGACTACAACTCGTATCTCGCCCAGAAGAATAAGGGATTCGATTGGGTTGGCAATACGTGGGCGAAAGCCGCTGGTGCTCCCGGCGGCGTCGCTGGCGCGGCTGGCACAGGCGCTCCCGCAGGCGCGACGTGGAACGGCGCGAATTGGGTTCAGGGCGGCGGTAGAGGTGGAGGCGGCGGCGTTCAAGGCCCGGGCTCGATGTCCAGCGGCGTGACTTCTCTGGCTACGGGCGGCGCGGTCGGCGGTCCCTACAAGGCCGACGCTCAACTCGCGCAAGTCAACTCGCAGTTCGCGGACATCATGAAACGCGGACTCGGCCAGATCAACGAACAGGCGGCTATCGGCGGCGGCTTCGCTGGCGGCATACCGTTCGAGAATCGCCAGAAGTTCATCACTGACACGGGCAACGCGCAGAGCGCCGCCGTCGAGCGCATCATGAACGACATTCTCGGGAGAAACCAGAGTTGGGACTTGGATCAGAAGCGCTTCGAGCTTCAGAAGCAACTCGCCATGATGGGAGGCAGCGGCGGAAGCGCGGCGTCGAAGTGGGGTAATTCGCTCGGTGCGAACGACAACCAGGACTTGCTATCGATGTACGAGAAGATTCAGCAGCAGCAAGGCGGAGGTGGTGGTGGAGACGGTGGGGGCGGCGGAATCCAGCCCGGCGATCAGTACACGAGCAGTTACGACAATACGGCGCGGCAGGGCGAGACTGGCACGCCGACTGAACGCCGTGCGGCGTCATCGGACTTCTACAAGGCATACGGCCACTGGCCCGCGCCGAACGAGCTTGAAGACTACATGAACGGAAACATGGTGAACGTGTCCGGCGCTTCCTACACGAAGTAGAGAAGAGGAAAAGCATGGCGTTTGGCGTCGGCGCGCAAGGCACTATTGGCACTTCGATGCAGCCCGAGCTGCTTGCGAAGATGCTCGCCATGCGTTACCAGAAGCAGCGCGAAGACCAAGCCGCTGCGATGGCGATGGACATACAGCGCCGGAAGCAGCAGCAGGACGCCATGAAGTTCGCGATGGAGCGCCAAGACAAGGCGAACGAGGCTGCGCGTCAGGACAAGTGGCGCAAGGCGTCTCTCGAATCGCGAGGCGCGAACGCCGTACTTCAGGCCAAGGCCAAACTCGCCGTCGAGGAAGCGCGTCAGGCCGCGATTGCCGCCAAAAAGAAGCAACTCGCCGATTGGGTTCTCGGCCATCCCAATATGCAGTCGCCGGGTTACGACACGTTCCAAGGCGACGCGCCGGGACTTGCGCAGCAGGCGCAGCAGATGTCGCAACAGGCCATGATGAACCCCGATCCCGCGATGCGCAATACGATGCTTGGCCTCGGAACCGGCGCAGTCGCAGCGCAGGCCAAGGCGGGATTCGCGCCCGCGCCGAACGTCGCCGTGCTTGATCCGCGTGAAGAAGAAATTCTTCGGCAGGCCAACGCTCAGGTTCCCGAAGGCTGGATGAAGCGCCAGGATTACGAGGACATGAAACGGGCGCATGACAAGGCGAATGGGATTGACGCGACGGCCAAGGCGAAGAAAGCGAAAGATGACGCGCTTGAACAGGCGCGCCTTCAGGCCGAGTCTACCGCTGCGGCGCTACTCGGTGCTGACGCGACGGACGAAGAGAAGCACAGGTTCGTCCTCGCCATGCAAGACCCGCAGGCTCGAAAGTCGCCGTGGCGTGTCGCTGAGACGATTCGCAAGGATCGTGCTACGGCCTCGAAAGCCGGTGGTACTACAGCGGCCAAGACGGCGACGAAGGAAGAAAAGATTGACGACAAGATGGACGATCTGAAGCGCAGGAGCGACAAGGCGCAGATGATCGCCAATGACGACTTGACGGATGAGACGAAAAAGAAGGCCGCGCAGATGGACGCGGACTTCTATCAGAAAGAGATTCAGAAGCTAGATGGTCGAAAGGCGGCGTTGACTCCTAAGGCTTCGACGCAGCAGAAAGCAGTTGAAGGCGCGGCTACGGACGAGGCGAACTCGCTCAAGTCGGAATACGAAGCGGCCAAGGCGTCTGGAGACCCGGCAAGAATCAAGAATGCCGAGGAAGAAATCAAGGCGTTCCAGAATCTCATGCAAGGCGGAAGCGGGAACGACACGCTCAGCGCGGACGCGGGAAACGCAGGTCAAGGGCAGGAGGGCGGCGATGCGGGTCCGTCTCCTGAACCGCCGCACGGCGACGGAAATCCATACGACCCCGGGACGCAGTGGTCGGAGTACGACAAGTGGGAATCAGAACACGGCAAGGGCCGCAACATGACGTTCGACACGGTTGAAGGCGGTGGCGGTGACGACAAGTTCACGATCACGCCTTCGGCGGCGAAGCCGATGTCGATGGAACTTCGCAGACTTAGGATGAGAAAAGAATCTCCGGAACAGTTCAAGCAGTCCGAGCGTCTTGTTTCTGCTGGCGCGCTTTCAAGACAGACTCCGGAACAACGCGATCAGGCGATCAAAAATAAGCAGCAGGCCGTAATCCTTGACTTGATTCGCGAGGAAGTCATGCGCGGAAATATCGCGTATGACCGTGGCGACTTGAAGGCGTGGCGCGAATCCAAGAAGAAGGCCAAGGAGCTTCAGGACCACTTCGACAAGGTGAGCGGTGGGTAAGTGGGCCGATCTTTACCGCGAAAAGCATGGACACGGGATTGACGAAGAGCCCGTGTCGGCTGAACCGTCGATTGATCCCGACGCGATGAAGCGCGTCAAGGACAGGCTTTCGCTGAACATTCTGAAGCGAAAATTCAAGCTCGAAAAAGGCCGTGACCTGAATCCCGCCGAAATTCAGATCATCGAACGCGGCGGTAAGGACATGGGGCCTGAAGACCTTCGTCAGCACGGCGACTTGTTGGAATGGCTCGGCGCTTCACGTGAAGGCATTGAAAAAGACCTCGCCGACATGAAGTCGTACAAGCTGGAAAAGCCCGCGGCGGGCGCGACGGAGGACCGAGGCGTCACCGGCATGGTGACGGACGAAGCGAAGCGCGTCGGCGGAATCCTCGCCCGTCCCGTGACGGAACTCGTGAAGGACAAGGGATTCCATCCGCTGAACGCGCTGAAGGAAACCGCGCTCATCCCGCTCGAAACCGTGAGCGGCATCGGAGATGAACGAGATCTTCTCGACACGGAGCGCGGAGTTGTCAAGGAAGGCGCGGGACGACTTCTCGGCGCTCTCAAAGAAGGCCACGTTGCGGGATCGCTCAATCTCTTCACTTCGAATCCAGGAGATTACGCCAAGAGTTTCGGTCCCGCATTTTGGAAACAGTTGACTGAAGGCGGCAACGAGCAAGGCGCGAAGTTGAAGGAAGCGATGAAAGGCAACAAGGCTTCACTCGCCAAGACGCCTTGGTACAACCCGGTCAACCTCGCCGCTGAACATGCGAACTCGGTGAGGTTTCTTCCGGACTACTCGTCACTTGTCGAAGGTTTCGCCGATCCTCTAAACCTGCCGTTCGGCGCTGCGGCAGGCAAGGTCGCGCAGTCACTTGGATTGATTACGAAAGTCTCCAAACTCGGAATCGAGTCGAAACTTGCCGACGACATCGGAGAAGGTCTTGCTAAGACGCTCGGCACGAACGAAGAGCAATGGGCGGCTCATCTTCAGGATGCCGGAAAAGCCGAAGCTGTGCGCGAGTCCATCATTCAGCATTCTGTGAAGAATGCGCAATGGAATGATTCGTGGTCTGAGCAAGTCGGAAAAGTCTTCACGAATCCCAATGCGGTCAAGGCTCTGGCGAAGATTCCGTTTGTCGGCGAGTCCGGCGCGCTGGTAATCGCCAGAACCCTGCGAAGTCTGCCGATCATCGGCAAGAGATTCGGAATCACGGGAGCCGAGCAAGGCTCTGTCTTCCGCGTCGCCGAAGGCATCAAGGAATTCGATGCCGTAGGCAATCCAATCTTCGGCGCGGAGACGCGCACGGGCAGTGGCGTCCTGCGGCGCGACGTTCAGGCGACCCAGAAGGAATGGCTGTCGATGCGTCCCGAAGCGCAGAACGCCACGCGCTGGTGGTCTGCACAGCGTCAGGTAGAGAAGTCCATGTTTCACGCGGCGTCGGACATCGAAGGTTACATTCATCACTTTGACGACACCGGACTTCTCGGGTCGTTCAAGCGCTTGATGCTTAAGAACAAAAAGAGCGCCGCCGCCATGTTCAGGACGGAGAGCGGCAACTTTGTAGAACACGCGGAGCGCGCCATTCTTCGCGGCGGCAGCGCGGACAGGACGGCAAAGATTTACAACGATATGGTTCAGGACATCGCAAAGAATGTCTCTGAGCCCATTCCTGCGGATGGCATTCCGAAAGGCTACGTCGAAGTTCCTTCGCTCCAGTCGACAGGGACCGGAGGCGTGGCAGGACAGATCGCTGGCGGTCGCATGATGAAGGCCGAACTTTGGGACCAGCTTGTTCGTCATCAAGAAGCGTTCAAGTCAATCAACTCGGCGCAGCAGATGGTCAAGGCGCTTGGAAATTTCTACAAGTCAAACCTGCTGACATCGCCGGGAACAGCCGTGACGAACGCCGTTTCCGGCGCACTTCAGTACGCTGGCAAGGCGATCAATAATACATTCCGAATGCTCTTGACCGGCGACTACAAGCCCGTCATCGGAGACATCGTTGCGCCGTTTGAGACGATCTGGAAAGCAGCCAAAGGCGAATACAGGTCACCTACGCTCTGGGGCGGCAAGTCGGCGATCTTCTCGGAAATGTCGAAAGGCGTGAATCCATACGCTAGGCTTCAGTCGGCGCTCTTGACGCCGTTTGAAGCCATCGAGAACTTCTGGAAGCGAACGCTGATCAACTCGGAGCTTCGCGCCAAAGGTCTTTCAGGACTGTCTGACGCCGCTGTTGCCGGAAACACAAAACTTCTCGGTGACTTGAATCGCGTCGTAGACCGATACGCCTTCAACTACGACAACGTTCCGGGCTGGCTGAAGAAGTTTCGTGAATCGTGGTGGGGCTGGACTGTCATGCCGTTCCCGACCTACGGCTACAAGCTCGCCAGGATGTATACGCACTACGGCGCGGCATTCAATCCGTTCATCAAGATGGAAGTAACGGACCGTCTCGCTCGTGCGCTGACGCTTGGCACGCTCGGCGGTCTTGGTTACAGCATGGCCGCAGGAGAAGCGCGTAAGCACTTTCAGGGCATGACGACGCAGGTTGATACAACGGGTCGTTCGATGGTCGGAATGAAAGGCGGAAAAGAACAGTGGCTCAGGACGATCAAGTATCCATGGGCCAACATCGGTCAGGGATTCCGAGGCGTTCAAGACTTGATTTCCGGCGGCGACGAAGAAGGAATCAAAAACACGACTGGAGAATTCCTGACGACCGGTCCGCTCATCGAAGGCATCAAGGTCGCAGCCGGTATCGGTGACAGGTGGGAAGCCAACATTCCAAAAGGCGTGAGATACGGAAACATCGCTACGTCGTTCGTTCCGATGGAAAGGCTGACGCAGGGACTTAAGGCGATGGAAGGTGGAAAGCGAGTTCTGCCGACAAACTTCGTTGAGACTGTCGCCAATTCGATTCCGTTTACCGGAATGCAAGGCAAGGTTCAGATTGACCGCGTGACGAAGAAGCCCGTCATGCTAGACGCGAATCTTGAATCCATGAAGTTCTGGCTCGGGCTGTCGATGAAAGAAATCGACCCGAAGCGCTACTCGATTGAGCGCCAGAAAAAACTCAAGTCCATTCTTCAGGCGATCTCAGAAGCCAAAGACGAGTCGCAGCTTAACGGGGCCGTTGAAAAACTCGAAAGCATCGACAAGGACAGGCTTGAAGGCTTGTCGTCAGCGATCAAGCGCCGCAGGCTTACGCTTCGCGGAGAGCAAGCTGAACTCATGGACCTCATCATGAAAAAAGAAGCCAAGAGGACTCAGGCCGCGATTTTAGATTCTGTGGGAGCCTCGCGATAACCATGGCCCTCACGCCCTCCCAAGCCCCCGAGATTCTGGTTCACAATCGACAGCCCGACGCTCAGGCCGAGAACGCAATCGAGCGCACGGCTGAGGTTTCGCTACCGCGTCAGGTCGAAGTCGGGGACCACACCGAAGAGATCCGCAACCTGAAGCTCGCCGTCGCCAAGGCGAACCTCCGCGTTGACGGCTTGAAGCAACTCCGGACGGACGACAACAAGAAGGTTCTCAACCCAAACTGGGAAGACATCGAGCGCGAACTCTGGCTGGAACGCGCATCGAATCCGAAGACAAATCTGTGGATCAACGGCGTCTTCATCAACTGGGACTCCGCGACGGTCCCCAACGGCTACACCATCGGCGGCGCGCCGACGATTTCGCAGCAGACCGTCAGACCGGGCGGCGACGCGAATCACAAGGCGTGTCGGATCGTCGCAGGCGGGGCCGCTGGCAGCGTGTCGCGGACATTTTCGTGTCGGGCCTCGGCAAAGTACAAGGTCGCCGGTTGGGTGAAGATGGCGGCGAGCGCTGTCGTCACGATCACGCTGACGACGGATGGTGGCACGCCCGTCGTCGTCACCTCGCCTCCGATTCTCACGGCTGCGATTCAGGGCACGGACTGGCTATCGTTCCCGCGTCCCATGCTGGACATCATCGACATCGAGACGCCGAGCGACGCGACGACGATCACGGTGAAGCTCGAAGTCGATGCCAACCACACAGCGGACTTCTCCGACTTCCAGTTGGTTCGCGGGCCGCGCTGCGACGCCGATCTCGTGGAGAACGCGCCGGAAGACATTCAGAGTGCGCCGGGCCTGAACCTGCCGACAAGCGACACCTACACGCCGACAGGAACAGGCGTTGCGAACATCACGACCGTCACGCCGGGGCTCTTCACGTATTTCAGAATCGGCAACGTCGTTCGCGCTCAGGGTCCGGTCGTCGTGGACCCCGCAGCGGCAGGCGCGGCGACGTGGCGGATCTCGCTTCCCGTCGCGTCGAACATCGGCGCGGCGAGTGACGCCTCTGGAAACCTGACGGTGGGGAACGGCGGCGCAACTGGCATCGCGGGCGATGTCATCGGCGCGGCAGCGACTGACGACGTTCTCTGCGGCTACATCTGCCCCGATGGAAATCAGCGCACGGTTCAAGTCGGATTTCAGTACCGCGTGATCTAGGTTTTTGCTAGGCTTTTCCAAAGTCCCGTAACGGAAGTGAAAGGAAGGCGAACGTGGGAAGCGTGCTTCAGTACGTCTCTCAAGCCCGAGCCTCGGGCTTCGTCAGCGGCGCGGGCATTCAGCGCTACACGATCTCGCATCAGACGCCGACGACTCTCGTAACCGGCCAGACTTCATGGGTCGCCACGACGCCGACGTTCATGATCTACAAGACGGCGACACAGATTTCGAATCGCCTGATCCTGTCGAATTTCACGCTTGAGCAGGACGGCACTGTAGCCGGAGCCAAGATCGGAATCATCGGTGCCATCGACACCACGAATCGCTACGCCTCCGGAGGTACGGCTGTCGTGCCTCAGTTGACCTCGGCGCAGCAAGTCGCTTCGGCAGTCACGCCGGAATTCACGTTCAGGACGAATCCGACGGCGACGGCGGCTGGCTCGTTCAACACGATCCCGCGCTACTTCAATCTCGGGTCGTGGCTTCCCGTCACAGGCACGACGCTTCCGACGTGCGACTGTCAAGACGAATTCGTGATCCAGGGTCCGGGGTCGATCCTGATCTACACCTTCGCGACCGGAACCGGGCCTTCGTGGAACTTCACGTTCGAAGTCATCGAAGAGCCGGTTCAGGGGATTCTCTAATGCCGATTTTTAGAGGCCAGCAGATGATTGCCGTGGCGGGTACTGCCACGGTCATCGCCCCCGGCGCAACCGGCGGCCCGCTCTACCTTACGAAGAACGGTGCAGGCGCACCTCCTTACAGCTTCGCGGGCGACACCGATACCGGCGTCGATTCCAGCGGGGCGAACACGCTGGACTTGGTGGCTGGTGGGACGACGCGGCTGTCGCTGACTACGGCCCTTGCGAGTCTGACAGTTCCGCTGTCTGTCCTCGACGGGAGCGCGAACGCTCTCGGGATTCAGTTCTTCAGCTCGGGTTACGCCATCGGTATGGATGGCGCTCAACTGTGCCTGTGTGCGCCTGCGTCTCAGGGAGTTTCCTTCCGCGCTGACAGTCCGACAAGTTCTGGGTCGAACATCGGGAGGATGGCCTACAACGGCGGTTACGTCAGCCTTCAGTTCGGCAATGCTGGCGTAGGCAGCACGTTCGACGCGGCAATTGGGAGACTTGCTGCGGCGAGTATTTTCGTTGGGGCTGCGCCCTCCGCAACTCCGACCGCGCAGACGTTCACGCTCGGAGAGGCGTCCCGGCCTGCGACGGACTCGAACGTCGCCGGATCGAACGGGACGTTCAAGAGCGGCCTCGGCACGGGGAACTCGGCGGGCTCCTCTCTCATCTTCCAGACGCCGACTCCTGCGGCGAGCGGCACGGGCGCACAGTCCTACACGACGCGGCTTCAGATCAACGACAACAACATCAGCTTCGCGACCGCAGCGAAGGGCACGACGGACACGACCGGCTATCTCACGATCCCGTCGTGCGCGGGCACTCCCACGGGTGTCCCGACCTCGATCCCGACCGGGCAGATTCCGATGGTATTCGACACAACTGGCGTGAAGCTCTGGCTCTACACGGGAGGCGCGTGGAAAGGCGTGGTGGTGAGCTAATGCACTACGACCCTATCCTCGGCAAGCTCCTCGGCGCGAACATGAACTCCGTCTCGGATCAGGCAATTCCGATCACCGCGACGAAGTACATCGTGCGCCGGATCGTCGTCACGAACGCTTCCGCGAACCTCACGCTGGCCGTGGGAGGCTTTTACACGGCGGCGTCGAAGGGCGGAACTGCGGTGGTTGCAAACACGCAGGTCTACACGGCGCTCTCATCCTCCACAAAAACGCTCGACCTGACACTTGCTGCGCTCACCGACGTTCTCTCGGTCGCTACGCTCTACTTCGCCCTGACGGTCGCGCAGGGCGGCGCGGCGACTGCCGACATCTACGTCATCGGAGACGCCCTCGCATGAACACCGACTTCACCCGCGCCGAACTCGAAGCGATCTACACGCTGTTCAGGAACTCAAACGTCGTGGGTCAGTCGCCTGATCAGGACATCGCGTCGGGAGACATGAAGCTGGCGATCATGAAAAAGGCGCACGCGGCGATTCGGGAGAACGAGAAGTTGAAGGCATCTCTCGCGGCGAGTGTTGAGAAGAAATGACTCTCGCCGAAACCATCGGCGTCTGGCTTCTCGGCATGGCGATCATCGCCGTGGCGTGGCGGTATTTCAACCCGACGCCTCCAGGAAAAGACTTGTAGATGCAACACGATTCCCACTTCATGAAGGCCGTACGCGACGACCTCCAGGACATCAAGGGGTCGATCAAGGATGTCAACGACCGCGTGACGGACTACGCGCTGAAGAATGAAAAGGCGCTTGGTGAAGCCCGCGCCGCTGCGGAGGCGGCGAGAGTTGCGGCTGTAGAAGCCTCTCGCAAGATGATGGATCACGAAAGGGAGTGTTTGCGTGAGCGCACGCGAGCGGCCAGAAACGTATGGGGTCCGAAAGAATGGGTGACGATGCTCACCGGGCTCGCGCTCGCCGCTGCGACTCTGATAGCCTCGCTTCGCGGCATGAAAGCCGCTGAATCGCCAGCCGCTGCCGGAAGACAGGAGCAGCGCGACAAAGTCGAACGCGACAACAAATAGGAGGTTGCCATGTCCGTCGCCCTGACCGTCATGCTCGTCCTCGTCATCACCGTGTTCATCACGACGATCCTAGCGGCGATGAACAAGTGTCCGCTGTGGGTTCCGATGTTAATCGTCGCCGTCATCGAATTGCTGCGAATCCTTCCACTCAAGTAGAGAGGTCGTCATGAAGAAAACTCTGTTCGCGCTCGCGCTCGTCGCCGTCTCGGGTTGTGCGTCGATCTCGAAGCAGTACGTCAGCGACATGGAGGCGAAACGAATTGCCTTGCAGGCGCTGTATGAGCAGGATCTGAAGAAGAGCGATTCGATTTCGCAGGCGGACAAGGACGCTTGGGAACGCAACTTCCGCTCGTGGCAGGCGCTGAATGAGGAGGCGGCAAAGTGAGCCTCGCCGACGCCGGGAAAACGCTCGGGCTCGAAGCCGTGAAGATTTTCCAGAAGAAGGCGGGCGATCTCTGGAGCTCGCTCACCGACGCCGAGAAGAACGACGTTTCGGCCACGCTAATCGCTTGTGGCGAAGATTCGATTCTGACGATGACCGGCGACGCCGAAGCCAAGACGCGCCTCGCCGTCAACCTGAACACGCTCAACGACTACAAGCTGAAGGGCTCGATCACGGCGGCCCGTCTCGGCGTCGAGGCGCTTCAGGAGGCGCTTCAGGTCGGGCTCAAGATCGTGATCGGCGTTTTGGTCTCGATTCCGAAGTAACAACCGACCGGAATAATCCGGCGGCCTCTAACGGAGGCAATATGAACGACGCTCTACGGAACCTGAACGTGAAGGATCAGGAAGCGATGGACGGATCGGCCTCGACTGTTCGGGACGCTGCGGGATTCATCAACATCAAGTTCCAGTGCGGCCCGATCAAGGAACACGGCGTCAACGGAACGAGCATCGAGAACGTGCTGGACCTCCTCGTGAAGCGGCTCGAAGGATTCCAGAACGGCCCCTTCAAGTGCCGGGAGAACGCGCTGGCGATTACGAAGCTCGAAGAGGCGATCCAGTGGCTTGAGCATCGCACGCGGAAGCGCGTCCAGCAGGGAGTCGAAGGAACGAACGTCGCTCACACTTAAACCCGGCGCTTGCGTCGGTCGATGGCTTCGGCCTTCGTGTTCATCCGCCCCGGCACCCCACGGTTTGGGACCGGGGTTTTTTATTGGACCTCGATCAAGAGCTGGCCGGCGCGGGACTTGTCCTTGATTTGATCGTAGACGGTCGTGCAGTAGGAAGGTCCGTCGTCGAAGATGAGGCCGAGCCCGGGGCGCTCGACCATCGCACCGTAGACGCGCCGCCTCCAGGTGACGAGCTTGAGCTCGTCAAGCACGGGCTTGCACGCGCCCGGGAGGTTGTCGTCGCGGTCCAGCTCTTTCACCGCGCCTCCCCAGAACCTCGTGAACTTGACCACGCGCCTCGGCTTATCCGTCATCAGCAGCAAGCGCTCGTGAGCAGTCACACGCTTCGGGCAGCAGGCCAGCATCTCCAGCGCGAGGTTATCTCGGAACCTCTTCGCCTGCCCGATGCCGTATTTCTTCTGCACGTTCAGGGACGGCGGGCACTTGATCGTGAAAACGACCGCGCCAGTAGGGCGTTGCGAAGAATTCTTGGTGACGCACCTCGAATCCCCCGAGTCCGTTTCCGGTTTCTCCGCCCCTGGCGCGGTGTTCATTTCACTTTGCCTTCATCCCTTCGAGCTTCTGGATCAAGTAGTCGCGATGTATCGCGGGCGACCTCGATCCCTTGAAGTGGTCAATGACTTGCTGGATCGCCTCGTCGCGGGCGGAGGACGCCTGAGCAATTGCGATCTTGTATTTCATCTGCCACTTCTCGATCAGCGTGCGGGCGGCGGAGCGTTCGGCAGCGAGAGATAGAGGCAGGGCGGAGTCAGACTCGCCATCCGGATGATCGTTTTCGAGGCACAGGAGATCAAGGTCCGCGTCAGTGGCGTTCTTCGCCTCTTCATACTCCCGCTCTTCAAGGGCGGACGGGGAGGGCTCTACCGATGCAGAGGCAGAGGAGGCTGACGCTGCACGCTCGCCTTCCTTCTTGCCGCGGTCGCTCTTCTCCCCGTCCGCTTGATTCTTCGCGCTCTTCTCCGCTTCGGGACGCTTCAGGGCACGAATATTCTCGCAAATGTCTTCACGGGCGCTGAGGTTGAGCGGTGACGACCAGACCTCCTTCGCCGCCGCCTCAATCGCCGCATTCCACTCCGAGTTACCGCGGGTCGTCTTCATCTTCAGATGGGCGTCAATCCTCGCGGCAAGGTACGGGACTTCGCGAAACGATGCCTCCTCCATTGCGGACAGCAACAGAGCGCGAGCCTCCACGATCCAGTCGCTTTCATCGACCGCCTTCTCCCCTCCCCCGGTCGAATCGGTCAGGGCGTCGAAGAGGGCCATGATGCCCGCCAAGGCGCGGTCGGCGGTACGCTGCCAAGAGCCGGAATTCATCGCCGTCAGGACTGCGTTGTGGACCAACTCGCGTTTACTTGGCATTGATTCGCCTTGTTCCTTTGCAGACGGGACATGGAATCCAGCGCTTGTTGATGTAGTCGTACTGCTGGCCTCTCGAACATTTCGGGCACGGACGAGTTTTGTCTTCTCTCGTCAGTTTCATCGCGGGTCCTTTTTCTGTTTCTGGCGCTTGATGATGTCCGCGACGAAGCATTCGAGCAGGTACTTGTCGCGGCGCGGTCGGTCGCTTGTTGAGTCGTCCCCAATGTGAAACCATCGCCCTTCGACGAGAATCTGGATTCCGCGATCTGTCGTCATGATCTTGTCGCGGAAGGTGAGCCGCTTCTTCGGAGCCGTGTCGCCGCTCATCTCGTCTCCTTTTCGGTCGAATCGGTGAGGGTGCGCAGACGCTTGATGACGCCCTTAGCGCCGTCCTTTCTTGTCGTGCCTGCGGTTCAATTCCGCGAGGCGCTTATCGATGCAGGTTTCGACAAGGCGTCGGACGGAGTGTTCGTACTGACTTCTCGCGGTGGAATCGCTTCCGTATGCGGCGACTTTGTTCGCGGATTTCAAGACCTGATCCGTCCACTCGCCAATCGTCGGATTCTTCACGCTCATTTCAGGTGACCTTTCTTCTGACGGCGGGCGAGAAGAACACGGGCGCAGGCAACTTCAAGCGGCGCGTACTCCTTCGGGTTCTTGCGAATGTCGTCCAAGTCGTAGTGCGCGATCCCGGACTCCTTCATCGCCGCCTTGACCACCGCCCTTTCGAGCTTCGACAGCGTGGAGGGGAGGACATACTTTGGGATGATGCGTCCATGTTTCCTACGTCTTTTCAAGTGCGGAAAATTCTTGATCCAAGCGGTCCCTTCAAGCAGGTCCACCCACACGCTCTTCGGCACCTTCACCTTCGGTCGTGGGGTGGGCATTGCTATTCAACCTCCAGGAATTCGATGACTCCGGTTTCGTTGATGACGACTTCGATCTCGCGCACCGTCCAGACCTTGCGCTTACCTCTGGCTCCGCGCTTCGTCCAGCCGTAGATGTACACGCAACCTCCTGAACACAACCAAGTCCGAAGTCTGGGCTCGGACTTCATCTTTTCAACGTGCGGTGCAACGTCGGCTCCGCAAATCTGGCCGAGCATGATCCAAGCTGGCGGTCCCTGATGACAGACGAGAACGTCACCGAATCCGAAGGCGTCCGTCTTGAATCTGCTGAACGAGTTATATTTTTCAACGACGCAGGCCGTCCAACCCCTGTCGCGGAAGAGTTCAAGCGTTCGGCTGACGTGTGACGCCATGTTATTTCTTCAACCTGAACAACTGGTCCGACTTGAAGAACAGGGCGTTCATCTTTTCGGCAGTCGTCCTGCCGAAGAAGTTCTTTTCCTTGGCGAAGTATTTCGTGATCGAGCCTTCACCTGTTTTGAAGAACACGATCCAACGCGACTTTATCCATGCAGTCGCGACCCATGTGAGCGGCCACAGGCGCTTCGGCTCTTTGCTTTTCTCCGTCTTCACCTTAGTAGCTCCAGAACGGGAACGTGAGCAGCAGCATGGCAGCGATCTTTGACGACAGGCGAATCATTCGAATCAACCAGCGAACGTCTTCGCGGCATTGCTCGATTGCGCCGTCGCAATGCGCTTTCATGTACGCCGATCCTTCGTTTTTGTATCTCCGGTGAATCTTGATGTACTCGCGCACGATTCTCAGTCTCGTCAGCAGCATTCCTCTCATGACTTATCGCCTCCCTTGTCCGGGGTCTTCTGATGCGTGCGGCGGCAGGGACTTCGGCTCTCTGGCGGCGAGCATGGCGTCGGCGTACTTGTAAGCGTCTCGCGCCATCCGGTGTTCGTACGTGGTGACGAGACGCCAGATGCCGCCGATAGGCGCGGGTGTCGTGTTGCTGTAGACGCGATGCGGACTCCAACTTCCAGAAGGATTTTTCGTGAAAGGGTACGGGTCCTTCTCCTTGTTCCAATCGCCGTTGATCTTCTCGAAGTCCTCGTCGTCGTACCCCGGATTATGGCCACCGTCCTCGTGGCACTCGACCACGAAGCCGGAGATGATCTTCGCCGCGAAGTAGTCGCGGAGGGACATGCCGGGAAGGTACAGCATGATCCCGCAATCGTTAACCGTCGTCGGGAACGCGCAGCCACCAGTGGCTTCCGCAACCGCCGACACCTCCAGGAGAATGGACTCGTGCAGGTCGTGGGCCGCCCGATGCTTGCCGCTATCGTTCTTGGCTGATTTATCCTGCCAGCCCGAAACGTAGGCGCGGGCCAACGCTTCGCGAATCGAGAGTTTCAGTTTCATGACCGATTCTCCTTGGCATCCTCCATCGCCGCCTCGCGCTTCTCGCGGGCGTCACGAGAGGCCCACTTGTCATGGCATTCCTCGCACAGCATCGCGCCGTCGTCGTCGCGCTTTACCCAACCCTCGGCAATCGCGCAGCTTTCGTGCAGACCGTCGCATCCGCACTCGCGACAACTGGCTTCTTCAAGTCCGTCCACGCCTTCGCAGAAAGCGTGGACGCACTCCGAACAGGCGTGATGACTCATTTCGCGTCTCCGAGTTTCGGCATCTTGATCATAGAGCGAACGATGTCGGCGGAATTAGATTGAGAGGCGGCACTCGCGGCACACGCGGCACTCGCGTCCCACGCGGCGGCACACGCGGCACTCGCGAAGGCACTCGCGACGGCACTCGCGGCGGCACTCGCGACACTCACGGCACACGCAGCACTCGCGAAGGCACCCGCGGCGGCCCACGCGGCGGCACACGCGGCGTCCCACGCGGCGGCACTCGC
>Ga0134127_10000378_pt1 | contig 44165 bp, 37 predicted proteins | sample KB31753_FD_96459 | JGI IMG/M metagenome (GOLD analysis project Ga0134127, IMG submission 96459) | Terrestrial soil microbial communities with excess Nitrogen fertilizer from Kellogg Biological Station, Michigan, USA - KB3-175-3 | ecosystem: Environmental > Terrestrial > Soil > Unclassified ...
CTTCTGACAAAGCAGGCAATGCAGAAGCTGCCGTTGCTTTTTGAATCGCTCGGAAATGCTATGCGCGTCCTGATTTCAGGCTACTCGCAAAAAGAACTAGCAGTCTTGGCTGATTTTTTTGTTAGGGCCACCGTTCTGTGGCAGAAGGAGCGCGGGAAACTCCAGCCGTGATCTGATGATAGGACACCTTGAGTCGTCAACGAGAAATTGCGCCCGCCCACTTGATCACTAGCCAGTTTTCCTCATCCAGGGAGGCCCAGGTGTGTCTCCTGAGGATTCGGCAAACAGGAAATTGCGCTCGCCCGAGTTCAAAAATCGTCTGCGAGAGTCTACCCGCTGGCGCAATTCGTTCCCAACTGCTGAAAAGCCCTGTTCAAAATCCCTATTTGAAACAAAAGTTCGAAAATCGTCTGCTAAGGCCGACCATTGAAATTCGGCGACAAATTAAGCGGCGCGTCTTCTGGCCCGTTCCAGAACCCGGCGCAACCGTTTCACCAGACCATCCCGGCTTCGCGGAAGGGAGTTCTTCTCGTTGTCGTCCCTGTGTTGGAAGTACTCGCGCCGACTATCCATGACCGCAGCTAATTCATCCGTGAGGTCTTTAAGTTTCTCGGCGTTCGTTTCCCTGGAGGCATCTCTTGCGATGTCTTGCCATTCGCGTTGTTTGGGTGTTTCGTGTTGGGGCATGACGTTCCTGTCTGGGCGTACGCAAAGGACCGTCGCCAAACACCGGGCAATAACCGGCGGAGACGTGCGTGCCGTTTAGTTACACGAAGCCGAAGCGCAAGAAAGCGCCAGGATGCGACACGCGGAGGGGCGAAAAACGTCTCCGAGGAACAGGCGGATAGCCCTCCGCCCCGATGTTGGGAGCTGGGTTGCTAAACGTCCTCGCCCAAACGCCGGAGTTCCGTTCTGAGATTCATCAGGTTCGAGCGGATGCTGGCTGCTTCGCTTTGCCTCAAAAAGGTCTTCTCAAGAAGCTTGACCGCCCCATCGTAAGCCTTTCGTGCATGCGCCTTACCTCGCTCTCGCCTGGCTTCATATCTCGAAACACGAGCTACGCGAGTCCAGGTTAATCCCGTGCGAATTTGAATAATGAGCAAATCTAGCTCTCGGAGCGGCATGTAGGTTAGTCAGAGATGCGCCGTCTCGCTCTGAGTGTCGCCATCTCTTTTCTCAGGGCGGCGATTTTATGATGCAACTCTTCTCTGGCCTGACGGACTTCGTGACGCAGTTTTCGAGTCGTCAAAAGGCTGTCTAGAAGGTCAAAGCCATTGCCTCCACCCCTTTTTGCAGCACGGCCCTCAATCCACTTATCGAGCTGTTCTGAACGAACAACCACATGGCTGCGGCGACCCGGAACAGGTCGGCTTACGGGCAGCCTTTCTGCTCCCACCGCTGAACGGTTCTCACGCCACAGAGAGTTCGAAAATCGTCTGCTACGGGCGAACAACAAAATCCAGCAGGGCTGCTGATTGTATACAATATTCAAGCTTTGCGACCTTTCCCTAAGGAGACCCTGATTGATGGTTCGATGCTGGTGTGGACTTGCTTTTCTGATCGGCGCGGCCGTTGCGGTCTGCGGCGAAGCTGCTCCTTACCATCAGACAGACTTTCCGCCTGAAGAATTCAAGGCGCGCTGGGAGGTGATTTTCGACAAAATTGGCAACCAGGCCGTGGCGGTTGTGCAAGGGGCAGCGCGAACTAACGGCTTTATCTTTCCCCGACAGTCGAACGAATTTTATTACTTGAGCGGAATCGAGACACCGGGTTCGTATCTGCTGCTCGATGGCCGCACTCGCAAAGCCACGCTCTATCTTCCTGCCCGTGATGCGCGCTTGGAATCGGCCGAAGGCAAAGTGCTATCGGCGGGTGACGCCGACCTGGTGAAGCGCTTGACGGGCGCTGACGAAGTGTTAAGCACCGAAGCCATGCGGGAAGATTGGTTATCGTCTTCAGGCAGCGGAGCTCCGCATGAAATCTATGCGCTGTTTTCTCCCGCCGAGGGTGCCGAGCAAAGCCGGTACGAATTGATGGATTCGAACGCCTCCATCGCTCGCGACTATTGGGATGGGCGAATTCCGAGAGAAGCGCGGCTTTTAGAGCTGTTGCGCACACGCTTCTGGCGCAGCCAGATCAAGGACCTTACCCCCATCCTCGATGAAATGCGTAGCGTGAAGAGTCCGGGCGAAATTGCCATACTTCGCCGCGCTGCGCAGATCGCGGGCCGGGGATTGTTGGAAGCCATGCGCAGCACCCGCCCCGGAATTTATGAGTATCAGTTGGAGGCGGCGGCGCGCTACGTCTATCTGGTGAATGGCGCGAGGCTTGAGGGCTATCGTTCGATCATTGCCGCCGGGGTCGAAAACATTTGGAACATGCACTACTACCGCAACAGCAAGCAGATCACGCAGGATGACTTAATCCTGATGGATTACGCTCCCGATTACCATAACTACGTGAGTGACATTACGCGCATGTGGCCAGCGAGCGGTAAGTTTTCGGCAACCGATCGAGAGCTGTTGGGATTTGTGCTCGCCTACCGCAAGGCCGTGATGCAGCGCATCCGCCCCGGAGTGACGCCGGCTCAGATTCGAGAGGAGGCGAAAGTTGCCATGCAGCCGGTGTTTGCGCGGACGAAATTTTCCAAGCCCATCTATGAGCAAGCGGCCCATCGCTTAGTGGATACCGGTGGGGGGATTTTCTCGCATCCGGTAGGCCTGGCCGTTCATGATGACGGAGAGTATGTAAACGGACCGCTCGCGGCTGGGCAGGTTTTCTCCATCGATCCACAGTTGCGCGTGCCGGAGGAAAGCCGCTATCTTCGTTACGAAGACGTGATCGTGATCACATCGAACGGCTACGAGAACTTTACTGACTTCCTGCCAACCGAGCTCAACGACCTTGAAACGCTAGTTGGACAAGGCGGTATCTTAGAGAAAGTTCCAGCGGCATTAGAAAAGTAGGGGGCTGCACTCGGAAGTTCAGCCTTGGGGATGATCTCTGCTACAGCTCACTGACCGGCACGCGGTGTTTCGCCCTAGTAGCCGCCCGGCCAAGGCTTTCTTTCTATAGCAATATCGTTTTAGCGAATCCATTCGCGTCCCCGACCGTCTCTGGCATAGGAATCTGCTTTTCAGCAGATGCCGGGTATCCTTATAATCCGGCTGCTCTCATCGAGAGCCGGAAACGATATGGGCAACGATGACAACGGCAATTCAGGACCTGAATGTCGCATTGCGATCATTACAGGGGAAACCGGCGCTTTCCCGGACATGCAGCATTGCTTGTCCCCCCGGTTCTCCGCGACCCTCGCGCAGACCGAAAAGCAGATTCAGGCTGCCGTCGACGATATCAGTGTTCGCGCAATCTTGATCGACCTCGACAGCGTGGGGACGAATCAATCTCAGGCGACGCAGTTGCTCCAAGATCTCCGCCAAGTCCGTGAGGATCTGGTTCTGGTCGCAGTGACCCGATCCAATAGCCGGAGCATTCCCTTAAAGGCTAGCCAGGCGGGTGCTGACGAATTCTTCCTCGCTCCCCTGGATTTCCAGGAGCTGCAGATCGTGCTCTGGCGTGCCATTGAAAAGCGGCGCCTGCAGCTCGAAGGGCAGCGTCTTATCGACCAGGCTGAAAGCAAAACGTCGTTCTGCGGACTCATCGGCGTCAGCGAAACGATGCAGCGCGTCTATCAGGCCATTCAGGCGGTTGCCGACAGCAACACCACGGTTATTCTTCGAGGGGAAAGCGGCACGGGGAAGGAGCTGATCGCCGGGGCGATCGTACAGCTCAGCAGTCGCCGCGACAAGCCATACGTTTGTCTGAACTGTTCAGCGATTCCAGAAAACCTGGTGGAGTCCGAACTATTTGGCCACGAGAAAGGCGCCTTCACCGGTGCCGATTCTCCCAAGCCAGGCCTGATCGAATCCGCCCACGGGGGCACCCTGTTTCTGGATGAAATCACGACCCTCGACCACGGTCTGCAGAGCAAGCTGCTTCGCGTCCTACAGGAGCGCACGGTGCAACGCGTCGGCGGGCGCTCTTCAAAGAAGATCAATTTCCGGCTGATCGCCGCCACCAATGACAATCTGGAGGAACTGGTCCGGCAAGGCCGCTTTCGCGAAGACCTCTATTACCGCATCAACGTTGTTCCCATCTTTATTCCGCCCCTGCGAGAACGTCCGGGGGACCTGCCCCTGCTCGTGGACCATTTCCTGAGAATCTATTGTGCGGCGAACAATCGGCCTCTCAAGCAGCTCGAACCCGAGGCGCTGGAAATCATGGAAGACTACTCCTGGCCGGGGAACGTGCGTGAGTTGGAGAACGTCATTCAGCGGCTCATCATCATGAGCAATTCACCGGTGATCCGAGCCTCCCACCTCCCGCAACCCGTGCTCTATTCGAGCGCCGCCAGTCAAGAAGCAATCTTGATCCCCGAAGATGGGGTAGATTTCGACGGGGAGATGGAGCGGATCGAATTGGCCTATCTTACCGCCGCACTGAACCGCACCCGGGGAAGAAAAGCGGCCGCCGCCGCCCTTTTGCGCATCGATCCCCAACGCATGAAATATCTTTGCCGGAAGAGGAAGCTCGCAGCCGCGCAGGGTTAATTTTTAACCCATAGCTGGCTAATTATTAACCCATTGGGTTAATTTTTAACCCTTCGATTCATCCTTCTACCGGGGGAGGGGAGTCCAAGTCATTGATTATAGAGGCCCTGCCGGCACACGCTTTCTGATGCCAGTTTGGCATCCGTTGTGCACTAGAGGGAAATGCAAGTTGAAAATCAAAAAAACCAGGAGCAGGCAATGTCGATTACGAAGAAATCTCTGATCAGCAACCGTGGAGCCAGCAAGAAAGCCATCGTGACCAAGCCCGAGGTAAACAAGATCTCCGCGACGAAGGTAGCTGCTACCAAGGTCGGTGCGACGAAGATCACTCTACCTAAGGTCACCCTGAACAACACGCGCGTGGGCGTGAAAATGACGAACGTAACCGTCAATTAGTAGACAAAGCGTCACTGCCTGCTGAAAAAAGGGCCGGTGTGCGAACCGGCCCTTTTGTATTGGATAGACATCTTTACCAGACCTTGCGCCAGACAAGGTCGCGACTGAACCGATAGGCGAACCCTAGCAAGCTGCGTCGGGCCACCAGAACCTTAGCGGAGCCCGTCATCCCCGCATTCAACTGACCATCATTGGCAAGCACGACAGTTCCCACGTAATACCGGGGAGGGTTGATCCCTTGCAACTGATCCTTCGTCAGTAATCCCCCCGCCAGCGAAGACGCCGGCGCAACCGCCGAGAGCACTCCGGCCATGGGTTTCACCCTCCCATGCACCAGCAGACGAACCGGCTGAGGAACTTGGACGTCATGCATCTGGAATTCCGGGATGTACACATTGGCTTTTAGTTGGGAGAGGTCGTCGACTTCGAGGAGCATATCGCCTTCGCTAACCGAGCGTCCGACGAGATCGAAAGCATGCGGAGTCATCACTACACCGGGCAGCGGTGAAGTTACCGAGAGCCTGGCTGTTCGTTCCGCGGCAAGGTCGTGGTTGCGCAACCGATATTGCCGTTCCTGTTCGGCTCCTGCAAAGTCGGTATAGCGCAAGGCTGCCGTGTTGGCCCGTGCCGTCGCTTGTCTTAGTTCGCTCTCCGCCAATGCCGCTTCGCCTTCAATGCTGGCGTTGCGCAACTGCAAAAGCAAAGTGCCTGCAGCGACTTGCGATCCTTCTCCCACCGATACCGAGGTCACGGTTCCAGGCACCGCAGCCCGCAACACAGCACTCTGCTTGGCTTGGAGAAGAAAGGGCCCTTGTACAAAATCCGGCCATATTGGTATCAGTAAGACCAGCGATGCCGCGGTAGAAATCAGAGCAAGGCGGGCAGGGGTTAGCCAGCGTATTACGCGTTCTTTCTTGTCGAGATACAGCGTTTTCATGAAAGCCACCAGAAGTTTTACTCGCGACTTGAAGACCCAGAAACCTATTGCCAATGCAGGCAGGAAAGCCCACTCGGGGGTGAAGGATCTCAGAATGTGATACGTCACAATCATGAGGAATGACAAAAGGCTGTAACTGTAGACTCCGGACAGTACGCCGTACACGGCATACATCGGCCGTTTGCGTCGGGGAACATAAGGAACCTCGACCGGCAAGCGGAATACATGCTTGCGCACCGAGGCCGAGAGATAGGCGGTGGCGGTTTCCTTGAGCGATGGCTCTGCGACCAGCTCGGAGAAGATCAAATAGCCGTCGAGCTTGATCAGAGGATTCAAGTTCAAGAGCGATACACCGACTCCGGTCACCATCATGACTTTGTATGCAAAGTCGTGTAACGTCATTCCGGTTGGGGTACCCCACCACACCGCCGTCGCAAAGAAGCAGACAACCAGGTCCAGCCAGATCCCCGCGATGGCAGTGGCAATCCGTGCCCATTTTCCGGCCATGACCCACACTTGCGTTGCGTCACAGAAGAAAGTGGGGGCGAAGTAAAGGAGGCAAAACCCCATTTTTTCAATTTGAGCTCCAAAGTGCTTTCCCACCAGGCCGTGAGCCGTTTCGTGAATGGCGGCCATACCCCCAAACAAGAACCAGAACTCAATGAGGTCAGAGCCCGACTTCTCGGTGAAGTTGTAGAACGCGAAGCTGTCAGCCCATACCTCAGCAAAACGATCGGCCCACATCCATCCCATGAGGATGAACATGCCAATGCTCGTCCAGACAAACCAGGGAGTAAAAAGAAACCGCACCTTGGGATACAACCAAGAGATGTATTTGTCGGCGTCGTCCCAGGTCTTTAGCGTGATATCAGAGAGATCTTTGACCGCAAACCGTTTACGTTTCTTGCCGCGGGAGGCGCGCAACTCCTCTTGCAGCGTAATGTTTTGCTCCATGGGGGTTTTGTAGAGCAATTTGCTATTGCTTTGCAGGAAGCTTGCGAGCTCCCTCACTTCGTCGGTGGAAACCGGAGTGCCTGTTTCGGCGGTGAAGAGTTCCCCAATCGCTTCATGGGTGCGCACACCGTCGAACATCTGAATCAAGGTCCATTGCGCTGGAGTAAACCGAAAAACAAATTCACTTCCCGGCATTTTCGTCAGGACGACAGGCTGGCCCTTTTCATTGTGCTCTTTCGCAATTACCCGTGGATCCAGTTTGGGAGGGGTCTTGCGGATGATCTGCGGCGGAAGTTCCGGCAGGGCTACGTCGAGAGCGCGAACAATATTCATCGGGTCTTATCGCGATCAGCGGACATCGGGCAAACGGAGATCGGCGCGCATCCCAGGACGCAGGCCCGAAGTGTCTCCCGACAATTCGGCAAGGATCTCGATCGTGTCGCTCGCCGGATCGACCACTGGACTGACCTGAATCACTCTCGCGCGATAACGATGCGAGCCGTCGCCAGTTTCGCTCGGGGTGATCCCGACCATCGTTCCCGGACGGATGTGTCCCAGAAACCGCTCCGGCAGGGTTACACGGATGCGTAACGGCGCAACGGCTGTCACCCAGAAGAGTCTGTCGTTTTTCGTGACGCTCTGACCGCTGCGAATGTAGCGTCGCGCCACGACTCCATGGAAGGGAGCGGTGATACGCGTCTTCTCCAACTCGAGCTCCAAGGAGTGCTCGACCTGTTTCGAGTTGGCTAGCAACTCGGAGACTCGCTTTACGTCCCACTCATCGGATTCGGCCTTGTATTTGGCATGCTCCAATTGCTCTTTGGGAATGATCTGAGCCTCCCACATCTTTTCGGCGCGGGCATAGTCGGCTTCGAGAACCTTAGCCTCCGCCTGCCAGTTCTTCAGGTCTGCCTCCATGCTGCGCGTTTTGGCGCGAGCCGCTTCGAGCTCCGCTGAAACCTGGCGATCATCCATTTTGGCGAGCAGTTGTCCTTTTTTTACCGAGGTACCGGGCTCGGCGAAAACGTCCGCCATAACCCCATCGCGTTGCGCCGCGACATCGACCTGGTCTTCGACGATGATGGGCCCGGAGGCGACGAAATCCATTTGCAGAGTTGGGGTCGGGTGCGCGGTCGGAGTAGGACTTGGCTGAGGCCGAGGCTCAGCGGCAGCCACGGTTGCCGGAGCGTTCGAGGGGGAACTGGAACAACCCACCAGGAAGAGCAAGAATGCCACTGGAACGACGACTTTCCTCATGCAATCAACCCCTACCATCTCTACCATCCAAACCAGCTCCAGAGCCTGGTCCAAACCCAAATACCAACCCGACGAAACATGACAACTCCGGCGGGACGCCATCCCGTCGAGATCTTTCCGCGGCCCTGCATGCCGAATCGAAGAGCGCCGTCGGGATTTGGAACCATTACCCGCGCATAAAAAACCGGCTCTGCATTCTCGAGAACTCCTTGCGGACTCACGACCGCTACTTTTCCGTGGAAGGTACGCTCCGGAAAACCGTCAAGCTTCAGGCTGGCTGCCTGACCGGGCTTCAAAAGGGACACGTCGCTTTCCCCGACCGCAACGTCGACCAACTCTTCCGAGTTGTCCACGACATCGGCGAATCTTTCGCCTTCCTTGAACTTGTGACCAACCAGGTTCTCGATTTGGGGTGTGGCAATAACGCCGTCAATCGGCGAGCGAATGACGGTCTTCGCCAGGCGCTGCCCGGCACGTGCCACCTCGGACGCCCAAAAATCCGCCTGGGCTTTCTGGATTCCTGCCTCTGTCCCGTCGTTGTTCGCGAGCGCCCGGTCCATTTGCGCCACCGCGATCTGATGTTTCGCGTTCGCAGCCGCGAGAGCCGCCCGGTATTCCCAGTCCTCCAAAGATGCAATTGGGGCATCTTTCTTGATCACATCGCCCTCGCGCACCTCGACCGAATGGATCACTCCCTCAAACTCGGGACCGACGTGGGCCACGCGTGCGGGGGCGACCACTGCATTGCCGTCAACCCGCAGCGGTAACCGGACGACGAGCAGACCGACCACCGCGGCCGCCGCGGCTACCATGATTGCCACACGTCGATGTTTCTCGAGCGACAGGAACTTTTTCTTTTTGTCCACCAGAGGCTGCAGAACCCCGATGAACGGAACCTCCTTGTAGAGCGAGGCATTTCGAAGCGCGACCGTCGCTTGGCTGGCCAGCACCTTGATCATTTCCAGGTGGGCTTCGGAAAGAAAGTCCGGATCGGTGCTTTCAAACAGGAGCACGCCCACGCGACCTTCTTCGTCGACCAGCGGAATCAGGTGGCAGGCGCGTGCGCCGGTCTCGGCAAAGTACTGCTCGAACTTGGCCCTGGTCTCTTCCCGGTCGGAATCGATCTGGTCTCCACGTTGGGTAATCAGTATCGGTTCGCTCAAAATGGATGCCCACCGCAAGATTTCGCGCAAACTGCGGTATTGGGGATCGTCAGCATTGAGTTGCGTGGTGCCCGACATCGCCCGCAAGCGAATCCCACCGCGCTCATCCAATGCAATGGCTGCGCGCTCGTACGGGATCACTGCAGCCGGCCCGTTCACGACCGCCTGCAAAACGCGATCCAGGTCGAGCGTCGATGTGATTTCGCCGCTGGTTTTGACGAGGGCTTCAAGGATTTCTACCTTGCGCTCCGCCGACAACAAGCTCGCGTTGTGCAGCGCGCTGCTAGCGGTCTCGGCAAAGGTGGTGAGCGCAAACAAGTCGTCTTCATCGAAGGGCGTTCCGTCTAGCTTGTTCACCGCCTCGACTACGCCAACTAAGGCGCCGCGGTCGATCAAGGGGACGACTAGGAGCGAAAAGATCGTGCCCTCGGCCACTCCGGCGTTGCGTCCGACCAGCCGCTCGTCTTCCGCAGTCTCGATCAGCAACGGCTCGCCGCTATCGGACACCTCGCCCGCGACACCCTGGTCCGGCGTTTGGGTCTGCCCTTCTTGCGTCGTGGGATCGTTTCCCGCCTGCTGCATGAGCGTGAGCGACTGATCCCCCTCAAGCAGCCAAACATTGACAGCCTGGCATTCCAGCAGTTCTTTGAACTTCGATCCCATCAGCGGCAACAATTGATCAAGTTCAAGGGTGGAATTGAGAACCTTCTCAAGGTCATAGAGATGAGTAAGCCGGGTTATGGAAGAAAGTGTGGAGTGACGTTCCTGCTCGTAGTCCGTGGCACTGGCGAGAGCGCTGGCCGTGACCTCAGCGACCGGTAGCAACCCGGATAAGCCGTCGGTTCCCAGCTCGCCGTCGAAACTGACGATCTCGATGGTTCCGACAAGGCTCCCTCTGGCATTCAGTGGAAGATAGGCCAGCGATTGGAGCGTCCTCCGAACATGCAAGTGCGAGTATTCTTCTCGGAGTAGTTGTTTGCCGGAGAGGACGAGCGGCTCGGGATTACCCGCCCATGTTCCGAGCACCCCGTGTTCAAGGGGTAGAGATGCCTCAAGAACCGAGACATCGCCCACGGTGGCTTGCGGTGTCCAGACCCGCTCTCCAGCTTGGTCCCCGAGGAGGTAAATGTTTATGCCGGTACCGGGTAGAAGGTCCCTAACCGCCTGCGCGGCCAGCCTTGCACGAGGTGCCAGCTCACGAGAATCAAAAAGACGAGCCGAAAAGGCGGCCATATCCATCGCCACCATCGGCCCTTGGGTCGCCATTAAAACGGCCTCTAAGTGACATCAGCCACGAACACGGGCGCGTGAAGCCCACTTGCAAATTTCAAGGGCTTCTTCTAAGTTGAGTGACTCTAGCAAAGGGACACCGCACTGTCAACGCATTGCTGAATCGCAAGAGCGGGGGGTTAGGCGATGGATATTGAGGTTCGCAGCCAGGGGCAGGTGAAAATCGTTAAGCTGCGCGGCCGTCTCAGCCTTGGCGAACCTGTGGACCGCTTGCGGGCTACCATTGAGGACCTGCTCGCCAGTGGCGACAATCGGCTGGTCTTTGACCTCGGCGAGCTGACTACGGTGGACTCCAGTGGCATCGGTTTATTCAGCAAATTCCTGACTTCTACCAAGCAACAGGGCGGATCCCTCAAGCTGGTCAACCCCTCGAAATTTGTCGTCCAGACGCTTAAGCTAGTGGGACTTTTGAACCTTTTCGAGGTCTTCTCAGACGTTCCGGCAGCGGTCGCCTCGTTTGCCTAGAACCGCGCCGGGATGTCCTCATTGCTGGCTTTCCGGAAGATACCAGCAGTTCCCGGCTGGCTCGAAGACAGATTTCGAACCAGCCGTTCGAAACGATTCGCAATCGAGCTCAGTGCCGGTTGGCGTATTGCATGCCAGCTTGCGTTTCTGCGATGGCACGGTTGATATAGTCCAAAGCTCTTTCCCGATGGCCGCCTTTATCGGTGGCAGCATTCTCCAGATTCCGTTGGGCTTCGCGGAGGTTTTGCATAGCGGCTTCCATATTGGGCTGACGTTCATACCCTTGATTCTGCGCCTCCCAGCGGCCGCTCCATCCCCCCTGACCCCAATCGCCCCGTCCCCAGCCACGGAACTGAGAGCCATCAATTGTGCTACCTTCGCGGTATTCGAACATGCGTTCCTGGCCGTTTGGACCTCGGGCATAGATACGCAGCACTTTGACCTGTCCCGGCGCGGGATCAACACCAAAAGTGCTATTCCCCATTCGGAAGCTACGATCGCTTTGCGCGAGTTGCCGCAGCCGATTGGTCACGTCTACGTGACGAGCTCCGGTTCCGTACTGGGCGCTCAAAATGGTGTATTCGCCTGAGTCACCATAGCCATTTTGGGCCACGGCCAAGCCCGGCAGGAACAGCAGCAGCACCAGCAACATATTGAGAGTTCGGATCTTAAGCATAGGATTCTCCTGAGCGTATTTCACATGGTTTTAGCAGAGTCTTAGATGCAAATAGGATCGGCAGGGAGATTGCCATTCCTGACAGGATTACTTCCCGGCCGAAGGTGTCATACACTAGGTTGCCTATGGCATCGGTTCATATCGAGCATTTCTTTTTGGGTTGTCTTGCACACGCCTCTTATCTTGTGGGGTCGGAGGGCATCGCGGCTGTGATCGACCCCCAACGAGATGTGGAGATCTACCTTGACGCCGCACGCCAGCAGGGCTGGAGGATCCAGCACATCATCGAGACCCACCTGCACGCGGACTTTGTTTCCGGTCATCACGAATTGGCGGAGCGGACGGGAGCGCAGATCCGGCTTGGCGAGGGAGCGGGCGCCTCGTTTCCCCATACCGCTGTGAAAGACGGTGATTCAGTTCGGTTCGGGAATTGCCGATTCGACTTTCTTCAAACTCCAGGTCACACCATGGAGAGCATTTCGATCGTCATGACGGATTTGGCGGAGCCTGCCCGTCCGAAGGCAATCTTCACCGGAGACACCCTGTTCGTCGGGGATGTGGGCCGCCCCGATCTATCGGCCACCCACACACCTCAGGAACTTGCCGCGTTGTTGTATTCGAGTTTGCACGACAAATTGCTGAAGCTCCCTGACGATACCCAGGTCTATCCCGCCCACGGCGCTGGGTCTCTGTGCGGACGGCAGATGAGTTCAGAACGGTCGTCGACCATTGGCAAAGAGCGCCTCACAAATTACGCGCTTCAGGCCCGGTCCTCCGACGAATTTGTTCACCTGTTAACGGACGGATTGCCTCCTCGGCCGGAGTACTTCGGACGAGACGTGGAACTCAATCGCCAAGGTGCCGGGGCTCTCGCCGAAATTCCTCCACCCCAAGCGGTTCACGCGCCAGACGTCTTCAGGCTTCAGGCGGAAGGCGCAATCGTTCTGGATACGCGACCGGCCATGCAATTCGCTGTGGCACACGTACCTGGCTCGGTCCACATCGCGCTCTCGGGACAGTACGCCTCCTGGGCTGCCCGCATTCTCGGTTTAGACAAGCGGATTATTCTCGTCGGCGAAGACGCTGACCATCTGCGCGAATCGCAGATGCGGCTGGCTCGCGTCGGCATCGAAAACGTGAAGGCATACTTGGAGAACGGGATTGCCGGCTGGATTGCGGAAGGCTACCAGCTCGACTACATCCCGCAGATTTCTGTGCAGGAATTTTCAGAACTCCTAGAAACGGAAAAAGAGCATATTGCCGTGCTCGACGTGCGAGAGCCTGGCGAAGTGGAGGCAGGCGCGATAGAGAACTCCGTTCGCATCCCCTTGGGACAATTGCCGAGTCGAACCGCTGAACTTGATGCAAGCAAGCTCATCGTGGTTCACTGCAAGGGCGGTTATCGCAGCTCCATCGCAACCAGCATTCTCCGCCGCGCCGGATACCGTGACATCGCCAATCTGACCGGCGGATTCGACGCTTGGAAGACGATGGCAGCCGCTGCTTAGCTGGCTACCTCTCCGCCCGTTTCGGATGGAGTTTGCGGATCTCTCACGCGCGTTGCTATGCTAATGCAACATGTATCGCGACTTCCATGCCCAAGACCGCTGGACCAAAAAACAGGTGCATTGTCTGTACCAGGCGCTGGTTGTTGCGGTCGCCACCCGCCATGCCGACGCGGTCGATATCAAGTTCCTGGTCGATGGACGACCGGTTTGGGTGGCCTTGCCGCTGGCGGCGTGGGTGGAGTACACGAAGCAGACGGGCAAGACCATCACCGATCCCCTCGCCATTGCAATCGCCGGCCATTACTTGAAGACCGCACTCCAGTCGGGCGAAGGTGTGGGTCGCGAAATGTATTCCCTGACCGTTCCCCAGACTCTCGAGCATCTGGAGGCACTGGTGAATGAAGCGCCGGAGCCGGAAGTCGCGGCCCCCTAGTCGGTGGCGGAAACGCCCAAATTCAAGTAAAATCTAGGTTTCCAGTAGATCTCAGATCCTCGGAGCAGTCATGGCACAAGTATGCGAGATTTGCGGCAAGGGGCCGCAGTTTGGAAATAACATCAGCCACGCCCATAACGTGACCAAGCGGCGCTGGAACGTGAACCTGCGCGCCGTTCACGCCAAGGTCAAGGGTGGCAACAAGCGCATCCGCGTTTGCACTTCCTGCCTGCGCAGCGGAAAAGTCACGAAAGCCTAGGCTAGCGTCCTTGAATCATTTCGATCCAGAGATGTATTGATCAGCTCATGATCTAATTTCTGGTCAGGAATTCAATGGCTCACTGAATTCCCACAAGCTGCACGTCAAATATCAGCGTTGAATTCGGCGGAATCACAGGAGGGCGCCCTCCCTCCCCGTAGGCAAGCTGCGGTGGAATCTTGAGCTGGCGCTTGCCCCCGACCTTCATCCCGGCAACCCCCTCATCCCAACCCTTGATCACATCCCCGGCGCCCAGGGCAAAGGTGTAGGGCTGTCCACCGACCGAGCTATCGAACTTCTTGCCGCTCGTAAGCCAGCCGGTGTAGTGAACCTTAACGGTTTGTCCGGCAGCTGCGGTCGCACCGGTTCCCACTTTAGTGTCCCAATATTGCAGGCCTGAGGGTGTGGTGGTTCCAGGCCCAGTGACCTTGGTTGGCACATTGGGGTTTGGGCGCGCCGACGGTTTTTTTGCAGCAGTACCGGTTGCCGATTTGTGAGTCGGCGTTGTCTTGTGCGTCGGAGCTTGGGTGGGAGATGTGGCGGTCTGTGCCATCGCCAGGCTCGCTCCCAGACCGACAAGTGCGAACGAAAATAGTCCTCGTTTCATGATTCCTCCGAAAACTGCTAAGACGCGATTCGGTGATGTCTTGAAGATGATCTCATTTGGGGACCAATGCAATCACGTCGATTTCAACTAGAACATCTTTCGGCAAGCGAGCCGCCTCAACTGTTGACCTCGATGGTGGTGCTCCGGTGAAGTGCCTGCCGTAGACTTCGTTCATAGCGGCGAAGTCGCTCATGTTCTTTAAGAACACAGTCGAGCGCACAACCATCTGGAGGCTGCTTCCTGCGGCATTGAGAATGGCGGAAAGGTTCTGAATGACTCTCTCGGTTTGAACGGCCACATCGCCTTCGATCACCAGTTGTGTGCCCGGATCAATCGCCACCTGCCCGGAGACGAAAACCAATCCGTTCGCTCGAATGGCCTGCGAATAAGGTCCGATCGCTTTGGGTGCATCGGGGGTTGAAATGACTTGGCGCATGTTCCTCCGTTATTTATTACGCATGGGAGATGGTAAAAATGAGAACTTCAGATTGGCGCGCAGGCAACAATCTGAAAGCTTCAATCTGTCGCCCGCCCATCAAACTCTTTGAAGTCGCTGCACGTCGTGCACGCCTGGGATCTTGCGCACCCCCTGGATGATGCTTTCCAAGTGTTTCAGGTCAGCGATTTCGATGACGATGTCCACGTTAGCTTGGCCATTTTCGGTTCGCGCACCAATATTGCGGATGTTGGTGCTCGTATCGCTGATCACCGCAGTGATCTGCTTGAGCATGCCAAAGCGGTCGTCGCAGAATACCGTAAGCTTTACCGGGAAGGCAGTCGGAGATCCCTCCTCCTTGCCCCACTCGACCTCGATGCGCCGTTCCGGTTCGTACATCAAATTGGTCACATTCGGGCAATTGACCGAATGGACGGCAACCCCCTTGCCACGAGTTACGTAGCCGACGACGGTCTCACCGCGAATCGGATTGCAGCATCTCGCGCGATAGACCAGCAGGTCGCCTTGGCCCTTCACGCGAATCGCGTTACTGTGGTCTCCCCCGAAGACGCGTCGCACAACATTGCCGATGCCGGATTCCTCTTCGAGCGGCATGGTGGATTCGGGCTCAGAAGCAGGCGCCAACTTGCCGAGGATCTGGCGAGCGGAATACTTTCCGTAGCCGATCGCGGCAAGCAGATCGTCAGGCTGGCCTAATCCGTAGTCGGATGCGATGCGCTGCATCTCGGCATCTTTGATGTCCTTGAGGGAGATGCGATATTTGCGAGCTTCTTTCTCGATCAACTTCCTGCCAATTTCGATGGCTCGTTCGCGCTGATGGACGTTGAGCCAGTGTTTGATCTTGTTTCGTGCACGCGATGACCGCACGACGGCTAGCCAATCGCGACTCGGCTTGTGGCCAGGCTGGGTGATGATCTCCACTATGTCGCCGCTATGCAGCTTGTGGCGAAGCGGGACCATTCTGCCATTCACCTTTGCGCCCACGCAGCTGTGACCGACTTCGGTGTGGATGGTATAGGCAAAATCGATCGGCGTGGATTCGCGCGGAAGCACGACCACTTTCCCCTTCGGGGTAAATGTGTAAACCTCTTCCGGGTACAGATCGACCTTGAGCGTGGAGAGGAACTCGCTCGGGTCGGTAACGTCGCGTTGCCATTCGACGACCTGTCGCAGCCACGCCAGTCGCTGCTCGTCGCGAGCGGAGACCGGACCATCCTTGTATTTCCAGTGTGCGGCGATGCCTTCCTCAGCCATGCGGTGCATCTCTTCCGTGCGAATCTGGATCTCGAAGCTGACGCCCTCTTCGGTAATGACTGAGGTGTGCAGCGATTGATACAGATTCGGTCGGGGCATGGCGATGAAATCTTTGATGCGCCCCGGGACCGGTCGCCAAAGGTTATGCACAATGCCGAGCACGCCGTAGCAATCCTGCACAGAATTCGTGATTACGCGCATGGCATACAGGTCATAGACCTGATCGACCGAGATGCGCTGCTTCAGGAGTTTCTTGTGGATGCTATATAGACGTTTGATACGGCTCTCGACCTTGGCACTGATGCTCGCTTCCTTCAATTTCTCGCTGAGAACGTGCTCCACGGCGGAGAGGAACTGCTCGCCTTTTTTTCGGCGAGCCTCAACCGCGTCATGGACCTGCTGGTAGGCAATCGGGTCGAGATAGCGAAAGCCAAGGTCTTCGAGCTCCCCGCGAATCTTGCCCATACCGAGCCGGTGAGCGATGGGCCCGTAAATATCGAGCGTCTCACGGGCGATCTTCTGCTGACGGGCCGAGGGAAGATGCTCGAGCGTACGCATATTATGTAAGCGGTCAGCCAGCTTGATGAGCACTACGCGGATGTCGTCCACCATGGCAAGCATCATCTTGCGCAGGTTCTCGGCCTGTTGCTCTTCCTGCGACGAAAAATCAATCTTGCTGATCTTGGTGACGCCTTCAACGATGTGCGCCACCTGCTCGCCAAACTCTTTACGCAAATCCACGATGGTGACCGAGGTGTCTTCCACCGAATCGTGCAAAAGGCCGGCCGCTACCGCCACTGCATCCATCTTCATCTCGGCCAGTACGAGCGCTACTTCGAGGGGGTGGACCAGATACGGCTCGCCGGAAGCTCGCTGCTGACCGGAATGATGTTTTTGCGAAAACTCGTAGGCCTTGCGCACCAGCTCCAGATCGTCGTTGGGGCGGTTCTCGCGCATTCGCCGCAACAGCTCGCGGAACTTTGTCACGGTGAGCATGTTGGTCGCGATTTGTTCGCGCAAAGTAGCCATGAATGCGGCACAGCCTGCCGGAGGTTAGTGGATCAGGCTTCCGCCCGCGAATGTCGGCGAGCGACCCAGAACGGGCCCGGTGGACTGCTTCCTTGTGTCTGATTATAGCGGGGTGCAGCGTTCAAGGTGCAGGAGGTCGCAAACTCTGGAACTCGGCCAGTTCCGGATCGGTAGAATATCTGCGCATGTCACGCATCCTCATCAGTGGGGCTTCGGGACTGATCGGACGAGCCCTGATTCCTGCGCTCGAGAAACGAGGGGACCAGATCTACCGCCTGGTTCGCCGCGAGCCTCGCCATCAGCGGGAAATCGGCTGGAACCCAATCGAGGCGGTCCCGCCCCCGCTAGTTTCGGGCTTTGATACCGTGATCCACCTTTCCGGCGAGTCGGTGGCCGGGCGCTGGACGAGAAACAAGAAGAAATCGATTCGTGACAGCAGGGTGATGACCAGCCGCAACCTCGCCACCGCGCTTGCGCAGGCCGAGAAACCGCCGCAAGCCTTTCTCTGTGCCTCCGCCATCGGCTACTACGGAAATCGCGGAGACGAGATCCTCACCGAAGAGAGTCCGCCGGGAAGGGGTTTTCTCGCAGGAGTCAGCCTGGAGTGGGAGCAAGCGACTCACCCCGCCCTGCAAGCCGGAATTCGGGTTGTGAATCTTCGGATTGGCATCGTACTCAGCCAGGCCGGGGGTGCCTTGAGACAAATGCTGCTCCCCTTCCGATTTGGCCTAGGCGGGAGGATTGGCGATGGCCAACAGTGGTTCGCCTGGATTCACGTGGAAGATCTGGCCGCTGCCGTCGTGCACATCCTGGACCCAGCAAAGGCGATTGTGGAGGGCCTGCCATCCTCGCCCGGGGAGATCCGCGGCCCGGTCAATTTGGTCTCGCCAAGTCCAGTTATGAATGCCGAGCTCACACGCACGCTGGCACACCTCCTGAATCGCCCCGCACCCTTTCCCGTACCGGCTTTTATGCTGCGGCTTGCTTTCGGGGAATTTGCGGACGAAGGACTACTTTCGAGTGCGAGAGTAGTTCCGAAAACCCTTGCTTCGGCGGGCTTCAAGTTCAAGTATCCGCAATTAGAGGCCGCACTTGCACAGCTCTTACGCGAATAGCTCCTCCAGATCGCTCAAAGCGGAAGACCGGCTCTTACTTTCCTCTTGCTTTCCCAAACTCCTCGACTCTCTCCCGAACGCTAAGCACGTGGGTCGGCATGGGCAGGCGGCTGCCCTCTTCGAGAATCGGTATGAGTTTGTCGAAATCGGGGCCGGAGTGAGAGCCGGTTATGGCGATTCGGATTGGGTGGAACAACTCTTTACCCCGGGCTCCGGTTTCTGCCTTCACCTCAGCCACAAGTTTCTTGAACTGCTCGGGCGTGAGTCGCTTTTCGCCAGCGGATTCGTCTTCGAGAACCTTGACGACGAAGCGGGCGAGGACCGCGTCGGTCTGCGGAGCTGCGAGGACCTCAACATTGTCCGGCGAAGCAAGGGCGGCTTTTGCGTCGTAGTTGAAGATGAGCCCGGCCTTATCCGGAAGTTGTTCGAGCCGGTCCACGTAGGCGGCCAGCATCCAGGTGATCTTGCCCAGCCACGCTCGCACGTCTGAGGCAGGCTTCGGACCCACCAGAGGAGCATAGTAAGGCTCAGCCAATGCCGCAATCCTTTCGACTGAGCTCTCTTTGATGTAGTGCCGATTCAGCCAGTACAGCTTCTCGATATCGAAAACGGCGGGAGACGGCGTGACACGTTCAAGAGAGAACTCCTTGATCAGCTCGTCTTTTGAAAAGATCTCTCGGGTTCCGCCAGACGGCGCCCATCCGAGCAGTGCCAGATAGTTAACCAACGCCTCGGGGAGAACTCCCATATCGCGAAAATTCGCGATCGACGTAGCACCATGACGCTTGGAAAGCCGCTCGCGGTCTGCCCCAAGGATGGTTGACAAGTGCGCAAACTCGGGCACCGGCCAGCCAAGCGCTTCGTAAAGCGCCACCTGCTTCGGAGTGTTCGACAGATGGTCGTCTCCTCGGATCACGTGCGTGATCTTCATCAACCCGTCGTCGATGACGACCACATAGTTGTAAACCGGCATCCCCGACGATCGCAGGATAATCGGGTCGCTTACAACTTCGTTCGAGAACTCTACTGGACCGTGCACGATGTCATGAAAACGAATGGGGTGTTCGGGAATCCGCAACCGAATGGCGCATGCCTCGCCCGCATTACGCCTTTCGTCCGCGGCCGCAAAATCGAGATTCCGGCACTTGCCGGAGTAAATCAGTTGGCGATTTTCTGCGGCGGCTTTCTCGCGCTCGTGCTGGAGATCCCGTTCCGTGCAGAAGCACAAATAGGCCTTTCTCTCCTTCAGCAGGCGTTCGGCATGTTCGCGATAAATTTGCAGACGATCCGACTGGCGGTAAGGTCCGTAGGCGCCTCCCAGATCAGGACCTTCGTCCCAATCAAGGCCCAGCCACTTCAGATCAGCGACGAGTTGGTCCTCATAACGCGCCTCACTGCGATCGAGGTCCGTGTCCTCAATGCGCAAGACCATCGGGCCGCCATTCTGGCGAGCAAACAGCCAGTTGAACAAGGCGGTGCGGGCATTACCGACATGCAACTGCCCGGTAGGCGAGGGCGCAAAGCGCACCCGAACGCTGGAGTCTGGGGTCACAGAAAAATGTTAGCAGAGGTGAGCGACTGATCCGAAGTCGACTCAGACGCAACCCCAGATTTGGCATCGGGGAGCTTTGCTTATTTCGAGCTTTGCGGGGGAGATTTCCGCGCTGACAGATCAGCGCGGGGCTAGGTGTGTTCGGGTAATCCGGTCGTGCCAGGATAGCTGGTCTTCGTCGAGTAAACACCACGCATATCCGAGTCCCAAAGAAACCAGCGAGAGCACCGAAGCGAGCACGCGCCACCGCCGCAGGCCGCGCCCGGCTGGCTGTCCATTGAAGCTAGCCAGATGAAGCTTTGCCGCCCAGAGCCCCGGGGTTTTGCCGCAATAAACCAGAAACGCATACTGATATGCGGGCCATAGAACCACCAACAGGCAACTCGCGAGCACCGCTCCTAAGCGCACCGGCGGCATCGCGCCATTGATCCGGACGAAGACATAGCCGAACAATACGAGGGAAGCCACCACCAGCGAGGCGTCGAATAGGCCGGCTGCAACTCGCCGATTCAGGGTGGCGGACTGCAAAGGGAAATCGAATCCCGGACGCCGCTCCGGCTCGCTTTCGCGCTGCTCCTCGATCAGAATCCCTCCCATGGCGGGCGGTGGAGGCAGCAACTCTGGCGCTTCGACGATCCGTGGCCGGTCAATTACCGGTTCCGCAAGTTCGTCAGAGCGAACTGCCGGCCGGGGGAATTCGATGACTCTCGCCGTGGCTTCCATCACAATTCGTGCCGGTATCCCCGGAAGCGGAGGTGGAGAAGCAAGAGCGGTGTCGGTTTCGACTTCCGAGGCTTGCTCCACGGTGCCGCCCATTTCCTCGACGGGAGCAAATGCCTGAAGTGGCCGCGAGGTCTTCGAAGCGGGAGGGTCAAACTGCAAACTTAGCGAGGGATAGCGCTCTTGATGCGGATTGCGAGCTTTGTAACTGTTCACCTTGGCACTGACCATGCGCCGCCAATCGGGCTCGGCCGCTGTGCCCGAAGATGGACCCGTTCCCAGGTCTCGAGCAGTTTCCGGCTCTTCTTCATCAGTGACCGGGTCGAAAACCGGCGAAGCGGGGGCCATGCCCTCAACTCTCGGGAGGGGCAGTTCCTCCCCCCCAGCGGAGAATTCTGAGGCACAGGTTTCCTCAAGCAGGCTCTCCTGCTCAGCTTCATCAATCTCGAACTGCGGCCTCTCAGGGCTATCGTCCAGGCTCGAGGCAAACTGCTGCTCACTCATATCGAGTTCTTCAGGATCAAAATATCTTGGTTCAGCTTCGGATTGGACGTCAGAAGGGTTCATTCCGGCAGCCGCGAAGATCGGGTTTTGCCTAGGGGGAGGAGAACATGCTACCTTCACGCCAAGTCCTTCGCTCCACTGGACTATGCGCCCCCGATGGCTACCCGCACTCGATTCCTTATCACGACAGCGGTGCTTTGTCATCTGATACTCACTTCGCGCTTAGTAACCAGCCAGTTGCTGCCCGCCGCGTTCCCGCAGAGGGCCAACATCTCGTCCTCCAATCGCACCGCGGAACCGGCGACCATTAGCGCCCTCCATCAGGAAAAAGACGGCGCAGTCTACAAGCTGAGCGGCAACGTCCGGATCGAATACGGCAGCTACACATTTTCAGGTGATAACGTCATCTATAACTCGGATTCTGGCGACATTACGGCGGACGGGAACCTGGTTCTGGAGGGCGGACCGAACAGCGAGCACATCGAAGCCGCCCGGGGCACTTATAACCTGCAGCAAGAGACCGGACGCTTTGAACACGTCCGGGGAAGCATCGGACTCGAATCGCGCAGCCGTCACACACTGCCCGCTACATCGAATGCCTTCTTCTTCACCGGGCGGGTGGTCGAAAAGACCGCCTCCGACCGCTACCGAGTGATCGATGGAATGGTGACAACCTGCGAACTGCCGCATCCCAAGTGGAAGTTTTACGCTCGCAAGGTGGTTGTCGAGGTGGGGGGAAACGCCACCATCTACTCCACAGATTTTCGTCTAATGGGGGTTCCGGTCCTCTACCTTCCTTACGCTACCCATCCCGCCCAGAAACTCCCGCGCCAATCCGGGTTTCTCATTCCCAATATTGGACGCTCTTCGGTTCGCGGGTTCACATTTGGCGAGTCAGTGTTCTGGGCGATCAATCGCAGCATGGATCTGCACGGTGGGGTGGAATACTATTCCAAGCGCGGCTGGGCTCCCGACGCAGAATTTCGCGCTCGGCCCACGGAAAATTCCTTTGTAGATCTGACCTACTTCTCGGTGTTCGACCGCGGCATCAATGGCGTGAACCAGGGCGGCACAGAGGCGCACCTGACCTCCGAAGGCGCCTTCGCTCACAACTTCCGGGCCGTGGCAGACATCGACTATCTCACCTCTTACGTCTTCCGATTAGCCTTTAGCGACGTGTTCACGCAAGCAGTCAACTCCGAAGTCAAGTCCGAAGCCTTCGTATCGAACACGACGGGCAGCGTATTCATCAACGGCACCACCCGGCGTTATCAAGACTTTCAAAGCACTGCACCGGGTGACGTCATCACCATTCTCCATGCCCCGGGTCTCGAGCTTGCGACTCTTGATCGTCAGATTTGGAATACTCCGATTCATGCCATGGTAGACGCCTCTATGGAAGGCCTATCGCGCAGCGAACCGGGGTTCAGCACCGCGCCCCTGGTCGGCCGGTTTGATCTGAACCCAGTGCTGTCCTTGCCAACGTACTTCAAGGGCTGGAGCTTTCGACCCGAGCTTTCTCTCCGCGACACGGTTTACACCCAACAACTGGTCCCGTCCGCGGGAATTGCGCTGACCGACGTAGGCACCGCGATCTCGAAGACGCTGAACCGGAAGTCGCTGCAGGGGTCGGTAGAACTGCGCCCCCCCGCGCTTTCGCGAATCTTTGACGGCGAACATCTTGGCCGCAGGTGGAAGCATGTGGTCGAGCCGAGAATCATCTACAACTACGTGACCGGAGTGGAAAACTTTCCCCACATCCTGCGCTTCGACGAGCGCGACATCTTGAGCGACACGAACGAAGTTGAATACGCGCTCGTGAATCGCCTTTACGCCAAGAAAACCTCCGGTGAAGCCGAGGACTGTGGTACCCAGGGAATGTCGGCACTCATGGTTGGTGGCGCTCCCCCGCCCCGGCGAATCCCTTGGGAACGCACCGACACGACCGACGAGCGGCCGTGTCAAAAGCAGCCGTCCACCCGCGAAATCGTAACCTGGGAGCTGATGCAAAAGTACTTTCTTGATCCAACCTTCGGTGGTGCGCTGGTGTCAGGTCGCCGCAACGTCTTCACCAGCACGGTTGATCTGACGGGGATCGCCTTCCTGACCAAGCCACGCCATCTTTCGCCGTTAATCTCCCGCCTGCGAGTTTCCACCTCCCCTCGCGACGACGTCGAATGGGACATGGACTACGACTTCCAGGCGCGCCGCGTCAGCACCAGCACCTTGCTGTTTAACCGCCACTTTGGCATGTTCACGATGGGAGTTGGCAATGCCTTTCTTCACGCCCCCGGTGCCATCCTTGGATCGGGGCAGACGCCTAGCGATGTTGAGTTCGATCAATATCGGGCGGTTCTCGGCTATGGGCACCAGAATAAACGAGCATTCAGCAGCGCCGTAACCATGGGTCTGGACGCGCGCCTTACGCAACTACAGTACGGGTCAGCGCAAATCACGTACAACTGGGACTGCTGCGGCATTAACGTCGAGTATCGTCGGTTCGCGCTCGCTCAAGTGCGCAACGAGAACCAGTTCCGCTTCTCGTTTTCGCTCTCGAACGTCGGCAGCTTTGGAAACCTCCGGCGAAGCGAACGCCTGTTTTAAGCATGCCCATCGACCTGTGCTTCAACTCGTTTTTGAGCATAAGATATGTCAGTGATGGATGCCGCAAGTCTCGAACAGAAGCGCTCCGCCTTGGAGCGGAATCTGCGTGCGCTCGGTCGCACTCTCATCGCCTACTCCGGAGGGACGGATTCGGCATTCCTCGCTTGGGCGGCACATCGGGCCCTCGGCGAAAATATGTTGGCGGTAATCGCCGATTCACCCAGCTTGGCTCGCTTCCAGCTGGAAGATGCGGTCGCGTTTGCCAAGGAAAACACCATCCCTCTCGAAGTTCTGCGAACCAACGAATTTGACCGTCCCGATTATGTTCGCAATGACGGCCGGCGTTGCTTCCACTGCAAAGACGAACTGTTCACGGTCATGGAAGGCTTTGCCAAGCAGCATGGATTTGGGAAGATCGCCTATGGCGTTAATGTGGACGACAAGGGCGATTTTCGCCCGGGCCAGACCGCGGCAGTCGAACATAGGGTGGCGGCGCCTCTCCTCGACGCGGCCCTGAGCAAGGCCGAAGTTCGCGAGCTTGCGCGAGAAGCCGGACTTCGCATCTGGGACAAACCGGCCTCGGCATGCCTCTCCTCGCGTATCGAATATGGCCGCCCCGTCACTCGCGAGGCCCTCAACGCGGTTGAGCGCGGAGAAGATGCTTTGCGCCAACTTGGTTTTCACCAATGCCGCGTGCGCCATCACGGAGACATCGCTCGCATCGAAGTTGCACGCGAGGAGATGCCCCGCGCGCTCACCCCCGAGATGGCTGCGGAATTCACTCGCGTCTTCAAGGCGCTCGGATTCAAGTTCGTCACCCTGGACCTTGAAGGCTTCCGTTCCGGATCCATGAACTCATTACTTCCCGCAGAACAACTGCTCCGCACCGGTACTCGAGGCGATTAGTACCCGCAAACCCTGTGAGATAATCAAACATCCCATGTTTAAGCGGTTTCTATCGATTTCGTGCCAACGCACGACCCTGTTTTTCCTGCTCTTAGGCCTTGGTTGCTCCGCACAGGCACCGGCGGATGTTTCCCAAAGGATCGAACGGCAATTGCGTGTGAAATACAGCGTCCCGGCCGACGTCAAAGTGTTGATCTCGGCTCCCCGTCCGAGCGAATTCCCGAATTACGACACGATCAAAGTCACTTTTTCCGGGAAAGGACGCGACCAGGAATACGACTTTCTTCTTTCCAAAGATCAAAAGACGTTGATTCGCATGACCAAGATGGATCTGAGTCGGGATCCCTACCAGGACATAATGGACAAGATCGATGTTGCTGGGCGGCCGGTCCGCGGAAATCCGAATGCGAAGGTCAAGCTGGTCAACTTCGATGACCTGCAATGCCCTTACTGCTCGCAAACCCACCGGATTCTTTTTCCCGAGCTGCTAAAAGAATACGGCGACCGGGTTGCGTTCATCTACAAGGACTTTCCACTCTCAGAAATTCATCCTTGGGCAATTCACGCGGCCGTTGCCGCCAACTGCCTGGCGGCACAGAGCGGAGACGCGTATTGGGAGTTTGCCGACTACGTTCACTCGAACCAGAAGCAAATCAATGCCGAGAATGGCCGCGACAATCAGTTCGCCGCATTGGACCGTACGGCCGTCACCCAGGCGGCAAAATTTCATCTGGACACGCCAAAGCTTCAGGCCTGCCTCAAGGATCCGAAGGGGGAGCAGGCGGTTCAGGCATCGGTTAAGCAGGGAGAGGCCTTGGACGTGAGCGGAACGCCCACCATGTTCATCAACGGTGAAATGCTCGACGGGGCAAGACCAGCTTCGGACATTCGAGACGCCCTCGACGGCGCTTTGAAGCGGGCCGGCGTCGCGCCGCCTTCTCAGCAACCGGCACGGCCGGCCGCTTCGCCTTCCGCCAGCAACTCGAGTGCGAAGTAGAAGGGAAAAAGGGGGAGAAATTGAATATCAAGCTCTGCAGATTTCTTTCTGCCGTCCCCATGTGCCTGGCCATTCTGACTATAAGTTGCTCGAAACCTTCCGGCGATAATGTGGCGGCCACCGTCGATGGTCAGAAAATCTATCGTGCCGATCTCGAGAAGTATTATCAGAGCCAGACGGCTGGTGCCAGCCAGCCGTTGAGTGACGAACAAGCGACCAGCCTCAGGCTCAGCATCTTACGCGAGCTCATCGAAAACGAAATCTTGATGCACCGCGCCGAAAAGCTTGGACTTCTTGCCACCGATGACGAGGTGCAGCGCAAGCTCAACGAGATGAAGTCGCCATACACGGCCGAGCAATTTGGTCAGCGCCTGCAGGAAAGCAAGATGACGGAGGACGATCTCAAGCGGAACATCCGCCGTGCGCTCACGGCCGACAAAGTCTTACATAAAGAAGTCACTTCGAAACTCAACGTGACTGAGCAGGACATTAAGGACTATTACAATTCCCATCGCTCCGAATTTAATCTGATTGAACCGCGCTATCACCTGGGCAGAATCCTGGTGACAACCACACCGGATCCCCAGGCCGCCAACAGTGCCAACAAAGCTCATAGCGAGGCGGAAGCGCGCAAAAAGATTCAGACCGTACTTACTCGTCTTGATGCCGGCGATGACTTTGGATCGCTGGCAATGGCTTATTCCGAGGATAGCTCGACCGCCCCTAACGGCGGGGATATGGGCATTATCCCGGAATCCGCGCTCAAGCAGACCGACCAGGCAACGCGCGAAGCCATTCTGAAGCTGAAACCCGGGCAACATACCGGCATCATTCCACTTGCAAATCCGACGAGTAAGCAGACGGGGGCGTTCCACATCGTCAAACTGATCGCCATGGAACCTTCGGGGCAGCGGGATCTTTCCGATCCGCGAGTTGAGCAGGAAATTCGTACTCAGTTGCAGGACCGCCGGGAACAGCTTTTGAAAGCTGCGTACTACGAGGTCATGCGCGATCAAGCGAAGGTCGAGAACTACTACGCCGAGAGAGTCCTGGCCAGCACTGGCAATGCGAAGTAGCTGTCAATCGATGATCGCCACTACTTCGCCCGCATTGACCGCCTGTCCCTCTTTCACCTGAATCGAGGCAATGGTTCCATCCCGCGGCGCGCGGAGCTCGTTCTGCATCTTCATAGCTTCGATGACCAGGACGCCCTGGCCGGCGTGGACGCTGACTCCCGCGTTCGCGAGAACCCGCACCACTTTCCCTGGCATGGAAGCCGTGAGTTTTTGCGGACCGGAGCCGCCTCCGCCAGCCAGATTTCTGCTGCGCCATGATCGCGGATCGGTTAGCTGAATCTGATAGCTGTTGTCTCTCACCGTGACCGCCTCATGGACCCCGCGGCGCACCTCATACGACTTCCCCTCATAAAGGATCGACAGAATATCGGAACTGATTCGGGTCAAGTCGATGTCGACGTAGTTGCCGTCGATGCGGCATTCGAAGCCTACGCCGCGCCGGATTATTTCTAGTTGGTGTTCCTTCCCGGAAATGAAAGCGGAGAACCGCATGGCTTAGCGCGATGCCTCTGAACGTGCTGTCTTTTTCCACTCTGAGACGGAGTCCCCGTTTGCCCTTGAGGTAGTTGAAGGCGAGGCGCTCTCCGCCAGCAAGCGGAAGATTCCTGCTGCGACCAACGCAACAGTTTCTTCGGCGCCCTCACGGGATTTGGAAGAGCCCTCCTGTAAGCGCAGCAAGAATCCCGTGTTTGCCCGCCCAGAATAGAACTCACGATCTTCGAGGATACGACGCAGGAGAGAGAGATTGGTTTTGATTCCCCCGATCGCATACTCCTGAAGCGCTTGCTTAAGGCGGACCATCGCCTGCTCTCGGGTTGTTCCGTAAGAAATCAACTTTGCCAGCAGCGGATCGTACTCCATGGGGACGTTCCACTCCGGATAAACACCGCTGTCGAGCCGCACGCCCGGGCCCGACGGTTCCATTAACGATGTGATCTTGCCGGGACTTGGAAAGTAGTTGTTCTCGGGGTCTTCCGCGTAGACGCGGCATTCAATGGCATGTCCTCGAATCTGGACTTCATCTTGCCGGAAAGGCAAGGGTTCTCCGCAAGCAATTCGGATCTGTAGTTCAACCAGGTCTAGGCCAGTCACCAATTCGGTGACCGGATGCTCTACCTGTAGGCGCGTATTCATCTCCAGAAAGTAGAAGTTCCCTTCGTTGTCGGCAAGAAATTCAATGGTCCCCGCATTGGTATAGCCAACCGCCTGCGCTGCCCGAACGGCAATCTCGCCCATTTCACGCCGCTTCCCAGGCGACACGGCAGGAGATGGGGCTTCTTCGATGACCTTCTGGTGCCGCCGTTGCACCGAGCAGTCACGTTCGCCGAGGTAGACGGTTTGGCCATCCTCATCAGCCAGGACTTGCACCTCAATGTGGCGGGGATCAATGATTGCCTTCTCGAGATAGACCTCATCATCGCCAAAGGCCCGCAGCGCCTCACTGCGGGCTGCATCGAACGCCGAGCTTAGATCCGCTTCCTTTTCGACCAGTCGCATCCCTTTGCCACCGCCGCCAGCCGCCGCCTTGAGCATGACTGGGTATGCCAGCCGCGAAGCAATCTCTCGGGCTTCGACCAGAGACCCCAGCCCTTTTGAACTTCCCGGGACGAAAGGAACACCTGCGCGCTCCATGTTTTGCCGAGCGCGGGTCTTCGATCCCATGGCCTCCATGGCGGAAGCAGAGGGGCCAATAAACTTGATTCCGATCTCTTCGCAGCCTCGCGCAAACTTCGGATTTTCTGACAGGAAGCCATATCCCGGGTGAATAGCATCCGCCCCCGCTCTGCGGGCGACCTCCAGGATCCTTTCTATGTTGAGATATGATTCCGGCGCGGACGCAGGCCCAATGGGATAGGCTTCATCCGCGCGTAAAACGTGCAGGGCGCCCCTGTCCACCTCAGAGAACACTGCCACGGTCGAGATTCCAAGCTCATGGCAGGCGCGGATTACCCGCACTGCGATCTCTCCGCGATTTGCGACTAGAATCTTCTTGAACATCGCTCGAGACGTGCAAAGAAAAAGCCTCTCAATGCGAGAGGCTTTTCTAACTTTTCAGACACCGCGTTACTTCGACTGGTCCATGGTGATGCCATTGGCGCCGGTCTGCTTCTCGGCTTTCGCCTTCTTAGCTGCCATGGTCTTGTCGACCCACTCGTCGGCGGTCTTCAGGTCAGCCGCACGAGCGTCGGGCTCATCGCACTCGCGGTCCGCTTTCTCACGATAGAGCAGGTTCATGTAAGCCATCGCATCATCGTAGTCCTGGCGAAGCGAAATAGCCTTATTCAAAGCATCCAAACCGTCTTGAATAACGGCACCGTGCTGGTCGCGCAGCTGAGCACAAACTTTCTTGTCTTTCAAGGGCTCATCCGGGCGCAGCCCCAGGTTGGAACGCGCCTGCATCCGCGGCTGGTAGGCCTCGGTCCAGTCAATGACACCGATGGAATAGTACGCCTCGGGATCATTCGGATCGAGATCGATAGCTTTGTGGTAATAGGTCTTGGCATCATCGAACTTCTTCATTTGCAGATACAGATAAGCAATCCCTTTGATGCTGTTGACATTTTTGGGATCCTGCTCGAGCACTATTTTGTACTGGTCAATAGCCGAGTTCGCGTTCTGAAGATTTTCCGGAGAATCAACTCCGGGTATGTATTGCTGTGCGTAGGCGGTCGCGAGATAGAGCTTCGCGTTCAAAAGCGAAGGGTCATACGCAACGGCTTGCTTGAAGTTATTAATGGCTTGCTCGTACTTCGCGTTTTTGAAAGCATTGACGCCTTTATTTAGTTGGTCGCGAGCACGGAGCTTGTCGCAACCGGCGGTTGCGAACACGCTAAGCGCAGCTGCAGCAATCGCCAGTGTCTTAAGACTTCTTTTCATGTGAGTTGTTTGCCCCCTCAGCTGGAATCGTGTTCCCGATCCAGCCGCATACGATAACACAATACGGACGTATCCGGGAAAGGGCGCGGCACTGGAACCGCATACCGCACCATATGGAGCCAGGTTGTCAGTTGCCAGTGGGGGTTCCCACTGGCAGCTCAGCTATGACAAACGTGGATCCTAACCGCCTGCTTCGATCTTCGCGGTGATCAGGCCAACTTTATCTACACCGGAAGCGTGGCCAATGTCGATCACGTTAGCGACGTCGGCAAAAGGTATATTGTCGTCGCCCTTCACAAACATGACCTTTTCGGCGCGGGTCTTGAAGATGTCCGTCAAACGCCCCTGCAGACTGTCCCAGGTCACATCGTCCTGGTTGATTTTCAAGCCAGGAGTCTGGCCGGGTCCATGATCAATCACCTGCACGACAATGGTGCGGTCATTGTTCTGGTTCTTGGGAGCGTTCGGCGGCGGCGGCTGAGGTACCAGCGCGTCCAGCCCTTTCGGAGTCAGCGGCGTGATCACCATAAAGATGATCAATAGCACGAGCAACACATCAATGAGCGGCGTTACGTTAATCTCACAACTCTGGCCCCCGCTCGGGCCAACTGCCATTCCCATAAGGCTCTCCCTGAAACTCTATTGGATCCCACTCGCCGGCGCTGTTGGCGGCGGAGTGCCCGACTTCTTCTGTTCGGTCAACAAACCCAAGTCGTCGACGCCCGCGGAGCGAACATTGTCGACCACGTCGACCACGAATTTGTACTTGGCACGCGCATCGGCCCGCACGTACACGATCTTGCTGGTGCGGTTCGCGATTCGGTCTTTGATCTTGTTGCTGAGCGCGTCCAGCTGAATCAGATCGTTGCCAAAGAAAATGTCCCCATTGCGCTTTACCGCAACCACTAACGCGTCTTCCTTATCTGCGTCGGGCATCTGGGTGGGGGCGTTGACCTTAGCCAGGTCGACCTGAACGCCTTTCTGCAACATCGGCGTGATGACCATAAAAATGATCAGCAGCACCAGCATCACGTCCACCATGGGCGTGACGTTGATGTTGGAGTTAACCTTGGCACCTTCATTTCTAACTGCTATTCCCATAATTGCTTCTCCCGCCCTGGAATCAATCCTCACCAATCTCGTGGAGGCAGGTCCGGCGGCTGTGCGCCGGACCTGAGCAACTCAATTGCGAGCCAGGGCTTGGTTTTAGCGGCGCACTGCTCCGCGGCGCTTCAGGAAGTAATCGATCAGTTCGCTCGACGAGTTGTCCATCTCGACGTCGAACGCTTCCACGCGACCAGTCAGATAGTTAAACATCATCACGGCCGGAATAGCGACCAGCAACCCGAATGCGGTCGTTACCAGGGCTTCCGCGATACCGCCGGCGACTGCGGCCAAACCGGTTGCCTTCTCAGTCGAAATACCTTTGAAGGCGTTCAGAATGCCCATCACCGTGCCGAACAGTCCCACGAAGGGGGCCGTCGAGCCAATGGTGGCCAGTCCGCCCAGTCCGCGCTTCAGCTCGGCATGAACGATGGCTTCGGTGCGTTCCAGCGCGCGCTTAGAGGCCTCAATGGTCTCACCCGGAATGTCGCTGGAATCCTGGTGTGCTCGAAATTCCATCAAGCCAGCGGTAACAACCTTGGCCAAATGGCTGCGCTTATTGCGCTCCGCCACTTTGATGGCTTCGTCAATTTTTCCGTCCCGCAGAGCGCCTGCCACGGCAGGAGCAAAAGCCCGCGACTGCTTGCGAGCCGCATTGAAGGCCATCCAGCGGTCGATCATCACGCCAAACGACCAGCCTGACATGATGAAGAGAATGATTACGACCGTGCGGGCAACCCACCCCATCTGCTTCCAGAGGGAAATTGGGTCCCACTGCGGGCCCGCGGCTTCTTGCAGAAGCCAGGTCGCGGTCGTGTGCAAGTGTCCTACCAGGTGCGATGTTGCTACGTGATCTACAAACATGAGTTGCTACCCTCCTCGATAACTAATTGCGATTTTGAATAAAACCCGGGAACTCTGATCAGCCGAGATACCTCGAGCGACAAAATCCCCGCCAGGGTACCTCAACTGTGATGCTAAAGACTATCCGCCCGACAGCGTGAAGTTCACGGTGATCGTGGTATCGACCTCCACCGGCTCACCGTTCAAGATATAGGGCCGATACTTCCACTGCTTCACCGCGTCCAGAGCTGATTGGTTCAGCAAAGGCGAAGCCGTGCTAACCACCCGCAGGTTCTGGATGGCGCCATCCTTGCCGATGACCGCAGCCAGGACCACTGGTCCCTGCACGCGGGCAATTTTCGCCATCTGCGGATACTGCGGAGTCACGTCGTGGATCTTCATGCCCGCCGTTACGCCCTGCGAAACGCGGATGCGGGTGGGGGTGGCCATCTTCGGAACCGCCACCGGGGTAGAACTGATAATGCCCCCAATTACTCCGCCCATCTGTCCGCCGGGAACTCCTCCCGGGACGCCACCCACGACACCGGTCGACGGCGGCGGGGCCTCGTCTTCCTTAAGAATCTGGACTTTTTGCGGGATCTTGGTGGGAGTGCGGAGCTGGTTGTTCACAATATCGGTCTCGACCTTGACGACCTTCACAGCCGCTGCTGGCGGCGGCGGCGGTGGTGGCGGCGGCGGCGGTGCTACCAGAAAGGTCATCAGCTGCCCTTTTGGCAATGCCTCGGTAAACATCAGAGGAATCAGGATCAGAACGATGACAATGACGGCCTCCAGGATGAACGAGAAGAACGTCATCCGGCCGCGTTTGGTTTTGAGCTTACCGCCCGATTCGATCAGGCTGTCCTCGAACATATGTTTTCTCCCTGCACAGACCTACGATGCTTTAGACACCGGCCACAATACCGTTGTTCCAATCTGATATTGAAAAACCGGATGAAGCACAGCAAACCTATCGCCAATCAGGAAAAACCACTCTAAGCCCTTGCTTTAGCTTTCTCTCTACGCCCGGACCCAGTCTGGTTGCGACCTGTAGCTCCTTGTGCCGCAAGCCCAGAGTTGCTGCGAGTCGATCGCCAGTCCTGGTATGCCACCAAAATGGGGGCGGCAATGGCGATCGATGAATAAGTCCCGATTAAGATGCCGATAACCAGGGCAAAGGAAAACCCATGCAACACTTCGCCCCCAAAAAGGTACAAAGCTAGCACAGTCAGGAATGTTAAACCTGCTGTCAAGATGGTTCGACTTAGGGTCTGGTTGATGCTGCGGTTGACGATATCGGCCAGCTTCTCCCGTCGCATCAATTTGAGATTCTCACGAATACGGTCGAAAACCACGATGGTGTCGTTATTGGAATACCCGATCAGGGTCAGGATGGCGGCGATGACCGTGAGTGATATGGGTTTATTGGTTAGGGAGAAGACTCCGATGGTGATCAGGGTGTCGTGGAACACGGTAATCACAGCAGCCACTCCGTAAATCCATTCAAACCGAACTGCCAGGTACACCAACATACCGACCAGAGAGTACAGGGTGGCGAGAACCGCTTGCCGCCTTAACTGAGCCCCTACCTGGGGACCGACGATCTGTACATCATAGACACCGAAGTCAGACAGATAGAACCCTTGCTGGAGGGAACCGAGCACCGCGGGATCAACTACCGCCTTTAGATCATCGAAGCTGGCCAGCACGCCGCCCTTCGTCTTGTCGCGATAGTTGGCGACTTGCTGAGCGATGGTTGTATATCGCTGGCGGGCATCGGTACCGAGGTGCAGAGGATCGTTGCGTAACAAAAACTCCGCGATGGCGAGAGAGCTGGAATTGTTGAGGTCCGACTTGTCGCCCGGCGCGCTGGTGTGTAGCGCTGCAATGATTTGCTCTTTGCCTTTGTCGAGCGCCTGCTCGTTGGTAAGTTCCTGGGGGAGATCGATCAGCAGTTCGTTGCTGCCAGGGCCTCCAAAATTACGAATTCGAGCATTGTGATAGCCGATCCGATCCATGATCTTGGCGACGGCATCGATGTCGGGAGGATGAGAAAACTTCACGCTGACCTGCGTGCCGCCACGGAAGTCAATGTCCAGCGGGATGCCGTGCCAAAACAGCATCGAACAAACACCCGCCACACTGAAGACCAGCGAAAACGCGATGAAATACCACTTCTTGCCAAGAAAATCTATGTTCGGATTTCTAAATAATTCCACGCTGCAAAAACCCTTTCTGCGAACGACGACCCGCTAACCACCAACCACTTAGATACTCAGTGCTTCGCCTACCCGCTTGCGGCTCAACACCCAATCGAAAATTACGCGCGACACAAACACGGCCGTAAACAGGTTCGCAAACAAACCAAAACTCAGGGTCACGGCAAACCCCTTCACCGGTCCGGTGCCGAACAGGAAAAGAATGACGGCCGAGACGATGGTGGTGACGTGCGTATCCACAATCGTGACCCAGGCATGCGAGAAGCCCTGCTCCACAGCAGAAGGCGGTGTTTTGCCGTTCCGCAACTCTTCTCGAATGCGCTCGAAGATAAGAACGTTCGAATCGACGCCCATACCAACCGTAAGAATCACACCTGCGATTCCCGGCAGGGTCAGCGTTGCTCCGCTGAATCCCAGAAATCCAAGCAGGATGATTAAGTTCAAAATGAGAGCAATGTCGGCATTAATCCCGGCGGCGCGGTAGTAAATCAACATGAACACGAGCACGGCAATCATCCCGTACACGGCGGCTTTGATGCCTGCACGGATAGACTCGGTGCCAAGAGACGGTCCTACGGTACGCTCTTCCAGGTACTTGATGCCGGCGGGGAGTGCTCCTGAACGGAGCACCATCGACTGATCCTTAACTTCCTGATCTGTGAAGCGGCCTTCAATGATTCCGGAATCGCGTATTGCCGATTTAATGGTAGCCCAACTCTGAACCCGGCCATCGAGAACCACGGCCAGCTTGTCGCCAACATGTGCGGACGTAAAGGCATAGAACTTACGGCCACCATCGCCGGTGAGGTTGAATCCGACCGCTGGCCGCCCGCTTTCATCCTGGGTGGGCTGAGCGGAACGCAAGTCCGTGCCGCGAACTGCAGGGATGCGGGAGACCACATACCAAGTCTCACCGCCGTCAGCTTCATTCCGGCCCTGCATGATCATCTCATCCGCGTTGAGACGTCCTCCTTTTCCCTGCAGCGCGGCTTGCTCGCTATTGAAGGGACCGTCCACCAAGAGTCTAATGTCGAGCACAGCGGTCGACTTAATAATCTCCTTGACGCGGGCCGGATCATCGACTCCCGGGAGCTCTACCAGGATCTGGTATTGCCCAAGCCCATGCTCTTCAATCATGGGTTCAGCGACGCCGAGTTGGTCGACTCGATTCCGAATCGTTTCGATCGCCTGCGTGACCGCCTGATCTTTCAAGGAGGCCAGGGCGGTCGGCTTCATGGTGATCGTCCAGGTGTCGTTTGCGCCCGAGGTGGCGTCATATTGCGGCAACCGGGACGCAACCAGATCGCGGAGCGGGGAAGTCGCTTCCGGCGGTACGCCCTTGATCACGATTTGCTCGGGACGGTTCACGGGATCCGGCTTGGTGATGTCCGTGTAGTTAACTTTGGCCTTTCGCAGACCGTCTTTGAGGGACTCGATGGCGGTGTCGGAGTCGGCGTTAATGGCATCGTTGACTTGAACCTGCAGAATAAGGTGCGTTCCGCCTTTCAGGTCCAGGCCGAGGTGAATGCCATTGCGGAATGTGCTGGAACTCAGAAGCGCATCAGCCAGCGCCCCGCCAGAAAAGCCCGCCGGAACCCCGAATATCCCGTAGGCGAAAATCAAGACTACCGCAACAATTAGGACTACTTTCCAGCCAAGACCCTTCGTCATAAAGATAAAACTACTCCCGAAATTAGCTACTTAGCTGCCGGCTCATCCGGCGTAATCACCGACACAATCGATCCCCGCGTGACTTCAATGCGCAGATTGTCAGGTGGCACTCGCAGGTGAAGCGCGTCGTCTTTCAGGGCCACGATAGTTCCCCGAATACCGCCGCTTGTCACAACTTTATCGCCGGTCTTCAGCTCGCTCAGCATCGCCTGCCATTTCTTTTGCTTCCGGTTCTGCGAGTAGAACATGTAAACAAATAGCAGAACGATCGGAAGGAACAGGATCAGGCCTGCGCCTCCGCCACCGGTAGGAACTTGCAATGCGATGAATCCGTAGATATGCATTTGATGCCGAAATCCAGTCTCCACTGCCGCGCACACGCCATCGCGCCTGGCGGCGAGGGAATTCCTCGTGTAACGAATTTGCGGAGCTTTTTAATTATTCAGAACCGGGCGTCCTTAACCGGAATGGCAAGCTGGGCCACTGTAGATCGCCCAGAGAAGAAATCGCGCGCATTCCCAAGTCAAATAGAATGCCGGACGCGCTGCATAGTGTCAAGGTAGAAACTCAGGTTGTGAATGGTATTTAGGACTTGAGCAAGTACTTCATTGGCCGCGTACAGGTGCCGCAAGTAGGCTCGGGAATACCTGGTACAAACGCGACAATGGCAGTCGGGATCGAGCGGCCCTTGGTCGGATGCGTAGCGCGCCTGCTTGATGGAGAGCTTGCCTTGGGAGGTGAATAGCAGGCCATGCCGGGCGGCCCGCGTGGGCAGGACGCAGTCCATCATGTCCACCCCGAGTTTCGAATACTCCACAATCTCTTCGGGGGTGCCTACCCCCATGAGGTAGCGGGCTTTGTCTTGTGGCAAGTGCTCGAGAGTGGCTTCCACGACTTCCCGCGTCATCGCGCGAGGTTCGCCAACACTCAGGCCACCAATGGCATAGCCGTCGAATCCGATTTCGATGGTCCGCTCCGCCGATTCCTTTCGGAGGGCGAGATCCATGCCTCCCTGAACGATCCCGAAAAGGGCCTGGGTGCAGTGCTCATTTCCAAGTTCCCGGTTTCCAGGTTCCTGCTCATTCCGGGCAAATGCCATCGCCTCCCTAGCGCCTTGACTACTCGAGTCGCCTGATCTGCCTTTCGGCTGACAAGTGAGCACTGAGTGCCGATCGTAGCCCCAGGGCACCTCAGCTTTGTGCTCCTCAAAGTACCTCTTGCTCCTCTCCGCCCAGCGTAGCGTCGTCTCCATGGACGACCGCACTCGAGCTCGATCCGCGGGATACTCCGTGCATTCATCGAACGCCATGATGATGTCCGCCCCCAGACCGATCTGGGCTTCGATCGCAGTTTCTGGGCTAAGGAAGTGAGCCGAGCCGTCCAGGTGCGATCTAAACGTCACACCTTCTTCTGTCACCTTGCGCAGTTCACTGAGGCTGAAGACCTGAAATCCGCCCGAGTCGGTCAGGATCGCCCTCTGCCATGACATGAACCGGTGCAGTCCGCCCAGGTTTCGGAGCTGTTCCAGGCCAGGTCGCAGATAGAGGTGATAGGTGTTGCCAAGAAGAATCTGAACGCCAAGCTCTTCCAGAATGTCTTGCGGAATGCCTTTGACAGTCGCCTGCGTTCCCACCGGCATAAAAACAGGCGTTTCCACCCGGCCATGAGGCGTGATCAGCGTTCCACGGCGACCCCTACCGCTCGTGGCCTCAATTTCAAACCGAACAGACATGAAAGAGCGATTCTAAAGGAAAGAGCACCCCTGCCCATCGACCGAGGTCGCCGACCCTACCGCCGATCCTTGTGGTTAGCCGGCCGGGGTTGATCGGACAGTCGAATCAGCTCCGGCTTGAGTTTGCCGTTCTCGACTATCAACCGCCCCATGGAGACCGGCAATGAGAACCTCTTGGGCCCCGCACTGCCGGGATTGAAATAGAGCACACCGTTTTTCGTTTCGTGCTTCGGCATATGGCTGTGTCCGTAAATGACGGCTGCAAATCCTGCTGCTTCGGGCTTCAGGTCCAGTCGCTCAAGGATGTGGAGGATGTAGATGGAAATGCCTCCAACTTCTAGAACAGTGGTTTCAGGTATCTCCTCGGCCCACGGGAAGTGGTCGACATTGCCGCGCACCGCTGTCACTCGCGCAAGTTGTCCCAAGCGATTGAGGATCTCCGGGCCCCCGATATCGCCAGCATGAAGAATGTGGTCCGATCCTGCCAGTGCTGCAACTGCCTCCGTCCGCAGCAGCCCGTGCGTATCGGAAATGATGCCGAGGATCGCCCTGGACATGGAGATTCTCTGGGACTTTCTAGCCGCGAACCTTGCGGAATCCGGGCGATCGCAACCGTGAGGAGCGTTGCCAAGGGCTCTGACCGCCGAATAACCAGCAACACTCCCAAGCTCTCGCCCAGGCACGGCTATTTGGTCGGTACGATGGGCAGGACCAGCGCCGAGGGGTGCTCCGCGTCATGAAGCACAATGTTCGTCGCAGTCACAAAACTTGCCCGAGCCTCGCTCGATTTCACATAACGAGTCCCACCATTGTTCAGATTCCGGTCGAACCGCGGGAAGTTGCTGCTTGAAACCTCTAGTCGGAGCACGTGCCCCTTCTTGAACACATTGCTGGTGGCCCACATGTCGATGGTGAACTTGTACACTTGGCCGGGATTGATCAGGTCGGGTTTTTCGCGCGAGTCACGATAGCGCGCGCGAACAATCCCTTCGGTAAGGTTTTGCGCGAAGCCGTTCGGCCACACGTCCACAAGCTTGGCCGTGAAGTCGGCGTCGACCGCAGAAGACTTCGCGAAAAGTTCGAGGGATACGGGGCCAGTGACCTCCACATCCTCAGCCATCGCAGGCGTCGAGTACACCAGTACGTCGTCTCGAGCCTCGACAGATCGTTGGTCGCGTGGCCCGGCAGGCCATCGCCGCGGTTCACAGCACAGCGGGCCACCGACGGTAGGCACCGGACTCGCGGGATCGTAGGCAAATTGGTCGGAGGACTCCTTACCCGGAGTCGCCGTAGAGAGCGTCCCGTTCCCTCGTAGCGAATTTGCTCTTCCCCCGGAATGCAAGAAGTACTTCGTGCTCTTCGCCTCGGGAACCGGCCAGTCACCTTCCTCTCGCCACTCGTTCGCCCCCATAACGAAGAGCTTTACAGGCTTTGCGGAGGCAAACTGGTTCTTTACGCCCTTAAACAGATAGTCGTACCACTGGAGTTCCCAGTCGTCTTCAGGCTCTTTCGCGTTCGCTCCAAAATCGACGTCGCCAACCTTGGGCATTGGTCCAGCATGGCCGCCGATTACCACCACCAGCTGTTGGCCTTTGCGAGCCGCTTCGGTAGCGCCATGATCGCGTATCCCCTCGTAGTTCCTGAGCGATCCGCCGAGGAACAGGTCATACCAAGCTGCAATGTGCAGAGCCGGTACCGTTATCTCTGAGAAGTGTTCCTCAATCGAAATGCTCTTCCAATATTCGTCGTAGCTGGGATGGGCCAGCCAGTCTAGGTAATACGGCGCGACGGAACCGTTCGATCCGAGGTCGGGGCGTTTTTCCAGGTTCAGGATGGGATAGTCGGTCAGAGGGAGGCTCCAAAGACCGCCCACTGGATCGTTCTGCCGTCCAACCAGGCGCTCATATGTATTCTGCGCAAGACCCGAGGTCCAGTCCTGGTTGAACCACTGCGCAAATGCCCCACCCGTGTAAGTCCAATTTTCGTGATAATTGCTCGCCGTCACAACCGGGCAAATCCCGGCGAGATGCGGAGGGTGTGTAATGGCTGCTAGCATCTGCGTGGCGCCCACGTACGAACCGCCAAACATTCCAACCCGGCCGTCGGAATATGGCAACCCGGCCGCCCACTCCACCGTGTCGTAGCCGTCGCTCGGCTCGTTCTTGAAGGTGTACCAGTCCCCCTCTGAAGCGTAACGACCGCGCACGTCCTGAACGATCACGACGTAACCGCGCGCCGCAGCTTTCATTCCGAACTCAAATTCCGAGTCCTTGTTATAGGGAGTTCGCTGTAACAGGGTCGGGAACTTGCCCTCCGCCTTCGGGCGATAGATATCCGCGCGCAACGTAACTCCGTCTCGCATCTTCACCGCGACACTGCGCTCGTAAGTGATCGAGTATTGCTCGGCTGCGAGCGGAAAAGTGGAGGTTGAGGTGGTGGCTACGAGTAGGACACAAGAATACAGCAGGCGACATCTCGTCATGTCTAGTCTCCCGTCATTTAGCAACCGGAAAAGATACCAGAGCCGCAGAAGCAGAAACAGAACCGTCGAACAACCCGACCATACGACTCGGTTTTCCGAGCAGTAGAAAATTCAGCAATCCCGAACTGAAGCCGCAATTCCGGGCGATGCCGGCCCCCTGAAACAGAAAACGATTACCGTCCTAAGCTTATGAAATATAAAGAGTTGCAAAGTTCCTTTTGTTACATTTTTCAGACTACAAACTAGATCGCGAATTTCGTGCGGGCCCCCATTCTCGGCTGCACGATCACGGTGCAATCGCATTCCATGTTTGGAGATTTCACCGTGAAAAAAAAATTGCTTCTGCTAGCCGCTGTCTTTCTCGCGCTGTCAATGGGAGTCCCTAGAAATGCCGAGGCCGTAAACCCGGTTTGCCCACCACTTGGGTGCAAGTAACCGAAAGATGGTTTCGCGTCTTGTGAGCCACTGATCTCGGAGTTACCATTTCAGTGGCCTCATGGATTCCTTGTACTACATTCTTTGGGGTATCCCCCCACTTTGCCTGGCGGTAAGTTCGCTCTTCTTACTCAGGCGAGGTGTACACCGCCAGCTGCCCTTCTTTTGTGTTTACATCGGGTGGGAGGTAGTTGATTTCATTCTGCTGTCGTTTGTTAGCTTAATTTCACTCAGATGGTCATCCCCGCTCCAGATCTATCGACCCTTCGCCATGGCCGGCGAAGTTATATCGACTACGCTGGAGTTCTTGGCGCTCTTCGAGTTGACGAAGGAGCTCACCCTACCCCCTGAGTTAGTTCGTAAAGTAGTCCCCATTTTTCGCTGGGTGGCGGCGGTTCTCGTGTTGAGTGCAGCCTTCTTGTCTGCATATTTGTTACGAAACGGCGACGCCGGGCAACTTATGACCATCTTCCAGACAGTGGAATTTTCAGCGAACCTGGTCAAACTTGGACTGCTCTTGGTATTACTGGTTTGCACCATCGCACTGAAGATTCGCTGGAAGAGCCTGCCGGCCGGCCTGGTTCTTGGTTTCGGTATTCAGGCAGCGGCTGAGATGGGAGCCTCCGCCTTGTATTCCGCTCTTGGCAAACCCGGTTTTCTCACGGTCGATATGATCCGCATGGTTGCCTTTCTGTTTTGCACAATGATTTGGCTGGTTTATATGCTCCGGCCGGAAAAGTCCTCTGCATTCAAAGGCGCGGGACTTCAGCTTTCGGAGCTTGAACTGCTCGACCAGCAAATGCAAAAGATGATGCGGCCGTGAGTTACCCTGGAGCCGTGAGTTACCCTGGCGTGGTGCGTGAAAGGATCCATGCCCCCGAAACCTGGTGTATCAAGCCGGAGGCCCCGCCTAGCTGCCGAACTTCTGCCCCCGCGGGCTAGCTTCTAACCGCTTGACGGGATGTGTTTCGCCCGACTTCTGATGTTGTCGACGAGCCGACTGTGGCCAGTAGGGGGTCCTGGGTTAAAGAAGGCCCTAGAGATTCGGGGTTTTCGCCGCGATCAACGTCCGTATCCTCTCCCCGAAGCCTTCTGCGCCCATGTCTTCCGTCTTCTCTTTGCCGCGGGTACGGACATTCACTTTGCCAGCTTCGGCTTCCTTGTCGCCGACCACGAGCATGAACGGGACTTTCTGCAACGCATGCTCCCGGATCTTGGCGTTCATCTTTTCGTTTCGGGCGTCGACTTCGACGCGCACATCAAAGGCTCGCAGCTGGGACGCCACTTTGTTCGCATACTCAACATGTCGCTCCGCGATCGGGACCAGAACCACCTGCACCGGGGAGAGCCAAACCGGAAACGCACCTGCGTAATGCTCGATCAGAACACCAAAAAATCTCTCCACCGATCCATACAGCGCTCGGTGAACCATGACCGGCTGCTTGCGGGTACCGTCTACGGCGACGTACTCCAATCCGAAGCGCGCCGGGAGATTGAAATCGAATTGAACCGTCGAGAGTTGCCACAGTCGCCCAATCGCGTCCACCAGCTTGATGTCAATCTTCGGGCCGTAGAAAGCAGCTTCGCCGGGAATCGTCTTGTACTCAATATTCAGGCGCTTCAGCACCTTTTCTAATGACGAGGTCGCTAGCTTCCACTGGTCCTCACTTCCGACGAAGTTCTTCTTGTCCTCAGGATTCCAGGTCGAAAGCTCGGTGATGAACTCCTCAAAACCGAAGTCCTTGAGCACGTCGGCAGCGAATTCGACACAGCTCGTGATCTCGTCTTCGATCTGCTCTGGCGTGCAGAAGATGTGCGCGTCGTCCTGCGTGAATCCCCGCACACGCAGCAAGCCGTGCATCACGCCCGACCGTTCATAGCGATAAACCGTACCTAGTTCACCCAGGCGCACCGGCAGGTCGCGGTAGGACTTCAGCGAGTCCTTATATATGAGGATGTGGCCTGGGCAATTCATGGGCTTGAGGCGATATTCGGCGTCGTCGAGTTCCATGACGTCGAACATATTCTGTGCGTAGTAGCCCTCGTGCCCCGAAACCTGCCACAGGTGCTTGCGCATTACATGCGGCGTATACACCAAGGAGTAGCCACGCTTGATGTACTGCTCGCGCATCCAGTCTTCCATCTGCTTGCGGATGATGCCGCCCTTGGCATGCCAGAAGATCAGCCCCGGCCCAGCTAGTTCTTGGATAGAAAACAGGTCGAGTTGTTTGCCAATCACGCGATGATCGCGTTTCTTGGCCTCCTCGATCTGGTGAAGGTAGGCGTCGAGGTCCTTCTTCGAAAAGAAGGAGGTGCCGTAAATGCGTTGCAGTTGCGGGTTCTTCTCGTCACCCAGCCAGTAGGCGCCGGCAATGTTCAGCAGCTTAAAGGCCTTGATCTTGCCAGTCGAAGGAATGTGCGGCCCGCGGCAGAAGTCGAGAAATTTTCCGGTCTTGTAGATCGAAATCTTTTCGTCGGGACGCGTGAATTGCTCGATGAAGTGGCACTTCATGAAGTCGCCTTCGTTCTTAAAGCGCTCCAGGCCCTCTTGTCGCGGCAGAAACTCGCGGGCATACGGCAGATTCTGCTGCACCAGCTCCTGCATCTTCTTTTCGATTTTCTCCAGGTCTTCAGGCGTGAACGGTGTCTCGCGATAGAAGTCGTAGAAAAATCCGTTCTCCGTGGCAGGTCCATGGCCCAGCTTGGTCTCGGGGAACAGCTCAAGCACCGCCGCCGCGAGCAGGTGCGCGGAGGAGTGGCGATACACCTCCAGGGCCTCGGGATCCTTTTCCGTAAGAATGCGCAGTTCCGTATCTTTTTCGAGAGGACGAGTCAAATCGATAATTGTGGAGTTGTCTTGCGTGGATCGGGCGCTCTTGCCACCCTGATGCCCGTTCTCGGATACCTTCGCTGCTAGCGCCGCATCGGCCAACCTCGGACTGATCTTGTTTGCGATCTCGAGCGCGGTCGTACCCTTAGGGACTTCCTTCTCGCTCCCATCCGGGAGCTTGACATGGATATTTTCTGACATGGAGTTTCAGTTTAGTGAAGCCCTCAAAGGGGGGTCAAATCTGCAATGGGATAGGAGATAGCGACTTTGAAGTGACACTCTAATGTTAACTATTTAGTAAAGAGCTGAGCGGATTGAAATGCAACTCTGATTCAGCCAAGGCATAGAGATTCGAGTCGTGATCAATTTTCCAGTGGCACCAGAAGGGGAGTATAGCCGCTCGTTGAAACCGCCCAGTTCACATCCGTTTGCAACACGACAACGCCCGGAAGCGCTCGGCTGAGGTGGATACCTGAAACGGACTCAAGTTTCGGGAGTAGATACTCCGTATCTTTCGCTCCTGCGGAGTCGAAGTGATACAAAGCACGGTATGTGATTCCCCAGAACCCGCCTTTCGGGCAAATGGCAAGCCCATAAAATGCTTCGGTTCGCCCCCAATTGCTGCCGGTGCGTTTTTCGGCGGCCTTGATTGGTATTTCGGTTAGTAATGTGACTTGTGCTCCGCAGATTCGCAGAATGCGGCCATTTGATGAGAACATGTGAACCAAACCGATTGAAGCTAGGACGCACGATTTGTTTCCCCTGTCGGGAATGAGTCCCGTGACGGGATCACATTCTCGATTCAGGGGACCACCGCAAAGGTTCTTAGTGTCTCGCCGTTCGATTTCGTTTACCACGCCGGTCTTGAGATCAATCTGTTGGAGGCCTCCTCCCCATTCGCCTATATCAAAGCCGAGGTAGATGGTGCCTCCTTCCTCGGGCGAGGCAGCACTAACCTGAACTCCCGACCGGAGCTTCCCATTCAACTCGATAACCCGCCAGCGGTTGTCGCTGGCTAGGTAATGAACGGCCTTCTGCGACAAAACTGCTGGTGCCCCTGCGTTTTCCAGCAGAGCTAACGGAGCATCTTCTGCGCTTAACTGAAATTCTCCGAGCTGGTGAAAAACACCTCCGGCCCAGAGTGCGACGACAAAACGATGCTCACCAGATCCCTTCCGCAAAACCCAAAGATCATGATCCGAC